>Ga0181352_1000825_pt1 | contig 12640 bp, 34 predicted proteins | sample Fa13VDMLBSN_FD_130103 | JGI IMG/M metagenome (GOLD analysis project Ga0181352, IMG submission 130103) | Freshwater viral communities from Lake Michigan, USA - Fa13.VD.MLB.S.N | ecosystem: Environmental > Aquatic > Freshwater > Lake | place: USA: Michigan | collected 2013-09-23 | reverse complement strand
GTCGGCGTGAGTTTCAGCACGGCGATCATCCGCTGGTGATAGCTCCGGGCCGCCAGGGTGCCCCCCGATGTCGGCGCGGACCCGATGAGCGGCAAGAGGTCGTCAAGGTACTTGGTCACATTTTCTCCAGTCGGCGGCGGGTGTGTTCGGTCTGGCCGTCGGCGCGGCGTTCCTTGATCGGGTGCTCGCCCCTCGGGTAGCTGGGAATCTTCAGGGCGAACAGATCGGGCGTCACGCGCACGTCGAAGCGGCGCGCCATCAGCCACAAGGCCAGCCGGATCACGCTGTCGGTGTCCATCACGCCAAGCTGGGCGGCCATCTGGTTCACGATGTCCTGCTCCTCCGGTGATAGCTCGACGACGTGCGTGCCGGGTCCGACGGCGCGGTAGGTCGGGGGAATTCCGATCATGACCAGCCCTCCCATTTGAATACGCGGCCCTCTCGCGTGCGTCGATACAGGTCGCGCGTGAATACGTCCGGCATGAGTGGCGCGGGGTCGGTGGCCGGCGGCGCGCATCGCAGGCCATAGGCCCGGCAGAACTGATCGAACGTCGGCGTCCGGCCTGGGGCCTCGCGCGCGGTCCAGTGCAGCCCGACGATCTGAAACGTCGCGTCTTCGTAGTGCAACGGGAACAGCCGGCACGCCTCGGGGAGATATGAATACCGGGCGGTGGCGTCGGCCTTCTGGAGTGCTCGCCGGCCTCGGCGGATGTCGGTTTTCCGCCAGCCGGGCCACGCGGGATCGCGGTAGTCGCGCACGGGCAGCACAACGCGCAGGTGTGGTGATAGCGCGTGGAACAGTCGGACGATTTCCGCCGACGGGCGCGGCGTCTCGGCGACGGCTCCGCAGGCGTGGCAGCGGGTATCAGCCGGGCGTGTGGCGGTGCGCAAGGTCGTCATCGTTTGTACTCCGGCTCGACGTACAGCCAGCCCTGGACCCAATAGGCGGCGCGGGCCTGGTCGTCTTCCAGATCGCAGCGGGAGATCCGCGCGTCCTCGTCGATCTCGATCTCGTCGCTGCCGTGTTCGTCGCGCGCGGCGGCGCGTTCGGCCTCGGTGGCGAATTCGGGGCGGATGTCGAGCGCCAGGAACATCGTACCGGGCGGAAAGGTGCCGGTTAGGATGTCGTCGCGCGTGAATGCCTGGGGCGTGGTGCGGTCGCTCACCGCGTGGGCTCCTCGTCGTCGGCGTTCCAGACGGCGACGCACTGCGGGCACAAGTCGGGCAGCGCGAAGAACTCGCGCAGGTGCGAATAGGGAACATGGCCCGATCGCGTGTTGGCGTCGCGCGTGGCTCCGCACATCAGGCGGCCGGCATCGTATCCGGTGTGGCTCAAGTGAAGCGGGCGCGGGTCGGGTGGTGCGGTGGTCATGGGGTTAGTCCTCCTGTTGTTCGTGGCACGCGCTGCAGATATGCGACGCGCGCTGTCCTTCGTCGTCCGGCTCGAACGTGTTGGGCGCGGCGCATTGCGGGCAGATATCTCGCCCGCAGTCGCGGCACTGTGGATGCTGTGTGTACTCCTCTGAGCGTTTCCCGCAGTCGTCGCAGAGCGTGGCAAACATAACCATCATCGGCGGGCCTCGCGGGCGCGCGTGGCGCGGTTCTCGGCGTTGCGGACGGCTCCGGCGGCGCTGGAGATAGCCAGCCGGATCCGGGCGGCGGTCTTCGGCGCTCGCGCGCAGTCGATGCACGCCAGGGCGGCGCGCAAGTGTGACAGGGCGTCGACGGCGTACGCGGCGCGCTGGTCGGCGGTGAGACTCAAGATCGCACGGCGGATCATGGTCTTGGTTTGGCGGGTCGTCAGGTGGTTGGTGCTCATAACTCCTCGTCGAAGTCGTCGGGCGTCCTGAAGTCGGGCACGGTGCCGGGGGCCATGGCGGCGGCGTCGAGAACTCGCGCGTCGATGTGCTCGTAGCGGTCGCCGGCCTCCTGGGAGACGTACGCGCGGGCCTCGCCGGCACTGCGGGCGGCGACTGTTGCCGTGGTCACGCGCGTGATCCGGACGCGGTAAATCCGCCGGGGCGGGCCTCCGGTCGCGGCGTCGAAGTGCTGCAACGCTCCGGTCATCTCGTCGACAAAGTCGGCGCCGTTCGTGTCGTCCTGGTCGAGCTGGTCACGCAAGCGCGCGATCAGTTGTTCGGCGGCGGTCAAGCGGCCGGCCATCTGGTCGACGGTCATCTGGTCGACGGGTATCGTGCTCATGGTCTACACCTCCTCCGTCTCGTAGCGCGCGGCGATGGCCTGGAGCGTGCCGTCCATGATGAGGGCCTGCCCGCTGCAGGTCCGGCCCCACCACTCACCGTACGAGTTATCGAGCACGATTTCGCCGGCCTCGCGCAGCCGGCCTAGCAGCCACGAATCCACGGCGTACCACTCGTACGCCTCGCGAACCTCGGCGCAGTCGTGTACGGCGGTGGCTAGGGCGGCGGTGTAGTCGTCATCGTCGTCGGCGTCGTCCTGGGTCATCGGGATCGTGATCGTGCCGTCACCGTCACAGGCTCCGCACTTGGCGCGGGACTCGGCAAGCCCTTCAACCTCGCCGGAGCCGTTGCACGTCTCGCAGTCGTGCGTGATTTCCGGCAGATCGGGCGCGGTGCCGCTGTGGTCGTCGATGTACTCGCGCATCTGGTGCGGCGTCATCGTGTCGGGGTCCGGGCGGATGTTCTCGATCTTGTCGAAGTTGAACTCCTCGGCCAGGTCGGATCCGCCGGTGTCGCTGGCCAGTTTGAGCAAGTCATCGATCAGCCCGGTCTGGCAGCGGTGGATCAGGTGCCGCTGATAGCCTTCGGCGCGCAGCGCGATCCGCAGCGCACGGCGCTCCTCGGGCGTTGCCGGCCTGGTGGCGCGGCCGTACTGGTCGACGGGGATCGGGTCGCCGGCGGCGGCGTTCTCCTCGGGGTCGGGCCGGAATACGATCCGGATGTCGGCGCTGTTGGCGTCGTATGCGTTGGCGTCGTAGTGAATCGATCCGCCTCCGGGCCAGCACTGGATCGAACGTTCGTTGATGTTCTCGGGCGTCGTGGTCGTCGTGGTCATGGTGCGATCCTCGGTTCCTGGTGATAGTGCGGGGCCTGGGGTTAGCTGCAGCATCCGCAGCACGGCGCGTCTTCGCAGCGGCCGCGCGGGTTGGTGAACGCCTCGCCGGGGCGGCTGTACTCGGCGCTGTAGTAATAGTCGCTGTATCGGCTGCCGGCCGGCACGGTGCGGCGGCGTGCGGAGCGACGCGCGGACGGGCGCGGGACGTACGCCGGCCTCGGTTCGGCGGGGCCGGCACTGGCCACGAGGGCGCGCGCCTCCTCGGCGCGGTCGGCGGGCACGTTCCAGCCCTGGGCGGCCTTGTTCCACCGGCCGCCGATGGCCTTGATTTGCTCCTTCACGGGGTAGGTGTTGCCGGTGATCGTGATCGTCGTCATGGTGTGATCCTCTGCTCGGTGTCTGCGGGTCAAGGGCCGGGCCGGCGGCGGGAGTGCTGCCGGCCTGGTGTGGTCGCTATCGGCGCGTCTGCTGCTGCTCGAAGTGGGCGTAAGCCGCGATCAGGTTGTCTTTCAGATCTTCACCGGCGGCGGCGTCGGTGTGGGGCCGGAGCAACGCGAAGCTGCGGCGCTCACCGTTGACGGAATACTGCCGCGCGGGGTGCGTGACGTTCCGGCCGCCGTTCTTGCGCTCCCATATGGCGAACCCGATCAATTTCAGGCCGGCCAGCGGGCCAGTGATGAAATGGATCTCGGCGTCGGCGAGCTTGCCGGGGGGGTCCCCTTTGTCGTTCGGCTGGAACTCGTAGCGGATCGATCCGTCGCTGCTGGTCTGCGGGTCGTTGGCGGCGCGCGTGCGTGGCGTGATGGGTTCGCGCAGTGCGGCAACGGTCGGGGTCGTGGTGTCGGTCATCATGGCGTTCTGCTCCTGGGAAACGGGCGCGGCGTCAGTGCCGGCCCGAAAGTCGAATAGGCCAAACTGCGCCAGGGGCGCGGCCTCGGCGGTTAGTGCGAAGTCGTCCGGGTTGGCGCGCGGCACGGGGGCCACGGGCGGAAGCGCGTGCTCGGTGTCGCGCACGGTGTCGAGTCCCGGCAGGGTGGCGTCGGTCATCGGCCGGCCTCCTCGGTCATCGGCGCGCGGAACCGGATGCGGCCGCCGTCGTCGGTGAACCGTTCCACGGGCAGCCCTTCGGCGGTGCGTTGCACGGCTAACAGGCGGTCGGGCCGGTCGGGCGTCAGCGTGCGCAGCACGGCGCGCACGGCGCTGGTGTGGCTGCAGGTGTACGGCTCAATGGCGCGTAGCTGGATCGTGCACTGGTAGGCGGCGGCCTCGGGCGTGCCGTTGGCCTCGTCGAGATAGGCCAGGGCGGTACGTGCGACGGCTTGCGTGACTCGCATTAGTGGGCCTCCGGGGCGCGGTAGTTCGGGCAAAAGACGACGGCAAGATCCTCGGGCGCGTCGATGTAGGCGCGGGCGTACAGTGCGGCCTCGATGGAAGTCGCGAACGTGGCAGCGAAGCCGAAGTGAATCAGCACGGGGTCACGGCTGCCGGGCCAGGCTCCGATGAATCGGGCCGGGTCGCTGGTCGACTGCAGCGCGTAGCAGCCGCGCGGGGGCGTGGTCGTCGGGGTCATCAGTGGGCCTCCTGTTCGGCCTCGGGCCGGCGGGACACGATGCGGGCATTCGGGCCGGAGCCAGCCAGGATGGCGCGGGCCAGGGCCAGCGGGACGGGGCCGGCCAGGTGGAACCAGTCGCCGGCGGTGGTGCGGGCCTCGACGATGTAGACCGTGGGCGCGGTCATCGGCGGCGCTCCTTCCCGGTGCAACGCGCGCACCTGCAGCGGGGGCAGCCGGCCTGGGGCGGGTCGGCGACGCAACGGCGGCACGGGCAACGGCTATCGGCGTACACGTGGGCGGGGCCGGTGGCCTCGGGATACATGCGGTCGAAGCTGGCGAGCACGGCGCGGGCCGTCTCGATGGCCTCGGCGCGGCCGGCGTCCTGCCGGCGCGCGTGGGCGCGGCGATGGAGTTCGGCCAGGGTCGCGCGGATCTGCGTCGCGCTGCGTCGGCGCAGTGGGGCGGCGACCGGATACACGGGCGCGTGGTAGCCCTGCAGGATGTCGAGCGCGCGCGTGTTGTCGGCCTGGGCCTGGGCGGTGGCGTGGGTGATCTTCATCGGTCGTTCTCCCGTTCGTTGGTGTCGCGGATGTAGGCCGTTGTCGTGTCGGCGATGCGCCAATCGTCAGCGGCCAGGGTGGCGCGCTGCCGGCGCTGGAAGGCATCAAGCCGGGCGGCGCGGGCGGCCTCCTGCAGTCGCCATTCGGCCAGGATGGCCAGGCAGGCGGGGCAGTCGGGCCGGTTCCGGCCGTCGTAGTCGCGCGTGAGCGTCGCGCCGCACACGGGCGGCGTGTCGGTGTCTGGCGGCATGCCGTAGAACGTGCTGAAGACGTGGCGCTGCTGGTCGGGGTTGGCCTTCGACATTAGCGGGCCTCCTTGCCGGCGGCGTCGGACAACACGGTCCAGAATCGGATGGATCGGGCCTCCTGTTCGGCGGCGATGCGGGCCTTTTCGGTCTGGACCTCGGCGGTCATGGCGTCGTAGTGGTCTTGAATCGCGCGGGCGGTCCACCAGATCGATACCGGCGAGACCTGGTACCGGTAGGCGTACTGGTTCGCGTAGTGGCGCATCTCGCGCAGCGCGGCGGCCTCGATGGCCTCGGGCGTGTGGCGCGCGCGGATCGTCTCGCGCATGTGGTCGGCGGCGCGGTTCTGCTGCGTCGCGCGGTCGGCGGGCGTCTGGCATCCTGGGCGCGGCATCAGCGGGCCAGCCTTTCGGCGATCTGGAACGTGAGACTGAACACGGCGGCGCATGACATCAGGACGATGAACACGAGGGCGGCGGCGCGCATTAGCGGCGCTCCTTTCCGGCCATGTCGGCATTGCGGGCCTCGGTGCGGGCCTCGCGGCGGCGTCGGGCCTCCTGAACCATGGCCTCGGCGGCCTGGTCGATCTCCTCCTGGTCGGGAAAGAACGCGGGGAGCGTCGAGCCGAACGGGTAGAAGTCGATGCGGTCGGCCTGGGGCCTGAGGTGGCCAATCGTCTTGCCGGCGACGGCGACGGTGTAAGGCGTGCGCATCGGGTGGCCCGGGTCCACCTGGGCGAACGTGAAGCGGGCCGTCTGGAAGGTGTAAAGGGCGGACATTAGCGGCCACCTTCCAGCAGGGCGGCCACGGTCGCCACGGACTGCCCGCGCTCCCTGAGCATCCGCTCAAGGACGGCCGCCTGGGACAGCGGGAAGGACCGGCGCAGTCGTTCAACGGCCTTGTCGGTGGCCCGGCCTGACCGGCTGGTGTAGGCGGCATATGTGGCCAGGTTGGTCGTGTGGGCGTGGGCAGCGAAGTCGGCGTAACTCATGGTCTCTACCTCTCGGGTCCGCGCGTCGGGCCGGTCCATCCGGTCGGGCGCGCCATGGTCTGAGGTATAGCAACGGGCATGCCATGTTGCCCGGCATTAAACCGGGCGCATATCCGGGCCTGGGGCCAGGCCGGCCCGTCCGGAAGTCGCCGGAACCGACGAAGATTGTCGGCTTATCCTCGAATCCGTAACCTTTCCGGCGTCGCCGGCCGTCGGCGGTCTGAGCCGGCGCGCGCGGTCGTAGGCCCGGGCCTCGCCGGCGCAATCGGCCGCCCCGACGGCCCGGTGACAGCCTGGGGGCGTCCGGGCTGCCCGGACCTGACCGGGCTGACCGCTCAAGGCCCGGGCCATACCGGGCCATCGGGTAAGCCGGCCTGACCGGGTAAGCCGGGCAAGCCGGGTAGTCCGGATAGACCCCCGGCAAACCGGAATGGTCCGGGCTTCTCGTACTGTTCCGGTTCACTCGACACATACCGGTATGAGCCGGGCTATCCGGGCAGACCGGGCAGACCGGGCAGACCGGGCCTTCCGGCCCGGCCCGGTGCTCGACCGGAGCGAAGCGGGCAGACCGGGCAGACCGGGCCGGCCCGGGCAAAGCCCGGGGGAGGCCCCGCGAACGCCGGGCCGGTCCGGGTTGGGGGGTCAGTGCGCGGAATTTTACGGGCAATTCCGGGTGTCGACCGGGCTTCGCCCGGTCAGGTCCGGAATTTTTTCGGAATAATTCGGGGGCTCGGCGTCTGTGCGGGCTGGGCCGGGCGGTCGGGGCGCCGGACTGTGGCGGCAGGGGCTGGGGAGTGGTTCCACGGGGAACGTCGGAACGTGGACCGCTCGAGCCTGGGGCCCGGGTGTAGGATGGCGGGATGACGCTGACTTACGTGCTGGTGGTGGTGGCTGGGGTGTTGACGGTGTTGAGTGCGGGTGGGAAGGCCCCGTTGTGGCCGGCGGTGTTCGTGCTGGTTGTGCTGCATTTGCTGCAGGTGTTGCCGCGGTAAAGGGAGGGCCCGCCGCGGTCTGTTGCGGCGGGTAGGTCTTGACCTGGGAGCGGGGAGAACCGGGTGGCCAGGCCCGGTGTGGTGGGTGCGTGTCGTCGGGAGGGCCGGAGCGGTCCGGGTAGAGCGGGGCTCGAGCCGGGCAGTGGACGGAGTGTAGCGGAAAAAATGCGGCGATCGGCTGGCGCCGATGGACCGGAGCGCCCGGTGTCAGGCATTCCGATCAGGTTGCCGATATTCGAATATTCGAATAGACCGGACTACCGGCGGCGAGGGGGGCGCGGGGGGAGGGTGAGCCAGACGCCGACGAGGACACACACGCAGAGGACGGCGAACGCGGCGGCCAGGGCGACGACGACGGTGAGGGTCGCCATGCTGACCGGAGTGTAGCCGGGCGGGCCGGCGGGCCGGAAGGGTTATCGGAACGGATTGAGGCCGATGCGGGCCCACTCGGTTCTGGTGCGCTCGGCGAACTCGTCGAGTGTGAGGGGGAGGTTGGGCTCTCGCCGGCGGCGATCGATTTCCGCGGTCATCATCCGGTCGATGGCATCAGCCATGAGGTCGACGGTCAGCAGGAGGGCGACTTCGCGGTCCGTGCCGGCCCGAATGTGCAACAGGAGGTTCTGCACGGCGGGGTCGGTGCGGGCCTTACCCTCGAGCCGCTCCCACAGGAAGTCGCGGAGGGTCGCTTGGGTTTGGTGTTGCCGGTCGTCGGTCATCGGCGGGCTCCTGGGGTGCGGCCGGCGGGTCGGGCGGGGCCGGACAGGTCCGGCTCGACCAGCCAGCGGCCGGTGGACTTGAGGAAGCGGAATTGTGCGGTCGACATGTGGTCCGTCGCGTAGTGGTCGACGTGGATGAAGTCGACGGTGAGGCCCTTGAGGCGCTGTTCGACGCCGTGCAGGGGGATCCAGTGCACGCGCTCCGGCGCCTGGTGCGGGCCGAACGCGTCTTTTAAGGCCCGGATGTGGGTCTTGTCTTTGCCCACAATCGCGATCGTGTGGCCGGCGTTGTGGTGGGCGCGGGCGGCGTCGAGTATGCGGGTGGTCCGGCCGGAGCGTCGTGTCATGGTCGGTTCCTTCAGAAAATCGGGTCGCGCCAGCCGGCGCCGTCGAACAAGTCGGTGGCGCCGCACCGATCGCAGGTTTCGTACAGGTCGACCACGTGTGTCAACGGGTCGAACGCGGCAAAGGCCCGGTCGGACTCGGACCAGCCATCCACGCGCGGGCGCGGCCCGGGTTTGGAGTGGACGCGGCGCGCGGGTGACGGGTGTGTGCACCGGATGCGCTGCCAGCGCGCGGGCGTGGCGGGCAGGCTCGAGATCACGCCGAGTTTGTTCGGGTGGTGGACGGTGACTTTGTAGGGCGCGTGGCAGTGCCGGCAGGCCGCGGTGTAGGTCGGCCAGTCGCTGGGCGTGCCGTGCTGAATCCAGACGAACGCCTCGGGGTCGCAGGTGCACGTCGGCAGCGCGCCGAATTTTCGCGGGTCAAAACCGATGAACGTTGTCACGCGTCTTTCCTCCGGGCGGTGAGGATGACGTCGTGGCTGCCGATCGGCCGCTCGAACGTCAGCACGTAGTCGTCGTTACCGACCGCTTCGACCGCGCAGTCGCTGATGCGCAAACCGTGATTGGTCAGGGCCGCGGCGGTCAAGAGTCGGCGCGCCGATGCCAGGGCGTACTGCAGGTCTTTGATTTTTCCCAAGTCGTGCCGCAGGAGCGCCGCTTCTTTCGTGGCGGACTTGATCTGGATTTTTCGTTCCAGATCGCCGTGGCGCATGAACCGGATGACGGCCCACACGGCGTATGCGATGGTGCCGGCCAGGTAGCCGCCGGCCGCGTAGAGCGCGTGCTCGAGTGTCATGGCGTCTCCTGTGGGGCGTCCGCTTGTTCGTGCTGAATCTGGTCGTGGTCGATTGGGCAGGTTGGCGTATCGCCGGGATGCCCGCAGACGCAGCGCTCATACACACGGGTACCGTAGCCGCTGTCGTCAGCGGGGTGCAGTTCTCGCTGGACTGCCCCGTAGCGATTCACCACGTCTGCCGATCCGTCCTGATGCACCAGCACCACGCAATCCGACCGCGTCACGCCCGTGTATGGATGGTTGTCAGGCTTGTGGTCCTGCACATACACGGCAAGCGCGTCTCGGACTTCGGCTGGGGTTAACCGGTAGATGATTTCTTCGGTCACGATGACGTCCCGAATCATGGCTTCCCTTCCTGTGGGGCGTCCGCTGAGAGAACGGCACGTAGGGAGCAATCGGCCGTGTGATCTTGGTGCGGTGTTTGTCCACACGCCGCGCATTCTAGGGCGCCGTCATTGGTCGCCAGCCACTCGAAGCGACGCAGCATGTTGGTCAGCGCCGCCACCTGCGCTGTCAGGGCGTCTCGTGAGGCTTCGGCGGCTTCGGCGCGGGCCTCCAGCCTCTGTAGGACTGGTTGAATCAGGGCTGCTTCAGTAATGGCGTCGTCCTTCTCCGCTCGCAGCGTGGCGAGGTCGTCCAGCAGCGCCAGTACGCGATCCGGGCTGGAGTAGCGAATGAACGCCTCGATTTCGTCGGTCGCCAGCGAAAACGTGAGCGGCTTGGGAGTCGCCGCCTCCGCCAGCTTCCGCCACGTCTCGTGTTCGCTGATGTGCAAGCCGGGATTTGTCACCGTGTCACCTTCGGATCGGGCCGGTGCACGTCGTAGTGGCCGTCACGCGCGCCTTCGATGTAACTGCACCGGGCCATGGCGCTCATCGTGACGATGACCAAGAGGCACGTCGCCAGCAGTAGGGCGAATTCGAGCGCGGTGATTTCGCGGGGGCTCATGGGTTCTCCTGTGGGACATCACGCAGTCGTCGCTCAATCTCGTGGTACACCCACGGCGGCACTTCGCTGCCCGGTCGAATGCGGTGGAACAGATCGGTCATGCCGCGATGGAATTCAGCCAGGGCCTCGCGTTCACGCCGGAGACGGTTGAGCGTGTCAATCGCGTGGCCGATGATGTTCCGGCCGGCAGGGCGGTCGTACAGAATCCTCGCCAGCGCGTCGAGTTGCAGCGTGTCGTTCACGCCTCGCGGGAAGCTCATCGGCGGTTCCTCGCCCGGCTCGCCTTCGCCTGCTTCCGGGCCTTGGTGCGGGCCACGCGCTGCCGTGCGGTCAGTCCGACCGGGGCCGGCGGCGCGGGGCGTGAGATTGACCCCGTGAAGGGCTGCAGGATGGGCAAGGGCAGGCGCCGCGCAATCGCCTTCCGCATCGCGTTGATCGCGGTCGCGTTCAGGCCGCGCGGCTCCGGTCCGCCGGTGTTGATGAGGAGATCCTCAGCGATGGCGATCATGCGCTGCTGGTCGTCGTCCTTCGGCAACGGTTTCGTGGCGGTGACGTCGGTCAGTTTCTGGCGGCTGTAGTCGTCGGACATCATGCGGCATTCCTTTGCGCCACGATCCGGGCTTGTCGGCGTTCGGTGTGGCGTCGTTCACAGGCGTAGCACTTCCAGAAGTGCTGCCCGGTCTTGGGGTTGATTTCTGTCGGCGCACCACAGCCCGCAGTGCAGAGGCCGCGGGCGCGGGTGCGGGCCTGCCAGGCGCGGACGTTCTTGCCGTTGTTCTTGGTCGGCATCAGGGTTCTCCCGTGCCGTCCGGACCACTCGAAATGTCGGTGATGACGGCGTTGTGGGCCGGTGTCATGCCGTCGCCAGCCGCCGATTTGATCTGGTGTTCGATGATGATCGGCACCGTCACGGTGTCGGGCATCGGCGGCATCTGTCCGGCGGTGTCCAGCATCACCTGTGTGACGTTCATCATGTCGACCGCGTCCTGGTGCATCGTCGACGCTGGATCTGCGATCGACTGAATTTTCCGCAACAACCGCTGGATGTGGACGATGTAGACGATGAACCGGCGCCGCGGGGTCGATTCCGTGCTGTCCGCCAATTCCCAGGCCCACGAGTGGAGGCCGTCATGCCCGTGGGTGCGGTCGCACCGGACCCCGCCGGGCAAGAACGGTTCATTGCAGATCGCGCGACGCGGGTTAGAAGGAGCCACGGTCGGATTCCTTGTTCGCGCCTTGCTGCGTGCGCAGGTGGTTGAGCGACCCGGGCTGTTCGCTCGGGAACAAGGGGCGGTTCAGGCCGTTCAGTGTGGGATTCAGCACCGGCTGCGGCGGCACGATATGCCGCTCGAATCCTGGTCGCACCAGCGGCCACCCCTGCATGATGCGGTAGCGGTCAATCAGTTCGGCCACCGGCGCGGCGTCTCGGCTCGCGCCTAAGTGTGTCGTCTCCTCGCGCCCGGTGAGCCAGGACGCGAAGCACAGGGCGGCCTCGGTGGGATTCAGGCCAGTCCTGTCGCTACGGCCGGCTTCAAATCCCTGCTTGTAGGCGTCGCGCTCCAGCCGTTCTTTGTCACGAAACCCGATCGCATCGGCGCGGCCCATTCGGTAGCCCGTGTTGTATGTCGTCGGGTCGGCAGTAACCTCGCGCGTTTCGGTCGTCGGGCTCGGGTGAGCCGCGTTGGCGATGGCCACGGCGACGCGCTCCCACCGGCTCAGGGCCAGTTCGTAGCTCGGCACCGTGAGGAAGTCGCGCATGTGGGGCATCGGCGGGATGTGCAGGTGGATGGATGGGGGTGTCATGGCCGCGCAGTGTGGCAGAAGTCGAAAAAGATGTCAACGCGAAACACGACGTTGACATTTCGCGTGGAATTCCCTACAGTTCGCGGCCATGGCGATCATGAGCATTCGGGTGAGTTTCTATCGGGATCGAAAGAAAGACTGGCGCTGGCGCGCGTCGCGGATCCGCAACGGCAAGGTGATGGCGGACTCCGCGGAAGGCTACCGGCGTCCGGGCGAGTGCATCCGCGCGGCTGAAATATTGTTCGCGGCCAATCCAGATGTCGAGTTCCAGTTTCCGAGCGGGCCGGCGCGGGCGACCAAGTGAGTAAGCGCGTGTCGAAACTCTGCCCGTGCGGGCAGGAACCCCGGCTCGAGGGCCAGGGCTACGGCCGCGTGTGCAAAGCCGCGGCACAGCGGCGGTTCCGGCAGCGCCGGGCCGCCGAACGGAAGGCGTTGATCAAGCAGGGTGTGGTCCCGGCGCGGCGCCCCCGGAAGAAGTCGGTCAAACGGAAAAAGAGGGAACCACGATGATGCTCCTCGCAATCGTGTTCGGGATCGGTGTGTTTGTCGGTGTCGTTGGTGTCATCGGGTGGGCGACGTTGTCGATGGCGGGATCGGCGGTCAATGGCGACGACGAGTAAGCGTCACAAGACGCCGTGGCCGCACGGGCTGCCGACG
>Ga0181352_1000822_pt1 | contig 12664 bp, 8 predicted proteins | sample Fa13VDMLBSN_FD_130103 | JGI IMG/M metagenome (GOLD analysis project Ga0181352, IMG submission 130103) | Freshwater viral communities from Lake Michigan, USA - Fa13.VD.MLB.S.N | ecosystem: Environmental > Aquatic > Freshwater > Lake | place: USA: Michigan | collected 2013-09-23 | reverse complement strand
GGCTTGCCTAAAATACTCGATTTCTTCCAAGACAAAGCTGACAAAGGACATGAGTTAAAACTAGCCCAAATGCAAACAGAGCGTGAGCTGCAATTAGCCGCCGCTGGCTACGTAGCCCAACAACAGATTGAAGCCATCAAACTAGACGAGATCAGAACCCAGACACAATCTGCGGAGAAAGTCTCGTTAATCGCCGCACAACAAGCGGAGATAAGCGCCATATACGCCCACGATATATCCCTAAATGAAGGCACATCCACATGGATGAAAGACTTCCGCGCATCAGTCAGACCAGTAATTACTTACGGGTTTTTTTTCCTACTGGTTGGTATTGACGGTGTGTTGGCATACAAAGGTTTGACTAGCGGCGTTGAATTTAATGTATTGGCTGACCAGCTATGGGATAACGAGACTCAAGCGTTGTTTGCAAGCATAATTGCTTTTCATTTCGGCGGTAGAGCGTTTGGCAAATGATTAGTAAAAAAGCACTTGCTATGATTAAGCACCATGAAGGAGTAAGGAATAAACCTTACCGGTGTCCTGCCCGACTTTGGACGATTGGCGTCGGACATGTAATCGAAGCAAACCATGCAAAAGTGCCGTTTGAAGACAGACTAAGTTTGCCTTGCCCAGAAGGCTGGAATCGCACATTTACAACGGAAGAAGTAGATGCCATACTTGCAAAAGACCTTGAGAGGTTTGAACGCGGAGTTCTTAAATATTGTCCTACTGCTGGCTCTAATCAAGGCTGGCTGGACAGTCTAGTCAGCTTTAGCTTCAATGTGGGTTTAGGGACTTTACAACGCAGTACACTCAGACAAAAGCACAACCGAGGCGATTATGCTGGTGCTGCTGATGAGTTATTAAAGTATTCTTTTGCTGGGGGCAAGGTTCTTAAAGGGTTGCTTAATAGACGTAAAGATGAACGTGCTTTGTACCTAGGAGCCTAAAATGAAACAAAAGATTGAAACCTACACGCGTGATGATGGTGTTGTAGAACCCGCGCACGAAATTGATGTGGTGTGTGCGCATTGCAAAGACCCTGTTAGCGAACAAGAAGAAAGTACCGGCGTATGCACTAACTGCGGGCAACCGTGGGCTGTCCAACAAAGCGTAAATGTATTCGCAACCACGTTTCCGGCTATTGGCGGTATGACTATTAAAATAGGTTAATCATGCCATTACAGCAGTTACAGTTTAGGCCCGGGGTTAATCGAGAAGGTACAACACTTGCTAACGAAGGCGGTTGGTTTGAGTGTGACAAAATTCGTTTCCGCTCTGGCTACCCACAGAAGATAGGCGGCTGGGCTGCGCTGTCTTATAACACTTTCTTAGGCGTTTGCCGTTCTTTATGGAATTGGGTGACCCTTAAAGATTTTAATATATGTGGGGTCGGCACTAATTTAAAGTTTTACATTGAGTACGGTGGGGCTTACTACGACGTTACGCCTATCCGCGCTGTTACAACAAACACCGCTACGTTTGCAGCGACACCCGGCTCTAATATAGTAGTTGTTACTGACCCTAATAACGGCATCAAAACAGGCGACTTTGTAACTTTTTCTGGCGCAAAAGCACTTAGCGTGCAAACTATCACCATAGCTATTGGTGTACCTACTGTAATAACTCTAGCCAGCGCACTACCTAATGGTACGGCTATAACCCTTGCTACAACGGGCAACTTACCTACAGGGCTTACTGTAGGCACTACATACTATGTAGTCAATGCATCTGGCGTTACATGTAACTTAGCTTTAACTGTCGGCGGCGCAGCATTACCTACTGTAGGTTCTCAAGCGGGTACCCAAACACTGTCTAACGTAGCTGGTATGTCTGCTGCGGTGCTTAACTCCGAGTTCCAAGTTACATATATCAGTGCAAACAGCTACAGCATCATCGCGCCTACTACCGCTACTGTCTACGATACAGGTAATGGTGGCTCTAGCGTTGTAGCTACCTATCAAATTGAAACTGGCGGGGAGATTTACACTGTAGGTACTGGTTGGGGTGCTGGCCCTTGGAATGCTGGTTCTGCTGCTAATGCGTGGGCGCATGGTTGGGGTACCGCTTATACGTCGGGTGTTGGTTCGCAGTTGCGCTTGTGGAGCCAAGCTAATTTTGGTGAGTATTTATTATTTAACCCACGCGGCGGGGCATTGTATTTGTGGACTCCCGGACTCGGAGATAACCCAGCAATTACTACTCGGGGGGTAGTTTTAAGCAGTAGTAGTTCTGGAATATATAACGTAGACACAAGTTGCCCTGTAGTATGTAACATGGTTATGGTGTCCGACACTGCGCGTATTGTTATAGCCTTTGGTTGTAATGATTACGGCGAAACAGCTATTGACCCACTACTTATTCGTTGGTCTGACCAAGAAAGCTACTCTATCTGGGCACCTCAAATTACTAACCAAGCGGGTAGTTACCGTCTGTCTCGCGGGTCAACCATTGTTACGGCTATACAAACTCGCCAAGAAACTTTGGTGTGGACTGATTCGTCGCTTTATTCAATGCAGTATTCCGGCCCTCCGTTTGTATGGCAATTCAATTTATTAGCAGATAACTTATCTATCAACGGCCCTAATGCTGTAGCTACAGTTAATGGTGTTACCTACTGGATGGGCACGGACAAGTTCTATGTCTACTCAGGGCGCGTTGAAACCTTACCTTGTTCTTTACGTCAGTATGTGTTTGACGATATTAATCGTGACCAAGGCTATCAATTCTTTGCGGGTACTAACGAAGGCTATAGCGAAGTTTGGTGGTTCTATTGCTCTGCTAACAGTACTGTTATTGACCGTTACGTTATATACAACTACCTAGACAAAGTCTGGTATTACGGCACTATGGGGCGCAGTGCTTGGCTAGATAGCCCGCTACGTAATTTTCCTATGGGCGTTACGTACGATAACTTAATTGTGTACCACGAAGCATCGGTTGATGACGGCACTACTAACCCGCCAACTGCTATTAGTTCGTACATACAGTCATCTGACTTTGACATTGGTGACGGGCACAACTACGGGTTTGTGTGGAGGATGGTGCCTGATATTACGTTTGATGGCTCTACAACCGCAGCGCCTAACTTCCCTAACGTGAACTTTACTGTACGCCCACGGCAAAACCCCGGAGCGCTTTACGGTGTTGCTGATAGCCCAGTTGTAACTACGGCAATACCGTATGGAACGGTGCATAACTACAACGTGCAACAATTTACTGAACTTGTGTACACAAGGATTAGGGGTAGACAGTTGGCGTTTAAGATTCAGTCAAACACATTAGGTACGCAATGGCAGTTGGGCGTTCCCCGTATTGATGTTAGACCTGATGGGAGACGCTAATGTCTACTGGCACAACCAAATCCCCTGCCCTACCTGCTGCGCCTAATGACTACAACTTTCAGTATCAGAACCAGTTAAACACTATTCTGCGATTGTATTTTCAAACCCTAGATAATCCGGGGCCAAGTGCAGGTTCCACGTTACGGGTTAGTGCTACAGAGATTATTGCGGCGCTTAATTTTAGTCAGGTAAACCCCCTTACAGGGGCGCGTGTTGTCAGTTTTCCGACACAAGCTGAGCTAGCTTATTTGCGTGTGGGTGATGTGTATTACGACACTTCGGCGGGTAATGTACTAAAGATTAAAGTGTCATGACACCTCAAGACCGTGCCTTAGTTATGGTGTATGAGGCTGTAAAGCACCGCTTGACAATCGGGCTGGTTGAATACATAGAAGCAGTAAAAGATTGGGAAGTTATACCCCTGACTGAATCAGGGCGCGTTATAGGCGGAGTGTTAATAAAAGATAACGAGATTCATGTAGGATATGGGGTTAAGCCAAAAGGGTCTATTCGGGCGCATATTCGGGCAACGCTAAAAGAAGTGGTAGACAAACATGGCTGTGCGCTGACTATAGTGCAAGCGGAAAACCTAGCTGGACTGCGGTTCTGCGAACGGTTAGGATTCGTTAAATTAAGTGCGTATGACGGTAAAATACTGCTACGTTGCGACAGGAGTAATTACGTATGAGAATCCCAAACAAATTCAACGGTTACAGCGCGGATAACCGCCGCATATATAACGACCCCGCTACTATGGTCGTTACAATTGCTAATATGGGTGAAGGCGTTGCTATTGCCAATGCTCTTGCTGCATCTGCCGCCGCCGCTACCGCTGCTCAAACCGCCTCAACTGTTGCTGCCGAACAAGCTGCCACTCAAGCTGCTGCACAACAAGCCGGTCAAGCGGGGATTATGCAAGGCGCTGCTGTTCCTCCACCCGGCGTTACTCCACCCGGCGTTCCACTACCTCCTGCACAGCCGTTGCCTCCTGCTGGTGGTACTCCGTTTACGCCGCCTACTGCGCCTCCTGCACAGCCGTTGCCTCCTGCAACCCCTATTGAACCCGCTGGGATTAACCCTGCTGGGCAAGAACAAGTAATAAAAACATTTCAAGACGCGCAAGCTAACCCTATTAATGCGCCTCAATACGGAGAAAAACTTGCAGGGCCTGCTAGTCCGTTTGAACCTAGAACCGTAAACCCTGATGCTTATGCTAAAAGTCTAGGAGAATCTAATCTTGGCGAACCACTCGTAAGAACCGCAGCAGATAGTGCAGCCAAAACAGGTAACAGTTTACTTGACGGGTTTAACTTAGTAAAAAAGTTTGCAGGCGAAGCGTATGAAGGATACAAAACAGCGCCGTTAGGCGTGCAACTTGGTTCCACGCTATTACTTAATAGTGCTCTACAAAAAAAACCAGAAGGCTCTAAAAAAGAAGAATACAAACGCACACCGTATTCTGGGTTGTCTTCTGATTTTCAACCCGGTGGCCCTAGTCAGTTGTTGTATGGCTATGCTGACGGTGGTATTACCGGAGGTGGCCCAGTTGAACAGATGTCGCATCAAAACGCGGTAGGTGCTAACACAGGCTACCCTATGGCTAACCAACAAACTTATGGCTACGCTCCGCAACGTCCTATTTCTCAAAACATGTTAGACCCGCAGGGAGAGCAAAACTTAGACCCATATACAGGTATGCCTAAGTTTAGTGGTGGCGGTACTACATACGAAGACGATAAAGAAGCCGCAGAACAAGCAGCGCAGCGCAAACGATATTCTCAAATGATGGGTAATAGCGGGACTAGCCCAGAAGACAGCTTAGCTATGGGGCAGTCTATTGCTTCTCGTGCCCACGGTAAGTCTGCGTCTATAACTGGGCATGGCATAGTCCCGCGTAGTCGTGTGCAAAGTTTATCTAGCCCTAACTCGGCTGCGCAAGCTGAAATGGCAGCAATGATGAAGAAGTACGGCATTAAAGCTACGATGCCTAAAACACTTGATCCACAAAGCGGAAGTGCTGGCGCAGGCGAATCTGATTATGCAGGTGGGGGTATTGCTTATGGTCTAGGGGGGTACTCAGATGGTGGACGATTACTTAAAGGCCCCGGAGATGGCGTCAGTGATTCTATTCCTGCGCAGATTGGCAATCGTCAGCCTGCTCGCCTTGCAGACGGTGAGTTTGTTATACCTGCTCGAATTGTTTCCGAACTCGGAAATGGCTCAACAGAAGCCGGTGCGCGTCAACTGTACGCAATGATGGAGCGCATACAAAAAGGGCGTAAGAAATCTGTAGGCAAAGGTAAAGTAGCTGTTAACTCTAAAGCCGCTAAACACTTACCTGCGTAACTATGCCTATATACCAAGTACACCCAAACGAGTTATCAAAAATATGGCCTATTGCAGCACCTATGTTGCAAAGAGCAATTGATCTTGACCCTGAAGTTGTAACGATTGAACAAGTTGAGTTTTCAGTTCGCACAGGGCGTACGTTTTTATTAGTATGGGACGAACCGGGAGAGGGTATAACCGGTGCAGTTACAGTTGAATTTATAGACTACCCACGAGAGCGCGTTGCGCATGTGAACCTCATGGGTGGTAAAGGCGTTGTTAGACATCACGTCTTTGATGAAGCAAAAAATTGGATGCGTTCTTTTGGGGCTACGAAGGCGCAATGTTGGGCTAGGGGCACACTAGTTCAGATGTACGAGAAAATGGGCATGACTAACACCCATCAGGTAATGAGGACAGAATTATGAGAATCCCGAATAAATTTAACGGCTATAGCGCTGACAACCGCAGACTCTACAACATGGGTGGCGGTGGTGGTGGCCCCAACACGACTTATTCTCAGACTTCTAACATACCTGAATACGCTCGTCCTTATGTTGAGCAAATGCTTGGTGCTACACAGCGTCAGCTATTCACCGGTTCAAACGATTCGCAGGGTAACTTTAAACCTACTGGGTTTAATAACTTCACCCCATACGGCTACACCGCTCAAAAAGACGATCAAGGCAACGACATAAGAGATGCAAGCGGTAACGTAATGTTTACCAACACAGCAAGGCAACAAGCTCAAGCTGCTGTGGCCCCTGTTAGTGCCGGTCAGCAAATGGCAACTAACACGATTAACCAATACGTAGCACCACAACAAACTGCGGCAGCAAGCCAGATGACAGCAGATTTAACGGGTCGTTCGGCTGCTGCTGGTTATTACTCCCCATTGCAAGCCGAACGGTTTCAGCTTGGCGCTCCACAACAAGTACGCACAGATTCATTTACTCAGCCGGGCGTGTCGCAAGGCTATATGTCGCCCTACATGCAGAACGTAGTTAATGCACAGCAACGTGAAGCGCGTCGTGCGGGCGAGATTCAAAGAAATCAAAACCAAGCTCAAGCCGTAAACGCTGGTGCTTTTGGTGGTTCACGTCAAGCAATTATGGAGGCAGAACGCCAACGTAATCTTGGCACGCAGCTTGGCGACATCCAAGCTCAAGGTCTACAGAGCGCATACCAGCAAGGCATGGGGCAGTTCAACGCAGAACAACAGGCGTACTTGGCAGCACAACAAGCTAACCAACAAGCCAATATGCAAACAGGTATTCAAAACCTGCAAGCACAACAGCAAGCACAAGCAGCACAGGAAGCGTCTCGTCAGTTTGGCGCCAATCTAGGATTGCAAGGCTACGGTCAGGCTATGCAAGGTGCAGCACAATTAGGCCAGCTAGGCCAACAGCAGTACGGTCAAGACATGGGCACTATCCAAGCGATGGCTGGTTTGGGTGCGCAAGAACAAGCGCAAGAGCAGAACATCATTAACCAACAGATGCAGAACTATGGCACTGCGCAACAGTACCCACTGATGCAACTTGGCGTGATGTCAAACATGCTGCGTGGTTTGCCTATGCAATCGTCCACAACCAACATGTACCAAGCGCAACCATCAACAATGTCTCAATTAGCGGGGGCGGCGGGAACTGGTCTAGGTCTTGTTCAGCAATATCAAAAAGCATTCCCCGGCAGTAAAGAAGGCGGCGTAGTTAAGATGGCTGCGGGCGGTATAGCTACGGGTGTACCTGCTAGTAAGTTATCGGCGGAATTAGAAGGCCCACGATTTACTGACGAGATACTTCAGAAAAAAGCTGGCGACCCACAAACAGATCAAGCTACCAAAGACCTTGTGGCTGCTGAACAAGCACGACGTGCTGGACTCCGCGCTGGTATGGCTAACGGCGGCATCATTGCATTTAAAAAAGGCGAAGGAGTTGAAGATAAAGAACGGATTGAAGCAGAAAAAAACAAACCAGTAGAATCCGAGATGTACGCGGTGCCAGAGCGTAAAACAAGTAGCCGTCCTATTACCGATAAAACTTTGTACAACCCTGACCAAGGGGCGGATGAAACTACAAGGGACTACTACAGACAAAAAGGTAAACAACTTGACGAAATAAAAAGCGAAGGTAACCGCATAATTGCAAAAAGAGACCTTCGTGATATGAACGCAGGCATAGCTGCCGCTGCCTCAAAGGTATCACCTGTGCCTGACGCATCACGCACTACACCACCACCTTCTCCTTCTCCGGCTGACGCGGGCATAACTGCTGCGCCTAATAAAATGCTTGGCAATGTGAATCAACTTTACAGCGATGTGGAAGCTGCAAACCTTGAAGCTGGTTTAAATGCCGCTGGGCAGAGGTCTACTCCTTTAGACCCAACTCAACAAGCTTTGCTTGGTCTGACACAGGACATAGAAAAAGAAAAAGCTGAAGCAAAAGTTAAGATGGATCAATCTTCGCCTGACTTAGTTAAGTCGTACCAAAAAGCGCGGGAAGATATGGGGCTTGCAGACCCAGCTAATAGAGAGCGGGAGATGTTTGAAGCCCGCAAAACGCGAGGTGAAAAGTCTGAACAAGAAACTGCACGTAACAACTTGATCCGCTTCTTGACTAAGTGGGGCACTATCCCCGGCAGCACTATGCGTGGTTTGATTGGCGCTGGTTCAGACTTAATTGACAAGATGGATGTAGACGAGAAGCATAGACAGAAGTTTCTTAACGAGATGGACGACATCGAGTCTAAGATCAATAGCTCTGAGTATGCCCGTCGCCTAGGTGATGAAGACCGTGCGCGTAAAGAGAAAGACGAAGCAGGTAAGCTTTACTACAAGTTAGCTCACGACTTAAACAAAACTCGTCTTGACATAGCGCTTAAAGATAAAGATTTACAAAGAGCAATAGAAACGCAGATGTATAAGAACGAAGCTATTTTAGCTAAACAGGCTAACACCCCTGCTATCATCCAAGAGATAAACATAAAAGCAGCGGAATTAATGCAAACAAATGCAGAGGCTATACGTTCTGGGAAAAAAACCAAAGAACAAATTGCTGCTGAGGCTATGGACTACGTGTTGGCTAGACAGCCAAGTGTTACTTCTACTGCAATGACGTTACCTTCTAGAGAGGCATCGGCAGGAGCAGATGTAACTCGCGCCACAACAGGTGTAGGTGAAGCAGCAACTAAAGCAAAGAAAGACGCACGCGACGCGGTAATAGCATTGGATAAAGCAGTACGCGCTAAAACGATGACGGATGAAACTATTAGTCGTGATATAGATGCGGCTAATAGGAAAGACAAAACAGGCAAAGCAGCTAAAGAAATTATAGATCGAGTTAGAAAAGAATTAGCCCCCGAGTATGGAGTACCTCTTTCTGCTCCTGCTCCTGCTGCACCTGCTGCACCTGCTGCACCTAAGAAAGATGCTGCTCCTGCTGCTAAACCAGATATAAGTAAAGTTGATGGCGCTCCTGCCGGTTCTACAGTTGGTAAAGCAGTGGCAGGTAAAGGGTGGGAAGTTAAAGACAAATCAGGCAAACTTATTGGATACGTACAACAATGAAATTTGTACCCCTAGAAGAAGCAGAACAGAGTCAGCCATCGTTTAAATTTGTACCGCTTGAAGCTGAACCTGCTGCGCCTAAAGCTGAAGCACCTAAACCGGTTGCACCTGCGCCTAAGAAAGCTGCGCCTGTTGAGGGATCGTACGGTTTCATGGGTGAGGGTATTGACGACTCAGTTCCTACCCCTGCACCTAAAGCTAGACCCACTGCCCCTGCACAAATAGACCCAACCACAGGCAAACCTTACCCCGAAGCCGTTGCGTTATCAGAACCTAGCGTATGGGACAGGATAATGATGTGGGGTGGCGAGAACAAAGCAAAAGCGCAAAACGAATACGCAGCTAGACGCACTGCGGCTGAACGTGGCATCACTATTAACCAAGCGTACAAAATTACGTCGCAGACTAGTCGCCCTATATTCAACCCTGAGGGTAGGCAACTAGGCCAAGCTTCCGTAGAAGCAGGAGAGGCAATAGCCAAGTCTTTACCAGATGCACCTGAAGCCGCTCTTAACACCGCACTACGTGCTATTCGTGCTGGTGACATACCTGTAGAAAATCGCACATGGCTAGACAAAGCAATTACGTTTACCACGCAAGACCCAAAACAAGGCGATTTAAATACACAAGCTTTTGCTAATGTAGGGCAGTCGTTAGGTTACTCAGCCGCTACTATGGTTGCATCTGCAATTGCTGGTTCTTTAGGTACTGCTACTGCTGGCCCTATAGGAGGAGTTGTTGCTGGGTTTGGCACATCAGCCGCTGTTTCGTACGGTGCTAGCAAAGATGAGTTCTTAAGCAGGTTAAAAGAGAAATTAGACAAAGACTCTAAAAACACGTTTAAGCGTCCTCTTAACAAAGCCGAGTGGGAAGCCGCAAAGAAAGAATTTGATTCTGCTGCTACTAAGTATGGTGCATGGGAAGCTGTGCCCGAAGCGCTTAGCAATCTTATCTTCCTTAAAGTATTTTTAGCTCCGGTTAAAGCAGCAAGGACAGTAGACAAAGTTGTTGAGTACGCTAAACGTGCAGTAGTATCGCAGCCGCCTGAACACATTACAGAAACTATCACCGCGTTAGGCCAGAACAAAGCGGAACTAGAAGCGAAGCTAACTAAAGAAGAATTAAATGTTAGAGATGCGTTCAAGCAACAATTCATACAAACCCTAGCAATTGGTGGTGGTATGGCTGTGGGTGCAGCAACCGCGCAGCAAGTAAACAAGTTTTACGAAACATACGTAGAGCCTAAAGTACGTCCCGGTTCGGCGCTGGCTAAAGCCATACAAGCAGACCTAACGGACTACATGAACCAGCCTGCTCGCCAACGAACTCCTATGGCTGCGGCAAATGTACAACCAAGTAACGTACAACCACCAGAAGCTGTTGATACGCTAAACGCTGCACCACCCGCACCACCTGTTGACCCAGCGGAGCAAGCTTTAACTCAAGCGTATGCACAACAAGGCGTACCGCCTGCCCAAGCTGCACAAGTAGCACAGCAAAGTGTAGACGCGCTTACAACGCCACCTGTACAAAACACTACTGAGCAAGCAGTGCGTACCGCACTCCAAATGGAGGCTACAAATGTTCCTAGCACCGAGCCACCACCTTTTGTCACTGAGCCAAGCACAGATCAGTCTGGCGCTGGAGTGTATAGCCCTTCAGAAGAGGATGCTACCGGAGGAACTCCTAGCGCTATCGAAAGAGGACTGGGTCGTGCTAATGATGCTATTGCAACAGTTACTGGACGAAAAAAACAACAGCGTGCTTCACTAGAAGATCAAGGCTTTGTACGTGATGAAGAAGGCGGCGGTAAGTACACTCCGTTCCATCAAAATGTTGCAAACAAGTTGGCTAAAGCTTTTAGCTTTCAAGCGTTCCCTAACCTCTCGCCTATCTTTGGCCCTGAGTGGATGCAGCGGACTATGGCGTCTAACCCTACGCCCGAAGAATTTGAACAAGCTGCGTATGCAAGACTTGAAGAACTAGATGCGCGTAACGAACGCCCGACGTATGAAGCAGCGCCTGCTGCGGCTAAGCCTGCCCTTGCGCCTAAGGTAGAAAAAACACAGCCAACTGCACTAGATTATGGTTCATTACCAAATCAACAGCTTATAGACATATATGAAGACTACACAGGCACTGATGAACAGTATAAAGCCGCTAAAACTGAACTTGACCGTCGCGGGGAATTTGCGCCTGTACGTATTGCTCAACTTGAACGGATATTAAATAACCCTAATTTAAGTGTTGAACAACGTACGCCGTTTGAATCTGAGCTTAGTCAATTAAAAGCAAAAACTAAGGAGACGCCTAGTGTCACTGAAACCCCTAAAGCCGAGCAAGCAAAAAAAGAAGGACAAGCGCAACCCGCTACCAAGCCAGCCGCACCCGCAGTAAGTGACGCTCTTGCTAAGTATGAAGGGTTACGTGGCGCTACGCGTGAAGGTGCTATTAAGGGTGAGATTGACCGTAACAATAGAACTCTTTCGTTTGCAAAGCAGAAGAACGAAACAGATTTAATTACTGAGCTTGAAGAAAAGAACGAAGAGCTTAAGAGCCTTATACCTGAAGCAATAAAAAGAGATAACGCAGATAGGTCAAAGAGTACGCAACGTCAAATGCTTGGTTCTGCTAAAGAAGAGTTAGACGACGCTGTTGCCAAAGGACGTATATCGCAAAAACAAGCAGATGACGTAGTTGAAAAAGCCCGCAAAACAGGTAACGCTGGAGATGCGTCTGCGGTCGTTGAAGACGCTGTGGACAAAGCAGGTGAACTTCCGCTGCTAGCAGGTCGCAACGAAGCTATTGAAATAGAGGAAGAAGACAAAGTAATCGCACGAGTAACACCAGAAAAATTAAAGGCACAACGTATCGCTGAGTTTGGTGCTACAGCTACGGGCGAACCTCGTAAGCGTGGCAAAGGCGGTGGGCGTGACAAAACTGAAACTGCTAAAACAAAAGAAGAGCGCGATAAACAAATCGGAGAAACTAACCAGCTTAACCGCGACGCTATTACTTTAGTTAAAGCCGCTAAAAAATATACTCCTATACCAGAATCCGAACAAGACGGATCGCAAGAACAAAAAGAAAGAGGGCGTACAGGGCAATACCCTACTGCGGCAGAGTACGACTATGCGGAAGCGTTGCGTATACAGCGGCTAGATCAAATTCGTATGGCTTTGCATGGGTTGGCGTTAAGAGCAAGGTCGCGCCCTTTGACTGGATACATAGCCGCAGCGCAATACATGCGTAGCCTAAAACCAGCGGAGCGTGAGCGTGCACAAGCCTTGTGGGAAGGCAAAGCTAAACTAACAGAACTACCTGTTAAACCAAAAGCTACGTTGACTCCTGCTCAACTAGAGCGGTTCCGTGCGGGCGAGAAACTATCAAAGCGTGGCAGACCTAAAAAAGAAAAAGCAGAAGC
>Ga0181352_1000821_pt1 | contig 12664 bp, 12 predicted proteins | sample Fa13VDMLBSN_FD_130103 | JGI IMG/M metagenome (GOLD analysis project Ga0181352, IMG submission 130103) | Freshwater viral communities from Lake Michigan, USA - Fa13.VD.MLB.S.N | ecosystem: Environmental > Aquatic > Freshwater > Lake | place: USA: Michigan | collected 2013-09-23 | reverse complement strand
TTGCTAATGATCTTCAACACATTATTGCGCTCTTGCGCGGGCAACTTTTCTAACAGGTTCTTTGCGCCTTGGGGCGACTGCATAGCATCGGCAAGGATTTTCATGCTCTTGCTACCTATCGCAGTCTGCAATTCAGCAAGCGTCTTATTTGTCGCAGTCGCCCAAAAGTTTAGCAATGAAGGTAGGCGAAACTTTGATGTGTTTTCCTCTAGTAGGGTTGCTAGTGCTTTCTGGCCGTCAGACGCTTGTTTACTAGATGCTAATTGATTGGCGCGCTTTGACGCCAACGACTGTAGCGTTGATATAGTGTTCTCGCTCAGTTCCGTGGCGATGTTGTAGTTGCCTGGGCCAAGAAACTTTTCAACAACGTCAGGCGCTTCGTTCTGCACCAGACGCACAAACGCGTCTTTGTCCGTCTTCCATAGTCTAGCGGCTTCACCGGTCAGCTTGGTCTCGGCAATCTTTTGCATACCCTTAGAAAACTCATCAAGGTACTCACGATAGCCTTTGCCGCCTGCCGCTTCGATGGCGTTGATAAGCGTTGGTTTTATTTCCGACGTTACTTTAGCGGCCAAGTTACGCTGCGTTGTAGCGTCGACGCCTGGGCGTAGCTGCTGTACGGTTGCGTTGATGGAGTTCTTACGAATGGCATCTAGTGCTCTTGCGTCAATGATGCCGCCATTTTTGGTCCACTGAGCAATATCGTTTGCTATGTTTTTAGCCGCACCACTAAGCAAATCATTGCCTGCGAATTCAGGGTTGTTCAATACGCCGCGAATCTGGGTTACGATCTCATTACCTTTAAGTGGCTTGATGCCTGCCTCTCGTAAACTGTCTGCCGCAGACTGAGCAAACCTTGCGCCTTGACCTAGATCAAGCGACGCATCCGCCGCCTTCGACGCCCACTCATCAGCCATACGAGCTAAGTCGCCTTTGTAGGTGTACTTAGTCAGCCCCACAGGTAAGTTGCGCTTGATGAGGTCAAGCCGAGCAGACGCTTCAGCCAGATTGCCTGCGTTGATTAGTCGGCGTACGTCTTGCACCTTTGCTGCTGCTTCGGCGCTTAACTTACCGGCCTCAGCTTCATACTGTGCTACTTGCTGACCAAGGTTAGCGCGGTTTAACGCGGCCTGACGTGCTGGCGATGTGATGTCGCGCAGCGTCTGTTTCATAAGGTCCGTTGTAGCGCGCACGTCCGTAGCAGTTGCGCCGCCCGCCAGTTTCGCTAACGCATTGACGCCTTCGTCGTGGCTCATCGTGGCGAACTTGTTTAGGTACTGAGCACCTGATTGGCTTTGCTCTAACGAATTTTTAACAAGCGCTTGCCAAGTTGGGTTTTGAATCTTAGCCGTTACTTCAGCCACACTAGCGTTAGGCGGCGCGTTGCGTAGTATTTCTAAAGTCTGTTCCAGATCAGCGCCTAATGATGCGCGAGCTATAGACGCCGCTTTGTTTTGCGGTAAGTTTTTAAAATCTGCAACTTTACCCAGCGTTTTACCGAGTAGGGGCGCAACAACGCGCCCGCCAGCTTCGTAAGTTGCGCCTTCAAGGATATTTTTAGTAGGCTCTACTGCGATCGCTGCGCCTTTGCGCGGCTCTTTACCGCCTAAATAAACGTCGCCTAACTCAAGCGTTTCTTTAGCAAGACCATAGCCTAGACCCGCACCACCTACAACACCAGGAGGGCCAAACGGCGCTCCTAGCAAAGCACCGCCTGCGGCCCCTAGCGCCTCAATCGTTGGTGCGACGTAAGGTCTAATACTTTGGTACATGCGCTGCCCTGCGGTCAACTCTTGACGAGGTGCCGTGGGCATACCTTCGCTGCGCGGTTCGGGTGTAGGTGTAGGCGCAGGAGTGGCGAACAGACGTTGCGCTTGCGCGATAACTTCTTCATCGCTAGCACCTGCTGGACCTTTAATCTCTCGTATATTGCCTTGAGGATCGCGTACCTTGTAGATTTGATCGGCCATGACTACCTCACGACGGACCAGCCGCCAGAAGCAGGGGTTGGTGATGGTTTAGGTGCAGGCGCTTCGGCTTTCTTAGCGTTGTTAGCAATAAACTTTCGCATATTTTCCAGAATAGCTCGGTTAGCTTCAATTGAACGCGTAGGGTCAGACAACGCTTCAAGCCAAGAACGGAATTCCACGTTAGAGTTAAGTTGCTGCGCGGACATACCTGTAGCATTTTTGACCGCGTTAAGCAACTGATTTCTTGAACTTTGAATAATGTCGCGCTGTGTTTGCGCTTCAGTACCAACAACACGTCCCGCTATCTGACCGGCACCTGTGCCAGCGACATAAGCTAATATGTTAGAGCCTGCACTGCGACGCTCGCTTGGTACTGCTTTACGTCTGTCTAATTCCGTATAAGCTGTCTCTAACGTATCAAGAATATCGCTAGCTTGTTGTTTTCCTTCTTCTTTCTTAGTCGCCGCAGCCGTTGCAGCGGGCGTTTTGCCTGCTAGACCAATCACGCCAGGCGAACCTAAACCACCGCCTTTGTAATCCCTTGCGTTGATGGTAATCATTTGCGTAGGATCGGTTGGGTCTTGGATTTGCGTGACGCTTGGCGCAGGGGCTTCTTTCCCTGGCCCTAGACCTTCTATTCTAATAGCAGCCGGGGTAAGGGGTGTTTGTCCTATAGCGTTTGCAGGATCAACGTAAGTTGGCCTACCGTTTTGAAGCACCGCAATAGGATTACGCGGTGATGGGGGCGTGCGTTGAGCGCTTTGGAACGCTTGATAACCTTCTTGTGTGGCTGGATAGCCAAGTGCCATCATTGTGCGAAGCGTCTCAGGCGGTAGTTCAGCACGTAACTGGTTCTCAATCTGCATTCTAAGCATCGCCGCGTCAGGTTTGCCAGCCTCACCTAGTTGGCTGACTCGTCGATACCTGTTCATCAACTCTTGCGTTTGCGGGCTTACTGTGGGTGCGGCGGCAGCCCTTGGCGCTGCCAAAGCATTAGCAGGCGGTGTCTCAGCCGTTGCAGCGGCAGGCGCTAATGCGTTAGCAGGCGCGGGTGCTCCTTCTATATCGCGTCGGTATTGTTCGTAATTTTTTTGGTTCTGTAATTTCTCAAGTATCGCCATACCAGATTGAACAAACTGAGGTCTGCCGGTGCTAACCATAGCTTGCGCGGCTGCTTCTAAGTCTGGTGGCCCACCTTTAGCTGTAATGGCCGATCGAATTTGATTTAGCGCTTCGCGCTCTTGCATCAGTTCATCCATCTTAAGCGCGTTCAGTTGCGCCGCAGACGCTTTGCTGTACTGGTCAAGCGGGTCTTGTAACTGAAGACCTCGGTAAGACAACGCGATGTTCGGGTCAACAAGAGCCATGATTAGCCTCCATAGTAGGTGTAGCCACCATAACTGTAGTCAGTACTAGGCGCAGCAGCGGTAGGTTGTTGAGGAAAACGAGCGTTTAAATAATTCTGACCTTGCTGATAATTCAAATACGTCCCAAGACCTTGCGACAATGCGTTAGCGCCACCTATGTACCCTGACGCTCGCGCTTGCGCGGCAGCGCCTAACGCTTGGCCGACGTTGCTCGCCATCGTCTGCCCTGCCTGACCTAGCTGGTTCGTTGCCGTTTGGCCTACGCCTGCTAGCGACTGTAATGGGTTAAGACGCGCATTACGCTCGGCTTGATACCGGTTAAAGGCGTTCATGTACTCTTGTGACGCTAAGTCCTGACCGTAGCGTTGAGCACCTCTTAACATGCCGCCTGACAGCAAGCCCCCACGCGCTGCTGCCGATCGCTCTAGCGCCTTCATACCTTCGCTCATACGGAAAGCGTAGCCTGGGTCTTGCTGAAACTGATCCATACCGAACGGCGTGTATTCGGTTGCCAACGGCGTGAGCTTGTTAAGCGCCGTAATGCCCGCCTGACGCCAAGGCTCTTGCAGTTCAACTTGGCGCTCAAACTGCTGCATCTGCAAGTCAGCAGCGCGATTAGCAGCGTCAGCTTGTGTGCTGGCAGCTTTCTTAGATGCGCTAGAACCTATTAAAGAACTACCGACAACGGCGGCGGCGATCATCCAAGGCATGTCAATTCTCCTTTAAGCACTGGGCCATGTGCTGCGCTTCAGATTTATCGCCAGACGTAATTAATACTTCGTCTATTTTGTCTTCGTCAGAGCAGTCAGTTGCATGGATACAGTACCAAACAACATCTGTAAGCGATTTTACGCCGTGATGTTTATTAGCTTCAATAGTTAAACACGCAGGCGCATGAACTTCAGATCGAACGCCGTCAACCATAAGTTCAACAGATCCACTCGCCAAGATCGACAAATGATCAAACTTATGTTTGTGCGAAACAAGTACACAACCCGCTGGAATGCGGGTTTCTTTAGCGTAAACGCCTGAACTAAAGTGATGGTAGATCATTACGTCACTTCGCGCCCACTAACGCGCATGTTGATGGCGCTAGCCGTACCAGCAATCGTGCTGATAAAATCGCCTGCGCCCAGCACCTGTCCGACCAACTCAGGAAACGTATAGACCTCAGACGCCTGTAGTGTCTTGGTCTTCGTAATCAAGTTAGTGTTACCTGCTGATCCTGCTGCTGTGACAAGATTGACGCTAATCGTGGCAGCGCTGGCGCTGTAGTTGGTCGCCGTAAACTTGTCAATAATAGCCGTCACACCTGTTGCGGTGTACTGCGTAGTTTGTGATGATTCGACCGTCTTGGCCGGAACAAGCACTTTAACGGTAACTGCCATTATTGAACCCCTTCAATGTTGTTACTGACAGTAAGAATAATGCTTGGCACAGCCGGATAAAACGCAGAAGATGCAAACGATGTCAGTTGCACCGTTACATCATCAACCGCGTACATGACTTCGACGTAATCGCCAGCATTAAGTTTAAAAAAGTACCCAATAGTAGCAAGTTGTTCGTTGTTATTGCCTTGCAATCGTAGTTGACTGTTGCTGTTAGGTACGTCAACGCCGTTAATTCGGGGCCATATCCAGATAAGACCTACACCACCAGTCGTCTTATCCAGTTGGATACTGAACAAAAAGTTATAGATACCACGCTCATCGACGTAAACTCTTGACGTTGGTGACCCGATATAGACGCCGTTGCTGACATCAGTGGTGTCAAACGTAACAGCGTAAGGCGTATTGATCGCAGCCGGGATCTGGGAGGTAGTGTCAAGAAACTGGCCGTACCGCGAACGCTTGAACTCTCGTGGTGGCGGCGTTACTTGCAACGCTTGGATCTGACTTTGCAGTTGAGCAATGTCGTTAATTAAACTGTTTGGCTGTGTCTCTAAGTTCTGACGCAGTGCATCAATTTGCTGTTGCAACGACCCAAGCTCGCTAGGCGGCTGAGTCTGCACCTCTTGCGCCAACGTCTGAAGCGCAGCGTCATACGAAGCGATAAGCGACTCTAGCCCTAGGCTAGCGATACCATCGTTAGCTGCAACATCAGCAACGCGGTACAACGACAAGAAGAACTGATACCAAGCGCGGTCGATCAACCCTGTGCGTGCGTCGATAAACGGCACGCGCGGTGGCGTGATCGGCGTCGGGGTGGCGCTAGGATTAGGCATTGGTAGGACTGATCAAAAGTTCTGCGCCCATCAGCGCTGTCTTTACAGGGTCAGTCATCGACAACTCGTACACCCGATCGCGCAACTGTAGTGTCATACCCAGCCTACGGAACCACACGCGTCGGTAATATTCGCCTATCTTGCCAATCGACGCTGTGCGATAGTTGGACCACGTATGCCCGCCATCGTCTGACCAGCGCAACATGACCTCGGGGTCAGCGCCTTGTACGCCCGCCATTTCTTCTTCGATAAAATATGCGCCGTCTTCAGACACTAAAAAGTAGTCGTTAGTCTCGATAATGTCTGTCGTTAGGTAGATCGACTCTACAGACGTGTCCTCGTCAATCAACGAATCGCCACCCTCAGACAACAAGAAATAGTTGATGGGTTCCGTGACATCCGTGGTCAGGTAGCTGTCTTGCAAAGGTATGCCGTTCAGACCAACGCCCGACTCGATGTCGATCTGCATCGAATGCTGCGCGGTGCGCTTGAGGTTGTTCTGACCGGTGGGCAGCGCCCGCCACGACCGCAGCCACTTTTGCGTCTGACCGTTATCAGCGTAAGTATTTAAGTCGAGCGCGTAAATATTGCCGTTTTCATAGTCGCCAACGACAATTTTATTGTTAAACGCCATCTGGCAATTGCTGCGGTGCCGCGTAAACAATCCGTTATCCCAACCAGCACGTTCATGCCATGCGCCTGTAGCGACGTCGTAAACCCAAGTTGCGTTACCACTAGGGAACGTTAGGACGTAAAAACTATGGCCGTCTTGCTGATAGGTGTAGGCAATCGCGTCGGTTAGTGTGCTGTACTGCTGAATCTGCCATTCGACGGCGTGCGTACTGATGCGCTGTCCGGTGTAGCCGTTAGCGCGGTAGACGATACCTTGCCCACGAGCGTCTGCGCCAAGCCAAAACAGGCCATTATCCATCTTGGCAATCGTGTACGCGGAGATGCACCCGATCTCATTAAACGCGCCTTGGATGCGCTGAAGCGGAAAGTCAGACGACCCTGTGTCATACCAGACCTCAACCGTTCCTGTGCCGTACACCCATACTTCGCGGTGATCGACAATAAGGCCCACCACGCCATCAGGCGAGCCTTCTGCGCTAGCAAAGTCAAGCGGGTCGATGGACGTGCCATCAAGCAGTTGCGTGACCCAGATGCGCTGGCTATTAGGCTCGTTAAAGACAAAGTAGCCATCAAGGTAGCCAACCGTCACCGCGCCAGGAAAATCTTCATCCAGTATTTGCGCGAACGTGTTGGTAAGGTTGTTATAGATGTAGCTTGGCCCGTTAGCCGCAATGAAAACTTGCGTACCGTTATCAGCAATACTGACCGGCCCAGTGCCTGCTATAACGCCAAGCAACGTCGGTGCGTAACTGGTTGTGATTTTGTACAACGAATTGCCGGATACTACAAACGCAACGCTGCTGTCAGACGAGAAGGTCCATAGACCTCTGATCGGTCCTGTACCTATGGTTGCAAGTTTTAACAGCCCAGGACAGCGCTGAAGAAACGCGGGTTCTTTGCCACCCTCGGGCACAACTTCCGGAAACAAATTGACCATCCTCGCATCGGCTGCGTTGACGGACCGTGCAACGTAGGACGAGCCTAGGATCGGCGTTTTCATTAGAAGTTGTTAGCGTAGATGTTGTACCGTTGACGCGTTGCAACAATCGGGTATGGGATAGCCATAAGATCGCCGGGGAAGTTGATACGCTTGATGTTGCGCTTGCTTGTCATCGCAATGCGCTGCACTTGAGGCGATGGCTCAACACCAAACTCAGGTGCTAACTCACAGGCTAAGTTGTAGCGAAACGCACGCAAATAGCCTGGCGGGAAATAAATATCTGTAGCAACGCTCGATACTTCATCAAGCGTCTGCACCGAAATGATGTGCCACTCTAGCGCCTTAATGGGTACAGGGTAGACATACATTTCGATGTTCGGAAACGTGTTGTTGACCCACAGAACTTGCGGATACGTCGATGTGACCGTCTTAAACGCGATGCCATCGTACTGCTGCTGGTTGATCAACTTAACGCCAAACGATAGTCCAGAGGAAGGATCTTTAAAGTACGTGGCGTCGTCGATCTCAATAGGACGATTACCCACAAAGTCGCCCGTTGGACCTAACGTGCGCGAAAGGACGTTAGCAGGCCAAGTGAACACTTGATCTTGCGTACTGAACACTGACAGGCGTTCGGTGTCCCAAGACTGAATCATCTGGTTCATCGCCATGATGGAGTCTTGCATAACAGCCGCAGAAGGTGTTTCACCTTCCGCTAATACGCCAAGGAGTCTAAGCGACCCGTCAATGAGTTCAGCAGCAGTGGTCATAGTTCGGCCTCCTGAGTCCTACGACTGCGACGACGAGGTTGGAGTTCGTTAACAGGCTCAAGTTCGTCTGGCGCAGCATCAACAGTCAAGTTGTTGGGATCGTAATCTTCCCAACCGTTCTCTCTGTCACGGTCAGCTTCCATGTCAGATGTTGCAACTTTAGCACCATGCGAGGTGTGTCGGAGGTAGATGACGGCCATATTTTAATTGGGGGCCGAAGCCCCCCTTCCTTACACGCAGTGGATAAGAGCAAAATTAATAACAACTGCTTCCGACAACGATCCACCCGAAATGTTGCGTACTGTAATAGTCGCCGCCCCAGCACTTAAACCAGATACCCAGCAGTTATACGCGCCCGCAGTAGCGCCGCCGCTTACGTTCAAAATCAAAATGTCGTTTGCAGAAATGAACGAGTTGTTCAACGTAAATGTTACGTTGGTTACGCTCGCCAAAGCTGCGTTGTTCATCGTGATTTGACCGGCAGACTTGTTCAGCGTTACGGCTGTAGACTTGCTAGTAGCTTGAGTTACCGTACCTTGCGCGGCTGCTGTATAACCAAACTGCTCATCGGACAGCACGTACTGTGCTCCGATAATGTCTTGGTCTGTGTAAGCAACGCCAATAGGCTTAGTGTTTGACATAGCTAATCCTTTTAAAAATAGGGGGCGAACCCCCTATCAATTACGCAATACGATAAGCCGTCCAAGTACCGGTACCGGTCTTGCGTGCTAGCCACTGCGAAGACGTGTTAGCCGATACCGCAGCGGTACCAACAATCGTCCAGCCCGTACCTGCGGTTACGGTCACAGCGTCAGTACCATCAATGTTGACGACTGCAAACGTGAACGCAGCGTTGACCTTAGCTGCCGAAGAAATTTCATCTTCGAGCAACGCAACGGTCGGCAACGTCATAGCACCAGCGGTGCCATCAAACGTGAACAGACCATTAGCCAGTTGCGCGGCGGTGACCGTTGCTGCGCCGGTTAGCGCAGTGGGTGCACCCTGGACAAACAACAAAGCCTCGCCGGTATTACCGTCGTTGTACTGATAGCCACCAGCACCGTTAGGAATTGCCATGATAGATCCTTTCAAAAAATAATTTGGTAGGGGGCCGAAGCCCCCTTATTGATTAGCCCCAGAGACGAACGCCCATTTGAGGACGGATCACGCTGTAGCCGTACAGCACGTCAATACGGCAGGGCATACGGTCGTTGTTGATGTCGTACTGGCGGACAATACGCATCGAAATACCGTTATGAACCTGACGCGACGCCATATCAACGCCTTGCGGCATCATCAGATCGGCGGTAGCGAACGTGATTGCATCTTTGTGGTAGACCAAGTTTTGTGGGTACTGCGATGAAGCTGCACCGACAAACACAACAGCCTTGCTGGTAGCGGGGAGGCTATCCACGGTAGCTAAAGCGTTAGCTGCCGAATAGATAGGAGCAACAGTGATGTTACCTGCGCCAGAGCCGTTAAGCGTGACGTCAACCGTCGCAACGAACTGGAACAGCGATCCAGTGGACTCGCGTGTCTGTGGGTTAACTGCATAGCAGTCAGCCACGGTAAACACATCGCCAGCCTTAACCGTCGCGCTAGCACCCGCGCCTGTGATGGCGATAGTGGTTGCGCCTTCGCTTGTCACAGCAGCCGAAGTCGTGCCGCCGGTCGCTGTACGCGAGCCAGTGGTGAACTGCTTGATCGACTGAGACATGTTGATTTCGTCAAACCCAAGCACACCCATACCCATCATGCCGTTTTTGAACTGGCGGCTGATCGTATCAGTGGGGTTGAAAAGACCTTTCATGCCTTCGACCAAACCAGCGTTAGCGGCTGGGTTGACTGTGGCGTAACGGGGCGACATGACCGCAGCGTTCTCGTTGAGTTTCTGCTGTGCTTGCAACAGAACTAGCGATGTAGCAGGCGTCGTACCAGGCGTACCAACGGTGTTACCGATGTATTTGTACGAGTTTGCAACGTCAGCGTCGATGCTGGCAGCAAGCTGGCTGATACGAGGCTTAAGCACACGCTCTGCGAAATCGTCCAACTGCAACGTCAATTCAGCAGATGTGAAGTTAACGCCGATGTGCTTTTGCGAAGCAACAGTCAACGTGGTGTACTGCTCGTTGTCGCTCTGAACTTGCAGCGCGGCACCGTCGGTAACCAAAGCGCGGTCCGGGAGGCGGATACGCAGGGTTGAACCAATCTTAGCGCCTTCGACAGCAAAACTGTCGTCGTACTGACGGTTTACGTTACGGGTTAAGACAAGATTATTCTCAAGGATTTCAAGCGCCTTGCGGGTAATCATGTCAATGGTAAGTAGGCTATTTGCCATGACAATTCCTTTTTAAAAAGTTAGCGGACTCGGTTCTGAGCTTCCCATTTCTTAATCTGCCTTTGACGCTCGGCTTCTATCCACTCTGACGTTGACATTTCCTTTATCGAACGTGGGTCAGTCGTGTCTAAAACTCTTGCGTTGCCACCCCGAGGAGTGACGGGCTGAATCGGCGCTGGGGCACTCGACGATTTTTTAACAGGAGGATTTTCACTTAACTTAGCTTCAATCTTCCCAATCTCTTTTGCCTGCAAAAAAGGCGACAACTTGGCAATACGATCAGCTTCTTTTGGATTAGATCCAAGGTAATACGCCACCTCGGGGCCAATATCAGAGGCTTGAATCGTCTCGGCCATCACGGTCGTAATCGGAAGGCGAGGGTTGTACGCGACTTGTTCAAAGTCTTCGTACTTAGACCGCGCTTCTTCTTCGCGTTCGTGATAGACCTCAAGAACTTCGGCACGCTGTCGTTCTGCTTCACGTCGTGCAAGTAACTCTGCTGCCTTCCGTTCGGCTAGCGCTTCCGCGTAGTCTTCGGTTGTCGCAAAACTATCTTGCGTCGGTAAATCACCAGACGGCATATTGGGCGTTGCGGCCCTCAGCTTCTGCTCTCGTTCCCACTTGCGTTGCTCTCTTGCAAGGCGTTTGCTGATCATCGCATCTATTTCAGCCTGGGTGTAACGCTTTTCCTCAGTCTGTTCCGACGCTTGTTCAGCTGCTTCCGGCGCATTTTGTGCACTTTCCGTGGTGGCCGTCACCTCGGGTGCTGGCGCGGATTCTACTTCCGCTAAGGCTTCTTGAACTTGCTCAGTCATCTTCGTTCCAAAGGAACCCTGGTCTACCGGGCCAGTACGGGTAATTAAACTTAAGTCTGGGGCAATCTTACATTAACTGTCAACTAAAACTTAATAGGCTGGCGAAATCAAACTTTTCTGCGACTGCACATAGAAGTTACCAGCAGCTAACGTAACGCTGCCGCCCGTGTTGTTGGACAAAATTAACGTGGTTGCGTTGGTTGCATTGACGTAACCAAATACCGTAACGCCCTGCAAATCTTTATCGTATGCCGCAGTAACCATATCACCCAGCGCGGCACCAGGCGTCGTTATGTTGACCGTCGTACGAGCACCGTTAGCAATCGTTGTTGATCCGTACGCTTGCGTACCGTACGCTACTGGACCTTGATAGCTAGTGGTTGTCGATAGAACGCTTACGTTGCCGGTCTTATTGGTGGCAAACTGATTGCCTGTAACCATTAGACCTTCTAACAGCGCACTTTGTTCGACGTAACCATACGTCTGCGTACCACCTGCGCCGTTGGAGTCGTAGCACAAATTACCACTAAACAACGAGTAGTTAGCGTTGTATGTTGCAGTGCCGTATCTTGCGACAATACCTGGCGAATTAGCGGTTTTTCCGTTGTTAAAGCAGTAGTTGTTGGCGCAAATACTGTTCTTGCCGCCTTGGTCAATGCCACTGCCAGCGTTGTCGATGCAGTAGTTACCCGAGATAATAGACAGCGCGGCCCAGTTTTCGATGCCTTGGCACACGTTTAAGTTAACGTCAGTACCTACTGAATCGCCGCAATAGTTATTTAGGATCTGCAAAGATTTGCAGTTGGGGTCTTGCTCAGTCGTAATACCGCCGCCAAACCGCCATCCTGATATGTAGTTGTTTGCGATTGTGCTTGCAGACATCGACACATTCAAGGCGCTATTCAGCATGATGTTGTTCGAAATAGTCGATTGCGTCACAACACCTGCCGACGTGGATACTAAAATCGCTTGGTTCTGCGTATTAACTGCCGTGTTTCGTTTGATGTAGTTGCCGTCAAACAAGTAGCGCGAACCACCGTTTGCTATCAAACCGAACCGATCCATGTTGACAAAACGACAATTCAATACTTTAACGTCAGTGCAAAGCTGGAAGGCAACCAAACCGATGTTGGTAGCAACTGTATAGCTGCCGCCGTCAAAGGTAAGACCTTCAATGACAACATTTGTTTTAGACGCACCAAACAACAAATCGGTCGTTGGCGTCGTAGCGCAAGTAATAGTAGCGTTGTAACCAAGCAAGGTGATGTTTGACACCAAGTTGATTTGAGTGCTTACCACGTAAGTACCGCTAGGAAAGTAAAGCGTCTTGCCTGCTGATTGCGTAATAGCGGTCTGAATGGCCGTTGTGTCATTAGCCACCCCGTCACCCACAGCGCCAAAATCTTTGACGCTAACAGTCTGCGCCAACTTGTTTGAGACGTTGGTGGCGGAACTGCTTGTAAACGGTGGCGTGTACGATATTTGAGTCGCAGTGCCATACGATGACCCGTTAATCTCAGAGTTCGTAAACTTGACTTTTTGCCCTGCCGTCAAACCCGTGTTAAACGTTACTGTCGTGCTATTAGTCTCTGTATACGCGTACTGCG
>Ga0181352_1000820_pt1 | contig 12683 bp, 8 predicted proteins | sample Fa13VDMLBSN_FD_130103 | JGI IMG/M metagenome (GOLD analysis project Ga0181352, IMG submission 130103) | Freshwater viral communities from Lake Michigan, USA - Fa13.VD.MLB.S.N | ecosystem: Environmental > Aquatic > Freshwater > Lake | place: USA: Michigan | collected 2013-09-23 | reverse complement strand
ATCATTTACGTATAACATCTGCTTTAAATAAATATAATGGTCTTCTTTGTGATCTTGATGTTGCAGCTTGTGATCCACCAGTTGAAGTAAAAGATAAACTTAATTCTTTGAGAATGATAAAGATGTATTTAGATGCGGCTAAAGCAAAAGTAGAATTTTGTCATGAGCCTACAAAAGGAATGCAACTTTATAATTATGCGGTAAAACTTTTAGATAAAATGGATTGTTATTCTTGTAGATAAATAATTAAAACCAACAAATATGCAGTGTCCTAATTGTAAAACTCCATGTGTAGGCTGCGCTGGAGCTAAAATTGTAAAAGCCTCAAATGGTGCAACTGTTTGTACAAGATGTATAGGAGCTTATGAGCTTAAGATTAAAACAGTTCAACCTACAAATACACAACCAACTAATATCAATGTTAGTTATACTCCTCCAAAAAAATCATAAACAATGGCTATTCAATCAAAAACATATGCGGTTGGTATTGGAGCTTCAGTAAGAAGATTAGATAATCTTACAGGTTCTTGGATAGATGTAAGTGTTTCAAATACATTTCCAGAAGCTTGTAATGTTACTCTTCTAGATGTTGAAACAGTTCCTACTAATGCTGATATTGTTTTTGTTGTTGGTGTAGTACGTTTAAGTTGTACTGGTGCCGGTAAAGAATTAGGTATTTATGTTTCTTATAATGCTGGAGTTACTTGGACAAAACCAGGTGGAAATTATACTAGTCTTACTTTAACACCATCTGTAAGTATTTGGCAAGAAGTAAGTGTAGTAGATGTAAATAATATTTTTATATGTGGTTCAAATGGAATTGTATTAAAGAGTACTGATGGTGGTGCTACTTTTAATGTTACCACACAAATACCAGGAAGTGAAGATTTAACTTCAATTCACTTTATTACTCCTACAATAGGTGTTGTAGGAAGCATTAGTGATAATGTTTATAAAACAACTAATGCTGGTTTAACTTGGACTCATCTTAATGCAGCATTACCTATAAGTGGAACACCAAGTAATTCTATTACTGGTATTCATATTTCATCTAATCAACAAACTATTGTTGCTTTAGGAATTTTTTATATATATGTATCAGTCAATGGAGGTACAACCTTTACTCAAAAATGGGTTTGGGGTAGATCTGGTATACATTTAACTTGGACTGATGATCTTAATTTATGGGCAACTGGTGCAGAAGATAATAGACTTAGATCAATAGATGGTGGACTTACTTGGTCAATAATAACTAATTTGAATCCAGGATCTCCGGCTATTTTTGCTGAACACTTTTATTTAGTAAACCAAGGTTTTTTTGCAAGTTCAGTAAACGTATATCAAACTTTTGATGGTTCTTTTACAGGAGTATTATCAGAGATCTCTCCAAGTAATATTACTTATGCAATTTGGACTAATTATCAAGAAGTTTGTTTTGCATTAGAAGCTACAGATTGTGATCCAGATTCTCCAGTTCAAACTCTTTATGTTACTAATGATCTTTCTGCTTACATAGGACAAGTAATAAAGATTTGTCCAGAAGATATTCCAGCATTACCAGGTGGTGTAGGTACTGGATTACCTATTTTTCCAGATCCTTCAGATTTAGGTAATCAAGAATTTACTCTTACAAATTGTTGTGATCCTTTAGATGTTATTACTATTCAGAACAATTTTGGATCATATCAAGGGAACGTAGTTAGTATTCCAGCTCTTGGAAACAAGTGTTGGTATGTAGAAAAAGAACTACAAACAGGAGGATCTTATGTAGGTTTTATAAATTTAGCTGGAGGAACTCTTTATATAGATTGTACAAATTGTAATAATGATTTTCCTTGTGTAAATTTTCCAGTTTTAGATCAATGTAGATGTTTTGTAATATCAGAATCACCAGATTGCGGAGAAGCTTTTACACTCTTAAATGTTTCTACACTTTTTCCAGATTGTGAAGAATGTTTAGGAATAGCAACAGAATGTTATACACTAACAGATTGTGCTAATCCAAGTAATTTCTTCGTAACAAATGATCCTACTATACCAGATTATGAAGATTTAATTGTTACTTTACAAGGGTGCCCTGATATTTGTTATATTGTAACTTTAGGTGGGGTATGTCCAGGAGTAAACTTATTACCTTCACCTATTTTAGGATCTTTTGCTACTTGTGTAGAATGTAATCCAGCTCCACTTCCAACTCCAGTACAACTTAGAAGTAGAATGGTTAAACCTGGTTATAATACACCTGGATGTTCTACTCAATATACTGAAAGGATAAGTTGTAATTTTGCTGAACAAGTGTTTGATGAAATGGCTATTAATAGATATGGTGTAACAATTTGTTGTGATCATGATATGGCTAAGTGGGAAATTAAAAAAGATTTATTAGATCTTAAATCAATTTTAGATCCTAATTTTATTATACCCGGTCCACTTACTTGTACTTGTTATTCTATTCAAGCTGTTGTAAATACAATAACTTTTAGATATATAGATTGTGAAGGTTGTGCTACAACAATAACAGTTGCAGAAAATACTACAGAATATGTTTGTTCACAATCAGCTATTGAACCTGTTTGTGCTCCAGCTAATTCTCAATTTTTAATTGTAAATTCAGAAACATCTTGTACAACAAATAATGATTGTGGTATTAAATGTTTTTGTTACTTAATTGAGCCAGCTAAAGCAGGTATTTTATTTTCCTACTATGATTGTGATACAAATGAATATCTTGAAAAAGGGACAATAAGTCCTACATATATTTGTGCTATTGAAAATACAGTTATAATTACATCTGGAATAGGTACTATAACAAACATTGGAGATTGTAGTTCTCCTGAGTGTTCTCCATTATCCTAATTAAATTGTTAATGATTAAAATATTTTGTATATTAATATAAAGAAATTAAGATGAAACCTCTAAATATTGACAACCAAGGATGTAATCCAGTATCATCCAATTGTGTGATCTGGCAAGGTCCAGATATTCCTTGTATTACATTATGTAAGGGAGATTCTATAAGTGATGTTACTTTTAAACTTGCAACTGAACTTTGTGAGGTATTAGATCAACTTAATATTTCTACTCTTGATTTAAGTTGTTTTAATCCTAATAATTGTGGACCAGCAGATTTCCATGCTCTTCTTCAACTAATTATAACTAAAGTTTGTTCTCTTGAAAATACTACAACAGAAACAAGAAGTCCAATAAATTGTCCAGATTGTATAGTTCCAATTGCTCCATGTTTTTATTATACTAATGGAACTGGGGATACTGTTACTACAATGCAACTTGTAGATTATATTCAAGCAATAGGAAATAAGATTTGTGGATTAGTTAACCAAATAACGATCATCAATCAAACTTTACAAAATTACGGAATTAGAATTACAGCTTTAGAAAATGAACCTGATCCTGTATTTGTACTTCCATCTTTTGTTCCTGCTTGTGTTATTACTACTACAACTCCTATTTCAATTGATATTATTCTTCAAGCTCTTGAAACAGCTTTTTGTAATTTACAAGGAGCAACAGGAACTCCAAGTCAAATATTAACTGGTATTTCAGCTCAATGTCCAGATCTTAATAATCAACCTCAATTAAGTGGTGCTGGAGTAATGGGAACTATTCCAGGATGGAACAATACAGTTTTTAATTTATCTCAATCTATAACTAATCTTTGGTTGACTATATGTGACTTAAGAGCTGCTGTAAACAATATTAAACTTACTTGTTGTAATGAAGGATGTCAAGATATTCAAGTTACAATGTCTTCTTATTTAAGTGCTACAACTTTACATATTACTTTTAATGGTGTTATACCGTTAGGATTTTTAGAGTGTGCTCCAGGTGTTACAACTTTTACTATTTCTGATCAGAGTGGTAATTTTATAGTTAGAACAGGAAATGTTATTGGTAATTTAAATACTCCAGGTGGATTATCTTATGATACAACTGGTCTTAACATTTTAGATAATCTTACTATTACTGCAACTTTATGTTTAACTGATGTATCATTAGGTCAAACTTGTCAATATTATTTAAATCATATTTTAAATAGTACTAATTGTCCTACTATTGTTTATACTCCTGGTTATATAGATATTAATTATGCTGGTACAGTACCTGCTGGATCTGCTACATATGATGTTAAGTTATATGATGCTCTTGGAATAACATTGTTACAGACTAATTCTATATTCCTTGTAGGACCTGCGCCAATTACTGGATCTTTTACTGGTTTAACTTCTGGTACAAGTTATAGAGTTTTAGTAACAGTTACTACTACAACTAGTACATATGATTGTCCATGGGTATTATTAGCAACTCCATTAGCTCCTTGTACTCCTCCAACAGCTGTTAGTGGTTTAATAACATTTAATCCTTAATAAAAAATTATGAGTAATTGTAAAAAATGTAAATGTGTAACTAGTCTTTGTGGATGTGAAGACATAGCTTTAACAACTAATTTAAATTGTTTACCAGTTTGTCCTAATCCGGAACCTTGTGCTGAGACTTTTAGTGATTGTTGTATTATTCATAACAATGATGCTTATGTATACATAACAGAAGAAGATGATTTAACTTTTTCTGTTCTTCAAGGAGAGAGACTTTGTGATACCCTGCAAAAATTAATTGCAACAATATATGGTTCTTGTGACTTTGATTTTCCATATATCTACGGATTAAAATCAACAGTTGTAACTAGCTCTACAATTAATGTGGTATGGACACCTGTTCCATTAGCAGATTCTTATACAGTATACTATGCTACTGTAGCTGGAATGTCATGGAGCAACTCTGGACCAATTAATCCTAGTACATCACCTACATATACTATTACAGGTCTTAGTTCTAATACTCCTTACTATGTATATGTAACATATACCATTGATACTAAAGAAAGTTGTAGATCAGTTTCATTAATTATAACAACATTAAACTAATATTATGTCTGCTAATGCTACACTCACAATTAATTTTACATCCCAATATGCTGATGGATGTCATAGAGTCTGTTATTCAAAAAATAATCCTCTTGGTCCATTTACTTGCTCAACTGTAAACTGTACATTAGGTATTGGTGTTGCTTGTTCTAAAAATATTTTAGTTACAGTTAATCCTGAAGATTGTACACCAGATATTTATTATGGATATGTACAACCTTGTTGTGAAGAAGCAGCTTCACTTGATGGTAGAGTAAGTTGGGTTGCAATTGTTGCACCTACAGATTATCAATGTATAAGTTTTGATCTTTTATGTGATAATCCTGTTGCACCAGGTGGACCTTGTGCTGCTTTTAATGTTACAGATTGTGATTCTAATGTTGTCAATATAGAACCTGTTGCATTAGGAGATACTATTAAAATATGTTCACCGGTTACTACTCCTCCAGTAAATGCAGAGTTTACAATAACTAATACAACAGATAGTTGTTTATGTGATTGTACTACTTATGATATAGAAAATACTGATGCTGTTGCTCATGACTATCAATATTTTGATTGTACTGGTACATTAGTAGGACCTATTAATATTCTTGCGGGAATAACAGATACCATTTGTGCCTCTACAGGCACTGTTCAAGTTGATGATCCAACAGTAACTATTACTGTGATTATATCACCTTGTTCATAAGGATGTCATGGTTAAGTTGGTTTACTATGGCTGACAGCAAGGGGCTCGGGATTTCCTGAGCCTTTTGTGTTTTATAAACTTTAAATCTTTATCTTTAAACTTTCAAAAATTTTTCTTATATTTCTATAGTTATGAGAATCTTCAACCCACCAAATAAAAAAGGTCCCCGATTTAGAGCTAGTCGTCATAGATTTTTAACTGATAAGTTTTTTGATGAATTTAAAAAAAAGCATCCTGAATATCCTAATCTTACACGTGTAGAGTTTACTGCTATAATAGATACTTTTAATGAGAAACTTTGGATGGGAGTAATTGAGAATAGAGATGGTGTTGAATTTCCAGAAGGTTTAGGTTATGTTTTTGTTGGATCATGTAAGAGTCCTAATAAATTAAATATTGATTTTAAAAAATCTACAGAACTTGGTCAGTGTGTAGTGAATAGAAATTTAAGTTCTGATGGTTATCTCGCTAAAATATTTTATACTAATTTTGCAAGTAAGTATCATTATACTCACCGAAAGTTGTGGTCCTTTAAAGCTTCAAGAAAATTTAAATTAAAACTTTCTGAAGTTTATAGAGAAGAATGGCCTAAGTATATTGTTGTAGATAATTTTGCAAAAGTCTCTTCTTTCTTTAAACATCAAAGTAGAAAATTTAAAGTTTCTAAAAAGATGGAATACTCAAAAGATTATAATGAATTTGATTTAGATTAATATGGCAACTACAATAGGCGACAGTATATCTCGAGTACGCAATGTGCTCAAAGCGGTTAAAGAAGATCCTTTTTTAACTGATCGTTTTATCTATAGTATTATCTTGAAATATGGTAAAACTTTATTAAAGCGTCAAGATGATTTAAAACAGATTATGAAATATCAATCACTCTTTGAAGTTCTTCCTTGTGTTGAGCTTATTGAAATTGATAAGATAGAAGCTTGCTGTAGTGGAATTAAATCTAAGTGTAGGATTATGCGAACAAAGGAAAAGATACCACCACCATCGGAAGGTTCTTATGGTCCTTTAATTAGAAATGTTACTTCTATTGATTCATCTATAGAAATGATTTCTACTTATCCAAGTACATATGTTTCATTATCTAATAGTACAAACTTCAAATACAATAAGAGTAAATATTTTTGGTATTTAGATGGTCATCTTTATTTTCCAAATATAGATTGGGATGCTGTTAGAATTGAAGCTTTATTTGATGGTGATGTTAGTCATCTTAAAGCAGATGTTGAACCTTGTACTTTAATACAAGATACTTTTTTTCGAATTCCAGATTTTCTTTTTTCTGAAGTTGAGCAATACGCGATAAAAGAAATTTTAACTGCTGGTCAAATACCTCCTGATGGTGCTGATGATAACCAAAATATTTTTAGATAATGAGCTACAATTATACACTTAGATATAAAACTTTTGATCAACTTATTTCAGAGGTTCAATCTGATTTTGAAACTCTTAATTTAGAAGGTTTTATATTAAATCAACAACTTATTAAAGTTGCTAAAAGAATAAATTATGATTTAGGATTAAGAATATTTCAAACTAAAGAAGCAATATTAGAAGTAGAAAAAGGAAGAGTAAAATTACCTGATGACTTTTATGTTTTAAACTTTGCTTTGATTTGCGATGAGTTTACGGTTAATCAAGGAATGCCTCAAGGAACATGGATTGAAGAAAGACCTTTTATTACTCCTTATCAAGAAACAAATCCTAATCCAAATTCTTGTACTAATGGTCCTGTAAATTGTTCAACTTGTCAACAAGTTGTTTCAAGTTGTAATTGTGTTACACCTGCTGCTTGTAGTACAGGATTAAATACTACAAATCCTTCAGGATATTTTGGTGATCCATGTATAAAGCCTAGAGTTTTTCTTAATTGTAAAAATGAGAAATATGAACTTGTTCAAATTGTAAATACTGGAGAAACTAGAACATATAAAAGATTAATTCAAATAAGAATTATAAATAATGCTCAATCTATTGATTGTGATTGTCCTAATTTATATTGGAATACTCCAGAGAAAGCTTGGATAAAAGATAATTATCTTTATACTAGTTTTGATTGCGGAAAAGTATATATCAATTATCAAGGAATGTTAGAAGATGACGATGGTAATCTACTTGTTCCAGATCACGATATGCTTAATGAGTATTATGAATATGGTTTAAAGCAAAGAATTATTGAAAACCTTATCATGAATGATGATGAGAGAGCTATGAATAAATTACAGCTTATTGAGCAAAGATATAGAGCTGCTAGAAATTATGCTTTATCTATTGTTAATACACCAAATTGGTCAGAGTTTAAACAAGTTTGGGAAATGAATAGAAGAGCTCAATATGCTAAGTACTATGATATGTTTAAGAGTTTTCCTCAATTTAGAAATGATCCCAGAACATTTAGAAGAAATGTATAATGGCAAATAACTATCAAAATACTTCATCACAAGATCCTAAACAACTCAATAAAAGTTTAAATGAGGATACTACAAATTCTAACTTAGATCCCAATTCGTGGACCCATGCTAGAAATGCTATAACAAATTCTATAACTGGAGATATTGGAAAGATAGGTAATGAACCGGGAAATCTTTTTTGTAACAAAGCTCCTTATCCAATTATTGGTGTAGTACATCTTACAGCTGATGAGTGGGCAATATATTCTACTGATGATGTGGACTCAGAAATTGGATTCTTTAAAGAGAGCACATGTGAATATAGAAAAATTGTTAATGATAGATGCTTAAATTTTAATAGAGCTGATCTCATTAAAGGAGTCTCAAGATATACTTCAGATTGTACTTATAAATTATATTGGGCTGATTCTTTAAATCCAGATAGAATATTAGATATTAATGATATTCCTTATATTCAAATTTGTACTGATGAGATGGGTGTTGATATTGCTACAGCTCCTTCAAGTTATGATCCTATTGGTTGTATTACATGTGTAAATACTCCAAATTTAAATTGCGATAAAATAAGATTAGCTTCTTTAATGACTCCTCCTTGTGTAAAAGTTTTAAAAGGAGCTGGCGGAGGAAGTTTGCTTAATGGAACTTATATAGTTTCAATAGCTTATTCAGTAAACGGTCAAAAGTTAACTGATTATTTTATGCCCTCTAATCAGCAACCTTTATTTGAACATGATAATATTGCGGGATCAATTGATATATTAATTGAATCTATTGATAGAGTAAATTTTGAAGAATTTGAACTTGTTTTAATATCAGTAATTAATCAGCAAACAGTAGCAAGAAAAGTTGGTACTTATAGTACTCGACAAAATCTAATTACTTTAGATGCTATAAGAGATACATGGCCAATAGTTCCTTTATCAGATATTTCTTTAAGATCTATTGCTTATGAAAAAAGTGATGGAATATTTAATGCTAGTGATTATTTACTAAGAGTTGGTCCAAGAAGTAAATTTGATTTTAACTATCAACCTTTAGCTAATCAAATTGTAGCTAAGTGGACAGCTGTAGAATATCCTGCTTCTTATTATGTAAATGGTGGATCTAATACTGGTTACATGAGAGATGAAGTTTATTCATTTTTTATTAGATGGATTTATGATACAGGAGATAAATCTTCTTCTTATCATATTCCTGGTAGACCAGCTTTTGCAGGAGAAAGAGTTACTCAATCTAGTGATGCTTTACCAGATGAAATATTACCACCTAATCCATTTAATTATAAATGGTTAATAGAAAATACAGCTGTTAATATACCTATGATTGCTACTGTTCTTTCTGATGGTGGAGTAGAAGTAGCTAATGGATATATGGGTTATTGGGAATCAACAGAAGAGTATCCAGATAATAATCCTTTGATGTGGAACGCAAGTGCACATTCTTGGTCAAATCCATCAATTCTTCCTTATCCAGGAACAAATCCTACTCCTAATGGAGATTATGATTTATGTGGAGAAAAAATTAGACATCATAGATTTCCAGATAACTATCTAGATTTTATAAATGATAGTGCTAATCACTTTAATACTAACTCTCCTTATTTTAATGGTGAAGCTGCTATTAGAATTATGGGAGTAAAGTTTGAAAACATTATACAACCTAAAGATAACGATGGAAATACTATTAGTGGTATTATTGGTTTCGAGATTCTTCGTGGTACTAGGCAGGGGAATCGCAGCGTGTTGGCGAAAGGTATCATCAATAATATGGGCCAATATGAAATAGAAAATTTTACATATCCTGGTTCTAGATATGGATTATATCCTAACTATCCATATAATGATGTTAGACCAGATCCTTTTCTTTCAACTACACAAACTAGAAATGCTCCTTGTAATCCTTTTGGAGGAGGTGGAGAAACTCAGTATAATGCTCAACAAACTTTTAGAAAAGATGTTTTTTCTTTTCACTCTCCTGATACAAACTTTTTTAAACCTTATCTTTCAGGTAAAGAATTAAAAATATATGAAGAGTTTAAAGGAACTGCTATAGGCAAATTTGAGCTTTCTGAAAAACATCCTAAGCTTAAATTACTTTCTAATAATGGTATAGTATTAGCAGGTGTATTAGGGGTTGCTCTTGGAACAAAGAAAACAAATGGTGAAAGAAGATACACATGGAAAGGTGGTAATATACCAGGAGTAGTAACGGGAGGAGTGGAAGTAGCAACAGCAGGACTTTCTGATTTACTTCAACCACTTTTAGTACCAATTTGGACAGCAGGTAGAACTGCAGCAGCAACTTATCAAGCAGCTGTTGATACAGCTAATAGTACAACTCTAGGTGCTACAGCTGCAACTTTTGTTGCTAACTTAATAGGTCAATCTTCAAATTTTATATTTAATACAGGAGTTAGTACAGCTACAATACCAGCTTTTGCTAATTTTTTATCGGATTCTCCATATAGAGAATATGAAACTGATTTTGGAGAATTAGATTATCAAAATGGAATATTAGCATTTGTTCAAGGAGCCTTTCAAACTATTTATAATATTACCCAATCAGCAGATGTTACTTTAGATCTTATACGAGCTATGATAAGATTTAGAGATTATGCTCTTAAATATAATTCTCATTGTTTATATGATTTTGCAGTAGCACCTCCAGGACCTAATAGTAGAAGAAAACAAATTTTAAATCAACAATATACTGGTCCTCAATTAACAGATTTTTCATCTAATTTTACTATTAATAATTTATATCGAACTACACATGTTAGTATAGAGATTAATGGTGATTTTCCATTTCCAACTGGAGATAATACAAGACAAAAAGCAAGTGATGTTGCTGATCTTAGTGATACAGATGATATAACGAATGGTGTTGATGTATTAAAAGATCCTACTAAATCATCTTTTAAAACTAATTCATCTTGTTTTTATGTAGGATATAAACAAAGAATAAGAAATCAATATGGTCAAATAGATTCTATTATACAAGTTCCAGTTTCAGTTTGTCCTGTAGTATATAATCCAGAGTCTGTAACTGGAAGATTAACTACTAGTCAATTATTTAATGGTGATATTTATATAGGTCGATATACAGAAAAAAATACTTTTTTCTTTTTTTATGAGTGGTTATATGATGAACCAGATGGATTTGAATATAATTATCTTGCTCATCGTATGTTACCATTTCCTCGTTATTGGTTAGATAGTCAAAAATATGAGATGTCAAATTTCTTTACAGGAGTTGTTGATGAGATTACAAGTGGAACTTTTAACTTTGCTACAGCATTGCCTAGTGGGTTATATAATCTTGATGGTCCTGATTGTTCAATATTTGATGGTAATTTTCCATTTAATCTTACTTCAAAATTAAGACTTGGTGTAGCTTATAGTTACTTCTATCTTTTTAATTCAGGGATCAGAGACTTCTATGTAGAGACTGATATCAATATTGCTCTTCGTGATTGGGGAGAATTAGATACACAAAAGCATTATCCAATTTTAGATGTCAAAACAATATTTGATACTAATATTATTAAGTCCGGTAATTACTATAAATACGATAGAAGCTTAAGTATAGCTAGTAACTATGTAAATTATATTTCTTGGGGTAATACTCAACCTCGAGGTTATGATGCTGAAATAGCTGAGAACTGTTATGTTTACGATCCTAATCAAATTATATATTCTTTACCGGCACAACTAGAAAGTAAAAGAGATAACTGGCTATTCTTCCTTGTAAACAACTATAAGAAGTTTTTATCTAGACCAGTATCTATTAAACCTATAAATAAAAATGGGGTAATGATATTCTTTTACAATGAGAGCCCAGTTCAGTTTTTAGGAGTAGATCAACTACAAACAGATGCGGGAACAAAACTTACAATAGGGGATGGTGGATTATTTTCACAACCACAACAAAATATAGTTAGCTCAGATAGACCATATGAATATGGATCTTGTCAAGATAGTCTAAGTATAAGTAATACACCAGCTGGTATCTTTTGGGTATCTCAGAATCAAGGTAAGATATTCAAGATGCAGAATGGTATAGAAGAGATAACACTTAAAGATCTTAAGTGGTGGTTCGCAGCTTATCTTCCTTATCAACTAGTATTAGAGTTTCCTAACTTTGAATTAATAGATAACCCAGTAATCGGTATCGGGTGTCAATCGGTGTATGACAACGAGTCGATGATAGTATATTTTACCAAGAGGGATTTTGTCAAGAAGCGAGATCTTCCTGATGGCACTACTTTAACATATGTGGACAAGGACAACTTCTTGGTTAATGAGTTTCTTCCTGTTAAGCTTGGTGATCCTACTTATTTTGAGGATGCTTCGTGGACTGTGTCTTATGATATTAAAACTGAGAGTTGGGTTAGTTGGCACGATTGGCATCCTAATCTCTTTATCCCTGGTAAGAACACCTTCATCTCTATAAAGAATACTACTACCGATCCGAACTTTGCTAATGGGATGTGGATACACAATAAGCGTTGTGATTTATATTGTAACTATTACGGAGATAACTTTCCTTTTGAGATTGAGTATGTTGTGAATACTGGTGTAACAGTAAACACGTTGCGTAGTATTGAGTATATGATGGAAGTATTT
>Ga0181352_1000819_pt1 | contig 12683 bp, 20 predicted proteins | sample Fa13VDMLBSN_FD_130103 | JGI IMG/M metagenome (GOLD analysis project Ga0181352, IMG submission 130103) | Freshwater viral communities from Lake Michigan, USA - Fa13.VD.MLB.S.N | ecosystem: Environmental > Aquatic > Freshwater > Lake | place: USA: Michigan | collected 2013-09-23 | reverse complement strand
AGATGTAGCAACCGAGCCTGTTTCAAGTTGTGCGCCCCAAGCATAAATGCTAGTTGCTACACTTCCTAAGTAGCTGACATAACGAACGGTAGGATTTGTGTTGTTCGTGAAAACAATTACAGGACCACCACTTGTACCACCTACGGATGCGGTTTGAACCAATGTACAGCGGTACCACCCATTGCCGTAGTTTTCAATTCTACCAGTACAGCCTGCGCCAACATTTCCAACCGTTCCACTTGTTAGATTAAAATTGGCAAATCCACCTAAACCAGTGGTTGAATAAGCGACCTGCATCCAGTCGGGCGATCCTACGGCTTTCTTTGAGAAGACACTACCGACATAGGTAATACCACCGGTAGTAGTTGTCGTCTGTGCCAAAAAGTGATTTGTCGACACAGCCGTTTCAAATATTTGGTCAGCCGTATTGCCTCCCGCCGGGTCAAGTGTTCCAGTCACGTTGCCGGTAATCGCAACATCAAAAGGATTCCATGGAGATGTTCCGAAATTCTCACTCTGCAAGCAAAGATTCTGCGCACTCGGCTCTACAAGCAACGCAGGACAACCACCCCCGATGGGGTAGTCCAAGCGAGGGACATTGTCAGCAACGGTCTCAATAAGACCCAAGGCGTTGACCCTTGTGGACTGATTTGTAGTTGGTGACGTAGCGCGTGTAACCGTAAAGTCCCCAGTCCCATCAATAGGAATCTGAGACAGCAGTGTACTACCGTCGTATTTCGCAGGGACAATCTCTAAGCTTGGGAGTATAATCATACGTCTAAAAGGTCAGCGTGTCTTGTGTACAAACAATCGGGTACTTCTGAATTACCAGGTCTTGACAAGTAGTTGTCCCATACAGCCTGTGGTAGATAAGTGTTGTTGCCAGGAAGCGTTAGGAGCAAAAGATCAGCGTTCGTGAGGCGGGTGGTGTAAAGAGCAGCAGCACGGATGCGGCCATTAAATGCTTCAGCATCAGTTCCAGCATTTGCCCCATACATTCTAAATTCCGTCAAACCTGCCGCATCGGGAACACGAAAAGTACCGATAGCGGTTTGAACTCCATTTACATAAGCAACGACACCATTTGCTTGAGAACCTCCTGCAGCAGTGCCGCCTGCATCATACCCGATTGCAATTTTGTAATATGCTCCAAGTTGCAATGCGCCCGAAACAATAGTTAAATCCGTTGAGCCTCCATCATTTCGTGAAATAAATTTAATCCCCAAAGGAGAATCCGAAGGCGAATAGTTAATGCTCAACCCCCTTGACCCTGCTTGTCTCAAGTAAATTGGCCCTGACCTAATGACGGGCTGACCAAAGTATGTAAACTCGCAGTAGATTGTCCCTTGTTGCTGCCCGATGGACCCGCTGACGGCTCCGCTTACCGAGATGACATCTGCGCTTCGGGTGACTGACCCCGTGGTGGTGGGGATGTAGGAGGTTGCGACCGAGCCTGTTTCAAGTTGTGCGCCAAAAACGAATGCGCCGCTTATACCATCGCAAGGAACTACTAACGAGGAATTAGCGTTTGCTAAACGAAGACCAAAACTAATACTTCCAGAGGCGGTTGACCGAGAATGTGTCACCCTATACCACCCGTTTCCAAAGTTTGTAATTGTGCCTGTACTGCCCGCATCAACGGCGCCAAGCGTGCCGCTCGCAAGGTTGTAATACACTTGATGAGTTGCCGCTGCGGGGTCTTGAAATTGTATTCTAAACCAATCAAAATTGGCCGCTTTTTTAACAAACACGGACATTGTGTAAGTCCCGCTCGTTGCGATTGATATTGCTTGCGTTACACCTTGTGCTGCGCTTCCTGACGCTTGACAAAAAATCAAATCCGATAGTGTGCTTCCAGCAGGGTCGGTTGTCCCCGTTGTGTTTGTGGTTATTTGCGTGCTATTGCTTATCGTCCAAGTTGTGTTGAACGCCTCACTCTGCAACGCCAAGTTCGTCCCCGAAGGCTCCACGAGTAGCGCAGGACACCCCGGGACTCCACTACTGGTGTAGTAGTCCAACCTCGGAGTACCACTCGTTGTTATAGGCTCAATGTAGCCTATGTTATTGACCCTTGTGCCGATACTCGTGCCACCCGTAACAACGCCCGTAACATTGAAGTCGCCATTGCCATTCGTGGGTATCTGTGAGTACAGCTTACCGGGGTTACCGGTCTTCCACCTGGAAGGGACAATAAGCAATGAAGGCGTAGGCATCAGCTGTATAGGTAAAGGAATCTAGTGTAAAGACAAGCTCCATCCTGAGCCGCCGGCTCAGCAGGAACAGCGCCATCTCCCGTAGCACGGTTGTTAAAAGCAGTCCAAGCCAAAGCAGCGGCCGACTGATCGGACACCGATAGGTAAAAGGTCGTAAAACCCCTCCTACCCCTTAAAGCTCTGCCATTGGGCTGACCCTTAACCCTCATAAGCGTCAGACATTAACTCAACCTGGAACGTCTGACCAGATGTAGGGGTGAATCCGGTCCTGGCTTCAAGGATACCCACCAAGGTCCCTGCATTCGCTAGTTCGCCACGAAGCGTGCCCCTCTGGAAGCAAAGACGGATGTCGTCAACGATGGAGAACGAGCAGTTGGTGCCGTTCACCCAGGTCGTAAAGTCGATATACCCTTCATACTTAGCAAAATCGGCCAGGGCTACACCCATAGCGGCGTTGTCAGCCACCGTAGTACCAGTAGCCAAAGTCTCCCCGGATGCCAAGGTGTACAAGTGCAAACGAAGACTAGCCGTAAAGGCGGTACCCGAAACAAAGATTTTGGCCTTGGTTACATAGCCATTACCGAACATCGTTTCACCGAGGTTGGCAAACACGGCCCCAGCGGTTGTAATGCCGGTAGCAGCGGTAAAGATCCGGTCGCCAATGGTGTAAGCTGTGGTATCGCCGGGCCTGGTAATATTGATGGTTGCCAATCTAATCATTTCGGTAGTTTTAGTCAGTTATTCAACAAAAAAGGGGAGGATGCGGTTCGCATCCTACCCCCTTAATGTCCCAACAACCCCTAACCCTCCTTTGGACAACCACGAACCAAAAGCTTAGGCTGTGAGAAACTCAAATCGTACTCCAAAGATAATGGATGTTTCCCTAATACTACCTTTTATTGACCAGTTTTTCGTACACACTGACTCTTTTTTCGTACACTTTTCGGTAGTCAAAGTCCCTCAAGACCGTTTCCTGTAAGTTTTTGGCAAGCTCATCACGCATGTCCTTGTCGTTGATGAGCATCTTCGTGTACCGGTACCAAGCACCGGACTCCTTCTCCCCGACCAGTAACCCGTTGACATTGTGCTTGATAACGTCTTCGTACTGCGGTATCTTGGAGCAAATCAGCGGCTTACCCATAATCCCTGCTTCAACGCATTTAAGCTCAGAGCGGTAATGGTTGAACTTGTCCGCCCTCAAGGGGGCGTAACAGACATCCACCTCGTTGTACCCAAAGGCGTACTCATAAACGCTCATAGCGTTGATCCTGGCGTAGTTCGCATTCCGGTACCCGGCCGTGAAGACGTTCTCGTAAGCCTTGTAGGCTTCGTTGTCGTTCCATCCGGCACAAACCAAGAGGTACTTCCCGTTCAAGGACTTGTCCTTGTAGAGAGCCTTCATAGACTCGGCCATCAAGTCCACATCCGGTATGTGCTGTGCACCACCGAACCAACCGAATCTTACCTTCTCAGACTGCGTAGGATGCGCTACAAACGACTCCATCCCTTCGGGGTATGGAGTATTAGCCACAACGGTTGTATTGCTATTGAGAGGCTCTATGCGCTCCTGGAGGTGTGTTGTCGTACAGAACACGTGATCGGCCAGGGAGATGTTCAAAGCCAGCCGGTGGGGCAGCTTCTGGTCCTTGTAGTGCTGGTACATGTGGTGGTCCGATGGGAGCACCCAGTAGTCATCGTAGTCCAGGACGATCTTGGCGCCATGCTTACGCAGGTAGTCAAAGACCTCACGGATTTTGTCATCCTCGTCAATGTGCAGGTTCCTCGAGATGAGGAACACATCCACAGTCTTGACGTCTTCGTGGTCAATGTCCGGGATCTGCTTGAAGTTCGTCAGCAGGAACCGGTCCGCTTTCTCCTTCTCCAGCCACAGGTTGGGCATCGCTAGCCGGTACAGGCTAGCTCCCGTCTCCTCCTGGTGGAATATCGTCCCCAGGTGTATCTTTCCGTCTTTCATGCTCGTCAGTCTCCACCAATAACTCCTTAAACTTCTTTTCGTTCGGAGCTAGTTCGGACCAACCTTCCAGCATGTACTTCTCTAGTTGTCGAATTGTGTTGTAGCGGGTCGAGTGTTTCCCCTGCTTCTCTTCCTTCTGGCCCTTCAGATAAGCCCGTAGGGCTTTATTCGCGGCTCTGCGTTCTTCCTTGTAGGCTTCATATTCCATCCCTTCGGGACGCTTGTGGAGGATGTTAAAACTTGTCTGCATTGAGGTAGCGGTTTTTAAGTTTGATTTCAATAGATGCTGGGTCGATATGCGAGGAAGACATCGATAGCGTGTTCGGGTCAAAGTTGTATACCACGTTCACGGTCTCTCCAGAATCCCTCTTGTCGAAGAGGCGAAGATAACCAACATCCGTCCGGTAAACGACGTCATCGTTTGAGGTCCTCTCCGTGTCCACCACAAGGCTGCAGGAGATGAAGATGTCGGCATTGTCGTAAATCTTTCCGCTACCACGCAGGTAGGGAGTCAGATCCCGAGTGTGCCTCGGGATGTTCTTCGTGACGTGGACCAAAGCAACGATCGGGATGTTCAGCTCGTTGGCGAGATACTTCAGCTCCCGGGTGTGCTTCTCCGCTGAATCCTTCTCCCCACCGCTGTCTGCCATCATGGACAACCCATCCACCACGAACATGTCTATCTTGCCATAGGCGTTCTCCACCTGCTCGACGATGGACCGGTAGTGCGCCGCGTTGGACGCTAGCTTGTAGTCCACGATGATACGCTTGCTAAAGTCGTCCTTGAGCATCTCTTGGACCTTCTTGGTAGCTTCCTCCCGATCGGAGGAGTAGAGCTCCTTAAACTCGTCCCAGAGCCTCTTAGGAGCATAGCCATCACGATACATGTTGATGCTTCGCTTGAGGAACTGCGTCCGGGACATCTCTTGGTTGTTGTAGATACCACGCATGCCGTTCCTTGCGTTGCGGAACATGATCTCTTGAGCGTAGAGCGACTTCTTGGTGCCACCCTGCCCGGCAAGCACGATGAGCTTGCCCTTGAGGTCTCCCTTGATTAGGTCGTTAAACTCATCAAATGCTAGGTCATACGTACCGCTCTTCTCGTCCAGGGCGTTCAGGATGTCTGGAATCTGCTCATGCAGGGCGAACCAAGTTTTCACTCCATCACCGGCCTCTGCTTTCACTTGGGTGCGCTGCTGGGCCGACCGAGTAATGTTGTAGAGCTCTTTGTAGTCTAGCGGGTTGGTACCCGCATCGTTGAGCCCATAGAGTATCTGCATGATGTCGTAGAACTTGAACTGGCTCTTGTCAAAGAGAGCACAAGCTTGCTTGAATAGCTTGTTGTTCCTATCGCCCTCCGTAGGGGGCGAGAAGAGACCTCCATCCTCCTTCTTCCGATCGGACCCCACCTCATGGCTGTAGTCATCCGTGTAGCAGGCGTATTCCCACGCTTCAATAAGGCGTTTGTTGGGACGTGCCGGGTTGACCTCGGCGCTGAATCGGAAGGTCGGGTTGGGAACTTCGGCGTAGAAGGAAATCTCCTCGATGTCCTGGGCCATGAAGTCCTCGTACCGAAGGCCGCTCTTGTACAAGCCGCTGTCCGGATGACGGGAGTTGATGGCCCGAAAGGCTCTGTTGTTGTTGTAGATGCCATGGTCTACGCTGGGTATGCCTTCAGTTAGCGAAGCGACAAGGCGCTTCACTCGAGCTGGCAAGTCGGGAGATGGGGCAAACCCACCAAACAAAGAAGAGTGAATCCCGATGTGGAAACCTTTCTTCCCGGAGAAGCAGATGTAGACCTGGCTTGGGTCTACTAGGTACTCGGAGACGAGTTTCTTCACGAACTCCTTGGACGATTGGAAAGCCAAGGATACATCGGCATTGTCGATGTCCACCCAGAGGATGTTCATGTAGAACTCCCCTCTGTAGCCCTTTACGGAGCCGTTTACGGCAAAGTGATTCCGGATGGACTCCCCATACTGAAACAGGGAGGTATAGCGTTCATGGTCGCAAGACTCGTAACCGATGTCTTCGAGGTGAACAATCCGAGCGTTTTGATTGCGGCTCTGTATCGAGCCGTCGATAAGTTCTGTGTACATGTTGTGGTTGTTTCATGCAAAGATAATCAGTACATCCGTGTGCAGGCTGTGAAATCCGAAACTACTTTGATTTCGTCCAGGCTGTCCTTCCTCCCGCGTAAACGAACGAGTTCAAGCTGCAGCCAGTAACCGCCCAATGGCTTTGGACCACGGCCCTTCTCCACGTGGAATCCTCCAACGCCGCCATCCCATTCCTCCTTGTAGGTGGCGGTCCTTATCTGATCGATGTGTCTTTGTGAGATCTTTCTGTTATGAGGATCGTAGCGATGAACGATGTTGATGTGGTGATACAACTCATGCACGTGGCCCTGCCAGGTGCAGTTGTAACCTTCCACTGAAGCCATGATACGCTGGTCTTGAATGACGCCCTTGGTGACCACGCCTCCGCCTCCGGAACCGTGGAAGTAGTGAATTACGTATTGACGGCCTTTGTTTTTGCCAACCGGTGGGTCCATAAGCACGGAGAAGATACCTCCGTATCCGCCTACTTGGATGTTGGTGCCGTTCTGGTAGTTCATCAGGTCGGCAAAGCGTCGCAGGATGTCGGTCTCTTGGTGCTTGAGTACGCCGGTCTCATGGTTTCCATAACCTAGCAAGACCAAGTGGTTTGCGTATGGCTTGAACCACTCCACTGCTGTCTCGATGATGGAGTCCAGGTAACGGCCGTTGTTGTGCTCAGGACGGATGTCGTCCTTGCTCCTACGTGGATCGCCTTTCCCTTGCATGAGGCAAAAGAAGTCTCCGTTCACTACGATGGCTGCATTCCTGCGGACTGCTTCGTCTAGGTGGTTCTTGAGGAGGTCCCGGTCGCAATGTGGGTTATCCCAGTGCAGGTCCGACAGGAGCAGGAACAACTGCTTAGGACCGACTTTTGAAACGTGGACGTTTGGTCCAAATCTTTCGAGGTTAATGATCATTACTTTGGGTTTATGGGTTAGGGGTTGGGGTTAGACAAATATGCGAGTTAGCAGTAATTTAACTCTATTTCTTCCCTTACTGCTTCAATAGGTATATTAATGTCCGTAAAAGCATTTACTATTTTAGTAATATCTTCAAGAGTTAAACTACTTATAACATCAGATATACGCAATTCTTTTTCTGCGTTTTCAAGAGCAAGTGTCTCAATGGATTTCTTCATAAGTTAGGGGTTAGGGGTGGGGGTTGGCTTCATGGGGTTGGGGTTTGGTTATTGGTTATTATTCTCAACGACCTGTCCTTCTTCAATGACAGTCATTTTGTAGTAGTCCGTTCCAAATCCGTATGCATCGTATTCGTTAGGACTGCCCTTGGGGTAATGTGTATCAATGTACTTGGTTACGGCTTTGATGGCTTCTTCTTCGCTTTTGGCAATAGTGAAGAAAGATTGCTCACCGTGTCCTTGTGGTTGGAATGCGTATAGTTTCATAAGTTTGGGGTTTATATAGGACAATATGCGAGGTTTTGGGTAATTTATGACAACTTACGTAATTCAATTTGAACATCATCCCAAAACTTTGACATTCTGTGATTAGCCCAATAGCAAGTATCGCTTTCATCATCATCAGTTCTCATAAAATTGTGCATTTCATCTACGACTTTAATAGAGGCTTCTGCTGCCTTATCATATCTTCCGAATAAAGTTCCATAGTAATTCCACAACTGCCATGCTTTTTCTTTTGGTGTCATGGTTTTCATGGGTTTGGGGTTTAAGGTTCAATGTCATTATATATGTTGCCATCAAAATCTGCTTCTTTAGCATTTAAAGAAATACTTTTTTTGCCTTTACTTTCTTTTATCCAAGCACTCAATCTCCATACCCTACCATCTATTTTAATATAACCTGCATAATCTGGAGCCTTTATATTGGTTTTTTGGGGATACTTATTTAAATGACCAGAGCCTTCCAATAGCGTTTCTAAATATTTTTTTGTGGTCATGGGTTTGGGGTTTGGGTGGTAAGGTTATAGGCTGACGCTGGGGGTTGGTTTGTCAGGGTGTAGGCTGACGATTATACCCGATTGAGTATAGTTTTTGCGTTTTTATTTAAATTATACCCGATTGCGTATAGTTTGAAATAACCGATACCTCCCACACGAATCGGTCAGGGTCTTGACTTGCGGCCCGAATCCGTTGGAGCGGGATAGCACATACTCGCAGGCGTTACCCTTGGCCCGCACTTCAATCACCTTCCAAGGGCGGTCGTTGGTGCAGCTGCAAAGCAATAGCAAAAAGAAAGCGAGGCGCACCATTAGTCCGAGTTTAAGTTGAAGATGCTGTTTACCTGATTTTCGGACCAACCAATAGCCAAGCAAGCCTGCATGAGCTGTTCCTTGAAGTCGTCTATGTAAATCCTACTAGAAGACACCGAAGCGCAATGAACCTCTCCGTCATCGTAAGTCTTCTCGATCGTCACCTTCGTGACACAAAACGGGGTTTTTTCTTTGCTCATGGCTTTAAATGTTAAATCCGTCCGATAAGTCGGACACTTTGAGTTTATGAGTGACGCTGTCTTCGTACATCTGGGAGATGTAAGAGTTGTTCTCCGAGTTCTTGCTCTGCAAGAACCAAGAATTGACGATAACACGAACACCAACATACGACGTAAAGATAAGCGTGTCCAAGTATCCATCCACCACCATGCTTGCATTCCGGTTGACCATCTTGTGGAACTGGACGGCCTTATCCCCAAACACGGCGCACTTGACGTAGTTCAGCTTCGTCTTGGTGCCGTTAAACCACGCTAGCGTGAAGAACACGCAGCCTTTCTTCATCTGTGGCTCTTCGACGATTACGCCCCGAAGAGTTGCTCGGTTGAACCCTTGTTCCATCCTTTTTGGTTTTTCTTGTTGGTTTTCTTCTTGTCATCCTTTACCTCGTTCAAAGAACGATCGTTGTGGAAGAAATGCAACGGCCTGGCAAGGCCGGCCTGGTCGGCAAACCAGTTGACCCAGTCCTCGTCCTTCTGGCACTTCTTGTACCACGATATGGCTACCGGTATACGAGCGCTGTTGTTGTAGCGCATCTCCACAAACTCCCTGAAACGATCCGGTATGAGCATCTGCGTCCAAGCGACGTAGAAGTACTCCGGAATCTTGGGGAACTGGATCTTGTCACGTGGATACCCCACATCGACGTACAGCCCTTCAAGGAAGCTCATTGGCTCTTGCTACGATTAGGAGGTCTCTTGACGTACCTAACGCCGTACTGGGAAGCTTTCTTCGCTAAGACCTCTCGGAGGATCCCGCGTGCCCTAAACAGCCGGGACTTGATGGTCCCTTCGGGCATACCCTTCATTTCAGCGACTTCCTTGTAGTTGTAGCCGTACACATCAACCAGGATGGCGATGTTCTTGTAATCCTCGCCTAACGACTCAATAGCCTTCACCAACTCCTCGGAGAAGGCCGCAGCATCCGGCTTGCGGTCCAAGTCCTCCGTGTCGATGTAATCGGCATAATCCACCGGATCAGCGATACTTTCGACGGAAACCTCGACCGACTTGCCTTTTTTTTTGAACCGGTTGATGTAGGTGTTCTTGGAGATACTCACAAGCCACCCTTTCATGTTGGTACCTTCCTGGTACCCATCACAGAAGCGTAGAGCTTTCATGTAGACGTCTTGACGCAAGTCTTGGGCATCGTTCTTGTCCTTACACAACCGAAGACAGCAGTCCAGTATAAACTTGTCGTGTTTGACAAGCTCGTCCAGGAACTGCTGGCTTGGCTGGGGTAAGTCGTGTCTAGCCAAATTGCGCTATAAGCTCATTTGCTCGTTGGTCTGAAATGCCTGACTTGATCTCTTTGATTAGCTCGGTCTTATGGGTTGAAACAGGCATGTCTCTAACTATAACACGAAGCTTGTCAATTTGTTCCGACGTGGCAGCGCCACCCGAAGGTTGAGCTACTGGAGCAGCAGCCTTTGGGGCTGCAGTTGCCTTGGCTTTGGGAGCAGGGCTAGCCACAGGTCTAGCAGACTTACCGCTCTGAAATCGGATTTCTCCATTCTGATCGGCAGCAACGAGGTTGGCGATCTTGCCATTGGCGTCACGCTCAATGTTCCAGGTCCAATCCCTTAGCTTGAGGTTGTAGGTCTGCTGAGCACGGCCATCGGCACGCACCTCGAACTCGTTGGCATTCAACTTGACTTGAATCAAAGGGAAGTCGTACAGCTCTCGGCCGATACCCCAGGCAAAGCCGGCACGCTTCTGCGCGTCGGAAGCTTGGCCCTTCTCCTTCTCGGTGTTGGACTCAACGCCGACATCCCACTTCCATACCCACTGACCAAGATCCTGCACATAGACACCAATACCGCAGTAGAGGTTGCCATCGATGATCTTGTAATCTTTCTGCCAGAAGCCGACACCGGCTACTTCGTCCAGGATACGCATGTCGTAGCGTGCGTCCTTGTACGCAAGGATGGTGGCATAACCGCCCTTGTTGATGGATTGAACCCGAAAGTCAATGTCTTGAGCGTTGACGGGTTGGTTGAGGAGTGATAGGTTTTGCATGGTTGTTTTGGGTTTAAGTGAAGCAAAGATAGTTATTAATCGTTATTCTCCAAGTATCTCCAAGGAAATGTTCACCAACTTGTAGCGAATCTTTTCCCCAGAGGGGTCTGTGGTGTCTAATTTACTAGACTCCACCGTGGTCTCGATGGTCTTTTGGTCCACCGAGTAAGGCAGCAGGAACGGCACCGGTGAGTACATCAGCTTATCGCCAACGATCCCCAACCAGAACATATCGTCCTCCGTGCGCATGGCTTTGTAGTGTGTTTTCATTGTAGTCCGAATTTTTCTTGTATAGCTAACCCCAGTCGGTCAATGGACGCGTCGTTATCCAATTCCAAGTCCTTGGCGTATTGGTGAACCAAACCTTGGGTTTCTCTAGCGTGATCCAAGTCGTCAAAGCCATAGGCAATACCGTATTTCCAGTCGGGAAGTCTCTCAAACAACTGCTCCTTGGTTAACCCCTCTTGAGGCACGATAACGCTAATGCACCCAGCCATCGCTGCCAAAACGCTGTGATAAGTCTCCACATCAAAGCTAACGAAATACTTAGCGCCATTGTACATCTCGTTTAACGCATCCATAGTCTGAACTTGAGGCAAAATACGATCAAGCATCATAAATTCGCTAATACCGAGTTTCTCTGCGTAAGGGCCAATGTACTTGTCTGACCTGTCTTGTACAGACTGCAGGTCGCCACCTTTAGCTCCCTTTTTAACCAAGACAATGTTGTTTGGGCGTTCCTTCAGGCCCATGTCAAAAAAAGATTTTGATTTAGAGTCTCGTATATGCACCAATGGACATCCCTCGTACGGAGTTCCAACAACAAATATGTCGTGATAAGTTACGATGCATTCATTTTCTGCATAAACCCTGTCACCCATGCCATGTCCGCCTGGGTAGTACATAACCCACCTAACGGGATGTGTGGCGCCAAGCGGATTGCCCGAGACAATTTCCGGGTAAATGGTTACCGTGTTTTTCCTTTTAGCTATTTCTTCTGCATGCTTCATCGTAACCATCTTGACATTGCTGTGTGGTATGGTTCTGTTGCAAATGCAGAAAACTCTATAGCCGCGATCGGCGATCTTCTTGGCTAAAAAGTGTAAAGCGTAAATTCCCCCAACCCTCCAATCAAAGTCGTACGACCAAATGACGAACGTCGTGTTTTTATTTATCTGCATAAGTTAATGTAATAAGGATTGTCGCTAGAAAAAGCCTCGTTAAGAATGGAGTGAATGTTGTCGATACTTGGCCACTTGCAATAAATGTTGCTGAATGTTCTCATAGCCGTAGCGTCTTCACAAGCCCAATGACTGAAGCCGTCGTGACTATAGTCCATATTCCTTCCAGAACCAATCATCTTAATGTTCAAGGACTCTTTATCCACGTAGTTCCTGATGACTTCAAATGGTCTGTAAATCAAGAATGGCGTAATGGAATAAGCTACCGGTTTTCTGCCTTCATAAGCGGCACCAACGCAGATAGACATCATTAGGTGCTCCGAAGCACCACAATTTAAGAAGCTCGACGGATAACGCTCTTTTATGCCATCAAAAAGCCCATAACCAAGATCGGCAGTAACTAGCAAGACGCTATCATCTTGTTGAATTTTCTTCTCAAGGAAGTCTACGAAGGTCTTTCTCATTTTCTTTTGCACATTATCGCGTCCCAATTAAAAGCATCCACTTCGTAACCATTTGCTCGAAACAGCTCAGCGTGTTTGCTCACCTGCTGAACTACATTGTTATGAAACTCTATGAGAATCTTCGGCACATTGGCGTAGATGAAGGATAGACACTCGTCGTTGAGAACTAAATCCTCGCTACCCTCGATGTCCATTTTGACAAAGTCAACCTTATCAATTTTGGCTCTTTTCATAATGCTCTCAAGTGTCAACCCCTCAACCATAATGT
>Ga0181352_1000818_pt1 | contig 12689 bp, 5 predicted proteins | sample Fa13VDMLBSN_FD_130103 | JGI IMG/M metagenome (GOLD analysis project Ga0181352, IMG submission 130103) | Freshwater viral communities from Lake Michigan, USA - Fa13.VD.MLB.S.N | ecosystem: Environmental > Aquatic > Freshwater > Lake | place: USA: Michigan | collected 2013-09-23 | reverse complement strand
TCTTGGGCATTGCCGGTATGCGTTCTTTTGAGAAGACCAAAGGCGTTGCCAGTAAATAAAGGTAGCCCATGCCATTACAAAAAATCCTGTTCAAGCCGGGCGTGAATAAAGAGAACACGCGATACACCACCGAGGGTGGTTGGTATGAGGCCGACAAGGTACGCTTTCGTCAGGGTAATCCCGAAGTTATTGGCGGCTGGCAACCGATCTCAGGCTTTACGTACAGCGGTGTGTGCCGTTCTTTGTGGAATTGGACTTCTCTTGCGGGCGCTAACTATATTGGCGTAGGCACAAACGTTAAGTTTTATATTCAACAAGGTGGCTCTTACTACGACATCACCCCAATTGCTTCAACTGTAACGCTCGGAACAGACCCATTTGCTGCGGATGGTACAACTACAGTCACAGTTACAGCCAGTACAACAACGCTGACTGCGGGCACATACGTCACATTCTCTGGCGCTACGGGCACATACGCTTCTACGTTCAATGCTGAATACCAAATTGTTACTGTAGGGGCTAGTTCGTTCACAATCACTGTGCCGACTGCGTTGGCTGCGGGCTCCTACGGTGGCTCGGCTGTTGTGGCTGCATATCAAGTCAGTGCTGGCCCTGCCACTCCTGTACCGCTTCTTGGTTGGGGCGCAGGTTCATGGGGGCAAACAGGCACGACTTGGGGTTTTGGCGGTACATCTACAACAGCCTTGCGTTTGTGGAACCAAGTAAACTATGGCGAAGATTTGGTTTTTGGCCCACGTGGGGGCAGCATTTACTACTGGGACGCAACGGCTGGACTATCCACTCGCGGTGTTTTGCTTAGTTCTTTGGGCGGTACGGTATCGTTTACTAACGCTTCGCCGACTGTGGTGACTTCCACCATCCTATATACCGAAGGCGCGGCACTCCAATTCTCTGGCGGCTCATTGCCAACAGGTGTCACCGCAGGTACTACGTACTACGTCTTTGAAGTCAACGGGCTAACATTTAAACTTCTAACTGCGGCAGGGGCGGCAGTAAACACAACTTCCACGGGCTCGGGTACGGTGTCTAATATTGTTGATGTGCCGACCATACAGAACAACATGACGGTGTCTGATACATCACGTTTTGTAATTGCGTTTGGTTGTAACGACTACGGCTCAGCCACGCTTGACCCTATGCTAATTCGCTGGTCATCACAAGACGATATTTACAACTGGACGCCTGATCCTACAAACCAAGCAGGGTTTATACGTATATCCCACGGCTCACAGATTGTTGCAACCGTGCAGACTCGACAAGAAATTGTGATGTTTACCGACTCGGCTGTGTATTCCTTGCAGTACCTCGGCCCTCCTTTTGTTTGGGCACCGCAGTTGCTTGGTGATAACGTGTCCATCATGAGTCCTAATGCAGCGGTGATTGCTTCGGGTGTCGTGTACTGGATGGGTGTGGATAAGTTCTACATGTACGATGGCCGTGTGCAAACGCTTAACTGTGACTTGCGCCGTTTCGTGTTTGGTGATCTTAGTCAAGAACAGGCACTGCAAGTGTTTGCTGGGACTAACGAAGGCTTCAACGAGGTCTGGTGGTTCTACTGCTCGGCTAATTCAACAGCCATCGACAAGTATGTTATCTACAACTACGTTGAAAGAATTTGGTACTACGGCACAATGAACCGTACTGCTTGGCTTGATTCTGGATTGCAACCGTACCCCATTGCGGCAAACTACTTTTCGGCTACATCTACAGGCAACTTGATTAACCACGAGACGGGGCTGAATGATGATACGACCGGCACCCCTATTGCGATTGATGCGTACATTAGCTCATCTGAGTTTGATATTGGTGACGGCCATAACTTTGGTTTTGTGTGGCGTGTCATTCCTGACCTGACTTTTGAAAACGCTGAAAATACTCCTGCGGGCGCTCTACCAACAGTGTCAATGACTCTGCAAGGGCTGGTTAATTCAGGTTCTGGGGTTACAAGTACAGCTTCACAACCTGTGACTAAGAGCAGCACATACGTTATTACAGAAGAGTTCACAGGGCAGATTTACACGCGCATGCGTGGTCGCCAACTAATCTTTAAGATTGCCTCCAACCAGATTAACACCTGCTGGCAGTTGGGTGCCCCTCGTATTGACATCAGACCGGACGGTAGACGCTAATGGCTGAACTAAACGCAACCCCACCAAGCTTGCCACTGGCTCCAAGAGAGTACGATGCCCGTTACTTTAGCCAGCTAAGTAATGTTTTGCGCCTGTACTTTAATCAGCTATCTAACCCCGGTGACATGGGCGGCGCAACGTTAAATTTAAACCCCACTACGTTGCCAACAAGTGCCGACTTTGACACCCTTAGATCGGGTGATGTGTACTACGACATTTCAGGCGGAACTGCAACAAGTTACCCCTTAAGAATTAAAGCATGATATTATCAAACAACCCCCATTTTGAGAGGCAAAAATGAGCCTGCACAAGTTTGCCCAAGAAGTTGCCAGCAAAGGCCGTGGCGATGATTCTTTACTGATCCACATGACGCCGGACGAAGTCCAGCGTTTACAAGCTTTTGCCCAAGCAAACGGTCGTTCGTTGACCATTAACCCAGAGACAGGTTTACCCGAAGCTGGCATGCTGTCGGACTTGTTCAAGATGGTTGCCCCTATTGCTCTCGGCGCTTTTTTAGGCCCCGGAGCTTTTGGTATTGCCGGTTTGGGCTTGAGCGCGGGCACGGCAGGTTTGGTTACAGGCGGCCTGACTACTTTGGCTACCGGCAGTTTATCTCGCGGCCTCATGGCCGGATTGGGTGCGTATGGTGGCGCGGGGTTAGCTGAAGGTTTGGCGGGTACAGGCGCAGGTGTTTTAGGGCAGCAAGCCTCCGAAGCAACTGCAATGGAGTTAGCAAACGCAGGGGCAGGCGAAGGGTTGACGGGCGAGGCTTACAACAAAGCCTTTCAGCAAAGCGTCACAGATAAGCTGGCTGGGGGCAACACGTTCTCCGCTGGATTAAACGCAGCTAAAGCCGACCCTTTGGGGTTTGCTAAAAACAACCTTAGTAATATTGGTATGGCTGCCGCCCCGATCATGGCTGGCGCTATGGTTCCAACGACTACAAAAATGCCTGACCCAAGAGACCGTGGTTACATTCGGCAGATGGCGTACAACATCAACCCAGATACGGGTAAACCCGACCCTTTGTACGGCATGCGCGAAATGACGCCTATCAAGGCCAGTGAGTTTGGAAACAAGACCTTCCAAGGCCAGCGCGATCTGTTTTACCAACAGAATCCAAACCCGTATGCGCTTGTACCGGGGTCTTTAAACCAACCACCGCAACAGCAACAAGCAAACCCTATGGCGACTGGCGGTATTGTTGCTTTGGCTAACGGCGGTGTGGCGCACTATGAAGGTGGCGGCGGCATAAATGAATATGACTACGCACCGGGAGGTGGCGGTGGCGGCGACTACTCAGTGCGAGAAGATGGCAGTATTGATTACTTTAATCAACAATTTGCACCAGATAAATTTGATACTGGCGGTGGTGGAATTAGCCCAGATGTTAAGACGGCTATTGACACTGCGTATGCTGAAGGGCGTTATGGCGATGTTCAAACTCTTGTCAACACCAACAACATCACAGCCGCAGATGTAGCTAACACATACAAAGGTTTTGACACTTCTGGTTTAGCGGGGTTAGGTATTAACTTACCCGGTGTCGGTGGTGGAAGCAATGTTGTTACTGGCGGTGGTGGCGTTGATCTCACTGGCACTGGGGGTGTTACAAACTTAACTGGGGGTGTTACAAACTTAACTGGGGGTGGTGGTGGCGTTGACCTTACCGGCACTGGTGGTGGTATCACAAACTTAACTGGCGGTGGTGGAGGTGTTGATCTTGCTGGTACCGGCGGTGGAGGCATTACAAATTTAGCTGGCGCTGCTACAACCCCATACTACTTCCAAGTTAACCCTGACGTAGCCGCTGAGTATGCGCGGAACCCTATGGGATTGACACCAGAGCAGTTTGCCCAAGCGCACTACACTAACTTTGGTAAAAAAGAAGGTCGTGAGTTTGAAATGTCTGCCGCCGTTAAGAACAAAATGGACATAGTGGGGGACACTTTAAAATGGATTGATACAAACCCATTTGCAACTCCAGAACAGATTACTGCAGCAATAAAGGGTTCTGGCATGAGCACGGGGGACGCTAACCGCGCCTTAGATTCTTTGGTAGCCAGTGGAAAAATTACTGAATCAGAACGTTACTTTATACAACAGGGTAAAGGTTTGTCGGCTATGGCCGACAGCGGCGCAGAGTGGTTAAAGAAAAACCCCAATGCAACTCAGGCTCAAATTGACGCGGTTCTTAAAGCCGCTAAGATGGATACTACCGATGCACAGCGGGTGTTAGCGCACGGATTCCAAGTAGCTGAAGACCAAATGGCTGCTGCGAAAAAATATATTGCTGACAATAAAGACGTTGCGCTGTGGATAAATTCTAAACAAGGGCAAGAGTATATTAAAGCGCACCCTGAGTTTGATGCTCAGGATATTGCATTTACGCACTACAAACGTTACGGCGAAAAAGAAGGCCGTAAGTGGGGCATAGATAAAAAAATAGATAAAGTAGTGACTACGGGCGGTGTAGGTGGCGTAAACACTGGCAACATCACAGGTACAGTGTTGCCAACTAACCCACAAACAAACGCGCCTCCCGGCACAACCAACCCCTACGGCAACGTTAACAACCCCGGCGATTTGACGTTTAACAACGACGGCACAATCACTGTTCAGCCTAATATTCCCGGTCGTCCGTATGGCGGCTTCTCCGGTATGGACGAAGTTAAAAACGCTTACACCGCTGGTGGTGGTAGCTTGGGCTACACCGCCCCAATACCAAAAGACCCCGCGACATACTACAACAGGCTGACGGACGATTCGTTGGACGCCTATAACTACCTCATGGGCAAGGGTAAGAATTTAACGCAGCGTAAAGCAACAAGAGGTCAACCCTTAGCGCAGCGGTACGACGAAGCTATTTTGGGTAAAAAAGCTGTTCCAAGGACTACAACAAATACTGGCAACACGGTTACTGTTGACGGTGTTAAATACAACTTAACAGACCCCACAAACCCACCCCCAGCCGATAGCACAGGCACATGGCAGTGGGATATGGCAGGCAAACGGTGGGTTAAGCTAGCAACGACTGCTGGAGCAAACGCCACACAAGAAGTTGCTGGCGGTGGTGAAGGTGGTGGCCCCGGCGGTGGTGGCGGTGGAGGTTCCGGCCCCGGAGGTGTTGGTGGTGCCGGTGGCCCTGCGTCTACATCAGCGGCAGGCGAAGGGGACTTTGCCCGTGGAGGGCCTGTTCACCGTATGGCCCTTGGCGGCATGTCTTACGCCGTAGGTGGTGGTCTTGGTACGCTGGGTTCTTACTCAGATGGCGGTCGATTGCTTAAAGGCCCCGGAGATGGCGTGTCTGACAGCATCCCTGCAACCATTGGCCGTAAGCAACAACCCGCACGTCTTGCCGATGGTGAGTTTGTAATCCCTGCACGCATTGTGTCCGAGTTGGGTAATGGCTCTACAGATGCAGGCGCTAAGAAACTCTACGCCATGATGGATCGTGTGCAACGCGCACGCGGCAAGACCACAGGCAAAAACAAAGTAGCGGCCAACAGCCGTTCTGATAAATATCTTCCCGCTTAAGGAATAGATTATGGCTACAGCACCAACATCCTACACAGAACAGGCAGTAGGCTTTGCAGATCAGATTGCCCCCTACGCAGAAAGACTGCTAGGCAGAGCGGAGCTACAAACGGATATTGATGAAACCCCTTACATGCAGTACATGGGGGATCGCCAAGCGCAGTTCACGCCTTTGCAACTACAGTCGTTTGAAAACGCAGGGTTAATGCAGACTGCCCCGCAGTTGGGCGATGCTACCGCTATGGCGGGTATGGCAGGCTTAGGTGCTCTGAATACCCAGTACACATTTAGACCTTCAGACTTTGCTTCTACGTTCACGCGGGATGCACAAGGAAACATGACGTCGCCTTTGATGTCTCCTTACATGCAAAGCGTGGTTGAGCGTCAGCAAGCCGATGCAAGGCGTCAATCTGACATTGCTATGCAAGCTCAAAATGCTCAAGCCGCCCGTTCAGGTGCGTTTGGCGGTAGCGGTAATCAGTTGATGCGTATGCAGGCAATGGGTAACTTGGCTCGTCAGCAAGGTGACATCCAAGCTCGAGGGTTGCAAGACGCCTACCAACAAGCGATGGGGCAGTTCAACACACAGAACCAACAGAACGCTCAACAGCAACAGTTTGGCGCGGGTCTAGGACTTCAAGGTTTGCAGACAGCCATGACAGGCGCTAAGAGTTTGGCTGATATTGGTCAGACACAGTACGGCCAAAACCTTGGTCTTTTAGATGTTCAAAACCGTTTTGGTGCGCAGCAGCAAGGCCAAATGCAGAACGCTCTAAACACTGAGTACCAAGACTTCCTAAACTATCAGAACTACCCGTACAAGCAGATGGGCTTCATGTCTGACATGATCCGTGGCTTGCCTATGTCGCAGTTGTCTTCTACGATGTATCAGCAACCCCCATCAATGGTTCAGCAAGTAGCCGGTCTTGGTTTGACAGGTAAAGCACTGGGTGCATTTGCCAAAGGCGGTGCTGTTAACGACCGTCCTGCTGGCTTGGCTGAGTTAGCAATCTACAACATGGGCTAAAGAACATGGCATTACCAAACGCTGAAAAACTCACATCGCAAATGGCGATGTTGCCCGATGCTGCCTTGAAGCAGATGGCCATGATGCACAAGAACGACCCGTACGTTCTGCCACTTATTATCTCTGAAGACGGCCGTCGCAAACAGATGCGCCAAGCCGCGCAAGCTCAGATGGGGGGAATGCCCCAGCCCAAAGTAGCAGATGCTGCGATTGCTGGTATGGATGCGCAACCCGTAATGACTGAATACGGTGGCCCCTTGCAGACTGGTTATGGTGGTCGTGTCCAAACAGAACTACCTGAGAATCAAGGTATTGCGCGTATCCCCACGCCCAATATGCGGGGTATGGCTGACGGCGGTATTGCAGGCTACGAAGATGATGAAGAAGGTATGGCCACAGGCGGCATGGGCGGTATGTTTAATTTTGCCCAGCAAAGCGAGCCTGTAATGCGTATGGCTGGCGGTGGTGTACCCGGATACAAGAATGGCGTAGCGGTGCCCCGTGACTTGGACGCATACATTGACGAACAAGCCAAACTTAACGGCATCTCTCCAGCAGCACTTCGCGCAGTTATTCAAGCGGAAAGCGGTGGTAAAGTTGACGCTCAGAGCAAGACGTCGTCTGCACAAGGTTTGATGCAGTTGATTAACCGCACCTTTACCAAGGGCGGCGGCGACCCCGCAAAACGCAAAGACCCGTTTGAGAACGTGCGTGTGGGCGCTAAAGTTTTGGGTGAAGATGCTGCCGCTTTGCGTAAGCAATTAAACCGCGACGTGTCTCCTGAAGAACTATACGCAACTCACGTACTTGGCCGTGGTACAGGCTCACGCTTGTTACAAGCCGACCCTAGCATGACGATGGCGCAGGCGCTTAAAGCGGCTGATCCAAAGAACGCAGACAAGATTATTAGCAGCAACTCTAAGTTGTTTGGTGATGGTAAGAAAACTGTTGGCGAAGTCATGCAGACTTTCTCTACCAAGATGGCTTCTGCTATGCCAATCGGAACTGCCCAAGCAGGCGAGCTACCAACAGCCAAACCAACAGACTTGGCTTCTCAAATCCCCGGCCAGCGTGTCTCCGCGCCTGCTTCTACTTACGACCAGCAGAACTCCTATTTCGGAAGACTTGCCGACACTATGGGCATACCCCTAGAGTACCAGCGCAATATTGGTAACACAATGAACGCCTTGAGTGGGTTTACTTCCCCTATCAGTACGGCAAACCGCGCTGTTGGTCAGGCGTCTAAAGCACTAGAAGCTACGCCTGAGATGATTGCCAAAGCTCAACAAGCTAAACAAGTTGCAGAAACACAGCGTTTGTTACCGCCTGCCAAAGCCGGTTTGGAAGCGCTTGATGAGGCTTCTCAGGCAACTCGTGCTGCTGCGGAAGCAGCCCGTCGTGCCCGTGGTGTGGAGCAAGATGTACAAGCGGCAAAAGCCGCAGAGCAGTCCATAGATGCGGCAAACCTGACATCCAAGATTGCCCGTACGACGGAAGAAGCCGTAGCCGCTGGCCCTAACGCCCGTGCTTTGGATTCCGCTAAAGTGGCAAACGCTGCCAAAGCGCTGTCGGGTACACAACTGGCCGAAGAAAAAGTTAAAGGCTTGTTTGGGGGAAATACGCAACCAGAAGTAGGAGAGTCTGTTTCGGGCACATATGATACAAAAATGCCCCCCGCAGAAGCCGAGCCTAAACCTTCAGACGTTATCGCCGCTGCGAAAGAAGCCGTGCCTACCAAAGAGCGCAAAGGTTTTGGCAACGACGACCTGTTGATGCTGGGTTTGAGTTTGTTGGCCAACAAGTCACCTAACTTCATGACTGCTTTGGGCGAAGCCGGTATTCAGACTTTGGGCGCTAAGAAAGAGCGTGAGAAGGCTGAGACTGATCTTGAGTACAAAGACATCATGAGTAAGTACTACGGCTCTCTTGGAAAAAAAGCCGAAGCGGATGCCAGCTACATTGCATCTGGGGAAAAAGGACGCATGGCAGATCGTCAAAAAGCCGCAGCGCTTATTGAAAATGATTTGGCAGCTTTCAGAAAAACCATGGAAGGCAGTATGGCGCAACCCGGAGCCGAAGCAGCGAAACGCAGAGAACTTACAAACTATTATTTCAGCTTGTTTGGTATTGATGTTCCCGCTACAATGGCTTCTACGGCCGGGGTAGAAATACCTCAAGGTGTCAAGGTGACCCGCGGCTAACAATAAGTGAGGTGCGGGTATGCCGCTTTACCAAGTTGAAATCCCCGGTAGGGGTAAGTTCAAAGTCGATTCTCCGACCGAGCTAACAGACGAGCAGGCGTATGCCGCCGTCCTTCAAGATATTGGTAACGCACCTCCTCCCAAAAAGGGACTGATGGCAGCGCTCGGTAAGGGCGCCGAGTCCACGTTAAGCGGTCTTCGTACAGGTATAGCCGGTGCGTTTGGTTCTCCTGAAGAAGCGGCTAGGGCCGGGCTGGAGCGCGGCGAAGAAATCTCTGGCAAGTACGCTGACCAAGTCAGCATGGAGAAAGTCAAAGAAGCCTTCAACAAAGACGGTGTTCTTTCTGCCGCCAAAGAAGTCGGTCGTCAAATCCCCTTGGCTATTGCTGAGCAAGCGCCTAACCTTGCTACTTCGTTTGGTGGCGCACGTCTGGGTGCTATGGCGGGTACGGCTCTTGGCCCTGCGGGTACTGTGGCTGGCGGTATTGCGGGCGGTCTTGCAGGCGCATTTCTCCCCTCCCTGATTCAACAGTATGGCGGCAACATCGAGCGCCAAGCGCAAGAACAAATGGCTCGTGGTGAGCCTATCAAGATTGACACAGGTGCTGCCGGAGCCGCAGCCGCCCCGCAAGCTGCTTTGGATGTAGCGCAAGCGTTTATACCTTTTGGTGGCAAACTGGTTAGCAAGCTGACCGGTATCCCCGAGATGGCTTTCTTTGGAAAGTCTGCCGCCCAAGCCACAAAACTGGCGGATGAGAAACTACTGGCCACCCTTGCAAAAGGTACAGCCACGGGTGTGTTGGCCGAAGTGCCAACAGAGATTGCTCAACAGATGCTCCAGCGTGCACAGGCAGGGTTATCCCTAACTTCTCCTGATGCGATGAAAGAATACGGCGAAACCGCCTATCAGGTTGGTTTGCTTGGGCCTTTGGGCGCAGTCGGCCGATTGTCGCAGAAGGGTGCAGCCCGAGACGAAGTTGCCGCTAGACAAGCCGCAGAACAAGAACCACCTCCACCTCCCCCACCACCTCCCCCTGCTGCTCCAGAGCAAGAGGAGACACCTCCTCCCCCACCACCTTCCCCTCCTCCACCAGCCGGTGTTGCGGTGGCTCCTGTTACTGCTCCTGCCGTTGCTCCCGAAGCGGCTCCAGAGTCCGTTGCTACACCAGAGGTTGCGCCTACACCAGCCGCCCCTGCGAATATCAGAGAGACTGTCCGTCCCGGTGCGGTCATGGGTTCTATGGACACGGGTGCTGTGCCCCCAACGCCTCCTGCGCCACCAAAGCCGGACTTAAACCGGACGATGGAGGAGTATGACCGACTCAAAGCGCAGTTGGCTACCCTTCAAACGCAGATGCAAGCCGCTGCTACCGCTGGCGACACGGCCAAGGTCAACGCACTTTACGCACAGTACACACCTCTCCAAACGCAATTAGAAACCACCGCACAGGCGGTTGAAGGTTTGGGAGGCGTAACACAGACTCCTGCGGAGTTGGAAGCGCAGGCCAAAGCCGCACTTTCTAGTATCAATACCAAGATCAAGAACGCACAAAAGAAACTGGCGGATGCCGCGCAGCTAGGCTCATTTGATGAGCTACCCAAGTTGTCCACTAAGCTGGATGAGTTGAATAAAGAGCGTGCCGACTTGATGGAAAGCTTTGGCCAGAAGCGCTCAGTCCTTGAAGAAAAAGCCATCAACCAAGCACAGCGTGGCCAGACCCGTGAGTTGTTCACGGCTGAAGAAGCGCCTATCCCTACAACGGAGAAGCCTGAAGGCTCAGAGCAGCCCACCACCGTGCCCGGTATTGCTAAGACACCTGATGAAGCGTTGGAGTTTAAGACCAAAGCAGTTGATACCCAGTACGAGCGTCCCGAAGGTTACGGCTTAAAGCGTGTGTCCGATGACAAGCCAATTCAGTTGGCCATGCAGAAAGACCCAAGGCAGTTAGACATCTTCAGCCCTGAAAACATTCAGCGCACAGAGATGACTCCTGAAGAACGGGAAGCGGCTGACCGCCGTATGGCCGAAGCTACAAACATGTCGGCTGGCCGTGTCTCCCAGTATGTCAAGGATGCTGAAAAGCAGCGCATGACCCGGGCACTAGATACGCGGTTGAACCTTGCCGGTACGGAAACCAAACGTGTTGTATCTGATGAGCAGTACGACATCACGATGGCCAATATCAACCGCCTACACAACAAGGTGGTGCTCCCGATTGGTAACGCCAACAAGTCTTGGTTGCAAGAGTTGTACGATGCCGCAGATGTTCACAATGATCTTCTCCAACAGGCAGAGACAAACAAAAGCTTCGGCCTTCAGCGCAAAATCAAAGCGGCGCTGAATAGATATAACCGTGTATTGGCCAAAATTACGCCTGTGCGTGAACAAATTGAAAAAATGTACAAGAGCATGTACGAAGCTACGCCTGCGGCCAAAGCCAGCGTAGTGGCGGCGGAAAAGAAAAAAGCAGGCGAAGAACAACTTGATACGTTGAAACGCCGCGCAGCGCCAACACCAGAAGAAGCAGAACAAGGTAAAAAAGGCAAAGTCATTGGTGCCAAAGTAAGCCGTGCCGTTAAAACAACCAGACGAATTGAGTCTGGTGATGTCCGCAAAGAAGCGGAAATGTCTCCACAGATGCGTGAGCTTGCGCTGTCGCTTGGCCTAAAAGAGCCGGGATACGACAAGCTTGGCAACGACATGACTAAACGTTTGATCGCACTACGCGAGCAATATGGCAAAAACGATCCCGAAGTAACCGCGTTTCAGTTAAAAATGAACGATGCGTTAAATGCCAAGGCGCTTGAGCTTGGACGTCAGACGCCTGAATACAAGGCAACGCTTGCAGAGCAGACAGAAATTGTCAGAGAAGCGCTGTCTCAAAGCACACAAGAAACGCCTTCTAAACGTACAGAGCAAGAGACCCGCAGAGTACAACGTGCCCCCAAAGAGCTACGTACAGCTACAGGCGAAGCGGTCAAAGAAGGCTCGCAAGCTACTAAGGTTAAGACCCGCAAAGGCACAACTGAGACTGTTGGCCCTACCCGTACAGGCAAGCCCCCGATGGCGGAGAAGAACCTACCTAAACCGCTGCGTGTGCCCGGTAAAGTGTCCATCAAGGATCAAGAGCGAATTATTAGAGAAGCCAATGATTCCGATTTGGGCACAGCCTACCGCACCCGTGAGACAGAAGGCGGCACAATCGATGCCAAAGAAGCCGCTGACTTTATGGAAAAAGTGCAGAGTAAACTGCCTTCAAACGTGAAGATGGTATATGCCGCCAACCCCGGCAAGATTCCTGTGGCGCTCCTCAAGCGTATGTCCGAGGAAGGCATCGACCCAACCGAAGCTATGGTGCAAGGCGCGGTGTTCCGCGACGGTACTATTTTGGTGGTGGGTGACCAGCATGCTGACTTGAAAGACTTGGAAGCTACCGTCTTCCACGAGATCGTGGGTCACTACGGCATCGACACCATCATTGGCATCGAGCGCTTACAGGCATACGCCAACAAGACTGACTTACGCAAACTGGCCGAAGAAATCGGTGGTCAGAAACTTGTGGATGAAGTCATCAGGACTGCTCAATTCAATGCAGCGCAGGGTAAGAACGAAGAAGTCCAAAGACTTCAAGTCTTGCGTGAGATCATTGCGCATACCGAAGAAGCTCGCGTAACCGAGAGCTTTAGACAGAAGGCTGGCCGATGGCTCAAAGAGTTTGTCGGCATGATTCGCGCAGGCTTGCGTGATCTGGGCTTTACTTCTTCCTCTGTACT
>Ga0181352_1000817_pt1 | contig 12697 bp, 16 predicted proteins | sample Fa13VDMLBSN_FD_130103 | JGI IMG/M metagenome (GOLD analysis project Ga0181352, IMG submission 130103) | Freshwater viral communities from Lake Michigan, USA - Fa13.VD.MLB.S.N | ecosystem: Environmental > Aquatic > Freshwater > Lake | place: USA: Michigan | collected 2013-09-23 | reverse complement strand
GAACCGTTAAATGGTTACCTAGTTCTCAGACCTATTGAAGAGGAAGAACAAATGTATGGTAACATTGTAATCCCAGACTTGGGTAAAGAGAAGCCTGAGATGGGTGAAGTTATGGCAACATCTCGTCAGTATAACTATCACTCAGATAGTTGGGTTGAATCACAACTTCGAGTTGGTGATAAGATTTTGATTCCTAAATTAGGATCTGCTCGCATCACCGTAGACAGTGAAGAGTATTATATTTGTAAAGAACAAGACGTTTATTCAAAATTAAATTAATTATGACAACAACAGTATTTGGAACAGAGTTAAAAAATAGATTGCTGGCTGGTATTAGGAAACTAAACCAATCAGTGTCTTCTACCTTAGGACCAGGTGGTAGAACAGTATTAATTAAAGATCCATCAGGTGAAGTAAAAGTAACTAAGGATGGTGTAACAGTAGCCAGATCTTTTCACGAATTAGAAGATCAAGTAGAAGATTTAGGAGCACAGCTTGTAAAGCAAGTATCTATTAAATCTGCAAATGAAGCAGGTGATGGTACTACAACTTCAACTCTATTAGCTACTACAATGGTAGAAGAAGGATTGAAACTAATCAATCAAGGTTCTAACCCAGTAGAAGTAAAGAAAGGAATTGATAAGTATGTAGGACAAGTAGTAGAGCAACTTAGAGAAATTGCTAAGGATGTAAGCTCGCAAGATCAAATCCAACAAGTAGCCACTATCTCAGCTAATGGCGATACAGAAGTAGGTCAATTAATTTCTACAGCTATTGAAAAAGTAGGTAGAGAAGGTATTGTTACTATTGAAGAATCTAAGACAGGTGAAACGAGTCTTGAAGTTGTAGAAGGTATGCAGTTTGATAGAGGTTATAAGTCGCCTTACTTTGTTACTAACAATACAACAATGCAGTCTGTGTTAGAAGAGCCGTACATTTTAATTTACGATGGTCGTATTACAAAGGCAGCTGAGTTATTAAATGTACTTAATAAAGTAAGCTCTGAAAATAAATCACTATTGATTGTAGCAGAGGATGTTGAAGATGAAGCATTAGCAACTCTTATTGTAAATAAGATGAGAGGTACTGTTAGAGCTACAGCAGTTAAGGCACCAGACTTTGGAGAAAGAAGAACTTTGATCTTAGAAGACTTAGCTATCTTAACAGGTGGTACAGTTATTTCAAAAGAAAAAGGTCACAAGTTAGATAAGCTAGCACCTAACATTATTAGTGGCTTACTTGGTTCAGCAAGAACTTCTATCATATCTAAAGAGACTACAACAATTGTAGATGGTATTGGTGAAGTAGAAGCTATTACAGCGCGTGCTCAAGAAATCAAAGAGCAAATTGAAAAAGCTTCTTCATTCTATGAGAAAGAAAAGTTACAAGAGAGATTAGGTAAGTTGATTGGTGGTGTAGCAATAATTTCTGTAGGAGGTAACTCAGACATTGAAATTAAAGAGAGAAAGGACAGAGTGGAAGATGCTTTGTTTGCTACAAAAGCAGCATTAGTTGAAGGAGTTGTTCCTGGCGGTGGTATTGCTTTAATTGAAGCAGTTAATGCTTTATCTATCAAACCTAAGGAAGTATCAACAGATGAGTTGTTAGGCTTTGATATTGTAAGAAAAGCATGCTATGCTCCATTCAAGACTATCTTAACTAACTGTGGTATTGAAGATTACTACTCTATTTTAAGAGCAGTACAAGATAGTAAGAAGGGAGATAAATTAGCTACTTACAATGCTAAAACTCAAAATGTAGTGGATGCAACAGAAGCAGGATTATTGGATCCAGCCAAAGTAACCCGCACTGCTATTGAGAATGCAGCATCAGTTGCCGGAACTATATTGACGACTGAATCAGTTATCTTTGAGAAGAAAGAAGACAAGAAACAAGAAGACCCAATGATGGGTGGTTATTAAAATAGGTTCTAAGGAAGGTTTAAAGTATAAGAACTCCCCACAAGTTGGGGAGTTTTTTATTTGAGCTATATATTTATATAAAAGACATACTTTAAATTTCATAATCCTTAAATAGTAAAACAGTGTTCGTTCCAAACCACCTTCATCTATTAGTAAAGGGACACCTAAAGAGCCCTCCCAAGACTGAGAAAATAGTAAATATATTCTTTAAACAGTTAGTCTCGACGGTCCGAATGAAAGTGGTAGCAGGTCCTACTTCAGTATATGTCAATGAACCTGGCAACGAAGGAATAACTGGTACAGTTACTTTAGCTACCTCTCACGCATCAATACACGTGTGGGACGCACAAAAACCTGCAATGTTTCAATTTGATTTATACAGCTGTTCAGACTTCAGCGCAAAAGAAGTTCTAGGTGAAATCGATAATTGGTTTGGCTTAGAATCAGCCTATTGGATGATGATTGATAGGAATAAAGACACCTTCTTTGAATTAAGTAGCGGTAAGTGGCTAAAGTCTTAGATTAAAAATATATATTAATTATTCTTTTGGATTGACCTATTTATATCCAAAGAAACCATAAATGCACAAATTCACATTGCTAATTATGGTTATGTGCGTTTGTATGGGCCTAAGGTCCGACAAAGTTAAGAGATCTATCCCACAAGGAGCTTCCAAGTTATATATAGGTACGGTTGTTAATAATATTAAATTAGGACCACTTACAGGCAATAAAAATTTAGCCTTGGGGGTAAAGAATGTTCTAGCCGAAGCTGCACAAGACAGAGGCTGGATCTTAGTACAAGATGCTATTGATGCAGAAGTTGTTGTTAATGTTGAATTGTTATATTTTGACACTGAGCAAACTAAGTCTAACGTATCAGTATTTCATAAAGACGAAGACGCCGTTATAATAAAGATGAGAGGAACCACTTACGATGGTGAAGGGAAAGTGATAAAGAGTCTAGTTGTTGATGATAAGTCAACAGAGATTTCAACATCAACTTTTTTAATCAACGAAGGTGGAACATTTAACTCTCAGGTTGCAAAGCAAGCAGTCAAAAAGACTTGTGTTTTGTTAGCTTATAGATTATTATAATATGAAAAATACAATACTACTAGCAATTGCTGTATTATTTAGCACCTTAAGTACTGCTCAAATACCACAGCTAAGAATATCTCCAAACGTTATAACAGGAGACATTAATGGTGGAACTATTGAAAAAGGTGATACTATTCAGGTATCTCTTTTGTATACGGCCGCTGCAGGATATAATATAAGATCCTTCTACTTAGATTTCCAACATCAGATTACTGCTATCAATTATATTGGTATGGTATTCCCTGCTGCAGGTGCTCAAGGATCAGCTATACCAGCAGGTGCAACTACTTCAACTCTAAACAACTACTATCCTGGTTACTTCTTTAACCGTAATGCTAACAATACTACAGAGGATGGATATCAAAACTCAATGTTTGCTAACTATAGCTTTATTCAAGGAGGTAACAGAGCAATTAACCGTCTTTGGGCAATATCAAGTGGCGACTTAGTAACAGGTAAGCTATGCGATCTTAGATTTAGAGTAGAGCAAGTACAAGCAGGCTTTGCCTACGATTCTATTTACTATAACTTTGTTCAAGGATTCAATGGCTCAGGTGGTGGTAATATACAACCGGTTAGGATGCCTAAACCAAACTCAGCTTGGGTAGATGTATCAGCTACTTCAAACGCACTTGTAAATGGTGAGATTAAATTAAATAGTTTACTAACGACTGGATATCAGCCTCAAGTTGTATTCGTTGATTCGCTTACTGGTATGGTGAGAGCAACTGTAACACCTTCTTCAAACGGAACGTTTACTTTAGGTAGTCAGCTACTTCCCAACACTGCTTATAAAGTACTACTGAATGTAAGATCGGATAGCGTTCCAGCTATTCTCAGCAGAGCTATTACTGTAAGTGATTACACTGCCGCTGCAACTGAGTTTATAAAACAGAATCTGGATGGTTCATTCTCTAATAGTAACATTGCTTCTGGTATTGGGTTTCTGTCTGCTGATGTAAATAACAATAGGGTATTTGATGGTGGAGATGTTACAGCAATCTTTGCTCAAGCTGTTGGAGCCGATACTATTTTTAAAGCACCACAAGGACAGACTTTGTACAATGTTCCTGCATTCTTAACTACGACATACGATACATTAACTGCAACTTCTTGGAAAAACTTAACAGATATTTACACAGTTCATTTTAGAACAAGTGATGTAGCTAAGCCTTTAAGTATTAGTTATCTAATTCAAGGAGATATTAATAGATCTCATTCATCCGTTAGAACCCAAGCTAACAACGTTACAACTTATGCAAGTATGCCAGTTAATACGGTTAGTAATGTTCCTAACGTAGACGTTGCCTTAAATAATTTAACAGTAACATCAAACACTATTGAAATACCCTTTACTGTAAACACGAACAACAACAAGCTCTCAGCTTTGCAGCTTGAGCTAGTGTATGATCGTACTAAGATTAAGTTTGAAGAAATTAAGTCTGAAGTGCCCAATTCGTGGTATGTGTTTGTAAACACTAGCGAAGGTAAAATAAGATTTGGAGGAATTGATAAAGACGTTAAATCCCCAATCGTAGGTACTTCAGCACCATTTAAATTAAAGTTTTCATCAATTGAGAGTGGCTTAGATTTAAATACAAAAATTAGAATTACATCTAACTTAGATGCTAGTGATGATAAAGGTAATCAACTAGGAGTTAATCTAAACACAACAACTATTAAATTAACTGGATATAATAACTTCTAATATGAAAGAATTAAGAGTCTTACTTACGGTATACATTTTGATGATAGTGCTATTATTTGCGTGCACAAAAGTTGATCTACCAACTCCTCAAGGTATTGATCTTGGAAGAGAATCTACATCAACTTCTATAAAGAATGTTTCTAAAGTAGATAATATAATAACTGTTGATTATCAAGTAACTGTTGGATCTAAATACTCAGTTCAGATCATTCCATTTGGCTCAGAAGAAGCTGTATTGAAGCAAGGATTTACAGCAGATGCTATTATAGTAACTAGAGCATATGATTTAAGCTCTCTTAAAAAAATGGACTACGATTTAGTCCTAACCGATATTAAAGGAACAGAAATAAAATACCCAATAACTAAAAATTAAAATTATGTCAGAAGAAGTAGAACAAGAAGGAACTTGGTCAGGTCTAAAAAAAACTATTTTAGGTACCGTAGCTACAGTTGTAACAGCAGGTGGTGCATGGTTAGGATCAACATTATTTGGTGGTGGAAGCGAGGAAAAAGCTCAGCCAGCAGCACAACCTAGTATCATTATCAATAACACTCAGCAACAGCAGCAAGCTGCTGGTGGGAAGACTGTTATTATTAAAGAGAAGGCAGCAGGTGCAGCTCAACCAGCAGCTAAACCAGCTCCAGCTAAGAAGAAAGAAGGTGATGAATTTAAAGAAGCAGCACCACAGTGGTAATTTATAAAAAATAAAAGTATGCAACAACCAACAGGATTTAGAGATTTATTAAATAAAATGATGTCCCGTAGATGGTACATCACGGCTATGGTATTAGGTGGATTTATACTAATCATTGCAGGTATATTCACAGCAATTGCTACAGGAGCACCAATGGCAGCAGCATGGAAAGAGTTATTAATGTTATTGTTAGGTGCCTTTATTGGTAGCTACGGTAAAATTATTGACTACTGGTTCAGTGATACCGATAAAGATAAGATGTTAGTTCAGAAAATGGACGAAGAAGATGGTGTAGCACTAGGTAGTGTTAATGATATCAAAGAAAGTAACAGACCATTTACTCCATTAATTCCAGATGCTTTTGTAGCAGGTGCAGCAGCAGCTAGAGATTTAGCTGTAGTTGAAAATAAACAAAACTTTGAATTAGCAGCTGATCAGCAAGAACATGATCAAAAGTTAGAAGCTGATCAACAAGAGCATGAGCAAGAAATGGAAAAGTTAAAATTAGAACATGAAATCAAAGCTCATAGATATTGCCAACACGTATGGGGTGATTCAGACAATGATGGTGAATTAGAATGCCAAAATTGTGGGTTATTTAAAGATCAATACGACGACACTCATTAAAATTTAAAACTACGAAAGACGCTATTAAATCGTTATTCTCAGATGAGAACGGAGTTGTTTCAATGAAACGCTTATGTGGATTACTTTGTACAATCGCTTTATGCGTTACAATGTATCACAATAGCTTCACTGAAGAAAAGGTTGCACCATCACCAGTTCTTATACAATCAGTAGCATTGTTAGCTTTTGGTTGCTTAGGTTTATCTACTGCGGATAAAATTTGGGCAAAGAAGAAAGATGGTGATACGAAAACAGAAGCATAATCTCATGGGGGACCGAAAGGTCCCTCTCTAAAAATCAAAAGTATGAAAAAAGTTAAGGAAGTGGCGTTGTTTGGATTTATGTCTCTAATAGGTTTATGGTTAGTATTTGCTTTATCATTTGACTTTTATATGATATACACAGCTCACACTAATCCAGAAAAAACTAGAGAAATAGTTAATCAACTAGATTGGAAACTTGATGGTAGATTTAAAAACAATCCGGACAATATTTGGTACACAGCATCAAACAAATAGTATATGAAAAAATTACTAACATTCGCATCCTTGCTTTTAGTAAGCATTGTTGCAAGTAGTCAAACCGTAGGTAGTACTAAGACAGAAGACTACAAAGCCTCATTTGAGACAAAGGTAGATATTAGTCAGTTTATGAATTACAACGGACCTCAAATTCCTATTCAAATACTTAAGTGTGGAATTAGCGAGGAGATGTATGAAATGTATCCAGAACTAAAAGAGAAAAGAGTTGGATTAGGTGTAGCTAATATTACATTAGAGTACTTAGAAAACTTAAATCGTTTTCAGTTTACGGAAGACAAGACGGAAATCAAAAACAGAATGGTAAAGCAGTTCCAAGCTAGTCAGGCTGGAATTAGTCAAGACAAGTTAGATGGCAGAGGTAAGATTAGATTAGCTCATTACTTTGTTGAGATAGAGTGCTACGATTATTCAGTATCAGAAGATGAAACTATAAACTTAAAAGATGGAGTTAAAAATCTATTAGTAACTCGTATTGGTTTACAAGTTAGATTCACTGATGCAGAGAATGGTACTATTATAACAGCATCAGGTTTAGGTGAAGCTAAGACAACAAGAGAGTTAACACTATTATCTGACGCAACAGTAGACCCAGTTAAGTTTAATCAGTCGACAGTTAGCATTGCGACTAAGAAAGCATTAGACATTGCTTGTGCTCGTATACTACCTCGTATGATTAGTAAGGGTGTATTTAAAAATTAATTAAAATGGGAACAGCAGCAAAGAAGAAACGTCCAATGAGATCTAGAAAATCTGGACTTAAAACAGTAGCTCAAATAAACAAAAATTTAGCAATCCTTTCAAAACTAAAATAGTATGAAAAAGATTTTACTAATTACAGGTTTAATATTGATACTAATATTATTCTGCAGCATTATACTGCATTCACAAGTTAGCAATTGGAGAAGCACTCCATCAGCACCACAAAGGTCTACACCATCAATATCACCATCTATTTCACAAAGAAACGATGTTAGCAGATGGAGAAGTCAACCACCATCAAGAGGATATGATAGACCTATAAGAACAAGACCTGGTTCAAATATAATTGTTGGAGACCCATGGTTAATGAACGGATGGGGATGGGGATGGAATAGATGGGATATGTGGGGAGCTCCAGGATTTGGATGGAACTATTGGCAACCAATGTGGTACTGGAACGATTGGGGTTACAGACAACCAGCAAGAGTTTATGTATACAACAACGGTAAGAGAGATACCATCAGAGGTAAAAAACCAGTTATCAGTTTTGGTATTCAAAGAACAACTGATAAACAAGTTGGAGGTTTCTTTACAATTGGTAATAAGGGATACTTAATAACAGAATACAATGCAAGTCTTGAAAGAGACAATTCAACTTTCTTTCCTTTTGGAAACATAACTCAAGTTGATTTTCCAATGGTCAACGATCTAATACAAAGACAAAGTTTTTATATTGGAGCAGGAAAGAGAATTAAAAGAACAGGTATCCATGTGATGATCGGAACTATAAGTGAAGATGCTAAGTGGAGAGGTAGAGATGATTTAGGCTATATAACTTTTCCTAAATACTTAGATAGATTCACAACAATAAAAATAGGTGCTCTACATGACTATAAAAACTTCACAATAAAAGTTGATTACGATCCAGTAATTAGTAGTGGAACTTTTGGTCTGGGTGTCAACTTCTAAAATGAAGCAGTTTATTTTAAGTCTAATAGTGGTACTATTAGTGCCAATTTACGCCTTTTCTCAAACTCTTGTCCAAACCTACGTAGATCCTTGCGACGGTAAAACCTATACAATAACATTACCACTCCCAAACAATTCAATAACAGTTGTAGTGAGAGGGAAGGTGAAAACCTTTTCTTATCTTGAAGCACGAACAGGTGCCATACAAGTTTGGGTTAATCAAATATTCGCAGAACCTTGTCCAGTAATAGCAACAGCAATAATAGCTCAACAAGCAGCTACTGCAGCGAGCAGTGCCGCATCAGCTGCATCTTCCGCAGCAGCTTCCGCTTCCTCAACCGCTGCTGCAGCTGGTGCTTCTACGGCACCATCAGCTTCATCAGCATCGCAACCTTCGTCCCAGTCTCAGTCCTCATCTGGGGGTTCATCTTCATCAAGCTCTTCATCAGAAACCAAATCAGAAAGTAAAGCTGAAAGTAAGTCTGAAAGTAGTTCAGAATCTAAATCAGAATCTAAAGAAGAAAGTAAGTCTGAATCCAAAGAAGAGAGTAAGAGCGAGGAAAAGAAAAAGGAGGAAGAGAAGAAGAAAGAAGATGATAAAAAGAAAAAGCAGGAAGCTAGGAAAGCTAATCCTCCTATAGTTAAAGCAGACTTAGCTGCAATAGGTGCAGCTGGTTCAGGAATAATTCCTACAATGAATATAGGCCTTTCTAAGTCAAGTGACGATGGAACTATAAACTGGGGATTAAACACATCAATACGCTTTGATTTAAAGCAGATAGTTATAGGTGCTAGTACTTCTAGCCTAATAGTAAAAGACGGGAAAATTAAAGGGGTAACCTCCACAAGTATGACCTATGTTACTAACTGGACTGATGAGTTTATATTTTACGGTTGGAGTTACATTAGATTACTAAATAAAGGAGCTGTGGCTGGATTGAGCATTAGTGGCAACGAAATGCTCATTAAAGATGTCCAGTTAATACTAGCTCCCTCAATAATAATGTTTTATGCAAGACCTTACAAAATAACTAGAAAACAAACCATCTCACCAGAGCTTTATATTATATCTTCTCCTGTTACTTATGGACAGAAAGACCGCATAGCAACCTATGACAGAAATGTATCCTTTTTTACGGGAGCAGGTACGGATCTAAACATTACTCGCAAATTCAAACTAAACCTAAATTTTAAGGTTAATATAAGCACAAACCCAAGTGTACCAGTAATGACTGCATTTAGTACAGGTTCAAAAATAAACTTTTAAAAAAAGTTGCTAGATTGGTATAGAAGCCGTACTTTTATTCTATATTTAAAAATAAAAACAAACAAAGTTATGATTGGATTATTTACATTTATTGCGATCTTCTTAATATTGGGGGTCATCTTTAAACTATTTTCAAAAAGCACTTATTTTCAACCTGTTACAAAAGAAAGTTTTAGAGGCTCAGAGTACACTTCAAATGAAGTTAAGCCAACAGGAATAGTTAAGCTAGTTGTAGCACTTCTAGTATCAGTTATCATTGGAGCGTTTAATCCGGTTACATTAGAAAGAGTTGATTCCGGCAACGTAGCCATTCTAGTAGAGAATCTAGGTGACAATAAAGGTATGAGTAAAGTAGAGTACAAAAGAGGTTGGGTATTATATAACTCTTTTAGCCAACGCTACTATGAGTTCCCAGTATTCCAGCAACATATTGACTACGAAGAAAACGTAGTAATTACTAAAGGAGGTTTTCAAGCCACTATCAAGCCTAGCTTTAACTACTCTCTTAATCCTACTACAGTAGACGCTATGTTTCAAAATCTACGTGTTGACATTAAAACAGTTGAACAAGGTTGGTTAAAGAACGCTATCATTAGTTCAGTAAACGATGTAGCAAACTTATTCACTGTGGATAGTATTTTTAATCACAGAGCTGAGTTTGAGACAGCTATAATCACAGAAGCCAATAAACGTGTAGGTAAGTGGTTTACTGTTAGTCAATTAAGAACTAACATCGCACCTCCTCCAGCTATTACAAAAGCAATTGAAGAAAAGACAAAAGCAGTTCAAGAAGCACAAGCCGCTACACAAAGAACTTTAGTGGCTACAGCCGAAGCACAAGAAAAGATTGCTCGTGCTAAAGGTGATAGTGCTCAGGCAGTAATCGCAGCAGCTGGTAGAGCTGAAGCTGTAAAGAAAGAGCAGCAATTTTTAACACCATTATACATTGAGTATCTAAAGGTACAGAGATGGAAGGGTGAAGTACCTCAAACAGTACTTGGCAGTAGCAGTAGTGTATTAATGAGCTTAAAGTAAGAATAGGTTAGAGTCGGATCCATTAACTGCAACAAACCCATTTTAAATAAACACAAGAAGCTCACATGCGACTAGTTTTAATATCAGACACTCACAACAAGCATAAGCATTTAACCTCTAAGGGTACGGGTAATGTACTACCTGAAGGTGATTTATTAATCCATGCTGGAGATTTAACTGGTCAAGGTCTTAAAGGAGAGGTTCAAAGTGTGTTTAAATGGTTCAAAGAAATAGCATCCCGCTATACTCATGGTATTGTATTTATAGCAGGTAATCACGATAGATGTTTTGATCCTAAATTTAATTTAGAAAGTCAAACAGAAAAACCAAAGTGGCTGCAAGAGGAGTTGTATGAACTTCAGTATAGTAATCATGACGTTACGTACTTAGAGAATGAGTCTATTTTAGTAAACTGTTTTAGTATTTGGGGTAGTCCAATCACACCTTGGTTCTATGGAGATAGGTGGGCATTTAATAAACATAGAGGAAGTCCTATTAATGATGTTTGGAATACAATAACTCCGTACACAGATATAGTAATTACTCATGGACCTCCTTTAGGATATGGAGACTTTACTGCAATGGGTAGAAAGCATGTAGGATGTGAGGATTTGAGATATAAGGTACAAGAGTTAAAACCAAAGCTTCATGTCTTTGGACATATTCATGAAGGTTATGGTGTAATGGAGGAAGAGCATACGACATACGTAAATGCAAGTATTTGCGAATTAAATTATGAACCAAACAATAAACCAATAGAGTTGGATATAAACCTCGACTAATGGCAGAGAAGAAACCAATACATAAGTTTAACGGAGGTAGAGGGGCAACTTTATGCCATGAATGCAATAAGATAATATCAGAAGGTATGATTGAAGAATTGTATTGTGAAGAGCATGGAGGTAAACGTACATACAAGTATAAACTTATTAGGGAAGGAGATGATAAACAAATTACAGGAAATAAGATCCTTTGGGTAGAATGGAATGAGGATGGAACTTATAAGCAGCATTCGGAAATTCCCACAATAGGAGCTAGTCTTGTAGTAGATCCACATTATGGAAATTATAAGTGGTTGACTACTACGGTAACGGACATATTGGATCAAGGAGAGTACATTAAGTTTGGTACAAAAAATAGTGTTTACAAATTATATATTTATTAAAAAACAAATATGGCAGATTTTCTTTATTTTAGCACCTCTTGGTGTGGACCTTGCAAAATGTTTAGACCAATTGTGCAGGGAGTTGCAGCAGAAACTGGAACAAATGTTCAATTTATAGATGCTGAGCAGAATCAAGCTCTAGCAGCGCAATACAACATAACTTCAGTACCTACAATAGTTGTAAGTCAAAACGGTCAAACAGTGTACCGTTATACTGGAGTAATGTCAAAGCAACAAGTAGCTAGTTTATTTCAAACTCATAAGTAAACTATTTATACTATATATGGGGATGTCCAGGCATTTGATCCGAATGTAAGGGATAGTACTACACGCAGACAAAGCAAGAATGTCTTTAAACCCTTGTGAACAAATAAACGCAGATAAAACATCTCGTCAAGAAATCGGTGCATCTATTATCAACATGGCATTTGCGAATGCTCCTGTTGCTCTAGCAGCGTAATCTTCAGGCGGCAACAGCCTTGGAACAGAAAGTTGCACAACAGTCCTCGTATTCTTAGTTGAACGGACTTTAAAGATGCACAACTAAGTGGTGGTTCCGCTCGTACGTTTAAAAACCGTACGACCCCTTACTGATCAGCTTAAAACGCAGATCGACTTACAGTACAGCATTCAGCAGTACTAAGCGTGTGAGACGTTGGTATTATTGTTTCTTTCGGAGACCGGGGTTCAACTCCCCGCATCTCCACCGTGCACTTTTTTGAATTTCCTACTATTTATTAGTATGGCAAATATCAACAAAGTAAAACAATACCATTTCATTTACAAGACGACCAATCTTTTAAATGGTAAGTATTATGTAGGAATGCATTCTACCTCCAATTTGAAAGATGGTTATCTTGGGAGTGGTACAAGACTTAGACACTCTATTAGAAAGTATGGAGAATCTAATTTTAAACTAGAAATTTTAGAGTTTCTTCCAACTCGTGAAGAGTTAATCAAAAAAGCT
>Ga0181352_1000815_pt1 | contig 12720 bp, 12 predicted proteins | sample Fa13VDMLBSN_FD_130103 | JGI IMG/M metagenome (GOLD analysis project Ga0181352, IMG submission 130103) | Freshwater viral communities from Lake Michigan, USA - Fa13.VD.MLB.S.N | ecosystem: Environmental > Aquatic > Freshwater > Lake | place: USA: Michigan | collected 2013-09-23 | reverse complement strand
TCTTCCGTGCAAGGAGCATGGAGAGATCCAAGAATGGGTATTATTGGAGCAAATGAAAATTATTGGGATCACATGAAAGCAGGAATGAGAAAATTGGAAGATGTTAAGGCAGCATCTCCATCTTATGCATTGGGAGATACATTCAAGAGATATTGGTCTGTGGCTGATGTTCATGATCCAAAAGTCATAGAAAGATGGGGGGCGGCGATTCCTGAGTTGCGTGACCGAATGAGTGGTGTTGCAGATCAATTCAAGACAGCTTTCACCTTCAAGGTTCCACAGCATGCTGATACCGCAGGAAAGCATGTGGACAGCATCGTTGCACATCAATATGGTCTTCCAGATACTCCTTTGACTCGTTCCATGGATGCGACCACAAGACAGTGGGCAAAGGATTCTGGATTGAGATTGCTGGATCGGCGTGGATTGGATTCTGGTGTCGATGTCAGGGGAAGAGGAAGTTTTTCAGAGTTGATGGCTCAGGAGATCGCAAAGCAAAATTGGGATGCAAAACATGGATCAGGAAAGTCTGGCACAAGATCCTTGTCACAAATAGGTCAGGACATTCTGGGTTCTGAAGTGGCAAGAGTTGGAAAGAGTGCTGGAAAAACTGCATTAAAAGCATTGCCAATAGTTGGAACTGCAGCAAGTCTTGCAGCAATGACGCAAAGAGCCCAAGCAGGCGATTATACTGGAGCAGGATTAGAAGCCGCTTCTGAAGTTGCTGATTATATTCCGGGAATAGGAACTGCCGCATCTTTAGGAATTCAAGCATATCTTGCTGATAGAGATATGCCGGAAGAAGAAAAGAAAAAACAACAAAGTAATTTGGCTAGACAAAATTTAAGAAGCATTGGACAAACAATAAGATAAAAAAATCCTCCCCTTGATTGAGGAGCATCAAATAAACCCCTAGGCAAAAAGCCTGGGGGTTTATAAATATTTATATGCTGAGATTTAAACAATTTTTGATTGAAAGACCATCGATTGAGGATCAGATAGAAACTGGAAACAGAACAATTATAGATGTTGCGAATAAAAAACGACAAGGATATGCACGGGCTGGAAATATTAAAGTTCCATTTGATATAACAGTTGACCCAAAACTTCCTCCAGAAGTAAGGGGACGATTTGGCCAACATAGGTTAGCTGTAACTAGACATTTGTATCCAAAAGCATTTGAGGGACAGGAGGAATTAAAATCACAACTAGCTCTAAATTCAGACATTGACGTAAATAATAGTGATTTTCGCACAGCGGTTAAAAGTCAAGATATTGTAGCACATGAAGCTGGACATGCACACCAATTGGCTTCACAAATGAGAGATGCAGAGGTAAGAAATTCACAAGGAAAATCAACTTACGCCGATGTTGAAACTGGCAGAAGTTCTTCTGCACAACAATCATCAAGCCCAAGATTGGCAAATCTATCACCAAAAGTAAAAGCAGATATGGAATATTCTAGCTATTTCTTTGATCCAGAAGAAGTCAATGCCAGAAGTGCTGGAGCAGGAACCATGGCATATAGAATAAGACTTGGAGGTGGGGATAGATCTTATTCATTTGGTTATCCAAAAATAGGTTCGGAAGTTGCATTGAAATTTCTTCCAGGAGGAGAACGTGCTTCCCCCGAAGAAATGTCAGCAATGACGAGACATGAAAGATCCGTTGCCAAAAGAAATCAATTACAGGTTCAACGAGATTTGAGAGCTGCAGCTGCCAGAGGAGTTTTAAAAGCCGAACAAGAGATGGCCACTCCAAGTCCAGATGCCGAGGCAACCAAAGCAAGGCAAGCTGCAATCCAATCAAAAGTAGAAGCATTAAAGGGAAAAACAACAAAAATTGCAAGTGTTGCTGGAAAAGCTGCAAGTATAATGGATCCCGCTGGAGAAGTTGCGTCTCAAGTTCTTCCTAGAGCTGCTTCTGCTGCTGGTTTGGGTGCAGAGGTTGCCATGGGAGCTGCAATGATTCCTTTGGCAGTTGGAGCATTCACTCAACAGGCAGGGGATCCCATGGGAGACTTCAAGGCTGGTTTTGCTCCAGGTGAATTTGAAAAATGGCAAGAGGAACAAGAAGAAGCAAGAAAAAGACAAAATGCTTCTAGTGTTCAATCATTAATTAATAGGCCATACGACCCGAATCAAGCATCTTCAAGAAGAAGACAACAATAAAAAAATTCTCCCCTATATGGGGAGAATTTTTCTATAAATATTTTTGTCAGGGATGGTGGGTTAGTTCCACGTAATCCTTTTGGAGTCCTTCGAAGTAATCTCCATCGTATTACTCAGGAACCACCATCTCTGGCAACGGTATAAATATCTATGTTCAATATGTTAGTTGGGATAGACTATTCTATAACCAGCCCAGCCATCTGCCTTTTTGATGAGAAGCAGGAATTCTGCTTTCAAAATTGCTCTTTCTATTTTCTCACCAATACGAAGAAGTTTGCCACAAAGATTGCTCCAAACATAAATGGAGAAGGCTTTGAGGAATATGCATATGATACAGAAAGATTTGATACCATATCCGAGTGGGCCACAAATTTGTGCGTTGGGGCAGCTGACGTAGCCATCGAAGGTTATTCATACGGATCTCATGGAAGAGTTTTCAATCTGGCAGAGAACTGCGGAATCCTGAAATACAAGCTCCATAAGCTCGCCGTTCCCGTGACCATCGTGGAGCCATCCAAGGTTAAGAAACTCGCCACAGGCAAGGGAAACGCCGATAAACAGGCAATGTACGAAGCCTTTCTTAAAGAGACAAAGACCGATTTGGTTTCGGTCTTTGAGCAAAAATCCTTGACGAATCCTGTGACGGATATTATAGACAGTTATTATATCTTAAAGGCTTTGGTAAATTCAAAGAATTAACGGACATACCTTCCAGCATGTCTTCCTGAATTATCGAGTTTATCGTGATATCTCTTTGGAACGTGTCCAGAATTTTTTATCTTGTCTATTACTTCTTTCCATGCACTGCCATTTACCTTTGAAGGTGTCAGCGTGGTATCCATTGCAATTGAATTTGTTTGATCTGCCCAATCTCTTGTAATTTTTTTCTTCTTGCATTTTGGACATGGTTTCTTCAATGGATCACCACATTCGCTCATCTTAAGGAATAATTCAAATTTATGGTCACATGCTCCGCAATTAAATGAATAGTTAGGCATTTTTTGTCTTTCTGAATGTCACCAGTATATGGTCAAACAAGAACCCATAGGATGGCTCCTTTGGTTTGGTTTTAAGTTCCATCTTGGCTTCCTTTGGAGTCCTGTTTCCTTTATGTAGGTTGCAATCCTTGCAGGCTGCTACGAGATTGACCCACGTAGAACCACCACCCTTGCAGCGTGGAACAATATGGTCAACCGTGGCCGTTTTGTCGCAAAGCTCAATACCACAGTATTGACAGCAATATTGATCTCTTTTGAGAATATTTGCTCTTGAAGCCGCAACCCTCTTATAGGGAAGTTTTACATAATATTTAAGTATCAAAATTTTAGGTATTTTTACAATCTTTGAGACTGATGCAACCTCATAAAATTCATTGCTTTCAAAGTCTGCATAAACCTTGTCTTTAGTCAAAAGTTTAAATGCTTTTCCAATTGTAATAATATTTAAGGGAGTGTTATCCTGATTTAGCAAGAGAACCTGCTTCTTCATACCTTTTAAGTATTTATGAAAATCTAAATATTTTACAGCCATGGATAATAAACAAGATAAACAATTTTATTGGGAAGTCAAGGATTTTCTTAACAGAAAGCCATCAAACACCGAAAAGAAGGCTAAGCCAGAATCCTTGAAGGAAAGCATCCAAAAGATGTTGGTTTCGCAAAACAAGCTTCACAGCCCAAAAGTCCTAACGGAGGAATCCAACAAGGAAATGGCAAATGAACTGTCTTATTTTTCAGAAGATCTTATCAAGAATGTAAATTCTTTGCTTTCCATGAATGAAGAAGCAGTCAAGAACGGAACACCTGAATGCAAGGCATTTACTCCAAATATAGTTGACAACGTGTTCAATTTAAAAAAAAACCTCAATGAGGCTTTACTGAATCCTGAAATTTCAACAAAGCCCGGCAGAAAAAATAATATTTTGGGCCCCAGAACCCAAGACCAAAATCTCAACAGAGAAATGGGATTAGATGCATCTTCAATGCAATTTTCCCCATCGATGAACAGATTTCAAAGTTTGCCATCCTATGCATTGACTCCTCCACCAGCGAATCTAACACCAGCCCAAGTCCCTTTCATTGGGCCACAGTCATCAATGCCTGCTGCAGAGTTGGATTATCAACAGGCAGAAATGATGAAGACTTTAAGAACTGCAAGAAGCTATGAAGTTCCATCTTATAATCCAAAAGATCCGGGTTCTGCTGCAGCGGCAAGCTCTGCAAGAAAATTAAGAAACCAAATGATTGCTGGTGCAAATATAGCAATAAGAGGTGAGTTAGATAACAAAAAAGCGGAACTAAGAAAGGCAAGGGAGAGTGGCGATGCGAATGCAGTAAGGGAATTGACTCTTACAATAAGAAAAATGAATGATGAAATGAACCCAGGAACACCACAAATGGGCAATTCATCACAATCTGAAATAGGATCAAGATATTACAAGGATTTTTATCGCAAAAACTATGGCTCCCCAGGAATGAATGATTTTGAGTATGGAGAAAAAGTTTTAAAACCAAAAGTTTTAGAACTCACAGGTGATATTTTTGCTAACGCAACTTATAGACCCTCCACATGGGACGCTTTGCTGGGTATTGCGCGGGAAGATGAACGGAAGCGTCGGGAAGCAGGACGCCCGTCAGTTTCCTCAGAATCAGAACAAATGAAAAACCAAGTTCCCAGATAAATAAAAATACAATGGCCAGAAAATTACACCCAAACGTAGAATTTATTCTAGAGCAAAGATACCAAGAAAAGTTTTTACTTTCTGAGGATGGTGCTGAAATTAGAGCCAGACAAAGAGAAAAAGCTGCTTTAAAAAAAGCAGGTTATGACGTAGAAAACTTTGGTAAACCGTTATCAAGGGAAGAGCATGGCGACGCATTGATGGATCTTTCTGATAAATTGGGTTACACGGATTGGGCGATAAAAAACAGTGGTGGTCTTGTAAGTGGCATGGCAAACGTAGAAGTACCCATGGCCAAAGAAAACTATAAAAAATATGAAGAAATGAGAAGTGAACTTGCCAAACAAATAGTTCAGGCAAGAAAAGAAAAATTTGATCTTGGTGAAAGAACTCCAGACGAAACTGAACTTTTAAAAACAGCAATTTCAAAAAATCCAGATCTTGCAGATGTTTTGACAAGAGATGAATACATAAGCTTGGCTGGAGATATAACAGATCCTCTGGAAATCATTCCAATAAAAACAGATGCAGAAGGAAACGAATTTTCTTCATTGACGTCAGGAAAAACAATAGAGACTTGGGCTGGAATACCTTCAAATAGTGCCATGGCATATGATTTCTTAAGGGGAGCCCAGCATTCTCTTACAACTCCAGAAGGATTGGCAATGGCAGCAGCTGGTGGTGCTGCTTTTAAAGGAGCAGGAGCACTTTTGGGAGGCGTTGGAAGACTAACTCGCCTTTATGGACCCAAAACCGCAAAAGCAATGGTTAATGCTGCTGCGCTTGGATTGCTTGGTTATGGAGCTGCAACTTCTGTTGCGGCAGGAAAAGGATCAAGATTTGCTGGAGAAGTTCTCGGGGGAATTCCGGGGTTTAGAGCCGGTGAAGCTGGTGCTGGAGTTGTGGGGCAAGGCGGTAAAATTGCGGCTATTGGAGCTGTAGACACAGTTGGACAAGTTGGAAAAACAGCTTTAGAAGTTGGAAAAGCTGTACCAGCTGGAGTTAAGAAAGCTGGAAAAACAGGAGTAAAGTTGGCTACAGCTGCAGCTCTTACACTGGGAGAGGTAGTGCCAGCTGAATCACTTACAGTAGCTCCTAGACCACCTGGAATTGTAGAGGTAATTCCAAATACACCTAGTCGAAACACACCCCTAAGAGCTGAAACAGCTAGACAAGCTGAAACAGCTAGACAAGCTAAAACAGCTAGACCAGTTAAAACAGAAGTTTCTAAAACAAAAGTTGAAGTGGAAAGTCCAAAAACAGAACAAATAAAAGAAAGGGGAAAAGAAAATAAAGGACAAGAACGGAGAGCACAATATGGACAAAACCAGGTACAGGACCAACAGCAAGAACAAGAACAAAATAAAGAAAACCAACAGAATAAACAGCAGGAGCAACAGGCACAGCAACAGGCACAGAAACAGGCAGACCAACAGAAACAGGCAGACCAACAGACACAGCAACAACCGGCACAGCAAACATCTGCTACTGGTGGTGGTTCAAGTACAGTAATTAAAACAAATACAACAAACAATACTAGAGAAACCAAAGAAACCAAGGAACCTAAAAATACGGGGGGTGGCGGTTTACCCTTTATTTTTGGTGATGTAGGTGGTGGTGGCAGAGGAACTGGATTGGATGATTATTTGAGAAACATCAAGACCCAAGCAGACATAAATGCATATCTTGATAAATTCTTCAGCACTGCCCAGACAATAAGACTGCAATAATTTTGATTATTTCATAAATTGTGATATAATAAGGTGATTTATACTCATGAAGAAGTTCACACACAAAACTATATTATTGGAAAATGAGCTTAAGGAAGTTTCTATTGAAGGATCTCGCCACTACGAGACTCCCGGTGGAATATTTCCTAGCGTTACAACAGTTATGGGATGGGAAAAACAGAAATTCTTTGCTGACTGGAGAAGAAAAAATCCAGAGGAAAGCAGAAGAGTAACTTCACGGGGAACCAAATTTCACGGAATCATAGAGTCATATCTCAATAATGAGGATATAGACATTGAAAACATGTTGCCAAATTATAAGTATCTATTTAATTTGCTGAAACCAGAATTAGATAAAATAGACAACATACTCGCCATAGAAACTCCTTTATGGTCGAAGACTCTGGGATTGGCTGGAAGAACCGATTGCATAGCAGAATATGATGGAAAAGCAACCATAATAGACTTCAAGGCCAGCAGCAAGGAAAAGAGAAAAGAGGATATTGAAAATTATTTTCTTCAGGCTTCCGCATATGCACTTATGTTTCAGGAAAGAACCGGAATAATTGTTGATAATTTTGCAATATTGATTGCCTGCGAGGATGGGATAAAGCAAGTATTTCAGGACAGGCCAATAAATTATGTAAAAAAATTAAAGAATACAATAGACAGATACAAGGAAAAACATGGAATACAGGGAACTCAGAACGCTTGAGCAAGCCGTAAATACAAGGGGATCTCGCCTATGGACAAAGATGAACGACAATTCCAAGGCGTCAAAGCACAGAGAACTTTTTGTTCAGCAAAATGGGGGATTTTTCAAGCAAGAGGGAAGATATTGGCTATGGGTTTGTCCGGAAGATGAGCAAAATGGTTATTGGCTCGTAAACATTCATACAAATCAAAAAGAGTTCTTCTCAAACATGAGCAAATGGTCAGAAGAACATGGGATGACCCCAGTAAAAGTCTGTGAACTCCTCAATGGAAAGAGAAAGACATATAAAGGTTGGACGGCTGTAGAACATAGAGCCGTAAAAGAGGGAACCGGTTCTCATGTAAATGTAAAGAAGAAAAAGCCAGAAAAAGTGGCAATTATGAAAACCGTCACTCTTAGAAACACTAAAACAAACGAAATATGTGTTGTTGACAACATCCCTGAATTTGCTAAAGCAAGGGGCCTTGACAAAAAATCATTATACAAGGTGGCAAATGGAATAGAGAAAAGCCACAAAAATTATAAATTATACAATCCATTAGAAATAATAGAGAATTCTAATAGTGATAAATAATTTAAGATGAAATTCAAGGACCTTCTAAAACTTACCGAGGCTTCCAGAGCCGCAGCAGACTCTTTCAGAACTACTGGCGAAGCAATGCGCAAGGATCGCGAAAAATCCAAGGCCACAACTGACAAGGCCAAGGATGCAGCACGCAAAAGGGCGGAAAGAGCCAAGCAAGTTCCCCGTGAAAGAAAAGCAAAGGCGGAACTGGTAAAGGATGTAATTGCAGTAAAAACTGCAACAGGAAGAGTCCAACTTATTTTCAAGGATTCTTTCAATAAGAATATCCATACAAGAATTAACAAGACCGAGGCAATGACCGAGGCTGAAGCAAGACAATATACATCTGATCCAAAGTTTGAGCAAACAAGAGCTTCAAAACTACTATTTGGTGAACTTAAAGCAAAAGAAGAAAAGAAAGAAGAAGGAAAGAAAAAAGAAGAGCCTTCAAAGAAAGAAGGTGGCAAAAAAGAAGAGCCAGAGAAAAAAGAAGGCGAGCAAAAGCCAAAGGCCAAAAAACTCTCCAATGAAGAGATAATGAAAGCCATGTTGCAGATGACTCCAGAGCAATTGGCTGAAATGCCACCAGAAGTACAAAAAGACTTCTTTGAAAGACTTCGCTCACCCATGGCCGCAAAGGATTTTGACAATATTTCCTTTGAGGCTCTCAGCAATAAATTCGGTATAAATACTCTCTCAAGCGTTCCTTACAATCAACAGGTATTGAATGCACTTTTGTTTGTTGCAAAGATAAAGGCAGGGGCAAGCGATCAGGAAATGCAGACGCTTCTTACCACATCTGCTGCATCACTTGACTTTACAAAAGGCGCTTTCCTGCAGGCAAGCAAGATCCTCTCACAAATAGGCGACGAATGCATAAAAAATCTTGTTTCAAGTATTGAAGCGGGAAATTCTTCGATGTATTCGGAAGGCGCACCGGAACTTGAGTGCGGTGATTACAAGTTCAAGATTTCTGCTGGTGGAGAAATGAGTATATCCACAAATAACTTGAATCAAGGAGGAAAAATAGTCAAGGGAATAATCGGCAATGCTTTGGGCAAGGCTTTGCTAAATCCAGACAATCTTGCCAGAGATCCTGGCGTGCAGGGCTTTGTTAAGAATCTTGAGCAACAGAACGATATCTTTGCCACTCAACTATTGCCCGATCAGGCATTGGCAGAACTGCTCAAAAATCCAGAAATGGTAAAACAGCTTCAGTCATTTACCTTGACTTCTCCCAGCGGAAAAAATCTTGGAACGGCAATAGATGGCGAAGGAAACGTAAATCCAGCCATTTCTCTTACAACATACCAAAAATCAATAAATGATGCAGGAAAAGATCTATTCAAGCAAAGAAACAGCCAGTTCCTGAGATCAATTGCCACAAATGTTCTTAAATCATCTTTAAGAGGTGATGACATACGTGATCCAAAGACTTCAGCAAACCATGTGATAACCGTAAACGGAGTTTTTCAGTTAAGCGACGACTACATCGATGAAATTGCAAAAACAGCAAAAATAGACGTAAAGAAAAACAAGGAAGTAATAGACGGTTCAAATCTTTCTACCTACAAGTCAAAGTCTGCTGAAAATCTATCAAAGTGGAGAAGAGTCATTGAAGAAAAAGAAGAATCAAACGAAAAAATTGACTTGAAGAAAATGTTCGTTGATCGAAAGAAAATAGATCCAATGAACATATTCATTCAGAATGCACTGAACAATTTTACATTTGATATCAATGCAAGTTTGCTTCCTGGATTCAAGCCGGAAGAGGTAAACGCAATTGAATACAATTATGTTACCGTAGATGGAAAGACTACCAAGATTCCGGTAGTAAGAAACGAAAAAGTTGCTTCAAAGCTTTTGGGAGAAAATTATTGCGTTATAAACGACATGTTGGTTGAAACACTGACAAATAACTTTCTTTTGAGCCAGTTGGCAAAAATGAGCATTGTCGATGATTCTGAAATGTATTTAATAACAAAATATGGCTCACATCTTCTCCAAGAGGAAGACCTAAGAATAGGATGCTTGATTCCTATTCTTAATAAGCTTTACGAAAGAACTAGCGAGGATCCGGAATTCCTAATTCCCATCTTTGAGGAAATATTAAACAATATTTCAGAAGAATCTGAAAGAAATTATAAAAAGGAATACAGGAATTATCATGGAAAGCCAAAGCAGAGAAAAGAACGTGCAGCAAGAACAAAAGCACGGGAACTAATGATAAAAAAAGGTCTTGTCAAAAAAGGCGATGGAATTGACATAGATCACAAAAAACCCCTGCGTTCAGGTGGTTCAAATGGCATAAATAATTTACGTAAAAGAAAAAAATCTCACAATAGAGCTGACAATGGCCATAGAAAAGGCGAAAAACAAAACAAGGATTGGAAATGAACGTCAAACTTTTGCTTGAAAAAGTCTATGCAAACTCAGGACTTGGAAAATGGTTCAACAAAGAATCAGCTGGTGGAGGTCCCGGTTGGGATAGGTATAACACCAAAGGTGAACGTGTTGGCAAGTGCGGAGATGCCGAGGAAGGTGAGGCATATGCAGCCTGCCTCAGCAAGCAAAAGGCAAAGAAGCTAGGAAAAGAAAAAGTAGGAGCATTTGTCCGCAGAAAAAGAGCAGCACAGAAGAAAGCCGGAAGAGGAAAGAAGGGCACCGGGGAATCAAAGGGCAAGAAGCCGATTTTTGTAAAAACCGGTGTCACGGAAGTAAAGGAATCATTCGAAAACTTCTTGGTTGAAAGCAGGGGAAATGTGTTTCAAATGCATTTTGACCCAATATTGGCCAAAGAACTGCTGCCTTGTGATGTAATCATAAATGAGTCTGGACAACTTTTGGAAGTAGAATATGTTGAAATGAATGAAGGCAACTGTTTGATCATGTTTAGTGATGAAAATGGTTGTGAGCTCATTGAAAATTTTAATTCCGAAACCGTAATGGGATTCGTTGACAATCTTGAAGAAACAGCATACAACGATTATGGAGACAAGATAACGGTTTACGAAAGTGGTGAATCTAAAGTAAAGTTGAACAAGATAATGCGTGGAGATGTCAAGAAGTACAAGGTTTACGTTAAAAACGATAAGGGAAATGTAGTAAAGGTAAACTTTGGTGATCCAAACATGGAGATAAAGCGCGATGATCCAGATCGTCGCAGAAACTTCCGTGCAAGGCATAATTGCGATAATCCGGGTCCACGATGGAAGGCCAGATACTGGGCTTGCAAAACCTGGAGCGCAAAACCGGTCAGTGCAATGCTCAAAGAAGAAGCCGAGACATTGGATGAGGCAAAGAAAAACAAGCCAAAAGATCCAAAAAAATGGGCTTCTTGCATTGCACAAGCTAAAGCAAAGTTTGATGTCTATCCTTCAGCATATGCCAATGTATGGGCATCTAAGTGTTACAAAAGCAAGGGTGGATCTTGGAAAAAGGTTACGGAAGACATTGCGAACAACACTTTAAAAACTTTGAATGAAAATACGTATAACCCAAATTTGTGGGGCCACTTAAAAGGCAATTCTTCAGTTCTAAATAATAAGGACAACCATGAAATTTAAACAATTACTAAACAAAATTGCTGTTTTAAAAGAAAATGCCCCTGAACACACCTATGGAGGTGGATTGTTCATCGGAGATCCACAGAACCAAACAAAGGGAAGCGCCCTAACCGACAAGGGAACGTTCAATATTAAGCTTCCGCATTCGTTGGATGCAATAAATGCCATGCTGTATGGCTTTTCTACAAGGGAATACATTGATCCAGATGGCATTTTGGCTGTAGTAAAGCAAAAGCTAAACCACTTTGGATTTGATTTTGCGTACAAAAGCAGCCTGCAAGATGGATCAAATGTATTTGAATTGGTTCAATATGGAAGCCCACAACTCGGTGTTTATGGGCAGAATCCTTATGATGATGTAAATCAAACAGGATTTTCTAAAGGGGACGGAATTAAGGAAAAATTAGGTCATTCTCTTTCATTGGTTGTTACTGTAACAAAACAACCCAATTTCCTAAAGAAAGTAACCATGGTTATAGCACCAAGTGCTGATTCTTCGTTAGAGAGTGGTGCTGCTTGTGGCTGTCAACACTGAAACATACATGAACAATAAAATAGAAGTTTTGACGGAGGAAAATTTTGTTTTTTTCTGTCAAAACAACTATTTTAATCCCGAATGCCTTGGTAGAAGCGATTTCATAGATGATTTAAAGAGAATAAAGTACGTTAAGAGATTGTTGCAAAAAATTCACAAATATAAGACTTTAAAATCTATTCGTGAAAGATTGATAATCAATCACATAATAATACTTAAAAATGTGTTCGGGGAACAGAATGCTGCCCGAATTTTATTTTTTAAGGTAGAACCAAAACTTCATTCTTACTTGAAGTCATTTCTTGTTTTTTTGGAATTTGACATAAAATCTATTCCTGAAGTTGATTATAAAAAATTGAACACAGATCCAAGAGTAGACAGAAAACTCTTGAACGCCGAAAACTAAATAATTTTATGGGCGGATCACAATATATACCATCTTTTTCTTTGTCAACATTTGCACAGGCAGTGTCTTCTCCATATACAAGCCTAAATGCATATAGATCCGGAACAATAGATGAACATGGAAACTTGCTAAAACCTGAAAGCAGCATCGATGACTTTGAGTATTTCATAATAAAGTTAAAGAAAATATTTGATCAAGTTCCAATGTCGTACACAAGATCAGCATTAGACAGCTATGCCACAACATTCAAGATGTTCAGTGAGGAAGCAGAGCACTATGGTTTGAAGCCATACGAATTCATGTTCTTCGTAGAAGGTTATCTAACAACTCTACTTACGGAGGACATGACAAC
>Ga0181352_1000813_pt1 | contig 12728 bp, 16 predicted proteins | sample Fa13VDMLBSN_FD_130103 | JGI IMG/M metagenome (GOLD analysis project Ga0181352, IMG submission 130103) | Freshwater viral communities from Lake Michigan, USA - Fa13.VD.MLB.S.N | ecosystem: Environmental > Aquatic > Freshwater > Lake | place: USA: Michigan | collected 2013-09-23 | reverse complement strand
TCAGCAGCCACAAAACAAGCACCCTGTTCACTCGTAGCGATTGACTGCAAATAAGTTAAAGCGTTCGTGTTCGCATTGATTTGGTATGCACCCAGCGTTGTTTGCCCTGCGTCAATATCTCGTGAAGTCAAAGGGTAATCAATCTCAGGCAAATCCAAAAGAAAATCAACCCGTGAACCAGACAACTCCACGCTAGGCGTTACATCATTCTCAACCACCGTGTTCGCTAACAAAACGAAATCGTCAGCAGCCGTGAACTGAACTGTGCTCAAATCGTAGTTATAGACCACATCAATATCGGTGATTCGCCCTGTGAAAAGAAAGTTTGTTCCAGACTTCACTGTAAGTTTTCGGCGAGGCACAACACCTGAACGCCCAGCCGTAACATCATAATAAGGCGAAGCAGTATTGATCGGGTCAAACCGTCTATCATTGTTCAGCAAAGTGATTGAACATTGACCAGCATTGAATTGTGAGAACTGATCTGATCTGCCACGAGTGATAGAAACCTCTTGACAATATTCGGTAATGTCCACGCCTTCAAGGTTTCCGTCAAGAACAAACTGTGTGTTATCTAAAACGCCTGCATCAATATCGTCAAGCACAAAGAAGTTAGTGATGAAACCAACCTCAGCGAGAACGGTGATCTGCTCACCTGAAGCAAGAGTGGTAGCCATTAAGCCACCGTCAAAGGCAAAGCACCATTCGTTCGCTCATACCGTTTCAAAGCGTTCACAATTTGTGTGCCGATATCTTTACCGTCAGCACCCATACCAGCAGTTACAGAAATGTTGTATGTGCTGCCCATTGAACCTAAACGATCTAACGGAATCACAGCCTCAGCACCACGCTCACCAACCAAACCAACAGTCGGCGCAGTAACAATCCCACCTAAAGCAAACGGAACAATGCCACGCCTACGCTCTAACTCAAGACCCTGTTCAGGTGTAAGCAAACCTTTCTCAACAGCGATCTGCTCAGCACTTTTCGGAATGATTGAACCTAAACCGCTATCAGCGATGATGCCTTTGAAAGTTTCGGCAACATCAGCAGCCTCACGAGCAGCAGCAGGAACATCTTTGCCAGCCTCACGGCGTTTCTTCTCAGCGTCAGCCAACTTCTCAACCGCATCAGTTTGACGCTCAAGAGCAGCCGTAACGGAATCACTAGCATCAGCCTCAGCCTTCTGTGCTTCTTCTAATTCTTTAACCGCATCTTTGAAAGTTTCGCTGCCAACTTTTGCACCGTTAATCGCTTCATCTAAACGAAGTTGTGCGTCTGTTAATGATTGCGTGGATTCTCGCTGGCTGTCCGTAGCGTCAGCAACAGAAAGTTTCGCTTCAGCCAAACTGATCTCAGCCTGACGAATCGCCTGTGGTGTTGCCTCAGGGTCTTTGCGAAGATCAGCCAACGCTTTCTCAGCATCTTTAACAGCGAACACCGCCTGCTCAAGCCCATAGTTAGCCCGTTCCAATCCTCGCTGCGCTTTGCCTCGCTCTTTGTCAGCGTCTTTCGCCTGTTTAGAATCCCTGCCATAGCCATTAGTGATCAGATTGAAACGCTTTTGCGCTTCGGCAAGTGCCTGTGTTTTCTCTAACAGCGTCTTGTTTGATTCGTTCAGACTCTTGTTTGCATCACGCAAAGATCGTTGTGCCTGAGTTACACCTTTGATTGCGTCAGTGTATTTCTCTAACGCTTTCTTGGCTTTCTCAATCGGTGATTCACCTGAACCGCCACCAGTCGGTGTAACTGGGTCAGTTAAGCCACTTACCTTAAAACTTGTGAACTTTCGTTCAGCATTATTGACCGCTTGAATCGCCCCAAGTGTTTTGAAGATTTCACCATTGGCTTTCTTCGCAGCACTACCAACACGCCCGAATGATATTTCTCCGATCTGTGCAATTTTCGGTAATCCAGCACCAAACAAGTTCATACCACTAATAACAAGATTCAAACCGTCTATCAACTTGTTGTAACCCATCAAGAAAAAATTGATGAACAGTTCAAGCGATTGAAGTGTGCTGTTGATCACATAATTAACTACATCACGAAACTTTTGAAACCTGACATAAAGCAAAACAAGTGCCACACCGATAGCAACCACAGCAGAAACAACCAAAGCGATAGGTGCAGCAGCAGCAGAAGCCATCGCAGCAGAAGCCCCAAACGCTGTCATCGCCACAGTAGCGATACTCGTAGCAACCGTGTAAGCAACCATCGCTACTTTCAAAGTCAGAAACAAACCGATCAAAGTAAAAATTGTGTTGCCAAACTTGCCCATATTTTCTAAAGACTTCAAGAACTCGCCACCAAGAAACTTCAAACCAGCACCGACACCTTTTTCACCAACAACTTCAGCGAACTGAGTCATCACAGGCATAATGCTGTTCTGAACAACACCAAGAAGCGATTTATACACAGGAATCAATGCAGTGCCAAGTGTGGCTTTAAGATCATCAAACTGTGCCTTCAAAGTTTTCTGTGTGTTTGCTACACCATCAGAAGTTCGGGCATAATCACCCTGAGCAAGACTGGTATCTTTCAGAATCAGCGCATAAGCAGCCTGAGTCTTAGCGTTGATATCAAGATTGCCTTTACCGTTATACAAACCAAGATTCATCGCCTCTTGCTTCAAACGAACATCATTGATCGCTACACCAAATCGTTTCAAAGGCTCTGTTTCACCCGAAAGACCTGAACGAAGTGCCTGAATCGCATCTTCAACACTTGTATTGTTGAACGAAGCAAGATCACCTGCTAACTGAACAAGTGTTGTGGACATTTCAACGGCTTTAGGTTGAGCAACACCGAACGCCTGCAACAAGTTTCCGTAAGTTCCTGTTGCCTCTAATGCTGCTTGTTTAGAAATACCCATTGACTTTGCAGCCGTTGAAGCAAAATCTGTTACCGCTTTAGATGAATCACCGAAAACAACATTAACTTTGGATTGTGATTCTTCAAGATTTGAAGCAGCATCAATCAGATTCTTGCCGATGATGCCTGCAACTGCGCCAGCAACAGCACCAAACTTGCCTAAAGTTTTTAAGCCGTTAGTCAATCCCTTATCAAGACTTCTTAACGCATACGCAGTTTTATCGCCCGTTGTTTCAAGTTTCTGAAAATCACGAATCGCTTTCTGTATGCCCTTCGCATTAAAATCGGAGACTATATTTACGCCAACTGCCATAACTATCTTCCTATTCCAGAATTAATCGCCTTTGTAAAGTAAGCATCAACCTTATTGATCACTTCAATAACATCTTGCTCAATCATCTTTTCATTTGCTTGAACTGCACCAAACAAAATACGAGAACGAGTTTTACCGCCACCAAATGATTGAAGTCTTTTATTTTTATCAAGATTGGCAATAAACTTTTGACCTTGTGAAGCACCTGCGCCTCGTGCGCCTTTAGTTTGTGAACCAGCCGAATCATAAACCTGTGCGCCTGCATCTTTTTGTTGAATACGCAAAATGACTTGACCTTTGCCACGAGATGAACCCGTGCCTGCTACTGGTCTTACACCTGATTGCGCTTTGCCACCCATATATGGAGGCAGCCGTGAAGCGGAAGTCAATCTGCCACCCGAAGTATGCCAATTTCGTAAAGGTTCATCAGGAAACCGTGAGCCAACAAGTTGAGCCAAAGGCGTAGCCTTGCTGACTAAATCTTTGCGCAGAGAACTATACAAATCTTTCTCATACTCTTTGAGATATCGCAGGGTTTCGTTTATCCCATAGACCTGTAGTTGAGTTGCCATAGCCGCACATCATACAACTATCTTCGCCTGCGGTTCGCTTGCTTCACCACCCACTTATGATAAGCGAGCATCGTGTTCAACATTGATTCGCTCTCATTCAAAAGAAGCGAAGGCGCAATATGGTATTCGTGAGCCAGATGAGCGATCAGCCAATGCGCTGAATCATCACCGAACTTTATTTCTCTAAAGGGCTTTCACTCTCATCTCGTGGAATAACCTGTGCCACAGTCGCAATCCAATCAGGGTCAAACTTTAATTTAGTTTTCTGTCTGTGCGTTAATGCTGACCACGCCAACCAAGCGAGATCGGTTAGGCGCATCTCTGTTTCAAACTTGACAACTGATCTTTGCCAAGTGCGTTCAAAGCCAACAAAGTCAGCGAACACAGCATCAACAGGTTCAATCGTGCCGTCTAGGTATTCAACTTGTAAAGCGATTTTCATTCGTTCTCCTTCTAATAATTTTTATTTATGAAGTTGTTTTGACGAGCGTTCCACCAGTGAACGAAAGACTTGTCATTGCCAACTCACCAACGGCTGCTGCCACAGGTGTATGTGCTGCCAAGAATGTTCCACTCAAAGTGTAAAGAGGGTTGGTTGAACTTGTCGCTGCGCTACTTGCACGAACAGTAACTGTTGTGGTTGCGCCAACAAGAGGATAGATCGTGGCTTCAGTTTCTGTTGCTGCGAAGTCTTGCATAAATTCAATGTCGCAAGAATTATTTTGCAGCCCACCAACGAACTTGTGCCCGACTGAACCGAACGCCGTTGTCTCAACGCTGTCAATCTCATAATTCAATGTAACGCTATTTGCCCTATCGGAAAGCACCACACCATTGACCGTGATATCTGCATCTGTTAAAACTAGAACTGCCATAACTATTTGTCCGTTTCTTTCGTGTCTTGTTTAGTGACTTTAACATTAACTTCAGCCAAATGTCCACCGTCAAGCAGCGCATCAATGTTGAAACCTTCAAGATCATCTGCGCTTAAAGTTGCACCCTGTTTGCCAAGACTGCAATTTTCGCTCATCACTTTATAGTTAGCCATTGTGTGTCCTATCCGTGAACCGTTACTTGAAATTGTATTTGTAAAAACTCTGCGTCAGCAGAACTTAAACTCGTTATGTTCGCACCCGATGGTAGCACCAAAGTTTGACAAACGCCACCAAGCGTCTTGTCTCCTTCAATCGCTGCACGAATACTTGTCGCACCAGAATAAGAAAGAAAGCCATCAAGAATTGTGAACGAGTTGCGATCAACATATCTTCCGACCACCACATTCACAGTCCAGTCCATCACGACATCGCCACCACCCATCGCCCTGTGATAGTTGATTGAATTCAAAGTAGGGAAAGCAAACGGCGGATTCAGTTGCTCAGGCTGATAAGCCGAAGTGCGAAGCCCAGAGATCGTAGCGAGGCGTGTAGCAAGCCCTGAAGCGACCTGAGAGACTGTGGCAGGCATTAAGCGATACCGAACCTGCGATATGGCGAGAGAAGATCACGCACATCAGGGTCAACAGCCCGAACCGTGATTGCCATATCTGCGAAACCAACTACACCTAGAGCAGCGTTTAGGCGTGCGAACTGGCGCATAGCGAGCAGAATTGTTGCTTGGTTCACATCGTCAGGCACAGCAGCCCAACCCCAAACCGTTGTAACTTGCACCGTTTCAAATGCTGGCGTAGTGAGAAGTGGAAAGGTATTGCCACCAACCATTCGTGCCGACTCGTAAGGGCGTGGGAAGATCGGAACATTTCGTGGCTGCAAAACATAATCCACACCTTGCGTCAAAGTCTGAGCATAAGTGCCGTTACCTAACGAATCAATTTTGATCGTAATTGTGGCAGTCGCTACATCTCTGTTGAACACCAGCAGATATTCGTTGAAAGGGAACATCGGAACAGCCGTGCTTGTGGTCTGATAAAAGAATCTGCCGCAGTAGCCATCAATACGGCGTGAAGCCGATTCAATAGCGTTCTCAAGAAGTGCGTCATCTGTGCTGTCAGTAATTCTGAGAGCCGATTTCAATTCTGCCAAAGTGCAGTAACCATTGACGATTGCCATTGGCTATGCCTTCTTTTTCTTACCACGCTTCAACACCGCAGTCTCAACCACAGGTTCAACCGAAGCGACCTCAACTTCTGGCATATATTTGTGATCAAAACCGAGTTCATGCAACGCAGCATCAACCGCTTTCACACGATCTTTCAACCCTCTGCGTTCATAGCCTGCTCGCTCTGCGAGAAGTGCGTCAATCATTTTGCTCATAAATACCCCATAAATAGTTGAAGGTTGCTGATACCCCGAAGGATACCAGCAACCTTACAACAATTCAGTTTGATCAACCTTAGAAGGTTGGTGTTACTAATCCAGTGCCACCGATAAGTGAGAAGGCATTTGGATAACGATTTGCTGTGAACGCTGCGTATCCGTAAACAATCATCGTTACATCAAGTTCAGCAGCCTTTGGTTGCTCAAAGCGCAACATCATTGGCTCACCTGAACCTTGTTCAAACAAGTGTGCTTCTTGTGTGTTACCGAAAATGATGACATCTTCGTTACTACCTGCACCGTTTGTTGTGATCACATTTGCGTCAGTGATTACTGGAAGACCCAAGATTGTGTATCCAGAGTTACCGTAAACTGGCGCACCGTTACCTGAAGCAACAGCAGGCTGACCATTGAAGTTAGGCACTGGCACAGCCAATGGTCGCTTCTGATCATCAAGTGCTGCCAAGATGAAAGCAAGTCGGCGTGGGTGCATCAGAATAAAGTTTGGTCCAGCGAAGAAGTTTGTTTGGATTCGCTGAATTGCGTCAGCCAACTTCGGATACAACTCTGCAACTGTAGGTGATGCGTCTGTGTATGTAACGACCTGTGTGATCACATTGGTTAGTGATGTTGCACTTGTTGTTACAAACAGGCTGTCAAGGTTCGTATGGTATGCGCTAACAAGGTCAGCCATAACAAGCGAGTCAATGTTTGTGCCACGCTCAATAGATTGGCGTGAAACATTTTGCTGACCAGCAACAGTTACGATTGAAACATCAAGTTTCGTATCGTCCATATTGGTTTCTTGAACAGCAGCACCTTCAGTTTGAACTGCGGTTGCTGAACCTGTCGTTACTTTGCTGATGCTGATAACCAAACCTTGATCAGGTAGTTGGTGCTTGCGAGCAACATCAAGGAACGGTCTGCCTGCACGAGCGAACGGTGCAGCCAACTCAGTCAAGAATTGAGGCACGATCAAACCAGCAAAGTTTGCGCTGGTTACATCACGGCGTTCAATCTTTTCCTCGTTCATATGGCGAGCAAGACGCTGTTGTGCTGAGTAATCGTTGTTGAATTGTGCTGCGTAGGCATCTTTCAAGAACGATGATTCTGCTTGTGGCGAGTAGGTGCGAGCCTCTGACTTTACAACTGTTCCGCCGACAGCAACATCAAACTTCTTTTCTTTGCGAAGTTCTGCTGCTTCTGCTGAACGCTTTTCAAGTTCAGTGTGCTTTTCAATTTGTTCATCAAGTGAACGAACATCAGCAAGAGAAGCAGTGATTTCTGCATCTTCTTCAACTGTCAGTTCTCGTGCATCTGCTGTTGCTGCCGAAACGATTGCTTCAGCCTTTGCAAGTGCAGCATCACGCTTTTCAATAAGTGTTGTGCTAAATGACATTACGACCTCCAATGGTCTTATAGTTTTTGTTTTCTTCGGAGTGTCAAAACTCAGTGAACAAATGTTCGGCTGTTTAACGGCTGCGCAACTTCTCTAAAGCAATCTGCGATTTTCGCAAACGCATTAAGGAAGTCGGTGCGATAGTAACAGGTGCAGAAGCGTTACGCAACTCTGCCACCGTTTCTTCGTATGCAGGGAAAGTAACCACGCTCACATCAAACAACTGAACCTCACGAAGTTCACGAACTGAACGATCATCTGACCAGTTATCTTTGATTGTGCGGAAAGCAAAACTCATCTGTGAAAGATCGCCTCGCTTCATCGCTGAGATGATTCGTGCAGCGTCAGGGTTACTTGGGTCAAGGTCTGCCTCTACACGCAAGCCACGCTCATCTTCTTCCAAGACGAGTGTTCCAGATTTTGTTCTTGCCAACGGAACTCCCTCGTGATCAATCAACAAGCGGACATCTGCGCCATCGTTAATCGTTTTGCTGAACGCACCACGCTTTACATATTCAACGAATGGCATTGGCTCTGATGGCGAATCAAACACCGAAGCGTAACCAATCAAAGTGTTGCCATCGCCTTCGGCACGAACTTCAAGATTGCTGTAGGCGATAGTTCTTTTCTCGTCAATCGGTTTTGCAATCCAGTTAAATGTTTCGCTCATAGTTACCTCACATTAGTTGATATTATTTGTTTTCGCTACTGCTTGAATACTTCGGGTGTGAAGGCTTGAGCAGATCGTTGTCGGTTATATATTTTGGGTTCGCTGGCGCACCTGTTCGGCACAGGAACAGAAATGCGTTTACTCTTGCCATCGCCCACTGCGCTCTACCAATTCCAGGTCTATGTGATGTTGAGAACGCACCTGCGCCACGCCGATAGACCGACTTGACTGCACCCAAAGATGTGCGAGTCCAATCAGGTCGGTTGCGTTCCTTCATCTTCTCATTATGTTCCTTAACTTTGTTTTCAAGTGCTTTGTTCGTTGCTTCGTTAAGAACTATGCCACCTGTTTTGCCTTGTGCTGACCCTTCAGGGTTCTTCTCACTGCCTTTGATCTGATCTTTCTTAGGTGCAGGCGCACGAGTTTCGTTCTCTAACTGGTTCACGATTCGTTCTGCGTATGCTTGCGTTCGTCTTGCGCTCGCTTTGCTTGAACCGCCACCCCACAACAGCATCGCTACAAGTCCAGCAGTGATCTCATCGCCTTGAACTGCGTCAAGATCAACGATGTGGCGAGCAATCCACGGGGATATTTTGCGCCATTTGTTCTCGCTTAACGCTTCACCGTTCGCCATACGGCGAGCATCAGCGACAGTTGCAGGCACAAGCCCATCACCTGATTCGCCTTGTTCGTGTAATGCCAGCCCACGCTTGGCAGATGCTCGCATAAAAGCAGGCGCAACAAGGTTCACCGCCCTATATTCCTCATCATCTTCCATCTCGCTTGAATCCATTGGCTCATCTTCATCTTCTTCTTCATCGGCTTCGTAAGTCATCTTCGCTTGCAACAAAAGATTGATCGCCTCATCAATCGCAGCAACCATCTGTTCATTTCGTTCGCTTCGCTCATCTGCTGTAGCAATATTCAACGCAATCATCTGATCTAACGCTTCTTGGTGTGTTGCGTGGCAGCCACCATCTACAGGAATCATTGAACCGACCTTGACTACAGCGTGCCCATCACAATTTTCGGCGTTCATAATTACTTCGTAAGGCATACATCAATCCAAATCTGGAGTTAGCACACGAACATTTGTAGTGCCTGTATTAGTAATCCCGTAAATAGTTTCACCGAATGGAACTTGGATTGTTATCGTTTGATTGTTTGGCAAATGCAATCCACTTGATGTAGTAACAGAACTATCACCAAGATATGTGCTTCCACTTGTTGAATGGAAATAGCAAGTACGAGGTTGATTATCTGCTGCGAGAATTAATGTTGGTGAAGTAGTTACTGTTACTGCTTTTGAAATCATAAATGTTTGCTATTTCTCTGGCGGTATAGCATCACTGCCGATGTTCGGTGTTACCGAAGGTGCGCTGAAGTCGTTGCCACCATCGTAAGGTTCACGGTTCTCAATCTCTCGTGCTTCGTTCGGTGTCATCGTGCCAGAAAGAATCTGCAACTGCTGTGCCTTAACACGGGTCATCAGATCGGCTCGCAAGAACTCCGAAGCATTGAAACGAACCTGCTCGTTGATAGGCAACATTTCGCTGAACGCTGTTTCTAATCTACGCACCCAACCTAGAAGCGTGTATTGGTAAAACGCTGAACCGACTGCTTCAAGATTCTGATATGTCTGGCTGTCTCCGCCTGTTCCGATGATTAAGTGAAGCGGTATGCGATAGACACGGGCGATATCACGAATGATTGACTCTTTATGTTCCAACATTTGCATATCGGCTGCGCTTGTTGTGATTGATCTCCACTTCAATCCGCCTTGAAGCACGGCTGGTTTGCGATGTTTGTAATGTGATTCTTCCCACGAATCACGAATCTGTCGTGCCTGATCAGGTGTTAATGCGCCATCTGTTTCCAAAACTGATGACGGTGTTGCACCTTCACCATAGAACTGTGCCAAGAATCTGTCCATCGCTAAGCCCATACCGACAGTGTTCCGCATTGTGTCTATCGGTGAAACGCCACGCAACTGATTCGGCAAGATCAACCAGTGGATTGCACGAATGTCTTTGCTTGAGTATTCTTGTTTGCCCATCTCATAAATCATTTCGCCTGTGTCGCTTACTGCGATTCGGTTGATTGCTTTAGGGTGAATATTCCGCATCTCTAAAGGCAGACCATTGTTTCCTTGAGGCGCATAAATGTAGGCGTTGCCGTGCAAAGCAAGAGTTGCCATAGTTTGGTGAACGAACTCAAACATATTTTGTCTATCGTTCGGGCGTTGCAGAACTGATGGTGTCGGAAGTTTCTCTATGCGACCACCACGAGTGCGAGTAAGTTCAAGTGGCATTGCAGCGATTGAATCGGCAAGAATAGTTACTGCTGAAATGACTGCGCTATGAGCCAACGCTGTGAGTTCGGTAACGATTTCGCCTGTGTAGTTCGGATAATAAGGGCGAGCCGTGATCTGGTATGGGTCAATAGAAGTCGGCAACGCTCGTTGTTCAGACCTGCGAAACAAACTCATACTGCTAGACCTCCAGCAACAATCAAAAGAACTCCAGCAACAATAACACTAATCGGCACACTAAAAGCCGAAACACCCAACACGACCAACACGCCACCAACAATTTCCATCGCTGTAGTAATTTTTTGTTTGTTAATCATTTCCAAATGTCCAATACTGACGGTTCAATAACTGCTGTCGCTCTAGTTGTCGCACGATCTAACGCCATCACCATAGCAATACACGCATCTATCTTACGCCTTGACTTGCCTTTACTTAACCGCCAACCAGTATCAGTCATTCGTTGTGCTGCTGACAGAACTTGATCGGTGAAAGTTGGTGAGCCATCGTGCGCCACCTTCTTGTTCACAATCATCTCATAGGCGTTACCACAGGCAGGAATCATTCGTGCTGCCGATTGCCCGAACTCAACCATCGGTAGCCCGTCATCGCTCAATGCTTCTGCGCTTCTCTGAAAGTAAGCAGGGTCAAAAGCGAACTCTTGCACCCGATAGGTGGCGTGAACCTCACGCAAATAAACTTCCACTTCAGAAACATCAACGCCTTCAAGCGATGGTTGCCAAATCTTTGAGCGAACAACGGTGCAACCATCTTGAGGCTGAGCGATAACAACACCGATACTGTCGTGCTTCAAAGCCATATCAATCCCCACCCACACAGGCAACTCTGAATCTAACTGGCGATCTGACACGCATTGTTCCCACGCACCAACAGGCAGCCACGATTCTTGAGAACGCACCCATTGATTCAAACGCCAACGGCGCATACCCATCTCCGAAGTTTGCTTAACCGCTACGGCTAAATCATCTGGGTCAAGTAAGCCTTCAGCAAGATTTGGATTCGCTACACGCCAAGCCTTGCGATCATCTATCGCACAATCTTCAGGTGCTTCCCACCACCAGAAACCAAAAGAGTCATCATCAACCTCACCTGCTGCAACCTGTTTGCCATACTGATACAACTTGCCTGCAAGCGAATCAAGATCGTAGCCAGCAGTCGTAATACTGATAGTGAGTGGTTCTATTCGTGCGCCCGAACCTAATGTCATCTGGTCGTAGAGATCGTGATTAGGCTGACCCCACAATTCGTCAAACAAAACAAGAGAAGGATTCAGACCAGCCTGCCCTTTGAAGTCTGATGACAAAACACGGAACACCGAACCGAAGCGTGGCATCTCAATCGCATCACGATAAATCTTTGCCTCAGAATTCAGCAAAGGGCTGTTCACAATCTGTTGCTTTGCCTCGTTGAAAATGATTCGTGCCTGCTGCCTATCGTTTGCTACAGCATAAACTTCTGAACCTGCCTCGCCTGCAATCATTCCATAAACACCTACAGCAGAAAGCATTAAAGACTTCCCCTGCTTACGAGGCAAACCGATAAGCGCACGGCGATAACGAAGCCTGCTTGTAACATCATCACGCTCATAGAGAGAGCGCAGCAACCACTTCTGCCAATTAGTGAACTCTAAAGGTTGCCCTGCCCGAAAGCCCTTAATCACATTGAAATAAGTTTGAGCAAAGTTGATTATCTCATCGCCATCGGTTGCACGATTCTTACGAGGCGTATGAAACGCAGGCTTCCACTTATCGGCTGGCTGAACGCTTTTCGGCAATACGCTTTGCAAGGTCGCTGAAGTCGTGTCTTGTTGTTTCACCTGTTCCTAACAATCCTCGCTCTGATGGACTAAATCCTACCTGCCCCAGAAGCGTAATGATTTGTCTATCAACCTCACGCAGCGCACGGCGTTCACGCCACAAAGTTTGATCGTTCTGCAACATAATCCTCAACCGTGTTCTTTCCTCTGTTGCCTCGCACAACATTAAAACCAATTCAGTGTCCATATTCGCTTTAAGCCAAGAAGCACCTGACTGCCAAACTTGATTCCAAAGCGACAACCCTTGTGTGTTTAAGTGTCTAGACGGCGCAGGTATATGTGATGAGCCAAGCATTGTAATTTCAGCCATCGGCTCAACATCAGGCAACTTGCGACCTGAAGGATTGCCTATGCGCCGTTTCCGTTCTACGGGCTTTCTGTTATGCCCACCGCTACCTTTGCCGCCCATCTATTCAGTATGCCATAAAAGTGCTTTTGCTGACGAGGCACACAGAGAGGGGGCACAGGGCCTCTCTTCTCTC
>Ga0181352_1000812_pt1 | contig 12741 bp, 23 predicted proteins | sample Fa13VDMLBSN_FD_130103 | JGI IMG/M metagenome (GOLD analysis project Ga0181352, IMG submission 130103) | Freshwater viral communities from Lake Michigan, USA - Fa13.VD.MLB.S.N | ecosystem: Environmental > Aquatic > Freshwater > Lake | place: USA: Michigan | collected 2013-09-23 | reverse complement strand
TGCAGCCAGAGGAACAGCGAGCGATCTTTGACGCTATCAAGGGTGTCACCATAGATCCCGCTACCGGAGCGGCCAAGATCATCGGCACCCGTACCGGCAGGATGAAGGATCTGGTGGACAACCAGAACGAACTCATTGGCAGTCTCCAGATGACTCCTGAGTGGGCTGCTGCCAGCCCTGCGCGACGGGCGTTCTTGGAGCAACGCGCCAAGGATGTCGCTGAACTTGGTCAGACGCAGGCTGATGAAGGGCTGTACGGAACGCTTGGCCTTGCCCCGGCTATGGGAACCACTGGCAAATCAACCGACCCGTACATCATGAACCTTGTGGACTTCGGTGATGACCTTGCGCCTGCTGGCGTTGGCAAGGCTACCGGCAACACCACCTCAACCCGTGGTCTGGAACTGGATACGCAGGATAAACTGGCACGCTGGCTGGATGGTGAGGTTGTTAATCCTGTGACCAAGGCTGTTTCCATAGACCCAGCGCAGGCGGCTATCCGCCAGAAGGCGTACCAGCGTGACCTGTCGGCGTCACTGGTTAGCCGCGCCCAGCAACAGGGGAAGATCGTCACCCGTCAGCGCATCGGCACTTCCATCCTTGGGCGTCCGGTGGACATGACGAATGCGACCGATCGCAAGGAAGTCATTGCTGCGCTGGACAAGATGATCGCCGCCAATGGTCCAGAACGCGACTTCGCCGTGCGTGCCAAGGGCCTGTTCTCCGGCATCGGTGAGATGAACTGGTTCAACGAGGCCCTTGCTAAGTTTAACAGCAATGTATTCAAGCCTGCCGCTACCGTTGGCGTCATCGTCCCCCGTGTGTCCTTTGGCGTGCGCAATAGCCTATCGTCCATCGTGCAGGCTCTATCCACCCCCGGTGCGCGTGGTGCTGCGCTCAAGGATCCGTCGTTCTTTGCCAACCGTGTGCGCGGCACAATCATGGACCCCATTGACGAGGCTGTAGCCCTGTGGACCAAGGGTAACAAGCGTGCTATCCATGACGATACCAACCTCCTGCTGAAGAACCTTGAGGAAGCGTTCGCTCAGTCCAAGGGCAGCGTTGAGGCGACCAAGAACTACCTCCGTACCCGCAACGGGCCGATGGACAAGGAAGCCCTACAGGCGTTGGAGCAAAACATCCTTGAAAACCCCGTCCGTGTGGACGAGGTGATGGCTGAACTGCGCCCTGACGGCAGCCTGTGGCAGACGATCAAGGACAAGACCCAGTGGGATCTGCCTGCCAAGCTGAACAAACACATGGAAGACCGCATCCGTGCCGGTCTGTTCGTGGCTGCCAAGCGTGCCGGTCAGTCTGATGCCGCTGCCGCTGCCAGTGTACGCAATGCCGTGCTGGACTACAGCGTGCCGACCATTGAGAACAGGGTGATGCGTACCTACATCCCGTTCGGTGCGTTCATGTCGCAGACCCTACCGCAGTCCGGTCGGCTGCTGATGGAGAACGTGGCAGAGGGTGGGATAGCCGGTGGTCTGGCTGGTGGTGCTGCCCGTGGCGCAGCTACACAGATGTTTGAGACTGACCCTGAGAACCCCATCTACCCTGACATGGTTGGCAAGATGACCGTCCCGCTGGGTGATGACGAGGCTGGGAACGCGCAATACCTGACCGCCCTTGGTCTGCCGCTGGAGGGCATGGGGGATCTGCCCATGAGCCTTAGCCAGCGTGATCTGGAACGCTTTGTAGGCGTCGGTGCTAACCCGCTAGTCAAGGCTGGGTACTCCATGGTCACTGGCCGGGAACCGTTCTTTGGCACACCCTACGGTGGCTACGACAAGCCCTATGCGGCGGCTGAACTGCTGGGCATGGAGCGTGGACCGGCTGCTGCGACCGTTCGCCAGGTGCTTGGAACTGGTGCGCTACAGCCTGTAGTCCACGGTCTGAATCTGGTGGAGCCGTGGCTAGACGAGAAGCAGGGCCCGTTGCTGGACGCTACCCGTGCCTTCACTGGTGCGCGTGTCCGTACCGTTGATGAGGACATGGCGCTGCGTCTGAACCTTGAGGAAGCCCTGCGACAGAACCCACAGGTGAAGCAGTACAGCGGATTCTACCAAGGTGCGGAGGATGAGGCTACGCAAGACCTCATGGCAGACTACAACGAGGCTAAGAAGCGCATCGCTGAGAAGCGGAAGGCTGCTAAGGAAGCGGCAGCGGCGACCGTCTTATAACAAGTTTACCCACCGAGTGTCTAGAATCGGTGGGGCTTGCTAGAACAGCACTCCGTCGTCTTGCCGGCGCTTGATCTAAAAAAGAGATTCACCTAAAGAACATTGCGTCCGTAAACTTGGCATCCTTCTTGGTGGGGATGCCACGCTTATGATACCGCCACAACTTCATGGACTCTTTCGTAAGCCGCGCCGTGACAACCATAACCCCCTCGTCCCCACGAAAAGCGTCTTCGTACACATACGTTAGTTGCACATACCGTTCCTTGCCAAATGTCGTCCGCATGTGCTGGATGACATATTTACCAAGCACACGGCGCATAGCGCGACCTTTATTTGGTCCGTCAGCAAAGCATACGATGAGTTCAGATTCCATGTGCGCCTTAGAATAAACGCCGTGTGGTGTGACCCAGCACCCCGCAGGATGCCCTTCTAGGCACGGCGTGTGTGTTGTATTCTTAGACAGCCGGTGTCAAGTATTGGGACGAATCGCCCAATTCACCGCCGATATACCTGAGGGTACGCACAGCGTCGGCTTCGTCCCGGCTGTCGTACTTGGTGGCACCAGGCGATGCCTTGACCCATCCACCGACCTCCCGATGGGTGACTTCAATAGTCTCCCCGGTACTGATCTCGATGGTGTGCGGGACACACGGCACCACCCACGGGGTCTGCCAGAAGTGAACGGCACGCTTGCCGGTGTGGTCTGAATGATACGACTTGATGAGGTAAGGCATTGCCTATTCCTGCGGCTGCCAGCGGGATTGCTGGCGATAGGTATGGATATCCGGTGGGGATATCCCGTCAAGTCTTAGGCTCTGGCTTCCAATCATCCCCGTCATCGTCAGGATCACGAGGCTCCAGAATACCCTCCATGCCCTTAGCTACTTCAATCATTGATGCACAATTTGCATACCAGTTGCCGACTGTCTCAAAGACACAGGTGGTCTTTTGCTTGGTGCCGTAGGTAGCAACGATACAGACGGAATCGAAGTGTTCGCCCAGGAGCATGGCGCTCTTGAGGAGCATCGCTTCACGGTCTTTCTTGGTGAGTTCGGTCATTTGAATAACCTGTGGATCTGTGGCTCCCCGTCAATGATTGTTGCACAGGAGATAACAGGCAAGTTCCCGTTGTGTTTGGCGTAGTCAAACGCTGGTGATTTTACATTGATCCCACATCCGGTATAAAGCGAGAACGAAGAATGCCCAGGGAACTGCGACCACTTAATACCAGCCTCCGTGTGCGTATGCCCACAGATAATGGAGTATCCTCCAATTCCTCCCTTAGCCATCGTCCCCTTGGCCCATGAATGCTTGAACCATAGGTGATGATGGAACGCCGGGATAATAAACTCCGATTTCCACTCCCATCCAGGAGTGTCGTAGTAGTTGACATACCCCGTGAATGTCTTGGCGGTCAGGCCGGCAGTCAGGATCTTGCGCTCTGGCAAAGAATCGTGGTTACCGATGCATACCTTCATGTCTGGGAAAGCCTTGCGCCACAGCGCCAGCTTGCGAATAGCCATAGCTAACTCAGCCTTTGGCCCATCCAAATCAGGATTCCGCTCATGGTAGCTGATAGCGTGGTTGTCAACAAGGTCGCCAACGCTAATGATGGTATTGCACTTAAACTCATCAGCCTTACGGCGGCAGAAATCAAGGTACCTTGGATGGGCGTATGGCTCATGCGCATCGCCAATGCAGAGGATTCTGTGTTTCAAGCCTTCCCCCGTTTCTGTAGCTCCCGTTCAATGTACCAGATCGCCTTCTTCAGATCCTCGGTGGCGTCTTTCTTGAGGTCGCAGCGCCAGATATACTTCAGCGCATTCCCAAGGTTGAAGCCCATATGCTCCGTAACCTGGATGCACTCAATACCGCTGGGATGGGAGGTGTAGTGGGATGGATGGTTCACGGGATCAGCCGTGGAAGGGTTCGGCATATCTTCATCCTTGTATGTATATGGGTTCATGCCAAAAAGTGTACGACCGCCATCCTTGTAGCAGTCATAGTGGTAGTAGCATCCATCATGATCGCGGACAACGGTATCACCGTCATCCAGCTTCTCCGCGCATTGGTTGCAGTAGTCAGTCATCTATCTGCTTTCGCACAATCCGGCCATCGCCAGGTTCATCAGGAGCAATATCACCGTTGTCATCAGTGTCTAGCATGCTGATCTGTGCCGTGTGCCAGTACGCATCACAGCCCTTGCCGCCAGCGTCAGGAGTAAAGTCCATGTAGGCTTGACGCAATGGGGTAGGTCTCGTACCGCTATCCGCATGCCGCTTGCATGTCTCGCTGAACAGGCAGCCGGAAGCACGGCACATACTGATGTCAGGCATTGGCGTCCCTTAGGTATTTGAGGGAAAAGTTGCCTCCCTGCTTGACATAGCACCACACAGCGCGAACTTTACCACAGACGATGGTGGCCTTCATAAGCAGGTCAGTCACACACTTTATTCGCATGGTATGCTCCCGCTCACTCTCATCCTTGAAGGTGAACCCAGCGGCAGATCGACCACGGTAGAACCCAGCGAGTTGCATCGTTGCCGTGAACTCATCGGCGTATGGCTTGTCAATATACGGGTCTTCAATCCATTTCTGGGCTTTACTGCACTCCTCTCGTATAGCCATCCTCTCTGGATCGAGCCAAGGACGATCCGATAGCGCATATGGGTCCAAGCCGCCATAATCCCACTTGCCGCGCTCATCTCCTTCGTAATCCATAACCCGCTTATCCCACCAACGGATCATACCTTTTGCTGGAATAGTCACTGGATACCTCCGCTGGGGACTTCGCCCCGGCTTGCTTGGGTGAGCCACAGGTAAGCGTTCACTATGGCAATGTCATAGAAAGAGTGGTCGGATGAACGGTCCATGACAATAGGCCATCCACGGGCGTCCGTTTCCTCGTAATGTTCATTCTCTTGCACTACCCCGGTCATAACGCCTCTATGCTGACAGTACAATGGGGGTCAGACTTGCTGACCGGAAGGCGTATCACACGCCCATCGTCAATCTGGCTATCGTCCTTCCATACGCCAGCCTTGGTAATGCAGTCGCTCAGGATCTTTTCATAGTTGAATATGTCACACTTACGATCTGTCTTGAAAGCGTATCGGTACACCACCGCAATGCGCCCATTAAAGTACATGCCGTGTGCCTGCTGCCTAATCAACGGAATGGCGACATCTGCCCAGGACCTTCCGCGCTTTGACAGCAACATGCGCCCACGCCAGGTGCGGTAAAGGCCGTTGACGCTGAGCGGAATAGGGAGCCGTAGGTTAAGACTCATCGGTGCTGCGCGAACTGAATCTCTGCATGCAGACATTCGATGTGCATGTGTAAATCACGCTTCTTTGGTGGTATGTGTACGCCACGCATGACATAGGCCAGTTCGGCCATTTGGATAGGCTGCTCACATAGACGGCATACCCTTATGCGGTCACTGCTTGTCTTCTCTAATCTAGCCATCACCGGTCCTCCTTCCGTTCCATCTGAAACAGCACATCTTCCAGATACACCTTCTGCTTGTCGCTCAGGTACACCTCTCCGCCATCGACCGTAGCCTTGTAGATCCACACCGATCCACGGTATCGACCATCTGGCGCGTTCTGGCTCGGCTCATAGTCATAGTGGATAACGGCATCTACTTCGCTGCCGTCTGTAAGTTCGACTGTCATTTCACGGGTAGCCATGGCTATCTCCTACCGATTAACCCACCCGTGGAAATCCAGGGTGGGGTCGGATGGATGGTTTCTAGGCCCTCGGTCCACACAGACTGCTGCCAAGATCATCTTGGATCTCCCTTACGGGCGGGTTAAATCAACTGGCGGTATTTGTTCCCGCATTACCCCACAGCGAATGTCAGGCTAAAATGGAGCACTTTCCCCATCATCCACAGGCGCAGCCTTCTTCGGAGCAGGCGTAGGTGCTGCTTCCCCATCCTGCTTGCCACCCAGCAGCTTCACTTCCTTGGCGTCCAGATCCAAGGACTGCCCCTTGGTGCCGTCCTTCTTGTCGTAGTCGCGCAGGTACGGTTCGCCGCTGACCAGGACAGGCGTACCCTTGGTCAAGTAGCTGGCGACCTTGTCGGACTTGGTCCAGTACGCCACGTTCCACCAGGTGGTGGACTCAGCATCCTTGACCTTGCGCGTGACCGCAACGGAGAACTTGATGACAGATCGCTCACCGACAGCCTTGACTTCGGCATCTCTGCCAAGGTGGCCTACGATAGTCGCGTTTGAGTAGTTGGGCATGGGACTAGGTTCCTTCTGGTTTGTTGAATGCGCGGACGATGAACCGCTTCACTCGGGTGGTGCGGTGGTCGCGGGACAGATCCCGCTTGAGTAGGTCGGACTCCCGGCGCAGCTTGGCAATCTTCCGATTGCGTAGCCTACCGATCCGGTTCTGTGCAAGGGTGATGTTCACTGTTCTTCCTCTTGGTTGCGGAGCGTTAGCTCCATGTTTGCTTCTTGGATTAGGTCTTGATCGTACTGGACTCTGGCCCAGTAATCGTCAAGCCATTCGGCGGGGTCGGACACATAACCTCCTCTGTTGGTAGGTATTCTACACAGGACAGGACATTACTCCGGTCCTCGACAGGGCAACGGCCATTGCGGCATGAGCGGCACAGTGTGTCACGCACTTCTGGATACAGCAATTTAACCGCTTCGCGTGAAATGAAGCGCAGTGGCACAAGCATGGTGGGCGCGTCATCTGGATCCGGCCTTTCGACCGGACCTAGAGCGGGTGCATAGTCTCGGTGGAGGATGCCCATTACTTGGGAGTCTCCGCTATCGCGCCCTGCGACTCAATGTCCTTCCACTTGGCAACCAGGAACGCCATAGCCTCAATCACATCGGCGGGGCTATCGTACTTCATCCGCTTCTGAAGTGCCTTGACTTCCTCATCGGCAGTATCGCCACCGATACGGATGCATTCGGCACGCATGGTGCCAGCCTCGGTCTTTTCTTCCTGTGTCCAGGTGGGGATCTTGTTGACCACCTCGCCGGTCACAGTGGCAACCTTCAGCGGCTTGTCCTCAATGACATCAGCCTGCCCCATTTCCTCAGTGGTGTACAGTCCGCTCAAATCCTGCGGGAATGCACGGCGCAGGGCCAGAGACTCAGCGCACTTGGCAAGCATGACATCGGGCATCTGCGCCCAGAACTTGGTGGGCTTGCCTTCCTTGCCGGTCTGCTGGTAACTGGCGAGCCGAGCAACACCCCAGATCGCTTCACGGCAGTTCTTCTTGAACACTCCTACCTTGGCAGCGGCAGGAGGGTTCTTATCCAGCCAGACATCCTTCCACACACCATCCTCACCACACCACAGCGGACCACACTGACCTTCATAGGTGCCGGTGCGTTCAGCGATGGTACGGAAGCCGTCAATGGCAACCTGGATAGCCATGACCTCCCGGCCAGACTTGGAGTCCCAACGCTTGACGGCGTAGATCTGTTTACTGAATGGGTCAAGCCCCGTGCGCTTGCACTGTCCGATGAACATCGACAACTCATCATCGGTCCCACCCTTGCAGATAGTGCGCTTGATGAGGTCGGTCTGTTCACCGGAGAAGGCGATCTGCCCTGTGTGGACAGTGGTACTGAGTTCGTTCACTTGGTATCCTTGGGTTGTGTGCTTACGCACGATCTTCGTTGATGAATCTCTTACCCAGCGTCAACCAGGCTTGAAGCGACAACTGCTGGTCCGTATCGCCGTGTATCACACGCTTCAGAAGATCATCCAGCGTGGCGCATTCGTCCAGCCCCAGCTTCACCTTGGCCTCCTTGAGCCGGGACGCATAGCAGGTAGTGCAGGCGCGAATGTCATCCATTCTTCCCCCGGTAAGCATCACGCTTCCCTTCAATGTACGCACGGGTCACAGCATCCTCGTATTCTTCTTGGGTCAGCACGAATGCACTAATCTCAAAGGTGACGCAATCCTCCAATGGATGCTTTGGAGGTACCTCCTTAATGAACCTGGATATGATCTCTCGTATGACGTTCTCTGCCGCTTCGCGGTATGCGTACCTAAGAAGATCACAATTCGCCTCTTTTATAAGCGATCTATCAATTCGGCCACGATAGTTAATGTGGCGATCTCGCGGGGGTAGCAGGTTGATCATTCAGAACCCGCGCCAGACCTTGGTCCGCATCACGAAAGCCGTAGCGTTCGGGTTGCGCTGGGCATCAGCGATCCAGGAGGGAACCTCACTGGCGAGGACCGTCCGTTCGTTGATGCAGGGATCTGATAGCCCTTGCTGGTTGCGATGGGTGACGGAACACACAGTGGCGACCTTATCCCCGTAGCGGAATGAGGTCATGGGCGTAGTCGAAATCACAGGAGCCTTCTGTCCCATAGGGACGGTTGAGCAGGGGATATACGGGGTGTATCGGATGTTGTCAAGGTGTACCCACCTTCGCCAGCACGGCGTCGATGCGTCCGATTATTCCGTCTGCCATGAACCGCTGCGGCGTGGTGCCGCATTGATTGATAACCATACGCGCCTCACGCAGCAGCGCGGCCAGTTCATCCCGCTGTGCCTCAACTACCCGCTGCCCAATTATAGCCGCGTTCGCAAGTGCCTGTGCTTCGTTCCGCTGCTTAATTAAACCTATGGACGCAGCGTCGTCGCTGTCGCTACGCTCGTTGCATGCCGCGATCTCCTTCTCCGCTTTCTCCAGCTTCGCCTTCAACTCCTCCCGCTCCCTCGCCGCCGCGATCAGTTCGGGCGCGGCGTTGCGGTCAGCCTGCGGTGTGTGCCAATGTAAATCGCCACAGACCAAGATGGCATCAGCAGCCTCGGCAATCGCCAGCAGCGCAGGTAGGGCACTGACGGCGGCGACGATCAGCGCGTAATCGTCCTTTGGGTCGGCCCGCTGAAATGGCGAACTTGGCGAGTGTAATTCAAGGTGCCCAATATATCCAATCTCTCGGCACTCAAGATGCCCCGGGCAATTGTCCGGATTTGGGGCGCACCATGGCCCAGGCGTGGCCCTGGATAGCAACTCTCGAAGCTGCCCAACAAGTTGATGCACCGGCCCCGGCGTCATCTTGCCAACGGCGTTCTCAAGTTCGGTGAGGTTCATTTGTCATTCCTTGGTGGATGTTTGTGGCAATGCTGCTTATACCCGCCGTCCGCAGTAGGTGTCCCGCATCCGGCCTCCTCTGTGCATCCCGGCTCTTGGCAGCACATGCGGATTGTAGCGTTGACCTCCATGCACTCGGGGCAGCATTGTATCGCTTCCTTCGGCCTGCCGCCCATCTGGAGCCATGTGGTACACGGCTGCTCGCCGCGCCAGCCGCACTCGGTGCAGGTGAAGCCGCTCATGTCACCTCCACGCCCGCTGCTACAAGCGAGTTGCGCAGTTCACGCAGGCCGCACACATCCTGCGACTCCATGCGCGGCATGACCAGCGCCTCTGCGGTGTCCTTTGCCGCGTTGATGATGCGGGAATGTGCGTCGAGTTTCGCCTTCAGCCGCTCGACCTCGGCGCGTGCTTCGTCGCGTTGCCGGATAGCCGTATCGTTGCTGCCCTTGAAGTTGTTGCGCTCGCGGGTCAGGTTGTCGCGTTCACGGTTCGCGTAGTCCAGTTTCGCCGTAGCCTCGGCAAGCTCGTTTGCCAGCCGCTGGATACTGTCGCTCAGTGGTACGGATTCGACCAGCATGGCGTTCACTCCTGCACGCTTGAGCGCGGCCCGGCACGCGGCTTCTTCACGGTCGCGGAGTTGGGCGTTAGCTTCGTACTCGGCAAGCTGGGCGCGGAGTTGCGACACCTCATGCCGCAGCGCATTCTTCTCGGTTGCGATCTCTTGGTTGTACCAGACCCCCGGAACCTTGCCTGCGCGTATCAGAGCTAGCTGAGCCTCGGCGGTGGAATATGCGAGTACCCCCCACGGCACGCACCGGAGCCCTTCGATTGCCGCCGAAGCATCGACCTGCGGCTGGGGAATCGACTTGCCATACGGCTCATCGCTCGCTGCCTCACACATGGCGTTTAGGTCAACGGCAGGACCGGCATCGACCGGCTTGTGCGCTAGCTCAAGCTCGCTCTGGTGCGCAGCGCCAAGGAACGGCTCTGGGCACGGGTCAATCCCCGCTGCGTCCCCTCCGTTTGTCGTCATCGGCTCGTTGGTCTGGTGCCAGGCGTCCTCGTCGTCCTTGTCGCCTGTGCAGATTAGGTGGGTGTGGTGTTCCAGTGCCTCGACCCGCTTCGCCAGGTCCAGCACGGTTGGGTATGGGTTCACGCTTCCTCCTTGGGTGGTACAGCAGGCTAGTGGTTCAGGTTCTCTCTGGCAACCAGCTGTTGCGGGTCAGTGGGATGGTGTGTGACACTACTGGTCAGCGCCTTCCAGCGATGCTCTAAGTTTTATTTCTTCCGTCACTTCAGCCAACTGCTTCATCAAATAGGCTTGTCTGTCGGCAGCCAGGATCAGCATGCGCCGGTTGTACGCGCCTCCTTTGTGTGGCAGGCAGGATGACATCGCTGGGGGGTTGTTGTGCCAGCTTCGTATTGTTCACGCAGGAAGCGTTGAAGCCCGGAGAGTTGTTCTTTGTCCCCTCGGAACCATCCAGTGCCGTCGCATGACTCTGCTCCTGCCTCGGCGCACTTTCGCAATCCCACATACCCGTTGACGCGACCGACATGGACTCGCTTGAAACTGGCACACCACATGGGGATGCTTGCCCACTTCCAATCAGTTGTTCCCCCAACAAAGACCACTTGAGCGCCTTCTGGTACATCGCTTGGTTGCATCCCATCTTGGACGGCGAACGCAAGATTGAGTGGTAAGCCCCAGTAGGATCGCAACCGCTGCTCATAGAGACTCCATCGGGTTATAGTTTCTTCTTTATTGGCGACCACATCCGGCACAAGTATCCATTCCGGGGTTCGGCCAGACTGTTTGATATGGTCAAGCATCTGCCACCAAGCGGACTCATCCCACGGCTTATTGTGCATGAATGCTGGGTAGGCACCGTTATCCAGCGCAAACGGCAGGTGTTCGTAGAGGGTCTGCTTCTGTCCTGGGCTATGAAGGTGGGATAACCCACCATACAAACCATGCCAGAAATGGACTTGCCACTTTGAATTGTTAGCAGGCATAACAATCATGCTTGTTCTCCGAATAAATCCTCGCCAGCGTTCGGCTTGGAACGGAGGCGGGGTCCTTGGTTGCGTGGGGCAGTATGGGTGGCGGCAGAGGAAAACGATTGCTGGGGACCGTAGAACATGAGATCGGTACGCCCCGGCTCGCTGAAACGGCTGGCTTCCACCTTGAATGTCACCTTACGGAACGCCTCGTTGGGGTCCGGCTCCTGCTCAGACCACAGGAAGCACACAGCGTCACTGTCCTGCTCAATGGATCCGCTGCCCTTGAGGGCGTTAAGGGTCGGCTCGACCTGACCAACCTTCCTGCCGTCCTCCATCTGATTCCGGCGACCTTCACGGTTCATCTGTGCCAGCATCAGAACCGGGATGTTCAGATCACGGGCCAGACCCTTGAGCATGCGCGTGTTGTCGGTAATGATGTCATACTCTTTCTTCATCGGGTTCTTGCTGGTCATCAACTGGAGGTAGTCAATCACTACCAGGCTGACATCCCCAAACATCCGGTGGCGTTGCTGCACCCATGCCACGATGTCGGTACAGGATGATCCGGCGTTGCGTGTGTCGCGCACCAGCAGATGGTCCTTCTCTGCCCATTGACCGGCTAAGTGTTCAATGTCGGACAACTGCTCATCACCCAGCATGCCCTTGCGGAAGGCGCGGGTGTCAAACCCAAGCTCACGGCTCGCCATGACCTGTGCCAACTCAGCGGCACGCATTTCCAGGCTGGCGAAGGCTACTCGACCACCAGCGGTGGCCGTTGCCATAGCAGCCTGCATCGCCAGTGAGGTCTTGCCGCACTTGGGAGCCGCAGCCAAGGTGTAGAGCCTGCCACGCTCCAAGGGCATCAGATGGTCTAGACATGGGACACCCCATAGGGCATCGGTCTTACCCTCGGCGCGGTTCCTTGCCGCCTGCCTCGCCTCGGCTACGGCTTCCTTGAGCGCCATGCCTATGTTGACCTCACCGCCGGCTTGCGATTGGACCCCCCGTAGTTTGGCCACTAGGGCGGAAATGGCTTCGCCGGGATCTTGGATGGCCCCTTTTGCCGCGATGTCAGAGTTAGCCTCTAGAATCGCCTTTAAAGCGTGCTGCTGAGCCTGCCAGGTGATAAGCTGAGCCTCGTAACCCCTCACGGTGGCTTCCGACTTGCCAGCGGTCAGGTCCATGACCTCCTCGGGCATGATGGCGCCAGCGGCAGGGCCATCGTATGGCGTACCCATAAGGCGGGTGATCACAGCATCATGGCTAGGCGATCCCCCTTCCTTTACGATGGACTCAATATGCCGTGCCAATGTTGACCACTTGCCGGTCAGCATGCTGGACAGGCTACCCATCAAGGGGCTAGACCGTGCCAGATCGGGAGCCGACAGGTAGGAGGCGCACAGACGCTTCTGGCGTTCTTCAGTGTTCTTCATGCTTTACCTTGGGACTTGAGGCGATCAGC
>Ga0181352_1000811_pt1 | contig 12747 bp, 16 predicted proteins | sample Fa13VDMLBSN_FD_130103 | JGI IMG/M metagenome (GOLD analysis project Ga0181352, IMG submission 130103) | Freshwater viral communities from Lake Michigan, USA - Fa13.VD.MLB.S.N | ecosystem: Environmental > Aquatic > Freshwater > Lake | place: USA: Michigan | collected 2013-09-23 | reverse complement strand
CCACACCCGGCGCTTGCCCAGATAGAGGGTTTCAACGAGGGACAGGCAATCCGCGCCCGAAGGGAACGTGTGATAGCCCTCCCATTGGGAAGTGACGTGGTTGTAAACGGCAATGGCATTTATTGTCGTTTCCAGCGCCCCATAGGGCACGGCAATGTAAATGCGTTCCTCATCTACGGCCATGGAGGCGGATTCAATCTCCCGCCAATTGATGCCTTCAAAGAACGGCTGCATGGGGGCTGAGAGCGTGGCGCTTTCCAGCTCCACCTTGTCTTGGTCGCCCGGAACAAACTTGTAGAGCCCTCCCCGGCCTAAAAACCAGACGGCATTGCCAAGCTGGGCCACGGCATTCTGGGCCACCAAGCCCACCTCGCGCGTCACCTCTGCGGCGAACACGTCAGCCAGGTCGGCATAGACGTTGCGCAGGTAGGAAATGCTGTCCGTCTTGAAGCAGACCAAGACACTCTGCCCATAGGGGAAGATGCGGGTGAGATCGTCAGATGTGCCGAAATTGATGCGGAATTCATCCAGCACAGGCACGTAGCGCGTATAATCGAGGATGTCCGACACAAGGATGCCGTCCAGCCGGTCGCCCGTCTTATAGGGGACGAACAGCCGATTGGCGAAGGACGTGGCGTTTACGCTGCCGGGGATCGTCAGGGTGCCGGTGCCAGACCCAGATTGAGGGATTTCAATGAATCCATCGCTACCCTCTACGCCGTCCCATTCGAGGGGGGCGAGGTCGAGCCCGCGAAACATAAGCACTTTGTCAAATGCTTGGACAAAGCTAATGTCCCCGGAAAGGGTGACACCGGAAGGAATGGCGACGGTTATAGGGGGTACGCCGTCCCTGATGTGATAGCAAGTGCTGGACGTGGCGACAACTATCCCCTCATAACCGTCAGGATTGGAAAACACCCCTGCGCCAAGAATTGTGGCGCCAATGCGCTGGGCTGTAAGCTCCAGCATCCCCTTACGGGTGCGGGCCTCGCCATTGGCGAACACCTTGTTCACCGCCTTGGCCACCATCCCATCCGGGAGCAGCTCTGGGGTGGTGCGCATGTTCACCCCTACAAATCCACGGTCGCCGCCTGACAGGGGAGACGGCTGACTGTCTAGGGGGCCGTAATTGCTGTAAGCGGGCATTTCCGCTTAGTTTATCAGACATTAACGCCCTCGCAGGGGCATAGCACCTATTCTGGTGGCGATTAACGCTTCTCGCCCTTGAGCTGCTTCACATTCTCGTCAATACGGATGAGGATCTCGCGTGTCTGTTCGGCTTGGATTTCCAGCTTCAGGAGCTTCGTTTCCGCTGCCGCCATCCTGTAAGGGAGCACAAACCAAGCGCCCAGCAGCCCGGCCAATCCACAGATGATTCCGAGAAATCCACCGACCTTGGCCAAATTCAGCTTCACTTCATCGCTCATTTGTTCGCTTTCTGTGTGTAGGCTGCCGTCACGTTAATTAGCTCCTGCTCCAATTCGTTGAAGGCCCTAGCTGAATGCCAGATTTCATCCGTTTGAGGGGTGTATTGGCCCTGTGGCGTGGCTATTGTCTGCCCCTTGCTCAACAGGAGGACGCGGGGCTGATAGAGCTGTAAGGACGCCTGTTGCGCGGACAAGCCGCCCCCGCACCCTGTCAGCATCGTCATGCCGGCCAGCAGCCCGCAAATGGGCAATGTCAGCCTCCATGCCGGCAACGTCCGCTTCAATTGTCTTAGAGAGGCCATAGCGCGATTCTACGGCCTTCACCTCCCAATAGGCGGCTAGCCCCCTAATGGCGGCGAGAATGGCCGTAAACATGGCTTATTCGGCCTTTACGGGCTTCTTGGCCCAGATGGACCACGCTACGGCCAACAGGGAGCCCAAGCCCCCGGAAATCGTCTCAATGGACGTGGCATCCAAATCAATGCCCTTGGCAAGCAGCCAGCCTGACGCAATACCCAGCAAATGACGGACAATCGAAGCAACAACAGAAGCGTTCATGCTTCCAGTGTATCAGGCAGGTAGCTTTACACTTCCCGGCCTATCGGAGCAGCAGCTATGCTGCCTGAACCGAAGCGAGAGCAACACCAAGCCGGCGATTGCAAATCGCCACGTATTCCGTGTTTATTTCCACGCCCACCCATCGCCTTCCGCAATCTTTTGCCGCCAAACACGTAGTTCCGCTTCCTGCGAATGGATCGGCAACCACATCGCCCTCGTTGCTCCACGAAAGAATATGAAGCTTCGCCAATTCCATGGGGTATGTGGCAGGGTGCCCGTGCCGCTCGTGGCCGTCGCTATGTGGTGAGCGCGGAAGATACCAGATGTTTTCGCGCACCTTTGTTTCTCCAGACTGGTTGTTATATGTCCGCGCCTTAATCGTGCCGTCTGCCGAGCGCATCCCGCCCGTGTTTCGCACACCTGGATGCAGGGACGCCTCTCTTTGGGCATTCCACACACGAGGCGCTCCCTTTGAGAAAACGAACATGTACTCCCAACACGGCTCATACCTGTTTCCGTTTTGCGGCGGCTTGTTGGTCTTGTAAATCATTGTGTCGTGGACGTTGAGCCCGCAAACATCCTTAAAGTGGATCGCCTGCCTCATGCTCGTAAGCGTCTCGCTTCCCTTTACGGTGGCGTCTGCGACCACCCACACAATTACGCCGCCCGGTTTAACCACCCTCGCAAGCTCTTTCGCAACTAGGGCAAAATCCCATCCGTGGCCCCCGTAGGTCCGTAAATTATCATACGGAGGAGATGTTACAACAAGGTCAATGCAGGCATTCGGCCACTCCGACATTACCGCTACATTATCGCCGTGAATAATCGTGTTTACGGGAATGCCGGGGGCGGGAGGCATTGAATATGCGGAGCGCGGATATTGGCCCTGTTGCGACGCTTGCGACGGTGTTGTAATTTCCACGCACAACACGTAAAGCTACACGTTTTGGTGTCAACCCAGGAAACGCCTACTCCTTACAATACACAATCCCCGCCACCCGCTTGTAGAAATTCTCTGGCGTCACCAATTCGGGGTCTTGCGTGCCATTCCCATCCCCCAGCGCCCGCCATCCCTTGCTCGTCCGCTCGTTCAGCCGATGGACAATGAGCATCGTTCCGCTGCGATAGATGGCAATGTCCCCCTCCTTCAATGAGGCGTAGGGGCAAACTTCCGCCAGGAGCACGGCATTGCTGTCAAACGTGGGCAACATGCTGTTCGTGTCGGCTACAGCGACTACTTCTAGGTCTAGGCCCATGGTCTTTCCGTCGAGAACTAGGCGGGTGAGGAGGGCCATAGCCTCCAGCGTCCCCATGCTGCTCGTTGCGGCATGGGCTGTGCGCGCCCCGAACAGGCGTTTAAGCCAGTTCATCGGGCGGGGGTATCTCCTGCCAATTGGACACGCCTTGGGCGTCCAGCGCCTCCGTCTCAATCACCATGTTGGGGTCGTCTTCCGGGCTGCCGAACAGCGACACCGGAGGAGCCCAGAGGACGCCGTAATGGCCTTCGTCGCTCACCCAGACATTCGACCAAGCGTTTGCGATGGTGCCGCGCTCCATCAGGTCGGCCAAGATGAGTTGATCGACCAAAGCGGCGTGGCGTTCGTCTACGCAGAGCAGAAATTGTTTGTGTGCGCTCATGCGGAAACTTTCATGGCTCGGATAAAGTAGTCGGTTATGCGGTCTTTTAGCGCTGCGTCGTCTGCCGCGGAGCGCACGAGGTATGCCGCCTCCGTGATGTTGCCAGGCCCGGTGCCGTCACCATAAGCCCCGACGGTCACGCCGTTGCTGTTGTTGGTCCCAATTGCAGTTCCAGACCCTACAGCGGCCATGCGATTCACGCGCACGGATGAAGCCGTGCTATTGAGCACGGCAGCTACCACGCCCCGCGTCGCAACACCCAAGTCCGTGTTTGCGGTCGTGGCTGCGCCCCCCGCGAGAAGCCGGAAGCCATTTGTCGTGGTGCGCTGATAGAGGGGTGTTCCCGACACAACATTGCCGTCCAATACGCAATCGGTATCCGTCCACGTTTCTTGTGAGCCCGTCCAATAACGGCTTTCCGGCTGGCTCAGGCTAAACGGAGCCGACTTCATGTAGTCGTTGCTGCCGTCGTAGGTGAGGATGTTAATCCCATCTGCACCCGTAGAGAATGCCGGCTGTTTGCTTGCCGTGAGCTGCACGCGGTCACGAGCGCCGCAGATGCGGGCTCCGAGGTCGCCGGAGCTATTGATGGTCACTGTTCCGCCCGGGGTGCTGCCATCCGTAAATGAGGTGGCGAGCTTGGGTTGTGCCGCAAAATTGGCATCAAATGCAAGAGTGCCGCCGATTCCGGTGTAGATGAGCGCCCGGTAAATGATCCCGGTCAAATGGTTGCTGTTGTCTGCTTGCGCGCCTACACCAACAGCTAAAGCGGTGTCTGTTGCGATGGTGGACGACGCCGTTTGGTCAGTTCCGATTTGCGACCAAGAAGATGGCGGCGTGTTCGTTGCCGTGTCTTCCGCGTAGTAAAATTTAACCGTAGCAGTGCCACCGGAGAACTGCCGCGTAACGCGAAACCAGTATGTCGTTAGATCGGAAAGCGTCGGCGTAGTGCTTGTAAGCGTTGCCTTCTCCACGCCCGCCTCATACCATGTGAGCGAGATTTGAGCGTTTGACTCAAAGCGCCAAAGATATTCGCCGCTTGATCCGCTGCGCTTTGAGATAATTATCTGCGCCCCGCCATTGCTGAAATCGACACACATTACGCGCGCCACCATTTCCAGCTCCCCGGTGACAGACAGCGCGGCTGAGTCAGGGGTGCTCGCGTAGTTGCCGCTCGACCCATTCAGCACCAGCCCGTTCACCGCCGAATTGCCAGAGCGATCCGCCACCAGCACGCAATTGCCGCTGCTAAGGATGTAGGTGCTATCACCCGGCGTCCCCTGCACGGAATACACCGCTGCGTTATTTGGCAGCCTGTAGGGATTGAACGTGTCCCTATCCAGCAGGGCTCTAGTGGCCGGGGTCATTAGACGCCAACGGCGTGCAACTTCACCGTGTAAACAGCTTCCGCCGTAGGGGTGTAAGCGCCCACCGTCTGGAGGATGCCATACAGCGAACCAGAGGCCACCGTCACCTGCTTGCGCACCGGGAATCCTTGTTCCTCGGTCGAAGCCCAGAGCGTAGCCCCAAGGTCGAGCGGGGTGGGTGTTTCTACGTAGCCGAGGTATTTGGCCCGATCCCCGGACGGCAGATCAAACGCCGCATTGTCGTTGATGGCCGTAGGGCTCGTGGAATAGAGGTGGAGGCGGAAAGCCGCCAAGCCGGACGGGATGGCCGACACATCGAAACGGATGCTGATGTTGTCGATGATGATGTTCCCGCCGCCAGACGGCCCAATGCTCGCAAACGTCCATACGGTGCCCGCAGAGGCGCTTTCAGACACGACATCCAGCGCGGCATAGGCATTGGTGTCATTTGGCCGCGTTTTGAACGCAGAGGACGAATAACCAGCGGTGATGGTGGACGTGGGGGCCGCGATGGCCACCGGCACGGGGTTGCTGCCCGACACCAGAACGCCGTCTTGTTGAAGTTTTACTGATGCGAGGCCCATGGAATTAGCGATTAGACTTGCTGACGTAAGTGGAAATGCGGGATGTAAGCTGGCTGTTGGCCTGGTTCTGTGGCCGCTCCAACTCTACCATCAAGTATTGTAAGGCCACCTGCTCCTCCGCTATGGCCTTGTCATTCTGCCGGTCCATGCGGAGAAAGTCGGCGTAAGCGGCATGGGCTATGTAATCAAACTGCTCCCTTGGGATGTCGTCATTGGACGAATTGTTGTAAGGGCCATCCCACACTTTCTTGTAGCACACGTAGAACCCCGGCGCTGACGTGCTGTTGCCCATGACGTGGCATCCGTCGCTCTGCACGAAAATCTCGTATTCCCCGGCCCCTTGCAGGTTGTAAGGGAAGCTGTTGAACACCCGGATGAACGTGTCCACCTCCGTAAGCGCCACCGGAACCACCGTCCCGCTGCCCCCATAGGTCTCGGAGCTTGTCAGGGTGGTGTCGGCCAGGTCGTAGGTGAAGGTTCTGTCCCCGCTCACCGTCACCACGTAGGCCCCGTTGGGGTTCACCGTGGAATACGTCAGGGAGGCCATTGTAAGGGTCTGCCCGGTGACAAAATCCCCATCAATGTCTGCCGTGGTAGTAATCGTCACCGTGTAGCCGCTGCGGGTGGCTGTGGAGATGTTCCGGTTGCCATCGGACGCCGTATAGGCGAACGGAATGATGTTGAGGGGGCCAGGGCGGGCCTCTGCCGCCACGAAGTAGCGCGGCCAATTGTCCGAATACCTGTAAGCCTGATAAGCCCGGCGATTGATGAAGCTGTCAATCAGCGTCAATTCAGCCGTCAGGAACGTGTCAACGCCCGCCAGAGCCTGAATCCGCGTCAACAGGTGGGCGTATGTGTCCGTGGTCATTAAAGCTTATTGGGGGACAGATGCGGGAACTTGCGCTGGAAATACTTCAGGAATTCCTTGCTCTGCACCTCGTTGCCGTATTTCTGCTTCATGCGGAAGAACTCCCACTCGGGAACAACGGCTACGCATTTCCCAAGGCCTCCCACCGTGCGCTTCAGATCCTTGGCCTCTTGCGCAGCCTTACGCTCGCGGGCCTCTTCTGTCGCCTTCTTTAGCTCCACCCCGCTCCGCAATTCACGCTCAAATGCCTTCGCCATGTCGCCTTCCGTGAATTGTTTCGGTGGAATGATAATTTGCATAAAAAAGGAGGCACCAGCCCGTAAGGGCCAATGCCTCCAGATTATAGGGCTAGCGGTTGCTTAGGCCGCCAAACCCTTGACGTATTGCGCCAGGTTGAGGATGCGCAGGCCCACAATCCACTTGCCCGCCGTCAGCGACGCCACAGCGGCATCGGTGAGCTTCAGGTAAACGGTCGTAGCCGACGTAACCGCCGTGACGGGCTTGGTGTAGCCAGACGTGAATTGGTCGCCAGTGTTGAACACCGGAACCGTCATCCCGTCCGCATCCAAGTTGTCGATGAACTCGTCGGGGTCGCCAGAGGTGGTGCCAACGTCGAACACTACCGAAGTAGAGCCCGCCGCAGCAGTCACCTTATGGACGCACGCCATTTCCACCGCGCCACCCGCAGGGATGGTTGCAATGGTGAACTTGTTACCCGTTCCAAGGGCGATCAGATCCACGTAATCGAACTCGAAAACGTGGGTGAACCCCGCAACGGCTTCGTTAACAGTAAGTTTAGGCATTAGATTGGTCCTTTAAGGTTTAGCTAAGGGCGGTGATAGCGCCGAACGCGCCGGGGTGCTTGACAACCAGCGTGCCAGTCCAATCGACGTAGCCACGGTCGCCGCCGCCGAGGTTGGGAACGCGCGAGCTGCCGAGCGGGATGAGGTCCGCAACGCCGAGGTATTCGGTGTTGATGAAGTAGCCCGTGTCCTTGTTCGTGGTGTCCGGCGCACAGTCCGGGTTCATGTTCACGATGGAGACAATGCCGTGGTCCGACTCGTACATCTGGACGGACAGTTTGATCGAAGACGAATCACCGTAGGTTTCTACCCGGCGAACCGAGTAGTCACCCGAAGCCGACAACCGCGCAAAGTCGGTGATGATCCGGCGCAGGGCCGTGTCAGCAACCAGCGTAAGGCTGTTGGTGGCTCCCGTAACGCGATACATCGACGTGATGAGGTTGTTCATCACGGTTTCGGTGAACGCCGTGCCAGAGCCGTTGATGCTCGTTGACGGGGTGCGATAGGCCGCAGGAACGTCAGACGGTCCAGAGCTATCAATCCAGTCGCCAAGGCCACGGAGCTGGGAGGCGGTGCCCGCTCCATCTTCAGTCGCCCGATCCTGGGTGCCGCTAATCGTCTTTTCGATGTCGCGCTTGATTTCCTTGACGGCTTTGATCTCCGCCTGCGCGAGCTTCGCCGGCCCAACGCTATCCACCGCCTGCTGAATGTCCGACACCATGAAGGTGCGGCGCAGCTTTTGGCAGTAGTTGCCAATACGGGCGCGATTGGCGAATTTGTCGTCGAACGCATTAACGTCCGCGCCTTCCGCAATCGGGGTGCTCACCGGAGTGGCGAGGCTATCAACGGTCCATTCGTGGTAGGTGGCTTTGGCCTTGCTCTTGGCGGCAAGGGACAGGATGGGGGTTTCCTGCGGGGCGAGGATGGTCAGGGCATCCGAGAGGTCTTCCCGGTTGCTGACGGCGCTGCCCGTGTTAGTGGTATCGTAGGTGTTTGAAAAGGCCATGGTGGCTTTGTTAAGCTATCGTTTTACGTTTAGAGATTTGAGCGGTGCGAAGCGCCAACCAGTCCTCTGCGGCTCCGGTTTCCGCGAATCGACCCTTCAGCTCTTTCTCTTGCTTCGACTTGACACCTTCCGGCGAACGGCTCGTGGCCGCTCCATTGGAAGGGTTCTCAGGCGGAGTGGCTTTAACAGCAGGCTTCGCTTCGAGCGGGATTTCCCGGCGCGCGTACATGCTGTTGGAGGCGTGGGCGAGGAGGAACGGCATCTGTGCTGCGATGTCCGGGGCAACCTCTTCAATCCGTTTAAGGCGGGGGTCGCTGGCCATGGCGTCATAACGCTTTTTCCTTTCATCTCCTTCATCCTCCATCCAAGGAAGCTGCTTCCGCACCTGCTCGTTCAACGACTCACGCAATTGCTTGGCCTGCTCCACCGTCTGGAGTCGCCGCGCTACATCGGGCAAATACTCCTTCTCGGCTTTACGGGCCTTGCGTAAGGTGTCACGAAGCTGACGCTTGGTGTATTCCTTCCCATCCACGACAGCGGCCACTTCATCCATTCCAATCCCATCGGCGTCGTCCAGCTTCTCCTCCGCGAATTCAATCACTTCTTTGATCTCCTTCGCCTTGGATTGCAGTTCGGACACATCCTTGATGGATGCAAACGGGTTGTCTTTAACGGGGTCGGCGGGCGCTGCCTTCTCCTGATTCTGGCGGGAAAGGGCTGCCTCTAGGGCCGCTGCTCTCTCCTCCGCTGCTTTACGCTTGGCTGTTAGTTCGCCAAAGCGGGCTACGGCCTTGCTCCCAAGTTCCTTGGCCAATTGGTCAAGTTCCTCGGCAGATAGGTCATCCAGGTTAGTCTTAGCCTTTGAAAGAACGTCGTTGTCTTTGGCCTTGGGGGATTCGCCTTCGTGGGCCGCTTCGCTTTCGGCTTCCTTGGGCTTCTCCTCTTCGGGCTTTACAGCTTCGGGGGCAGGTTTGGCCTGTTCCTTGGCTGCTTGGCGGCGCAAGACATATTCTTGCTCCGAAACATTGTCTGCCACTGGACTTTCTGCGGCCCCAGCGATGGCCTTTTGGACTGTTCCTGACATATTTTTTTCCGCCAACTTGGACGCCATGGCGACTGCGACTAGGGCGGATTGTAAGGCACGGGGACGGACCGGCCCATTTGGGCACAAAAAAGCCGGATTGCCCGCTTGGGAAACCCGGCTGTTTCAGGCAACCTTACGATTGCCGCGCTATGCGCTCCCGTATCACTTCCCAATTCGTGGCCGTAAGGATGTCGTCAAGGGCCTGAATCCGCCCGCTGCATTCCATCACCTTGCCGGGGTCGGGGGCTGTCCGTAAGTCGCCAATCGCCTGTTCCCGCTGGGAATGCACCCAGACAAGGAAGCGTTGGAAGGGCTCGACATTGGAAAGGTGGTCCCAATCCTGTTCGGCCTGCGTCTTTGGGCGTTCCATTACTGCAAGACGGCAACAATGCTCGTTCCAATGGCCGTAGCGTCAATTGTGCCGGCCCCAAGGGCTGCGGACACATTGGCGAACAGGGCAATGGCGTCGTCCGTGTTTGTCGTCGTGTATGAGAACGGCGGGATGGTGACGATGCCGTAGGTGTTCGTAAGCGTGGTGGCAACCGGAAGGTCAATCACCAGCACTTGGCCGACATTCGCCGCCGTGTTGTTCGTGCGGCGCAGCTTCACCGTGGCCGTTTCCGCTACGACGGTGGCTCCGGTGTAGGCCAGGTTGATTTGGCCGCTAATCAGGTAGGTGCCGGCCTTGGTGAGCGTAATCGCCGGATCGGTGGTGCCAAAGTCAACAGCCGCCGCCGTGTCCGTGAGGGAATAGGCCGTGCCCGCGCCGTAAGCGGAAATGATGGTGATGTTGGCCTGCTCGTCCGTCTTGTCGTAGGAGCGAACAGCCACCCAATCCCCGGAGGTGGTGCCGCGAATCAGCTCAATGCTGCTGTAGCCGCGCAGGGTGATGCTTTCCGCCCCGTCGATGGTGTTGGAGCCGTTGCCGTCAACGGTAAGCTCCGTGGCGGTGGCATTCTTGACAAGGACGCTATCACGGCTGCCCCATTGGGGGAGCGTGTAGGTGGACTCTGTATCGCATACGACGCAGTAGGTGCCGGCACTCTGATTTTGGACGATTGAAACACTCATTTTTTAGTAGGATTGGGAATTGGCTGTCTGGGTGCCGACGTTGCCCACGGCGGCGGGGGCTGTGCCCAGCTTGCCTGTTTCGGCGTTCTGCTGCTGCATTAGCACCATTTGATACTGCTCTGCGTATTTTGTAAGGCGTTCACGGAATGCTTCATCCTGCTGTAAACGCTGGGCCACGTCCGGCTGCGAGGCGTATTGCTGCACCAAGGAGAGGGCCATCTGTGCCCCATTGGGACGTGCGCCCACCTCGATTGCCGAGGAAATCTTCGTCAGGTCGTCCGTAACGTCCTTCACCATCTTTTCCTGCGCAACCTCGATGGGCTGTAGGATGGCGTCGGCCAGCATCGGATCTATCATGTTGGCCGCGAATTCAATGAGGGCGTCCATGTTAATCCGCCCCGACCTGTCCAGAGGAACAAGCGCGATGGTTTGCTCCATTTTCTTCTCCCACGTTTCCTTGTCGGTGTTCTGGACATCAAACGCGATGGAGATGTCAACATCCTCGTCAGGGTCGCCCTTGGTGAAACGCTGGGCGTCCGGCACACCTGTAACGCGGAAGAACAGCTCGTCCGGGCCAAAGCGTTGAAACGCGTTATAGGCCATCTTTATGACCGCCTGAACGTGGGAGAGAAACTTATCTACGAAGTATTGGCGGCGGGCGGCGCTCAGGGGGTTCTCAATGTCGAGGCCCATGAGCTTATCGGCAGAAGCGAGCATTGTTTGCTCAATCTCCACGCTGCCAGGGTTGAACGGCGGCGTGGGGGCAAACGTGTAGTCGTTTTCCCGCATCCGGCCAATCCTCTTGCCCGGACCCCAATCTGGCGGGGGGCGTCCCATTGGGTGCATCAGCGTGGGCACCGTAGCCATGCCGTTGCGGTCGATGCGGCTGTCCCGCTCAATCTTCACCTGCCATTGAATGCCGCGAAGCATTTCCGGCACAGTCTGGAGGTCGTAAAGCCGTTTGTTATCCGCAGACAGGCGCGTAACGACAAAGGGGTAGTCTTCGTAGCCGTTTAACAGCTCAAACTTGGCCTTGTCCGGCACGTCGCCCTTGCCCGTGAATGACGGGTGCATGACGGTGCAATAGATGCCCATGGAGCCGTCTTCCCGGTCAATGAGGCGCTGATAGACGTAGATGACATCCACCAGCTCGTCCGCTTCCCATTCGCGGGTGGCCCCGCCCAGCGTCGAGGAACGACGGATGTATTCCCCATTGGCCGCAAAGGTGTCCACGCCCCGGAAGTGCTCAATGACGTATTCCGCCCATTCGCGGTTCCAGCCGGACGTTTCCACCTTGTTCAGAATCTGCTGGACGGTCATCTTTACGCGGTGGAACACGTAAGGAGACTGCTGATAGTCGGTGCAATAGGCAGGGAAAAGCGTGTCTCCGTCCGGTGCCTGCGCCTTGGCGCATGGGCGATCTATGGTCCGGCGAATAACTGGAATCTCTGCGACACCCTTCTTGCGGAGGTCGTTTAATGCCTTCTTGGCCCGCTTTTGCGACAGGCCGGGATAGGCGCTAATGAGCATCTGTGCGACGGTGTTGTCATCGCTCTTTTCAAGGATGACGCGCGCCAAATCGGGGGAGGCGGCGGCAATCTCATCCAGCGTAAACTTCTGGAGGTATTTGTTGTTTTCGCGCTCCCATCCAACGTATGTCACCATCAGCCCACGCTCAAACATGTAGTTGGCGTTAAGCTCCATCTCTTCCTTGAAATGGGGGATGTAAGAGTCCACCATCCACTTAAGGAAGCAGCTTACTACTTTTGATCTGGCCACGTCTCCGGCCTCTACGGCACCTGCCCGGATGTTTGCTCGGGCCAGAGCTGTAAGGCAGAGAGCCACATAGGCGTTAATCCGCTCGTTAATGACATGGGCTTCTGTGTCGGAGGCCCCATCCCACGGGAACGCTCCTGCCCCGTGCTTGCGCAAATCCTCGCTCTTGCCCGGCCAATAGTTGCGGCGTTCGTCAAAGCTCCGCTGGCACTGGGAAAAGTAGGGGAACAGCTCGTTTACGGTCTTATCGTAAGCCTTTTGCAGCTCGCCCACATCCGGCCCTTTTTCGCTGTAAAACGTCAGGGCGGCATCTTCGTCAAGTTTTTGCATTATGGCGGCGCTTAATTCGTTTTATCATATCAGACCAAAACGTTCCGGGCACCGCTAGCTTGTCTGTAAGGTGTTTGGCGCTCACTTCCCTACTCCCACCCCCAAGGGCTGTTTGGAGGCATTCCCATGCAATTAGGCGGTCGGTTTGCTCCGCTTGCCACAGCGGGTCCGTTGTAATGTCATCGGGACAAGATTTCATGGCGAAAGGTGGTTCCTCGAATATCGGTGATGGCTT
>Ga0181352_1000810_pt1 | contig 12750 bp, 19 predicted proteins | sample Fa13VDMLBSN_FD_130103 | JGI IMG/M metagenome (GOLD analysis project Ga0181352, IMG submission 130103) | Freshwater viral communities from Lake Michigan, USA - Fa13.VD.MLB.S.N | ecosystem: Environmental > Aquatic > Freshwater > Lake | place: USA: Michigan | collected 2013-09-23 | reverse complement strand
GGTCATAATTTTATCCCAACGATTAATAAAATCAGTGAAATTAAAATTATCTATAACGTGTTGTCTACCTGCTTGTCCAATCAATTTTCTTGTTTCTTTTGGAATGTTTGAAAATGCCTCAAGAGCACCTACAAACTGTTCTTCACTTATTCTATCTTCATAGATGAATGGAACTTCTTGCGAACCAATTACCGCTTGTGAGGCTGGAATTATTTCAACACCAAATAATTGATTTTCATTTCTTATCTGATCTTGTAAACCACCAGTTTTTGTTACAATAATTGGTGTCTCGCAAGCAAGTGATTCAAGAGTTGCAAGGCCAAATCCTTCTGCGTCTGAGATGTTTATTGTTGCATCGGCTGCATTATAAAAGAATGCAAGGTTTTCTGGTGGTATTTTTTGTTCTGAAAGAAGAACTTCGCGATTTACGAGTCCTAGTTCTCTTATAATAGCATGTAAATCTTGACCATGTACATCTCTTGGATCTGTATGCATTACAAGTGTGGCTTTCTTGCCTGTTTGCTTAATAAATTTAGCAAACCACCAGATTAAAGATCCAGATTGTTTGCGTCTTGCGTTTCTGTTGTTCCAAAAGAAGATTAAACGATCATCTTCAATCTTAAGATTTTCTTTTTTAAACTTAGCGATTGTCTCTTGGGGAAGTCTTTTGAAGACTTCAGTATTAACAGCATGAGGAACATAGGTTCTTGGTACTTCTGGTGCCACTGTAGCTACAATGTCGTCAGTAAGTTTAGAAATAGTAGCAATATGGTCATTAGATAGATAAAATTTACGATTAAATGTTGGATATGGATAGTTATCCCAAACATGGTAATAAACCATAGGAACATTTGATCTAATTTCATTTTCCATTTGCCATAACCATCCCCAAAAACGAGGATCTGTCATAAACCAAATAATGTCTGGTCTTTCTGTACGCAAAACGGAGCGGATCATTTCTTGATTTCCATATCCATCGACAGGAATCAAAACCCAATCATCGCCCCATTGTTCTGTTTTCTGTGGTCTGTAGTCTTGATGTTTAATAGCACCACCAAGAGATAAGAATTGGTATTTACCAGTAGCTAATAGACCTTCTACTATGTATTTTGTCTGTGTCCCTACCCCAGAAGGCGAGAAAGGATGATCTGACAAAGTCAATACTTTAATTTTTTTGCTCATTTAACACTCACTTGCATAAATCTGTTTTATAGAAATCGCAGCCGTCACAAGACAAACGATTTTTAATGTACTTACCATTTTTAATCGCTGTGATTGCTTTTGTCAAGAGATTGTTTGCATTTTCTGTTTTTTTATTTCCACTTGAAACTCTAAAAAATTCAATTCTATCTTTTTTTGCAGTTCTTTTAAGAAGAGCAAAATGAGTTTCAATCATTTTTGGATCAACATTATGTTTTTGAGCATAAAAATGCTTATAATAAGTGAGTTGGTATGTAACCATAGGATCTGACTTCTTCTCCATACTCCAGCCCCACGAACAAGTCTTCCAATCAATAATGTGGATCTTACCATCTGGTGTTTTAAGAACCAAATCAATAAAACCTTTGAAATCATACTCAAAATCAATCTTTTGAATGCGTTCGAAGAGAGATTCTTCAGTAGATACTACTTCGTATTCCCCCAAGTATGTTTTAATGCTCTTATAAAGTTCAGAGAGGATTGCTTTACCCTGTGCCACCATATCAAGTACCAGTACTTCGTTAATCTCAACTTGGTCTTTAATGATGGAGATTTCTTGTTTGAACTTGTTTTCAAAGTACTCATCTAGCTGGTCCTCTTTTATTTCATTAAGTAGAGACTTTTCACAAGTTTCATGAATTGCAGTACCAAAACAAGTGTATTCAGTTGATGTAAATACTTTTATTTTATCAATGTATTGTAGTTTGTGTTTATGAGGACATTCATTCCAAACTTTAAGTTCAGAAAAAGAAATGTGTGACATTATCTTCCTTTTGTTTCAAAGAAAGAATAACGCACACATTGTCTAAAGTCAATAGGATAAATCTTCAGTTGTATAGTCTGTAAACTCTCCTTTTTCCACTTCTATCAATTTTTTATACAATTGTGGTGATACTTTTTTAACTAATTGTCTATTTTTAACAAAATAAAATTCAAATCCATTAGCAAAATACTCTCGTAAAGAAGTCGCACCATAAGGAGAGCAAAATAAATTAACAGTTAACGTATGTAATACTGGATAACCTATCTCCTCATACAAAAATTTATCAAACTTAGTGTCATACTCTAGTTTAGTAAAGTTTTGTTTTGAAGTATTGTATCCACTAGATTCAAGAATTTTTTGTAATTTTAATCTTTTTGCTAAAAATTCATCATAAACCGAATCGTCTTGATACATATTAAAATTTGCAACTTCTTCTAAGGAATGTGCTATTTCATGTATTATGTCTTCCATCATTGATTCTTCATCTTGCTGAATGTTAGAAATGTAAAGAGCACCATCCATAAAAGCTGCATTTACTTCTTTTTGTTGTAATTCTTTAAATTGTCCTACATAAATTGCATCAAGACCACCAAATAAATGTAAAGGAATTGAATTTTTTACTTTATTTAAAACATTGTTTAAACTTACATCTCCAATAATTGCATCTTTAATAAAAACATGAACATTGTCCAAAAAAATACCTTCTTTATGTTGTTTTTTAGCTGCCATTGATGATTTATTCAGATACTCTAGTAGATTCTTGTTCATTTTTGCTTAATTCTCCATAGTCTACGTCATACAGAGCTTGCTGATAACCTCTAAGCCAATTCTCTTGTGCAATTAACATTAAAAAATCTGGAAACTCCTGTGCCATAGACTCTACAATCATTTCTACCGTTACTTCACCATTTTCTGGATTCATTTTCTGACCGACATAATCAACAAGCCAAGTTTTCATTGGATTGTCTTTGATTACTGTTTCTCTTTCAAATTCTAGTTCCATTTAATTCCTCTATTTTAAAATTCTTGCAGCAAGTGAAGCCAAAGCAGAACGCTCTCCGTTTAGCAAGGTGATATGTCCTGCTAAATTAGAATTTTTAAATTTTTCTGCTGCTATTGTTAAACCATTTGTAGTCTCATCTACATACACATTGTCAATCTGTTCAATGTCACCCGTTAGAACGACCTTAGAACCCTCTCCAACGCGAGTAATAATTGTTTTGATCTCATGCATGGATAAGTTCTGTGCTTCGTCTATAATGATGTAGGCGTTGGCTATTGAGCGTCCACGAATGTACGTGATTGCTTCAACCTCAATAACACCTTTTTGCATGTACATTTCAAGAGTTACTTTATCATTTCCAAGAAGGAATTGAAGATTGTCTTGAATTGGACGAAGCCAAGGAGACATTTTCTCTTCTAAAGTGCCTGGAAGAAACCCAATGTCTTTACCCATTGGCTGAACTGGACGAGAAACAATCAAGCGAGAGTATTTATTATCAATAGATCCAACTGTTTGCTCCAATCCAGCGGCTATTGCAAGCATTGTTTTGCCACAACCAGCTTTGCCAACAATAGAAACAAGAGGAATGTCTTGATTCATAAGCATATCAAGAGCAAAGTTTTGTTCTTTGTTTCTTGGTTTAATACCAAAAATACCTTTTTTACCAAATGGTGCTAATTTTGCCAATGGTTGATTTGGTCCAATGTATTTTGCTAATGCTGTTTTTTTATTATCAAAAGAAGAAATAAGCATTAAGTATTGGTTTGGAAATAATTTCTCTTTTTGTTCTGGTAATTCCATTCTTTCATTAGCATAAAATCTATCAATAAATTCATCATCTACTAAAATGTCTGTAAATCCATGAAATAAACTAGAACTTGATTCAACTACTTTCTCTGGATTACAGTCTTCGGATTCCATACCAATAGAATCACAGACAACTCTCATGTTAATGTCGTTAGAAACAACGATAACTTTTCTATTTCCTACTTGTTCACTTAATGCTACTGCAAGAATTTGATGATCTGGTACAGTTAAATCAAGTTCTGCTGGAAAATTCATGTTTGGATCGTAACCTTTGACCCTAAGAATACCTTTTCCTTTGCCTAATCTTACACCTTCATACAATGAACCCTTAGAACGTAATGAGTCTAAGAAGCGAATAACCGTTCTTGCACTTGCACCAACCAAATCTTGACGTTTTTTGTGTTTATCTAATTCTTCTAATACTTTAATTGGAATAAGTATGTCATTGTTTCCATAACTATTTACGCAATCAGTATCTGTAATAAGTGCGGAAGTATCTAATACATATGTTTTTTTAGCCATTTAATTCCTGTTGAGCTAATGTAAATAGTATAAACCTATTTTTACATTATGTCAAACAAAAAACCCAAGGTTTTTATGCCTTGGGTTTTCATGTTTAGATTCTCTCTGGAAAAATCTTTTTAGATAGCTTACTTCGTTTATCTTTTTGTACTTCAATATTGTCTGGTCGCATAATGTCCTCTGTAATTACTTGTGTTAATACAGAAATTTTTTCATTTTTCTCATCAAGAATACTTAAACGATTATTTTTAAGTATCTGAACACCTATAATGTTAGAGCTTGTATAAACATTTTTTCTATCATCAACTGAAAGTTTATTTCCTAATCCATTTTTATGTAACTGAAAAGTTCCGACTGCTTTTCCTTTGTCTCCTACTGCTTGTGGGTTTAATCCACTTTCTGCAATTGCATTAACAATTGCCGCTGCTATAACGTTTGGAGGAATACCCATTTGCGAGAATTCTTCCTCTATTATGTAGGATACTTCTTTTTGCTTTTCTGTAAGCCCAACAGCAACTTCTGTGACGCTTACTTCTTCCTCGCAAACATCTAAAGCTATTGGTGATTGCTCAACACAAGCTAAAATTAATAAAAACAACATTATGAAAACCTCCTTTTGTTGCTCAAGTAAATAGTCATAACTTTCTTGGAGGTAATTTTAGCTCATTTGCTTAACTGCTTCATAAATTACAATGTTTGCTGCTTGGCTTGTATTCAGACAAAAACCAGCTCCAGGCATAGGGATGTAAACATTAGTTGTTGTATGTGCAATTTCTGCTGGTACTCCTGTAGTTTCATTGCCAACTACAAAACAAATGTGCCCAGAGTATTCAACAAGTGCAGGAATGTTAAGATTGTGTAGATTAAAAGCATTATCAGTAAGCTCTACACTAATAACACGCATTCCTGTACGACGAGCATACTCAAGAAACTGTGATGGATTGCTATACTGATGAATGTTTACGTAATCGTGAAGCGTTCCAGACTTACGGCGAACATCTTCATAATCTGGAAGGGCACCAATTACGTGTACATCTTGGAGGCCAAAACAGGCCGCTGTGCGAATAAGATAAGCAATATTCTCATCGCATTGAAAATTGACCGCACAAATAGAGAAAGGAAAAGTCTTGACTTCACCATTAGCAATTTTCTCGTTATAACGATCACGACGAGTCTTACGCATAAAACCTCCAAAATAAAAAGATTCTCTCGATATGACTTTCACAGATTGTAAGGATGGGAGCCTTAGCGACAGAATCTCTTTAACAGGTCTTACTTAGATGTGCCAGTAGTAGTTGTGGCTGATGTTGTGGTGTTAGTAGTATTGTTATTTACTGCATTTGCATCAGTTGTTGTTACTGTAGTCTCTGTTGTAGGGGTTACAGTAGCAGCGGCTGGAGCTACTTCTGCTGCTGGTGTTACTGGAGCGGCAGGGGCTACTTCTTCTGCTGGTTTTGCGGCTTCTGTAGAGCAAGCCATAAGTGCTGCGAAAATTGTAAGCATTTTATTTTTTCCTTTTTATTTATAAAATTTATTGTGCTGAGTCTTGTGCTTCGGAGGTATCAGAAGTATCCTCTGGAGCAGCAGTATCAGATGTGTCTACAGGGGTTGAGGTTGACGTATCAGAACCTGCTGTATCTTTATCATCACTTCCACATGCAATAAGAAGTGCTAAAACTAAACTAATCATTTCTTTTCTCCATATAATAAATTATTCCCATTATTAGGGCAGCGTAAATAGACATAAAACAATAAAAATACTCTTTATTAAGAAGTATTTTCATAAATAAGTTAAATGCTTGGTCTATTATCCAATACATTATCTTTTGCTGCCTCTGCTAAAAGCCAAGAAGAAGATTGTATTTTATCTCCTCCAATACCCCAAAGCATAGTAATTCCAAGTTGATTACAAATTTCACTTTCTGGGGTGTTATAGTTTTTTCTGTCACCGCCATTAGCAAAATAGGTAGGTTTTATTTCTCTAAGAGTTTCACAAACAGTTCCATCGTCGTCTTTAGCTTTTACAACTTTGACAACTCCTTTAATAGCCATAAGAATTTCTGCTCTTTCTTCCCAAGTCATAAAATACTTACCTTTCTTGCGAAGTATCCATTCATCAGAATTTGCAATGACTATTACATCGCCAAATTGTGCGGCTTCTTGTATCATTCTAACGTGACCTTTGTGTATAGGGTCAAAACCACCACTAACACAAACAGTCGAATAAGCATCAGCCATTTTATGTTCCTTCTATAATTGTTTTTGTATTATTTTCTATGAGATGAATAACTCCATTGTGTTTCCATCTATTTCTTATTAATTGAATAGCTACCTCTTTGCTTTCTAAATCGTCAGCGCAAGCGTATTCAACACCCATTTGATCTTTTTTGTAAGCGTTAATTATTTTATTTCTTCCATGTATTATTTCAATAACGTATACCATTCTATTTACTCCTTTATAAGTAAATAGAACTATTCTTATTACTTTTTCCTAGCGAGTTTCTTGGCTCTACGTTTTTTAGATCCAAGTTTGCGTCTACGTCTACCGTGACTATGCGCTGCTTTATGGCTCATGTTTCCCTCTACTTAAATGGCAGGGGCAGAAGGACTCGAACCTTCGAAATGCGGGAGTCAAAGTCCCGTGCCTTACCAACTTGGCGATGCCCCATCAACATCTACATTATAATCTATTACTTTATACTGTCAAGACTCTTTTTTAAAATCTTCCAACATTTGTTTAAAGTATTCCCTAGATTTATAAGCATTTTTTAACATAACAAATCGTGTTGTAGGCATATTTAAAAGCTCTGCTGCGTCTGAGTCAGTATTGGATGCTGAAATTGCATATAGCATAAGCGCATCTTTAACAACTTTAGGGATTGCTGCCCATAATTGAAAACCATAAAATTTACCTCCAAGTATTCTTGAAGATACTTCTAATTTTAGAGCTATTATTTCTTCTAAGGAAAGTTTGTTTAACATAAATTCAAATTCATCAGAAGATTTTTTTTGTTTTTTTAATTTAGATGAAACAGAAAAAGGAGAATTAACTCCTTTTCCTTTTTTAATTTTTCTTTGCCATTCCATCAATCACAATAAAACCCAAAATATTTTAATTTTATTTTCATGTAACATTTTAAATGCTTTAAACTTTTCACTATTAAAAAAATTTAAAAATTCTACTTCAATAGATTCATTTAAAATAATATAATTTTCTTTATTTGGATAAACAAAATTATTATTTCCTATCTCACTAAAATAAATTTTTGTTTTTTTAACTAGTTTCATCACACACCAGAAATTGGGTTTTCACCACCACCAGTATCTTCTTGGGTTTTACGGCTTTTCTCTTCTTCATACTCTGGTGTGGTTGGCTCAGTTACTGTTGGATTCATTTCTTCTTCAAACTTATCAAAATAAAGTTTAAGATTTGTAATCAAATAATCATAGAATAAACCTCTATCTTTTTCATTATCAAGGAGTTCATAAGCATCCTTTACTTGATTTTCCATTTTCTTGAAAGAATCCATTGCCATGTTTCTGCCAGTACTATCTAGGTTTTGATCTTCAAGACCTTTAGAAAATTGTTCTGCTGGTGAGAGTTCTTCTTCTTCATCTACTTTATCTTCAATGTCAATAAATTTAGACATATCTGGGTTATCTACAACAATAGATGCTTTTTCTTCCTTTAAGGATTGAGTCTCAGTATCTGACAATGCATACATTAGTTCTGGAGATAATGAATTTTGTACAGCATTAAGAATGTGTGCTCTAAAAGATTGTCTTTGAGCTGGATCAGTTGTCATAATTTTATAGTCTGTCTGTAATTGAGGAATAATCTTTTTTAGCAAATCTTCAAGAACATTTATACCAGTAGAAGCGTGTTTTGGTTGATCTTCAGCTTTTTCTCTAAGAATAAGACCTCTAATTAATTGTCTAAACTTTTGTTCTTCAATTAACTCTTGTTGTTTTTTGTTTTCTTTATAAAGTCTTATAGCTTTTCTTATGTAAAGTCTAAGAGCGTCTTTTTCGTTTATCATTTTTTAATTATTCCTTTCTTAAATCTTTTTTTCTTAAAAGGTGCAGCAGGAGAACCCTCAACTGCTCCAGCCCCCATTGCAGAACCTACAGCAATTTCATCAATAATACCAAAAATTTCTTTTAATGTAAAGTCTATTTTGTTTATTTTTCCTTCATTTAATGAAATTTCATCAATTATGTTTAAAATTTCATTTAAATTAATTGTATTAACATTACCATTTAGTAGTTGTGTATTATCACCTTTTAATAAAATGTCAAAAACATCTATTAAATCTGGTTCTTGTAATTGTGGTAGATAACCTAATAATTCTGCTTTCTTTTCTTCTCTAGTTTTTGGTGATTCTATTATTGCTCTCATTTCTCTTGCACTAACAGGTATTGTTGCTTCATAAACTTTTTTTGGAAAATCAAAATAATCAAATTTTGTTTGTTCTTTGTTTGAAGTAAGCACACAATCACCGCGACCTTGATTCATGTAATTAGCTGCTTCTACATAAGGGGAAGATTCCTCGCCAATAACAGTTTCTACAGGTAATCCTTTTGTGTAAATGTCAAAGAGTCTTTTAGACTCTTCTGCTGGAATAGAAGACCTAGCATGTTTTTCTGGTTGAGAAATAATTATTGTTATTTTGCCAAAATCATTTAATGCTTGCTTTATTAAATCCAAGTGTCCTTTATGTGGAGGTCTAAATGAGCCTGGAAATAAGCCAACTTTTTGTCTTTGTTGAATGTTTTCATTTAATTTGTATTTATACAAACCCATTATTTGATTAATAGGAGCAAAGTTACCAGTAAATTTATAGTATTTATTTCCAAAATTAAATACAAAACCTTCTAATGAAGTTTGGACATTATCAATGTGCTTTATTTTTTTTAATTGTCTCTTAAGATTGTCTACAACATAATCTTTATAAGGACCATCATAATTTTTTAACTTTATTACTTCATCTTTTAGTTCTTGTTTTATTCTTTGTGCTTCTTCTTCAGTATTATCAATAAAAGATGAATTTAATTTTTTAAGTATTTCTACAGAAAAATCATGAATAGCATCTTCAATAGGAAACATAACATCATTTATTATTTGCTTCTTATTAGCTACTAATGCTTTTAATTCATTTGTAAAATTTGGGTTTTCATCTACGTATCTTTTTAATACAGTAATAGATGGAGTGCCTTTGACTCCTATTATTTTGTTTACAACATCATTATTATTTTTTTCATTTAATGATGGCAGCTTCTCAGTAACTATTGCTTTAATTTTATTAAACAGATACTGATGAATAGTCATATCACCTTCAAATCCTGCTGTTTTTAACTTCTGAATAGTATCCGCAAGAACTGATTGATCTTCTAGTGCTGGTAGTTGAGTTATTGGATCTTGTTGTACTCTGAACTCGACTCCTTCCATTTGTTTATTCATAGTATCATTCATTTTATTGATAATATGAGAAATTGCTTTTGATGTATCTTCTCTTATGTTTTCTACTTCGCCTGTTTGTTCATTAAATCTTTTATGACCATTTCTATGAATAAGAATGGTTTTAGCACCGTAGTTAATAACATTAGTCTTACCATTTAGTATTTCTGAATTTAAAAATACATTTCCAGTAGGTCCAAAGATAATGCTTAATAATTTTTTATCTAATTTTGATACTAAATTGGCAAAAGACTGAAAAGCAAGGTCAAAGATTTGTGACACTTGCTCTCCATTAAATTCTCTTTGTGCTAATTCGTCAGCAGATAAACCACCATTTTTAATGTCGTAGTTATTTCTTGCCGCTTTTGGTTGTCCATCTTTATAACCAAGGTAAAGGTTCAGACCATCTACCTTCTCTGTACCTTTCACTTCGCCTTTAGCTGCTTTTGTAAGTATTTCTTGTATTTCATTGAACGTGAGTTCTCGATCATCATAAAGATGTGGTAGATGTTCAAGCCCCATGTTATTCTTCCTTTGTTGATTTACTCTTTGCTTTTAGTCTTTCTAGTTTTGTTTTTAATTCTTGATTTTCAGATTCTAATTCTTCTACTCTTCCCTTTAGTCTAATAACATTAAGATTAACCTTTCTCAAGTCTTCTAAAGCAGTTTTTAAATTAGATCTTACAGAATCACTAACATTTTTAGATAAAATAACTTCTAGCTTAGTAATAATAGACTTAACATAGTCAGTACCATCTACTGATTGTCTTTCGTGAATAAAATTCCAAGTTAATTTATCTATTAGACTATTAGGCATCTTTTACAACTTTCTTTTTGGTTGGCCTGACTTCTTCTATAGGAGCTTCTACTATTGGTTTAGCTTCTTCTACTACTTCTTTAACTTCTTCAACTACTTTTTCTACAGCTACTTCTGCTTCAACAATTTCTTTTACTGCTTTTTCAACAACGACAGATACTTCTTTAGCTGCTTCTACAATAACCTCTGAAGCTTGTACAAATCTAGCTTTAAGTCTTAAAAATTTACTTGCTTTCATCTTTTTTACCTTTTACATATTTTTGTAATTGTGGTGGTATTTTGCCTTTTTTTGATTTAGGTTTTGTTTTTTTAGCACCAACTTTTGGATCTTCTGAATCTTTATCAGCCCAATCTGGTACACCATCTCCGTCTGCGTCTGGTTTCTTGTTCTTTTTCTCACCAAGAACTGCGTGAGGAGCAACAATACCAAATCTTGTCATAAGAAGAGAATTTAATTCTTTATTACGCCATTCATTAAGTGGCATAGAATCTCTTTCTGCATCTAGAATTCTTTGTTTAGTTTCAGCTAAACCTTTATTCTTTAAGATTCTATTTTCTTTACATGCCTTACAATTACAATCTTCATCGTGCTTAGCGGGTTCGTTCTTAGCTTTAGAAGCGTCCATTGGTTCCATTTCTTCAGCTATAAGTGCTCTAATTTTTGCTCTTAAAACTTTTTCATTAATCATGGTACTAGAATTCCTTTGTTTTTTTAAATTATCTTCCCAATCTCTAAATAGCATGTTTCCTAACAAATATGCTTGTTTTTCCATTTTTCTTAAATGATTGTTGGATTGAGCGTAGCCTTCTTCGCCTAAATTAAAAGCATTTTCAAACTCACCACGGCAGTTCTGAGCGTGATGGACAACTTCATGGGCTACAGAGCGCATAATGTCTTTAGGATGCCTTCCAGAGATGTACACAGTTATTTCTGACGTATTTGGATTGTAGTGTGCAGTTCTGCCAAACATATCTTTTGCATTTTCTTCATCTTCTGCAAATACAATAGATGGAGGTCTATCAAATTTTAGTTGTTTTTGCATTGTTGGAATAAGAAGATTATTTATTTCATCTCTGTATTCTTTTAATAATTTTTTCATACTATTAATTAGTCCTTAATTCTGTATTTCTTTATCTGCTTTGGTTATTAAGGTTAATGAAACAATTAAAATTTCAACTTCTCTAGAAGTATCAAAATCAATAACTTTTGCAATAATTACAGGTCTTTCTGACCTTGTGTATGTTTCAATTTTAGAAATAATACCAAGTTTTTTGATTTTATTATAACTATCAGACTTATCTAGAGCAGGCCAAGAAACAATGTCCCCTATGGCAAATTTTTTAGCCATTGATTCTCCAAAAATTGTATCTTTAGAAAACAAAAAACCCTCTCCTTTAATAAATAGGAGAGGGTTTTAGTTTATTTTGTATGAATGTCAGCAATTGTAGAAGAAGCCCAAGCGTAAGGTTTTACTTTACATTCAAATCCAGTTGCCTTTACCCATCCTGTCATTGAATCAAGCATCTTAGAGCTTGTCTGGCGTCTATCTGAATTAATGTCTAAATGTATCTCAAGTTTAACGTTGGGTATTTGCTCACCTATTGCCATTCCTATTTCTATAGATTTAGATACTTCTTCTGTTAATCTCTGAACCATTGTTGGATAGTCTATACGTTTATTATTAAATTTACGATAATAATACCTTCCTCCAACTTGATTATCTGCTCCGTGAAGAACGATAACACAACAAAATACACAATTTTTTTTATGAACAAATGAATCAGATCCTACATAAATTTTACCATTGTCTTTTGTGTGCTGTTTTACATCAATTAGAATGTTTTCTAAACAGGTTTCTTTGTGGTCACCTGTAAACCACCGATGTTCTTCCATTAATGAAACCCTATGTCTATTATTTCTGTAGAAGGAACTAATACTCTTTGGTTTTCTACATAAACCAAATAACGACCTTTTTCATCTATATCCTCAGATAGCCGATTTATTAATCTTCCTTTTTTTATTTTAACATATAGTTTTGTATCTGGGCAAAAATAATGACCGTATCCTTCTCCTTGAATTACTTCGTAAGAATACAGTACTCTTATTTTTTTTTGACTTTCAAACAAAGCTTTTACAGAAGCCATTGTTGCAAGTTCAAGTGGTGATAGATTTAATTTTT
>Ga0181352_1000809_pt1 | contig 12754 bp, 25 predicted proteins | sample Fa13VDMLBSN_FD_130103 | JGI IMG/M metagenome (GOLD analysis project Ga0181352, IMG submission 130103) | Freshwater viral communities from Lake Michigan, USA - Fa13.VD.MLB.S.N | ecosystem: Environmental > Aquatic > Freshwater > Lake | place: USA: Michigan | collected 2013-09-23 | reverse complement strand
GATCTAACCAAACACTTGACAACCCATGCGAACCCATGCACAATCGGCCTTGTCGATTGCGACACGCGATCGGCAATTCAATCAACGTCAATCAAAGGAAATCACCATGCCAGTTATCAAGACATCCACCAAGCCCACGGTTACCGCCCCGGCCTTCAACCCGTTTGCCCTGGCGATCGTCAAGTCTTACGGGAAATTTGACAAGGCCGCGTCCAATTTCGCCGATCAACTGTCCCGCACAATGAATCAATACATTGACGCGGCGCGCGTTGCCCCTGGCATCGGCAAGGATCAAGAGTCTTGCAAGGCCGTGCAAAAGGCGATCCGGGAATCCGATGCATTTGTCCGGGCTGTTGCCGATGGCCTGTTGCACCGTAGCACGGTTACAGAGTATGCGCAGGGCGCCGCCCGCGCCTTGCACCACGGCGTTGAATGGTTCGCCGATATCAAGAACCGCCCTGAGTTCGGCCTGCCCTGGGGCAAGGCGGGCAAGGGTGGCGCGAGCAAGGCGGGCGCCGTGACGTCCACGTCACGTGAGGATCTGGACAAAACATTGTCCAAGGCGATCGCCCAGGCCCGCATGCTTGGCCTGACGGAATTCGCCGCGCAGGTGTTGGACGTGGCCATCGAATCCCTGGACGGGTTCAAAGAAACCGCCGAGTAACGCAAAGGGCCCGGGGCAACCCGGGCCCGCAACCCTGGAGCCCTGCCATGTACGCTATCGTCAACCTTGAAACCCGCGCCTTGCTAACGTACCCGCAAGGGGACGTGATCCAATGGGGCAACGCCGAAAGCGCCGTCAACGCCGCGAGGTACGCCGAAAACCTGACGGACAGCCCGCACAGTATGATCGACACGGACGCCCACATATACGCGTACCTATCCGATCGGCGCGAGGTTGCGCCCTGGTGCTGAGCGCCCCTTGCCCCCACAGCCCGCCTCGGCGGGCTTTTTTGTTGCCTACGCAAACGTAGCCTGCGCTACGTTTGCGTGATAGTAGTCCGAAGGCGCGTGAGCGAGAGGGCACGTGAGGGAGCGGGAGAGCAGGCGCGCGAAGCGCCGCATCTAATCTTAGATCGCCGGGCCGACCCCGCCGCATCTAATCTTAGACACTATCACGCAGGGGCGGCATCTAAGCCTTAGATGACCGCGCACACGTAGTGTGCGCGCTTTTTTGCGCGGCGTCAAGCACTTTCGCATCTAAGCCTTAGATGACCTTGTAACGGATGTAACGAAATTTGCCTCGATGTAACGAAATTGGCGTTACAACACTAACCCTCGGGTTAACCCGAACGAAAACACCCCGAGTTGCTGCAAAATGTAGCAAAAGTAGGTAGCAACCCGTAGAAAAAAGCAGGTGTTTGTGTTGTTACTACACTACATAATAGATAGATAGATAGGATGTAACGCTGTAACGCGGATTTTTATATGATTCCCAAATTTCGCTCATTTTGTAGGTGTAAACCCTTGGTGACCTGTTTTTTGAGCGAAAATTCTTGTTTTTTCGCTTTCTCTCTCTAAAACCGCGTTACACCGTTGCACCCCCCATTTTCGCCCCTGAAGTAACCCCTCACTATCACCGCATCCCTTGTCCCCCTAGAGGTTAGTGTTGTTACGCAAATTTCGTTACATCCTCGCCATTTTCGTTACATCCGTTACAACCCCCTCCAACCTCACTCTCCAAAACATTTTCTGGAGACTTGACAAACGCCCCGCTTTCAGGCATAATAGAGGTTCAGTCGGACTTCGCCCTGCGATCTCCGATGCGGTTGCCATTTCCCCTGCCAACCTGCGCTCCTTAACAATCCGCTGACCCGTCCCGTCATCTAAGCCTTAGATGCCGGGGCAAACAAACCGCCGTTGGAACAGTTCCAAAAGCGCCATAGGCAGAAAGCATGAGAAGAACAAGACTGACGGGCTTTCGGGTTTGGGTATGCCTCTGTGTGTTCGCTCCGTCAACTACACATGCACGACAAACGGTAGATCCGCTTGGGCCCCGGCCCGACGCCTCCGTCCCTGCGTAACGATACCCTTGCAACCCGCGAGCCCCGCATGTCATCGCCATGCCATGACCCCTCCCTGCGCGAGAAGGCGTCCGGTAGTCAGTCCGGGCTATGTTGTGGAGTAGAAGTAGTGGGCCAAGATGCGCGACGACGCGGCCCCGAACCGAAAGCAACACGCAATGCCGACGCATAGTGCCTAAATGGATGGGAACCTATGCCGGGAAACCGGTACGTTCCCTTGAGCGTGGAGCCGCCGCAAGGCGGGAGATGCCACGCTGACACGTCCTATCGCACTCAATAACACCCAAACATATAACCAAACACCTCACTATCACCCGCCCCGCCATCTAAGCCTTAGATGGTGGGGTACTACTTTGGAGAAATGTCATGACCCGAACCGAACTGAACCACCTGCTCCGCGCCGTGATGGACATGGAGCACAGCACGAAAGAAAGCCTGACCCCCAAGCAGTACGACGCCATGTGCGCCCTGGCCATGGAGTGCGAAGCCCCGGGCTTCGTCATCGAGTATTTCGCCCGCAAGGCCCTCGGCGCCCCCGCAACCCAGGAGTGAAGCGATGAAAACCAATCTGAACCTGACGCCGGACACGGCGTACACCCTGCTCACGATCCTGCGCGAATGGCGCAACGTACGCACACCGCTCGACGAGTACATGCAAAGCCGCTACGGCGACGCCGCCCTGCCCGAAGGTTGGTACGCGTTCAAAACCAAGGTGGTGGCCGACCAGATGGCCCGGATCGAAGCCGTGATAACCCAACTGGAGGATTGAGATGAAAACAAGCGAACTGATCGGGGCCGCCCTCGACTGGGCGGTTGCAATGTGTGAGGACGAAGAAGTGAGTCTGATCAAGGGGCAACTCGAAACCCGGTGGACCGACAACGGGTGGAAACCGTCAACCGACTGGGCGCAAGGTGGGCCGATCATTGAGCGTGAGAGGCTGGGCTTGGGGCATGCCATCAGCGAAGGGAATTCGTATTGGATTGCCACCGGGTATCTGGCTGAGGAATGTGCCCCCACCCCTCTGGTCGCTGCCATGCGCTGCTATGTGGGCAGCAAACTGGGCAACGAAGTGAACGTACCGGAGGAACTGAAATGACCATACCCCTGTGCCGCATCTGCGGCGACGAGATCGACCCGCCCGAAAGGGCGGCCATCAAGCCCATCTGCCTGTGGTGCGGTGACGACCAAGCCAAGGAAGAACGCCGCCACTGGTGCGTGGCGCCTCTCAACAAGTCCAACTACATGCTCTTCACCGACACCGCACTGTTGTCCCAACTCAACCCCAAGCGAACCATCTAAGCCTTAGATCACAACCGGAGAAACATCATGACCATTTACACCGCAATGCAACTGCACCTCGCCCGCCACATGTACAAGCGCGGCAAGCACAAAGGCACGGCGCCGCTCGACGGCTCCCGCCGTGGGCGCAACCACGAGAGGGTGCGCGAGACTGCCGTGGGCAACATGGCCGTGCGCTTCCACAACACCGACGTCATCACCGTGCAGCCCGACGATTCCTTCGTTGTGAGTTGTGATGGTTGGTTCCGATCGCCCACCACCCGCATCTGCATGAACGATGCGTTTGGTGCTTTCTTTCGCGACGCCGGGCTACGCGTGTCGGTCTACAAAGGCGTCAAGTTCAGCAAGAACCAACCGATCGTGAGCGTCAACGGCAAGGAGTATCGGTACTACGATGGAATTTCATTCTCATCGTCCGGGGAGTTACTTTCTCAACTCAAGCCCTTCGAAGCCAAGCGCATCGACCGCGACGAAACCAAGGAACTGCATGATGGAGTCAAGGCGTCCGGGTTCAAGGACGTGTTCAAACTCCTGCACGTAGCCGCATCGTCCGACGATGAAATGTGGCAACCGAACGGGGCGCGTGCTGCCCGCCAACTGCGCGACATCCTCACCAACCCTGACCGGAGCCACAACTGGCCGGGCGTGATCCGCAAGTATGCGTTTGCCTACACGTTCGAGTGGCGCACTCGCTCGGACTCGTACGTCAAGTTCACCGCCCAACAGACGTGGACCGCCATCATGAAAGCCGCCAAGGAGGATCTGTACGAAACAGTCATTGCCAAGTAAGCCAGTCAAAGCAAAATCATTCGTCAACATCTAAGCCTTAGATAGAAAGCAAATCATGAAAGTCAATCTAAACCAAGCCGCTACCGTGATCCGTGCCGTCGGCACCACCAATACCGTGATCCTGCGGGGCCAACCCGGTGTGGGCAAGTCAGCGATCCTGACCATGCTCGCCAAGGAACTGCCGGACTACATCCCCTGCTATATCGACGTGGCTAACCTCGACCTCGGCGACCTGGGCATGCCCGTGATCGACCGCGAAGCCATGGTCACCAATTACGCACCGAACGCCCGCTTCGGGCTTGCCAACGGCAGCAACCGCCCCCTGCTCATCATGCTTGACGAGTTGGGCAAGGCGTCCCGCCCCGTGCTGAACATGCTGTTGCCGCTTGTCAACGAGAAGCGCATCGCTGACCGTGGCCTGACTACCGGGTCGATCGTCATCGCAACTACAAACCTCGACACCGACGGGGTGGGCGACAACATCCCTGCCCATGCCTACAACCGCATGACTGAACTCGTGGTGGCCAACCCCACCGCTGACGAGTGGTTGCACTGGGCGGCGGACAACGACATCGCCCCCGAGATGATGGCGTTCGCCAAGCAAAACCCCGAGGTGTTCCAGTGCTACACCGACCTGGGTCGCAACGAGAAGAACCCGTACATCTTCAACCCCTTGACCGGCAACACGCGGACCTTCTGCTCACCGCGTTCCATGGAGCGTGGCTCGAACATCGTGAAACAAAGGTCTGTTTTGGGGGACGCATTTTTGCCGGCTTTAACAGGCACGATCGGCGAGTCAGCGGCGCAACTCATGGTGGCCCTGGTCAACCTCGCTGACTCCCTGCCCCTGTACGAGAACATCGTCAAGGATCCGCACAAGACCAAGGTGCCGAAAGAGGACGCCGTGGGCGCCATGTTCATCCTGGCCTTCATGCTTGCCAACCGCGTGACCGAGGACGATCTCGATGCAGTCATGGTGTACGCCGAGCGCATCACGTCCTTCGAAGCCTACTCGCTGTTCGTGTCCTCACTTGCGGGCAACAAGTCCAAGGTGGCGATGGCGTGCAAGAACCGCCGCTTCACTGCCGCCGCCGCTAAGTTGGGCAAGTATTTCTAAGGGGCCGCCATGCTAGTCATCGAATACCTGAGCAACGGGACGCGCCGTGTGCGCTTGCACAAGGACTGGAACCCCGGTCGCATCAGCAAGGCGTACACGCCACCCATGAAGAACCACGTCGAATCCCGTGATGCGCACCGTATCCAGACTGCCTTCATAGGCAGGGGAATCAAGTAGCCACAACATCTAAGCCTTAGATCACAACAGGAGAAACCATGGAACCGATTGATCGTATCCGCAAGGCGCACATCGCCATCATGCAACACAAGAAGGCATGCGTGTATGCCGGGGTCCTGGCATGCGGCAAGGTCGAGGTCACGACCGACGTGCCCACCGCCGCCACGAATGGTTGGGACGTGAAGTACAACCCCGACTTCATGAAGCAGTACATGCCGACCGACCCGGAGTTGCGCTTCGTGGTGTTGCACGAGGCCACGCACAAGGCGTATCGCCACCTGCACACGTGGCAGGACCTGCACGACGAGGATCCTCACCTCGCCAACGTAGCCGCCGACTACTTTGTCAACCTCGCACTCGTGGACATGGATGCGGGCGAGGGGTTCATCCGCATGCCCAAGATCGGCATCAAGCCCGACGAGAAGTACCGGGGCTGGTCGGTGCGTCAGATCTTCGACGACTTGAAGAAGAACCCGCCGCCTGATGGGGGCGAGAGCGGCGATGGGGACGGCGATGGCGGGTTCGATGCGCACGACTGGGAGAACGCCAAGGACGGTGGCGAGGAAGCCAAGAAAGCCGCAGAAGCGCAAGCCCAGGAGATCGCACGTGCTGTGCGTCAGGGCGAGATGTTGCGTCAGAAGTTGGCAGGCAAGGGCGCGGGTATGGGCGACGGTATCTTCGGCGACTTGCTTGCACCAAAGGTTGACTGGCGCAAGGCGTTGCGTGAGTTCATCCAAGAGATGTGCCAGGGGCGCGACGAGTCCACATGGCGCAAGCCCAACCGTAGGTTCCTGGCCGACGACATCTACATGCCGTCCATGCAGGGCATCACTATCACCGAGTTGGTGATCGGGTTCGATACCTCCGGCTCCGTTTTCGGCGGCGATGAAATGACGCGGTTCGTTTCGGAGTTGCGCACCATCATCGAACAGGTCAAGCCGGGCAAGGTCCACGTGATCTATTGGGACACCGAGGTGGCCGGGCATCAGACGTTCGAGGACGGTCAGTTCGCCGTGCAGGACCTGAAGATCAAGGGTGGCGGCGGCACCGACGGGTCGGTGTTGTTTGATTACTTGAAAGAAAAAAGTTTGGTTCCCCAGGCCATCGTGCAGTTCACCGACGGGTATGTCGGGGACTGGGGACGTACCACCATCCCAACCCTGTGGGCCGTGACTTCCAACCTCACGGCGCCGTTCGGCACCACGATTCACCTGGACATCTAAGCCTTAGATGGAGAAATGAAATGACTACACGCGAAGTAGACATCCACGAACTCAAGGCGATAGATTCGCGGCGGTTCGAGAAAGAGCATCAGGACTTCCTTGCCAACGGGTTGTACCCCGATTGGTGGGACACGGTGGAGGAAAACTTCAAACGAGACATGGACGAGTTGGGAGTGCACGTGGTGGACTTCCAGTTCGAGGGCATCGACTACGGCCACGCTGATGCCACTTGGCAGGGATCGCTTCACCTCGCTCCCTTCATGAAGCGCACGGGGCTAGATGAACGCTACCCGGCTTTGTACATCGCTGTGGAGCACGATCGCTCGTGGGCACGGGTGTATCTGACTGGATGGCGGAACAAGACCCTGGAGGTAGACATTCAGGAAAACACCCGCTTCATGGCGCCGCGCGGAATCTTCTCCGAGTTGGACGAAGAGACTTGGGAAGAACTGCTAGACGACCAGTGGCGAGAGTCCCGCATCGAGGAAGTGGTGCGGGAGTTCGCACAAGAAAAAGCCGACGTTCTGCTCGACGCCCTGCGGTCGGAGTGGGACTACATCTCGTCCGAAGAGTATTTCATCGAGTCGTGCGAGATCAACGAAGTCAAGTTTGAGATTGAAGGGGAAACTGTATGAGATTCAAAGTCGAGATCAGCGACCACACGGTGCTGCTGACGTACGAGCAGTTGGAGAAGTTGTCCGCGCTGCTCTGCCACACCGAGAGCATGCAAACCAAATGGATTGGCAACGGCAAGGGGACGACAGGTAACAACAACGCATACCTGCCAATCATCCAACCATTCAACCCGCTAGAGCAACTGACCATCAACGTCGTAAGCGACGAGCAAGTCGAAGCAATTAAATTCGTTCAAAAGCAACAGGAGAAATCAGAATGAACTACATCGAAACCAACCCCGTAGCAGGCGTGGCACGTGCGGCCATGCTCGTGGACCTGCAAATCTCCCTGTACTCGGGGCGCAAGCAGGACAAGGCTACGCAAGCCGAGGTGACGCAATCCAAGGGCGCGAAGTCGGCCAAGGCGGCGTCTGTCTACAAGTCTCTGTTCGCAGAGTGTGCCGAACTGGACGCCATCACCAAGTACCAAGCCCGTGCACGTGCCGACCACTACCGACTCACGAAGCCCTGGAACGACTACGGCGCGCGCTTGTTGCCCACCGCCCTGTTGCAGTCCTACAAGGCAGAGATGAATGTGCATGAGGCTGAGTTCAACCGTCTGGTCGAGGCGTTCCTCGACAAGTACGACACGCTCGTGGCCGCCGCCGCGTTCCAGTTGGGCACGCTCTTCGATCGTGATGAGTACCCCACCCGTGAGCAGGTGGCGCGCAAGTTCCGGTTCGACATTGCGTTCTCTCCCCTGCCCACGGCGGGCGACTTCCGACTGGACATCGAGAGCGAAGTGCAACGCGATCTCATGCGTCAGTACGACAAGCGCATGGAGCAGCAGTTGGAAGCGGCGGCGCAGGACTCATGGACTCGACTGCACGATGCGCTGTCCCGCCTGAGCGACCGGCTCGTGATCGAAGAGGACGGCAAGAAGCGCAAGTTCCACGACACCATGGTCACTGGCGCCGTGGAGTTGTGCGAGTTGTTGACGCACATGAACGTCACCAACGACCCTGCACTGGAGAAGGCGCGGCGTCGTCTGGAGGAAGTTCTGTCTGGCGTAACGCCGAAGGACTTGCGAGAGTCCGACGGTACCCGTGCGGCTACCAAGCAAAAGGTGGACGCGATCCTGGCGGCATTCGACTGGGGAGTGGACGATGGGTCTGATCAAACAGTATTGGCTTGAGCAGATCAGGCAGACGGTTGCTGACCATGAGGACTGGTACCGATCGATAGACGAGATTGTCTGGGCCGACGGACTGCGACGAGCCCGACATCAACACAAATCAATCCACATGACAAACGACGAATACGAGTTCCGGTACGAGCGACGTGGGGATGTCTATCTCATCAAGCGTTGGTACGACGGCACCGAATGGACTGACCGTGGAAACACAGACAACGTGCCGGTATGGCTTGTGCCAATCCTCGTGGTGGCGAAGATATCCGGCCATCTACGCAAGACCAACGAGCCGCCACCGGACGAGATCCTGTGGTTCCGTACTGACAAGAACCATCACCTAACCACATTCATTGACCTAGAGGACCCGCGCAAATGAGATACGAGAACCTAAGTGATGAGGAGTTGCTGAACATGGTGTACCTGAAGGGCGACGCCCTGGCACGCGCCGTGGGAGAGCGACTGGAGATGCGCCTTCGGGACATCGACGAACTTCAACACGCGCAAGCCAAGCGCGATCCGCAAGCCCCACGTCCGCACCCGGACGACCGTCAACTTGAACTCTTCTAAGCCTTAGATGGAGCCCATCATGCCTGATCTAAAAACAGCACTGCAATCAGCACTCAACGAGTGGAATCAACCGGAGACAGCCACCGTGCAACAACAAGCACACGACCAACGCCCTGAAGGCACACGCCTCTTCACGCGCACCACTGACGTGACGCGGGAGACGTTCAACTACGTGCGCGACAACCCCCGCTGCAAAAACCGCGAGATCCGCGATGCCCTGGGCGCACAGGGGCACAAGGGGTCGTCGGTGTCCTCGATTCTGTCGCAGATGTCCCGCACAGGCATCATCAACCGAGATAAGGACGGCACGTACTGGACCAATGCCCGTGAGTATTCGCCAGTCAAACTGAGCAAACTGCGTCAGGCCCGCAACACTCCCACACCCACGGGGCGCAATCCGAAGGCCGCCAAGCCCAAGATCGTGCTCACTCGCAAGGAGGCCACTATCACGCCTCCTCCGGCGCCCGTGGCACCCGCTCCGCGCGTGGTCAACTCCATCGACGAGTTAATCGCCACGCTGACGATCGCGCAGGCCAAGGAATTGTTCGACAAGTTGAGGAAGATGTTCGCATGAAGCCCAAGCCCAAATTAACCAAGTGGTATCGCGTCAAGGAGTTCTACCCAAAACACTCTGGATGGTATGACTACCGTGGGGAAGGCATCGGTGAGATCCGAGCCTGTTGGACAGGCGCCTCGTGGGTTCATCGCCTTTCTTCGGCGCCGGGGGGTGTGGCTTCGCTGTTTCCCCTGCGCAATGACGAGTGGCGCGGCTTAGCAAGGAGGCCAAATGAACGCTGATCTGTTGCTGTATGTGTTGGCAGGGTGGCTGTGCGTGGCCGTGGTTTCCTTCGGCATCCGCGTGGCTGTTGAGCGTTGGTTCTGGAGGAACAAGCAATGAATCGTTATGAAGAAGATGACATCGACGCACTGGGGCACTTCATGCTGCTTGGTGCGGTGGTGTTCTTGTGCATTGCCTTGGTAGTGTTCATGGCATGGATGGGGTGGGTGTCATGAAGTGGCTAGGTGACTTGTTCGCCCTGGCCTGGGCGGTGTCCATCCTGCTCGTGATCTTTCTCGGGCCATTTGTGGCGTTGGCGGTGTTGATCAGTTACCTGTGGGGGATGGTATGAAAAAACTCTTGGAAGTAACCCCGGCACAGATGGAGCACGCGGACGCGCTACTGACGCAGATAGATGCGGAGCCCAAGTCAAGGCAGAAAGTGTCTGAGAGATCGGCGCGGGTGACCATCGGCATGATGAGAACCCTCGCACGCAAAATCCCCATTAGCCCGTTCCATCTACACGCCGCAGACCAGATGGAGCGGATGTTGGACGAACTGATTCGACTGAGGAAAAAACTTGAACCCACCAAATCCCAAAGGTAAGCGTCAGATCAAGATCAACGCGATCATGCAGGCGCAACTCATCAAACTACTACTCGAAGGCACGTACACCTGTGCCGAACTGGCGGAGATGACCGGGTTGCACTACGTGACCGTGTGCCAGTACACCAGGGAACTGCACCGCGCAGGCGCTGCCCACATCAGCGGGTGGGAGAAAGACCCACGGGGGCGGGACCTGTCTAAGATCTACAAACTTGGTGAGGGCAACGACAAGCGGCGTCAGAAGAAGACGCAGGCTGAACGACAGATCGCCTATCGCGCCAAGAAGAAACAGATAAAGATCATGGAGTTAATTAGATGCAATGCCCTGAGTGCGGTGCTAACACATACACCCTTGAAACCCGAAGAGCCGCAAATGGCTTGAAGCGAAGGAGATATGAATGCAAGACCTGTGGAACACGCTTTACGACAATGGGAACAGCAGAAGACCTGAGACTGGGGTTGCACAACAACCCCCACCGCCACGAGCAGGCAGTGAGGACATCGAGGCAGGAGAAAGCCTACTACGCGCAAATGATCGCCAGGAAGGAGGCGCTCACTACAAGCAGTTCAGGTACGAAACCTGGGACGTTATCCTTGACTGGGGTCTTGGCTACTTGGATGGCAACGCCGTCAAGTACCTCAGCCGATGGCGACACAAGAATGGAATAGAAGACCTCAAGAAGGCGCGTCACTACATCGACAAATTACTAGAAACTGAAATGGAGAAACGCAATGGAACCGACCCTGAGTCAACTGCAAACCGCATGGCATGAGACGATAGACCGCAAGGGAGGGCACTGCCTTGTGTGTGCACGGTGGGGCAAGACGTACAAGCATGCCGTGACCCGCGCCCGAGTGCGGGCCCTGCTCTGGCTGTGCCAGACCCCGCTCAGCAACGGATGGATCGACGTGCCGAACACGGCGCCTCGGTGGTTGGTGCGCACCAACTCCATGTCCACGCTGAAGTTCTGGGGGCTGATCGAGCGCAACGCACCCGTCAAGGGCAGCAAGTCCAAGCACTCGGGGCTGTGGCGTCCCACGCAACTGGGGCGCGACTTCGCACTGGGCCACGCGGCGATCCCCAAGGAAGTGTTTACGTACAACGACCGCTTGCGCGGCGTCAGTTCCGCACAGGTCAGGGTGATGGACTGCTTCGACAGCGTGTTCGATTACCAAGAAACCATGAACAGCATGTTCAAGCCATGACCAAACGTGCCAAGCCCCAGGACCCGCCCCCGCAAGGGGTGCGGCTCAAGCCTACTGATCCATACCCGACGTGGCCATTCACGATCGTCAACCCGGCAGATCTGGAGCGATGGTGTAAGCGCAACGTCAAGCAGATCAAGGAAACTGCACAGCAGTACGAGGAAGCCCCGTGGTAGCAACGCCAGAGTCCAAGGTCAAGAAGAAGGTGCACGCCATGCTCAAAGAGCGCGGTGCGTACGCAGTCAACTACATCGGTGGGGCGTATGCCAACAACGGCACGCCTGACATTCTGGTTTGCTACTGCGGCAGGTTCGTCGGCATCGAGTGCAAGGCCGGGCGTGGCAAGCCCACGGCGCTACAGATCAAACACCTGCGCGACATCGACGATGCCGGGGGCGTGGCCCTCGTCATCAACGAGAAGAACATTGAGTACCTAACGGAGTGCCTTGATGTCATCCAAGAAAACCGTTCCCCCACATCCAATTACCACCTTTTTGCTTCGCCACTTGAAGGAGCCGACGAGTGAAGAACTGCAAATCACGCAGAAGCGATTCCGACAACGCGACCAATACGAACGAACTGGCCGTGACCGATACCGTCGGCGCGCGCAGGGACTGACTGATGAAACTAATAACGATTGACTTCGAGACCTACTACGACCGCGAATATTCGCTGTCCAAGATGACCACGGAGGAGTACATCCGACGCCCCGAGTTCGAGGTGATCGGTGTGGGCATCAAGCACGACAATGAACCGACGGTGTGGGTGGACCAACCCGAGGTGGAGGCCACGCTCAAGGCGATCGACTGGAGCAATGCCATGGTGCTTGCACAGAACACGATGTTCGACGGCGCCATCCTGAACTGGCGCTACGGAGTCAATCCAAAGGCGTGGGCTGACACCCTGGGTATGTCACGCGCACTGTTCCCGCATGAGAAGTCTCACGGTCTGGCCGCACAGGCTGAGCGCGAAGCCATCGGGGCCAAGGGCGACGAGGTGGTGCATGCCATGGGCATGCGGCGCAAGGACTTCTCCGCCTACGCGATCGCCGGGTACGCCGCTTACTGCCGCAACGACGTAGACCTCACGCACAAACTCTTCCACATCTACCTCAAGCGTGGGTTCCCGACGCGCGAACTCAAACTGATCGACCTGACCCTG
>Ga0181352_1000808_pt1 | contig 12768 bp, 8 predicted proteins | sample Fa13VDMLBSN_FD_130103 | JGI IMG/M metagenome (GOLD analysis project Ga0181352, IMG submission 130103) | Freshwater viral communities from Lake Michigan, USA - Fa13.VD.MLB.S.N | ecosystem: Environmental > Aquatic > Freshwater > Lake | place: USA: Michigan | collected 2013-09-23 | reverse complement strand
GTGTGGATGTTCCTGCACGGTATGCCGACATCCGGCACCGAGGCCATGCTCATCATGCTCGGCGCGTTGCAGACCTCGTACACGGGCGTGATCGCCTACTACTTCGGTTCCTCTGCCGGGTCAAAGGCAAAGAACGACATGCTCGCCAATCAGGGTGGAAAGTGATGATCGACTTCGGGGACTTCAAAGGCATGGCCGCGAAACTTCAGGTTGAAGAAATCGTGGCTCTCGCGGAAGAGAACGATATTGAGCCTGCATCGCTCCGTGCTGTGATCGCAGTCGAAGCTGCAGGGTCGGGGTTCGACAGTGCAGGTCGTCCAAAGATCCTTTTTGAGCCGCACATTTTCCATCGCCTTTTGGCAGGAGATGAAAGGCAAACGGCTATCGATGCAGGGATCGCTTACCCCAAATGGGGCATGCAACCTTACCCCAAAGGTTCGGACGCTCAATATTCTCGCCTCGAAGCTGCGATGGAGATCAATCAGCCCATCGCTCTCAAGTCAGCCTCTTGGGGCATGGGGCAGATCATGGGCTCGAACCACAGCCTCGCTGGCTATGGTGATGTCGAAACATTTGTTTTCGCTTGCATGGACAGTGAAGCGAAGCATGTCGCCATGATGGTCAGCTTCATCAAAAGCGCAAAGCTCCTCGGCGCGATTCAAAATCGCGACTGGGCAGCGTTCGCTCGTGGCTACAACGGTCCTGCTTATGCAAAGAACGCCTATGACGTCAAGCTTGCAGAGGCCTATGAAAGGTTCTCAAACTGACATTCTTGTTGACGGTCAAAAAGAACAAAGGCATAATCCGTCATTAAACAAAGAGGCCAGTTGATCGCAGAGTAGCCAATGACGACAGGCCTTACCTACTCGCAGTATGTGACGCAAATCGCTACCTTGGCTGTTGTCGAGGAAAGCGATCCTGCGTTCCAGATCATTTTGCCGCAAATGATCACATACGCCGAGAACCGGATGTATCGCGATTTGGACTTCTTGTTCACATCGGTCAGCAACACATCCTATGCTTGCACAGTCGGGTCTCGCGCCATCAATGTGCCGACCGGGACATTCGTTGTGCCCGAGCAGATCAACCTGATCACACCCGCCGGAACGTCGAACCCCGACAACGGAACTCGCGTCCCGCTCCTGCCGACCACGAAAGAGTTCCTCGATGCAGTCTACGGCAACAGCCAGAGCAGGGCACTGCCAAAGTATTTTGCGGTGTTCGACGACTATCAGTTCCTGCTCGGTCCGTACCCCGACGCGGCCTATCAGGCGGAAATCGTCGGCACGATCCGCCCGAACAGCCTGAGTGCGGGCAACCCGACCACGTTCATCAGCCTTTATCTGCCTGATCTTTTCATTATGGCGAGCATGATCTACGTGTCCGGCTATCAGCGCAACTTCGGCCGCGCCAATGATGAGCCGCAAATGGCGGTCACATATGAAAGCCAGTATCAAACCCTCTTGAAGGGTGCGATGATCGAAGAAAACAGGAAGAAGTTCGAAGCTGCGGCTTGGTCCTCGCAGTCCCCGTCGCCTGTCGCAACGCCGACGAGGTAAGCGATGCCTTACTCGGCGTTCAAAATCCTCCCCGGTGTGGACCAGAACAAAACCCCGGCGCTGAACGAGGCTGCAGTCTCCGAGAGCCAGCTGATCCGTTTCATCCCCGATCGTACGCTCGGCGGACTCGTGCAGAAACTCGGCGGCTGGACAAAGTACGTCAACGACGATATCGGCTCCACAGTTCGTGCTCTGTGGGCGTGGGAAGACACGAACGCGAACAGCTATCTCGCAGTCGGGGCTGAAGGTGTCCCGGCAGGTGGCGGTGGCGCCCTGGAAATAATTGAATCCGGTGGCATCACAGACATTACGCCGCAAACGACGACCGTCAATGTGGCCGTTGATTTTTCGACCACTTCTGGCAGCGATGAGGTCACTGTCACCGATACAGGTCGCAACGCTGACGACTACGATGTCGTGGACATTCAGACGCAGATCAGCGTCGGCGGGCTCGTGTTGTTCGGCCTCTATCCGATCACAGCAATCGGACCCAATTCTTACAAGATTTTTGCGCGGAACATTTTCGGAGAGCCGCAACTCGCGACAGCTACCGTTTCTAACGGCGGCGCAGTTCCGCAATTCTTCGCCGTGACAGGCAGCGACTTCGTAACTGTTTATCTCGAGGATCATGGCTTTCAGGCGGGTGACACCTTCCCTGTTCTTGTCGCAACGTCTGTCGGCGGTGTCACCCTGTACGGGAACTACATCATTCGTGAAATTGTTTCGACGAATGAGTTCGTTATCTCTGCGAGCACGACAGCTGCCGCCATCGCTGTGACGGGTGCGTCCGGAACAGGCACAGTCGTGACGATAACGCACGCTTCTGGCATCACTTTCACTGATGCAACATCGGTGGACATTTCTGGCATTGATCCTGCAGGTTACAACGGAACGCAACTGATCACATCGTCCACGGACGGCTCGTTCACCTATGCCGGAGCAACGACAGCGACATATGTCAGCGGTGGCATCATCGAGGGTGAGTTCAGCTTCTTCGAGAACAGCGGCGACGTCCGTTTCGTCTACTACAACGGCATCGGTCCTCTTCCCGGCGGTACGGGCTACGGCGTCGGGCCCTACGGCGCGGGCGGCTACGGCACAGGCATCCCGCCTGTCGCGGGAACCGGAACGCCGATCAATGCGATCGACTGGACGCTCGACAACTGGGGCGAAACGCTCGTCGCTTGTCCGCTGAATGGTCCGATCTATGCATGGAATCCGACATTCGGAGATCCTGTCGCGCAGATCATCCCGCAAGCTCCGGTGATCAACGAGGGCATTTTCGTCGCGATGCCTCAGCGGCAGATCGTGGCATGGGGCTCGACCTTCACTGGCATCGTGGATCCGCTGCTGATCCGTTGGTGCGATGTCAATGATTATAATCAGTGGACTGCCCTGACCACGAACCAAGCTGGTTCTTACCGCATCCCGAAAGGTTCGCGGATCGTCCAGTGCATCCAGGGTCCGCAGCAGGGTTTGATCTGGACTGACCTCGCCATCTGGGCAATGCAGTATTCCGGCCTTCCCTACGTCTACCAGTTCAACGAGATCGGCACAGGCTGCGGCCTGATCGGACGCAAAGCTGCAGGCTCTGTCAACGGCATCGTCTACTGGATGGGGCAGAGCCAGTTTTTCCGTTTGGCGGGCGGCGGCGTTGAACCGATCCGTTGCCCTGTGTGGGACGTGGTTTTCCAAGACCTTGACACGAACAACCTCGACAAGATCCGCATCGCTCCGAACAGCCGTTTCGGTGAAATCGCTTGGTACTACCCGACGATGTCGAACGGCGGTGAAGTCAGCCACTACGTGAAATACAACTTCGTGCTGGATCAGTGGGACTTCGGCGAACTGGCCCGCACAGCTTGGATCAACGAGTCGGTTCTCGGACCGCCGATCGGCGCAGGTTCCGACACATACATCTATCAGCATGAAACGTCGCCCGACGCGGACGGACAGCCTATGCTGTCGAGCTTCCAAACGGGCTATTTCGTGTTGACAGAAGCGAACGTTAAAATGTTCGTTGATCAGGTGTGGCCCGATATGAAATGGGGCTATTACGGCGGCACGCAGGGCGCGAACGTCAAAATCACGTTCTTCGTCACAGACTTTCCGGGCCAAACGCCGATCCAGTATGGTCCGTACACGATGACACAGGCTTCGACGTTCTTCACACCGCGTTTCCGTGGTCGCCTTGTCTCGATCAAAATTGAAAGTGAAGACATCGGCTCATTCTGGCGTCTGGGCAACATCCGCTATCGTGTTCAGCAGGATGGGAGGTTCTGATGACTGCATCGCTCGCAGACATCCTGACGACGCAAAAGAACGCGGTCATCGGTGTCAACAACATCAGTGACACGTTGTACAACCTTGAAGGTTTCCGCAACTCGCGTGAGATCAGCACGGTAACGTTTTTGCAGCAGGGCGACAGCTGGATTGCCCGCGTCTCTGTGATCGTGGCAGGCAGCAGCACAGGCCTGATCTATGATGCTCCGTCTGCAGGCTTGGCGGGCACGGGCAATCGTCTGTATGTCATCCAGAACACAGTCGGCATTCAGGAAGTCAAGCTGCCCGCCAATCAAGGCATCGTCGTCCAACCTGGCACAGGCATGATCCTGTGCGTCGCTTTCAGCTGAGGTTGAAGATGGATCTCGAGAAGAAGATCGGAATCGCTCTGAAAACGGCTAAAGAATCGACTCGTCATGTCAAGCAGCTAGGCGGCATGACAAAGACCACGACTGCCCCTGCCGGAGACATCACACCGCATGTCGGCCCTATTCATTCGCCTGTCGCGGGAAGAACTGATCACTTGCCTATGCATGTCAAATCCGGAAGCTACGTCATTCCGGCTGACATTATTTCGTCCATGGGCGAAGGCAACACAATGGCTGGCTTCAAGGCGGCGAAGCTGATCTTTGAAGGGACGCCTTATTCTGGTGACCAGATTTATGGCCAGTCGATGAGCCCCTACAACGCAGACCTGCCCAAAGCTTCGGGCGGATCGACGACAGGTGTGGAGCTCGTCCCGATTGTTGCGGCGGGTGGCGAATATGTTATCGATCCTGAAAAAGTGACTGAGCTTGGCAAAGGAGATATTGATCACGGGCACAAAATCTTGGATCATTTCGTCAAGAAGATGAGAGCCAAGTCTATCAAAACGCTCCAGAAGCTTCCTGGACCCAAAAAGGACTGAAGATGGAAAATGAGCTGAATGTGCGCCTCGCTGTTCCGGAAGACGAAGCTGCTCTTCTGGATCTTGCGATCCGTGCATGGAATGAAAATGGTATTATGGATGTCAACCCCGACAAGATGCTCGGGATGATTCGCCCTGCCTTGTATCTTTGGCAGGGTCTTTGCGGAGTCATCGGCGAGCCGGGTCAAAAGATCGAAGGCGCGGTCCTGCTGCGCATTTCTCAGATGTGGTATTCGGATTCTTGGATCCTCGAAGAAAAAGCTGTTTTTGTCGATCCTGAGTTCAGAAGGATTGGCAAGATCCGTTCAAGCCAAGGTGTCGGCCATGCCCGTCGCCTTGTTGAGTTCTCTAAACAAGTGGCAGATGGCCTCAATCTGCCTCTGATGATCGGTGTCCTGTCTAACCACCGGACGAAATCTAAAATCAGGTTCTATGAGCGTCAGTTCGGAGAACCTGCTGGTGCCTTTTTCCTTTATGGCGTGAAAACAGGCCATAACGAATCTATGACGGAGCACTGATATGGGTGGCGGCGGCAAGGGCGGCACAACTACACAAACGGTATCGATTCCGCCCGAGGTTCTTGCTCGGTACAATGCGGTCAATGCTCGTGCAGAAGGCATTGCGGACCGACCGTTCCAGAGCTACGGAACGACTCCGGAAGCGTTCGTTGCGCCCTTGACGCCGACCCAACAGGCTGGTATCGCTCAAACAAATATGGCGTCTGGCTTGGCTCAGCCGTTCTATGGGGCAGGTGCTGCGCTCACGATGGCTGGGGCGCAGGATGTTGGCCCGTTGACACAGGGCCAAATCGGTTATTATCAGAACCCGTTCACTGAAGCTGTTGTCGCTCCGACCCTTGCTGCCCTCCGTCAGCAGCAGGGGCAAGAGTTGGCCCAACAGCAGGCAAGTGCGATCCGCGCAGGTGCATTCGGCGGTGATCGTTCCGGCATCGAACGTGCTGGTCTGATGCGTCAGCAGGCATTGGGAACAGCCCAAGCCATTGCTCCGCTCTACTCGCAGGGCTATCAGACTGGCGTGCAAACTGCGGCTGGTCAGCAGGGCGTAATCGCGCAGGATCTTGCGCGTCGTCTTCAGGCTGGTCAAGCAATTGGCGGTCTCGGCTCTGCCGCTCAGCAAGCTGCCCTTCAGGGCGCTCAGGCGCAGCTTGGTGCTGGCCAGATGCAGCAGCAAACAGAACAGGCGGGCAAGACTGCTCTCTACAATCAGTTCCTGCAAGAGATGGGCTATCCTTTCCAGGTTGCGCAGTTCCTTGCGAACATTGCCATGGGAACTGGTGCGCTTTCTGGGTCGACCACGACAACGACACAGCCCACAGGCTTCTTCTCCGACGAGCGGATGAAGGAAGGCAAGGAAAAGGTCGGAGAGCTCTACGACGGTCAGCCTGTTTATCGCTACGATTACGGCGATGGTCGGACGCAGATCGGCCTCATGGCTCAGGAAGTCGCTGAACGTAGCCCGCATGCGGTCGGGCTGGCGCGTGCTGGCGATGGCAACGAATATATGACTGTCGACTATCAGCGTGCCACAGATCGCGCTGCACAGCGCGGCCACTTCTATTCTGGCGGCCTTGCAAGCGAAGGTGGCGCGGTTACTGAAAGCAGGGCAGGTCTTGGCTTCGCTGATGGCGGGGCAGCTCCTATTGATCAGATCCTCCGCACACAGGCCGAAATGTATGCCCGCATGCATGGTCGCGGTGGCATCGGCGGCGACATTGGCGGAACGCCGGGAATGTCCTCCGGCCGAGTTCCGATGGCGAACTTGCCCGTCGGTCAGCTCAAAACGGCTGGCAATCTCCCGGCTCAGCAACAGAGTGGACTCGCTGAAGCTGCTCAGACGAGCAAGAACATTACAGAACTTCTCCAAATGGCGGAGAAGGGCAAGACAAAGCTGTTCGGCGGCACAGACGCGCAGGGCAAGCCTGTCAGCGGCATGGTCAGCGACACATTCACGCCCAAGCCGCAGCAGACGCAGCAGCCTTCGACGACCACAACGACGACCCCTGCCCCTTCAACAAGGGTCAGCTCTGCGCCGATGCCTGTCGAGCGGCCTGTCGATCTGGCCATTGACAAGCTCGGCATTGATGATGATTTCATGACAATGTTCGCTGCCCGTGGCGGTCGAATCCATAAGGCTGTCGGTGGCGGAGCTGACGATGAAACGCCGCTCGACATCTACAAACCTGTCGGCATGGGCATCGACATTCCTGACTCGAAAGGCCCTGCCCCGGAGCTGAAAACGGCTGGCGCTCCGCCTAAGCCTTCTTCCGGCGGACTCGGGGAGCTCGCCAGTGCTGCGGGCGCTATCAAAAATATTGGCAGCCTCGGCATGAAAGCAGCTGAAGGCCTCGGCGGTCTTTTCGGCGCAGAAGCTGCAGGTGCTGCGGCGATCCCCGGCATTGAGGCTGCTCTCGGAGCGGGAGCTGCTGGCGCGGCGGGAGCGGGTGCTGGAGCGGGCGCGGCTGCGGGCGCGGCTGGCGGCCTCGGATCCATGCTCGGCACGCTCGGGACAGCAGCCATGGAGGCTCTCCCGGTTCTGTTCATGATGTTCTCTGACGAGCGCATGAAGACTGGCGTTCAGCCGATCGGCGAGACGTTCGACGGTCAGACCATCTACCGTTACAAGTACAAGGATCGTCAAGAGAAACAAGTTGGCGGTCCGAGCACAACAGACAATCAACCTTCGGGGCTCGGCGCTGCAGTTGAACCTGCTGAAAAAACAGGCCTCGGCGCTGCTGAGGAGGAAAAGCCTCGCCTTCCTCCTCCGTCTCCGCAGTTCGCTAACTCTGTCATCAGGACGCTGCAGTTCGAAGGCAAAGTCAACCCGAGAGACACCAACGGAACGCCGTCTGTTTATGGCATCAATCAGAAGGCCAATCCTGATGTCGATGTGATGAAGCTCACGCCGCAAAAGGCGATTGAGATTTACCGCACCCGTTATTGGGACACCATTGGCGCTGACAAAATGGACCCGGCGCTCGCTCACGCAGCGTTCGATACTGCTGTAATCGCTGGCCCTGCAAAGGCTCGACAGCTCATCGAGCAGTCTGGCGGCGACCCGATGAAGCTTTTGCAGCTCCGCAAAGATTTCCAGGAAAGCCTGATCGCTCGCGATCCTGAGAAGTACGGACCTTATAAAAAGTCTTGGGACAATCGCATCTCTATTCTTTCCGACGACATCAAGTCTATGATGATCGCGCAGGGCGGAGAGCCGACTAAGGCGAGTGAGCCGACATCTGCTGAGCAGATCATCAAGGCGCAGGGACAAGCTCCGGTTCCCGGCGTTGCAGGCGTCGGCAAAGGTCCGCGCGACCCCTATAGTGCTCCGTTCTCGACAATCTCTGATAAGATTTTCGGAAAAAACATTCCTGAAGAGCTCAAGAGCGAGAACTTCTGGATTCCTGTTCTTTCCGGCCTTGGGTCAATGCTTGCTTCGAATCGCATCACGCTCGGCGGAGCGATCGGTGAAGGCCTGATCGGTCTCGCTGCTTCTTCTGCTGCGATGGATAAGCAACAGGCAGAGCTCGGCAAGGCAAGAGCTGAGACAGAGAAAACGTTCTCTGAGATCGTCAACTCGTCGATCAAGACTGAGGGCGGCAGGACTTGGGTCCGCGCTATCGGTCCGAATGGCTATTATTGGATCCCGTTCAACGAATGGTGGGCGCTGGATGAAAAGGATCGGCCCAAGGTCGATCCGCGCATTGAGTCCATTATCAGAAAAATGGGCGAAGCTATCACGACACAGGCTGAGAAGGCTGGCGCTAAAACAACTGGCGCTGGAACAACTGGCGTTGTCGAGAAAAAAGAGCTCCCTGCTCTTCCGACACCTGCCAAGCCTGAAGAAAAAACAGAGGCTCCTGTCACTGCTGCCCCTGCTGTTGCCCCTGCTGCAACTCCGGCTGCGACTGAGCCTAAGAAAGAAGAAGCTGCCAAGGTTGAAACACCTGCTGCCCCTGCTGCCAAGCCTGCAATTCAAGCAAGGCCGAATGTTCCTTCTGCTGTCTCTTTGACAGATCAGGAGCGCAAAAAGGCACTGGAAACGGCTAGGTTGAAGTCTGGCTGGTCTGTTGACCGGATTAAGGAAGAGCCTGATTTCTTCACGCCTCAAGACAAGCTGGCATCTGTCGCTGCGGACCAGAAGGCACTCGTAATCCCTCTGGCGGGCGTGTTGGCTTCCTTGCCGAAAAAGGACTCGGTTTTCACCTCTGGTAAACTCCAAGAGGTTTTGAATCCTATCGTTTCAATTCTGAATAACGCTGCTGGGATCGCTGGCGTTCCTAACTTTATCGCCGATCCGAACATGCTGGCCAATGCTGAAGAGGTCAAAAAGCTGACGAGGCAGCTTCAGGCTATCCAAACTCCTGAAGGCCAAACGGCCTATGCTGCCTTCAAAGACACCCTCGAAACTCTCCCGACGCTCATCAACTCTCCGGGCGCTCAAGCAAAACTCATTGCTCAGCTGATGACAAATGTCCAGGGTGTCGTTGATAAAAACAACCTCTTCACCCAGTGGGCTGAAGCTGCAGGAGGAGAGCGCGGTCGTTTCTCTGAATGGGCAAAGTCCACAAGCCGCGAAGCCAACCGTGCATTCAATGAACGGTTCACCAATGCGTTCTATCAAGAAGAGCGCAAGTCGCTGGAAAAGATGTTCAACACGACAGTCAAGATCGACGGCAAAGATACCTCTTTGCTCGCCTATGTTGCGCAAAACGCAGCGACGCTGAACAACAAGCAGAAGCAAGAGATCAAAGACCGTTACGGCGAAAACATTCTTCGCTACTTCGGAATCCAGTGATCGGGTGAAATGATGGTTGAAGAAAAAGGTTTCACCTTCGTTGACGTCCCGCAGGACCCTTCAGTTGATACTGAGGCAGGGTTCCAGTTCGTCGAGCCGCAAGAGCCGAAAAGGATCCCCCTTTCGGAACGTGCGGAGGACGTTGGCCGTTCTGTCGTGTCGAAAGGTGCACAAGGTGTCGCCGGGACATTGATCGGTGGTCCGGGGTCCGTGGAAACCTTTTTCTTCAAGGATGTCCCTGAGATCGGCAAGTCGATCTACACATCCGCGAAAGAAAAGCTGGACATGATCTCTCCGGCTGAAGCAGAAGCGGAAAGGGCCAAGCCTTTCTATGAAAAGGAAACCGAGGCTCAGAAAAAGGGTCTCCAATCTCCCCTTCTCGGCCTCCCGACTTACAAGCGTGTCGTCAAAGAGATTCAAGAAAAGGCTCCTGAATATGGAGCCCCGATGCTCGCTTATGAGCCGAAGACGACTGAAGGCAAGGTGATCGGTGCCGGGGCAGAGATGGCTGCTCAGGGCATTCCTGGAGGTGTGAGGAAGCTCGCTGGCCGAATGATCACAGGTTTCGGCGCTGGCTCAGGCTCGGAAGCTTTCGGCCTCTACACAGAAGGGCAACCCAATGAGGCTTGGGCTCGCCTTTCTGGAGCGATCGGCGGTGGCTTGCTGCTCGGCAATGTTTCGAATGCAATCCGTTCGACATTCCTGAAGTCTGGGGCAGAGGACAGCATTGCCGATGCCTTGGCCAAAGACTTTGCACGAGGCCAGTCTCCTTTCACGCCAAAGCAGCTTGAGGAGATGGCAAAATCTGGCACAATAGTGACTGTCTACGACATGGCTGGGCCCGAAACCAAAAAGGTTTTGGCTCGCTATGCCGAAATGACGGGGCAGAATACAGAGGCGACGAAAAAGTTCAATCAATTTTTGAACGAACGGTCGCGGGCAACCTCTGAGCGTGTTTCGTCTTATATGACAAACATGTTCGGCAAACAGCTTGACGCTGCTGCACTTGAAGAGGCTGTCGAAGCTGCAGGCAAGAACACACGTGATATCGTCTATGGAATTGCGCGTGCGAACCCCGCAGCGAACAGCATTCCGTCGTCCTTGATCGGGAAAGATCTGCTGGACAGCCCTGCTATTCAAAAGGCGATGAGGGAAACGAATGAAACCGCGAAGAACCGCCCTGATTGGAACATCGTTGTCCCCAAGGTAACGAAAGAGATCCCGCCCACACCGAGCTCGATCTTGGACGAGTACGGCAAGCCTGTCATGACTCCCGGCAAACCTGCCGAGGAGATTTCTGGCAATCTTTCGTTCTGGCACAATGTGAAAACGCGCATCGACAATGAAATCGGGGCTGCGGAAAGGGCTGGCCGGAAACAAGACGTTGCAGAACTGATGGGCGTCAAAGATCAGCTCGTCAAAAAGATCGAAAGCGTCGTCAGCGAATACAAGACTGCCCGGGATGTCGCATCTGAGACATTCAAAGCTGGCACAGCTCCCCAAGCTGGCTACAATTTTGTCACGATGGCGAATCAGTTCAAAAAGAAAGAAATCGTCGACGCGCTGCAAAAATACACACCTGAGCAAAAGGAATATTTTGCTGAGGGTGTTGCCAGCCGCATCAACCAAATGATCGAAAGCGGCAAAATCGCTGGCCTCGCGAAAAGCTTCTCCAATGACAAGAATTTCCAAGACCGCATGAAGCTCGCTCTCGGCGACGAACGCTACAATGCGATCTCTGGAAAGGTCATCTCTGAAAACCTGATCCGTCAGGCTGACGAATTGAACTTTGTCAAGGGAGGTGTCAGTGCCAAAGAGGCTGGCGTGGCAGGTGGTGCTTTGGTCGCTGCGGCGGAAATGGTCGCCAACCTTATCCAAGGTGCGAACGCTATTTCTCCTGAGTTGGCTTCGAAGGCATTCGTCGCAGGGACAGCTGTCAGCGGGACGAAAATGGTTTTGAACAGTGCAGAAAAGGCAGCGGCTAACAAGGCTCTGCCTCTTGCCTTCTCGAAAGACCCGAAAGACATCCAGAAGTTGGGCGAGCTCGCCTCGACTTACCCTGTCATCAATCAGCTTTTCAACAAGATCAGCACCACGATGTCGGTTGCGATCACACAGCAGGAAAAGCTGGCTGACAAACGAGAAGAACGTACGCAGCGCAAGGCAGGTGGTCGAGTTTCGATCGACCATGAACGAGAGGCTGAAAGGCTTATTGATGCTGCTGAAAAAGCGAAGCAGAATCATCAGAAGTCAACCGAGCGTTTGCTCGATGAGCATGACAATGCCATCGCAAAAGCTCTCCAAGTCGCCAAACGCCAAATCTAAGGGCTAAATCATGGTTTCGACTTTTACGACCAACAAAAGCCTCGAGAAGCCCGCCAATGGCGACTATGTCGACACATGGAATGTCCCGGTCAACGGCGACATGGACATCATCGATCAGGCATTCGGTGGCGTCACGAGCCTTAATGCCACTTCTGGCAGTGCAACACTGACGAGCTCGCAGTACCGTTCTCTGACGTTCAACATTGCTGGTGCGATTGCAGCTCCTGTGACATACACCATTCCTTCCGCAGTCGGCGGGCAATGGGTCATTCGCAACACGACGACTGACTCGTCGGGCGGTCCTCATGCAGTGACGATCGTTTCGGGCGGTGGTGGCACGTCGGTCACGATCCCGCGCAACGCGGCGACCCTGATCTATTCGGATGGCACCAACATCCGTTACAGCCAGTTGACCACGTCCAGCACGTTGGCTGCGGACTCGGTGGACACCGCGAACATCAACAATGGCGCGATCACTTACGCGAAACTGAACAGCGCCGCTCTGTCTACGGCGTCGGAGTTCCGCAGTGACACGGCTTCCAAGGTGCTGCCCGTCGCGACGGTCTGGGACGCTGCTGAGTACGTTGCGACCGCCTACTCCGGGACTGTCACGCTCGATCTGAACGCCGGGTTCAACTTCTCGATGACGATGACGGGCAACCTCACGCTCGCCAATCCGACGAATGCCAAGCCCGGACAGAGCGGCATCATCGCGCTGACACAGGACGGCACGGGTGGCCGCACAACAACGTTCGGGTCGAACTTCAAGTTCGCAAACGGCACATCCCCCACGTTTGACACGACCGCCAACCGCGTGAACATCGTGTCCTACACGGTCGTGTCCGCCTCCTTCATCGTTGTGGCAGTTCTCCCCGGAGTGCG
>Ga0181352_1000807_pt1 | contig 12774 bp, 11 predicted proteins | sample Fa13VDMLBSN_FD_130103 | JGI IMG/M metagenome (GOLD analysis project Ga0181352, IMG submission 130103) | Freshwater viral communities from Lake Michigan, USA - Fa13.VD.MLB.S.N | ecosystem: Environmental > Aquatic > Freshwater > Lake | place: USA: Michigan | collected 2013-09-23 | reverse complement strand
GGAAGATATTTAAAAAAGTTTATGGTCAGATGAACACCTCGGCGTTGCCGATGGATGATTTACTCATCAACAAAGAGATTGCGTATAGCAAAAAGGCCGCGTCGGTGATAAATATGTTGAAGCAATCCAACTTGGCTCCGAAGTGGGAATCACATTTGCCGGTTCCGGCGGTGAAGTGTTCAACATCAACCCAGCAATTGCAGGAGCAATCCGGCAAAGTGAGATTTCACCCTCAATTTCTGTGTTGCGTTCTGTCATTCCTTGGCAATCGATTAGCCGTTCGCTAGGTGATGACGCCGCATTTGTTGAAGCAACAAAACACGTTGTGCGTAACAATATGCTTTCGCATAAACGCTTCCAAGAAATCGTGAAAATTCACGGACAAAACACCACTAAACTTTTAGGCCGCGTTGCATACATGACGGCAACCTACCGTGGTGTTTCGTTCACAAATGGCGGCGGCACCCTTACAAGTTCGTTGTATGGATCCGTAGCATTCACCGCTGGTGTGTTGAGTAGCGGCGGCAATAATTACATTTTATTAAATGCAGGAGATTTCGCATCCGGCATTTGGGTTGGTATGCAAGGCGTCAAAGTCAAACAATTGCTAGCAAGCAATTTAAGCGTTGTCGCAGAGGGCAAACTCATCTCTGCGGATTCCGCGCTCGGAATTTTAAAAGTGGACTTTGTCCCTGTTGCCGCATCATCTCTTGGCTCTCATATCCTCGCATTTGAGGGCATGGAATTGTCAAATGAAATGGTCGGTGCTAAAAAAATTCTAAAAAATACGGGCACATTATTTAATATTAACGCTGCAACTTATCCGCTATGGAAAGGAAATGTAGGCACCATAACCGGAAAATTAACGTTTACAAAATTGGAAGCGTTCGTGGCCGACATGGTTAATGCTGGCGGCCTCACTGGTGATTTAAAAGTCTATGTGAACCCACGCACATTTCATAACATCGTGTCATCCGAATTAGCCGCGCGTCAGTATGACTACTCGTACAATAAATCAGAAATTGTCAACGGCGGTAAAGCCATTCGCTTTGCATATGCAGAGGGTGACCTTGAGATTATTGGTCATCGTTACATCATGGAAGGTGACGCACTGTTACTAAAAACTGACGAGTGGTTGTGCAGCGGTTCGCAAGATATCGCAACACAAATTGAAGGCATGCCTGAAGAAAAACTCATCTTTCAACTTCAAGACCAAGGCGCGTATGTGTTCCACACCTACGGCGATGTGTACTTGTTGTGCCGTTCACCCGCGAAGAATGGGTTACTGGAAGGCATCAACGACGAAGCATCAACCTAGAATTTTGAGGTGAATTATGGCACTGCCGCCTGTGCTTTTCCCGCTTATTTCAACTGTTATTGACAAAATATTTCCAAACGCAGAAGATGCAAAAAAAGCACAGGCGGAACTTCAAAAACTTGCGCAAGAAGTGGATTTTAAACAAATGGAAATTAACTTAGCACAATCCACGAGTGACAACGTGTTTATTAGTGGTGCTCGTCCATGCATTATGTGGGTTTGTGCTCTGATTTTTGGCTATAATTATTTATTGCAGCCGCTTTTTATTTTTATTCTAACATTGTTTGATAAACAAATTACAGCACTTCCTGTCTTTAAAATTGATGAAATTTTGCCGGTACTTTTGGGTATGCTTGGCCTTGGCGGCCTAAGAACTTTTGAGAAATTAAAAGGGGTCACTAAGTGAGCATTCAAAGAACGTGGAACAATACAAATTATAGCATCCCGGAATCCGGCGAAACCGGTTGGATGTCACTAACGGATTTTCTTGTTGACTTAGCAAGCAACGCACAGACAACAAACAAACAATTTTTGGCAACTCGAATTTCAACTGTTGCAACGACTGTCGTCAGCGCTGCGACAGATTGTATTGTGGGAATTGATTACGCGGGCGCTGCAACTGTTAACTTACCGGCGGGGGTTGCAAATCAAATTTTCTTTATTGGTGATGAGTCAGGAAACGCCGCAACTCATAATATTACACTTGTTCCTAATGGAACTAACACTATCAATGGTAATTCTTCTTTTGTTATTAATAATAATAAACAGAAGATAATCATCACATTTTATCAGGGCGATTGGAAGTTTATTAGTAATACTGTGGCAAGCGGTGATGTGCCAATTACGGCATCCTCGGCGGACACTCTCACAAATAAATCACTTGTTGATAATGCTAATTATTTTATCAATAATGCAGACAACACTAAAAAAATTCAATTTCAATTAAATGGTCTGACAACAGAGACGACACGCGTCGTGACTTTCCCTGACGCGGATTTAACCGTTGTTGGCACAACGACAACCCAAACATTATCCAATAAATCTCTTGTTGATACAACGACAAGTCTCATTAATAATTCCGATAATACAAAAAAAGTTATTTTTGATGTGAGCGGAATTACAACTGCAACCACGCGCACGTTTGCATTTCCTGATTCCGACTCAACACTTGTCGGCACAACGGCGACGCAATTATTATCAAACAAACTCTTAGTTGACAGCACTACGGCTATTGTGAATCAATCTGACTCGACAAAAGTCGCTAAATTTGACGCGTCACAAATCAGCACAGCAACCGCGAGAACATTTACACTTCCCAATGCAACAGTCACACTTGTTGGGCGTTCGAATTCTGAAACATTACAAAATAAATCATTAGAATCATCCACAACATTTATCACGGATAATTCAGATCCAACAAAAAAATTAACATTTAACGTTGCAGGAATTACAACAGGCACAACGCGCACAGTCACGTTACCCGATGCAAATTTTACTGCTGTGGGAACGACAACTTCACAAACAATGACAAATAAAGATATCGACGGCGGCACCGCATCGGACGCCTCACGCATCACAACACCCAAGGCATCGCTATCAACGTTAAATAGTCTCACACGCAAAGAGGGCACAATTCTTTTTGCCTCGGATGCGAAAAGATTATTTGTCGATAACGGCACCAGTCTTTCATCAATTGGCGGTGCCACAGGCGGTGCCAGTGATGCAATATTTTACGAAAATGGCCAAACTGTCACGACAAATTATACTATCACAACAAATAACAACGCAATGAGCACAGGAACAATTACGATTAATTCTGGGATTACTGTTACTGTCCCAAGCAATTCTCGTTGGGTTATTTTGTGAGGAATTTATGCCAATAATTTTAAAAGGTGCAACAAGCGGACAGGTCACACTAGACACGCCGGCAATTGCTGGGACAAATAATTTAGAGTTGCCAGCTGCAACAGGGACAATTCAATTATTAAAACTAGAGACATCTCAAGCAACCACAAGCGGTACTTATAAAGATTTTTTAAATATCCCATCGTGGGCAAAAAAAATTACAATTATTTTTAATGAAGTTTCTTTAAGTGCCTCTGCGCAACTTTTAATTCAATTAGGAACAACGTCAGGTTATGAAACAACCGGTTACTTGTCGACAACAGTTTACATAACTACGGCGTCGTCGACAACAGGTACAAGTGCAACAAATGGGTTTGTAATATTTAGTAATAACACCACTACAAATACAACTGGTCATTTAGCAATAATCACGCTTGGATCAAATTTATGGGTTTCAAATGGCGTTACAAGACAAACCAATTCACAAATGACGATTAATTCTGGAGTTAAAACTACGGCCGCAACAGTTGATCGCTTGAGAATTACGACTACAAGCACAGATACTTTTGATAATGGATCTGTCAACATTTTAATTGAGGGCAACTAATGGCTGTTACACTCAATGCTTCGACCACAACGGGTTTAGAAATTGCATCTGACACATCGGGAATTGTTACGTTACGAAATAACGGAACAGATGCCCTGTCTGTCAATTCCGGAAATTTGCAATTCAATTCCGGGTATGGATCCGTAGCAACGGCTTATGGATGTCGTGCATGGGTAAATTTTAATGGCACAGGCACGGTTGCAATTCGTGCAAGCGGGAATGTGTCGAGTATTACTGATAATGGAGTTGGTGACTACACCGTTAACTTTACTAATGCTATGGTTGATACAAATTATACAATAATTGGAACATGTATAGGCGGATATACTGGTACTAATTATGCTATATGTGGTGCTAAAAATGCATCGACGAGTAATACAAAAACAACAACAACCGCACAAATTACTGTTGGTTTTGTGAGTTCGACTTCTGCGGGAGGTTCTCTGGTTGATCATGACCAAATTTTAGTGGCTATTTTCCGTTAGGGGAAATCATGAAACGTATTGTATATCAAAATAATGACGGCGGAATTTCAGTCATAATTCCCTCACCTGACAGCGAGTTAACAATAGAACAAATCGCTGCTAAAGATGTACCGCCGAATACTGATTATAAAATTGTTGATGTGTCAGAAATTCCCACAGACCGAGAATTCCGCAGTGCGTGGGAACATGTGCAAGAAAAAATCGACATTAATTTTGACAAAGCAAAAAAAATAAAGAAGCAACGATTGCGTGAAGAACGCAAACCATTACTTGCGGCACAAGACGTTGAATATTTAAAAGCATTAGAAGTTAATGGTGATACAACAGAAATTATCAAAGAAAAAAAGCGTTTGCGTGATATTACAAAACTTGCAGATGATGCAACAACACTAGACGAATTAAAAGAATTGAAAGCAGAAAAACCAAAACCTCCTGAACCAATTATTCCTGTAGTCCCCGTTGTGCCTGATGAACCAGTTTTACCAACTGACCCAATCCTACCAAAACCTCCGGATCCTGTTGCCCCGGAATCAGAAGTCAAAATACCGTTAGGAAATTTAATTGTGAGGATTGACTAATGACGTTAGTTTTAAGCGGCAATACAGGTTCTGCATTAGACGGAATTAAAAATAGTTTGATGTTTCTTGAAACAGCAAAAGCAACAACAAGTGGCACGTCTATTGATTTTACTGGCATACCAAGTTGGGCAAAAAAAATCACAATTATTCTTAATGGTGTTAGTACAAACAGTACAGGAACTTTATTAATTCAAATAGGATCCGCGTCTGTAGTGACTTCAGGGTATGCATCGGCGCTTACATCTGGTGTGACAACAACAACTGTTACCAATGGTTTTGCTGCTGATGCAAACCGTGGTGCGGCTTCACTCTCTAACGGTTCCGTAATTTTAAAAACTTTAGGTTCAAATATTTGGGTTGAAACAGGCTTAGTCTCAAACCCCCTAGCTACGGTATCGATTAGTACCGGTACGCTTACATTAGGCGGAATATTAGACAGAATTAGACTTACAACAGCAAGTGGAACAGATACTTTTGATGCTGGATCGATAAATATTTTAATTGAGGGTTATGTATAATGGCAGCGGATGCGACAGAAAAAATTTTAGAAAAATTAATTGATTCGATGCACGCAAAAATGGCGCAAGGTTTTGGCTCTAAAGCTGTAAAACCTGTTGCGGCAATCGAAGAAGCATTAGAAGATGCAAAAGAAGATAAAGAAGAAAATGAGATGGAAGAGCCAACAAAAGAGCCATCAATTTTTGAAAAATGGTTGCAATCTGAAAACGAAAAAAAAGTTGCGCCAAAGAAAAATCAAATGATTGTCTCAAAAACTCAAATCACCATGGCGCCAAAGAAAAAGTCTGACAATAAAACGCCATTTGTTGTAGGGAAAAAATGAGTTACTCAACTGCGGAATTGTTAGCATCTATCAAACGCAACCAAACAATTGCTGCGTCATCATTTCGTTTTGATGACACAGATTTACTCGCCATGGCTGACGAAGAAATCCAAGACGTCATTATTCCCATGATTTTACGATTGCATAGTGACAGACTTCTTTATACAGAAGTCCAACAAGTCGTCGCAAATAAAAAATCGTACACGATGCCTTATCGTGCGATTGGCGGACAGTTGCGCGAATTATTTTTTCAAGATGATTTATTAAACCCAACACTCACGCGTGATTTAAGATTGTATGATTATACATACGGCGTGCAAATTACGACACCCGGAAATCCATTAGGCTTTTATTTTTCAAGTAACACTGTTAATTTAGTGCCAACTCCAAATTCAAATTATGGGTATTTAAATTTCACATATCCCATTCAGCATAATAGTTTGGTATTGAGTTCTGCTGTGGCTGTTGTGCAATCTGTAGATTTAGAAGCAGGAGATGTGACACTCACAAGTTTACCGCCCTCGACGTTTTCTGCTTCGGTTTATTGTGACTTTATTCAAGCAAACCCACGGTGCAATCCGCGTATTTTATCATTTGATAAACAAATTCTCGGCGTCAACGATCAAGTCTTATCATTCAATCCATCCGATATTCCGGATGAATTGGTCGCTGGTGATCGTGTGACACTTGCAGGTCAAACTGACACGCTTTTATTGCCTGATGAATGTTATAAATACTTATCAAAAGCGATTGAATTAAAAATAATTGAAGCGCAAAAAGACTTGCAAGCGTACACTGCGTTTAAACCACAACTTAATGAGTTGCGCAGAGTTATGGAAAATATTTTAACACCGAGAATTACAGGTGAGCCTAAGATTATTATCAACCGCAACGGATTTTTAAATCGCAGAATGCGCAGAAAAGTTTTACCGAACATTACAATTTCTTAAAGGTTGTAAATGCAAATTACACAATTTAAAGGTTTAAATTTACAACAAAATAGTTTTCAAGATAGCGCGCAGGGCTTCTTAGAAATTGCAGAAAACATCATCTTTGCACAAGATGATATCATCCAAAAAAGAAACGGTTACGCGACATTTTTAAGTTCACCGCCCCCAAGTCCTGTTGATATTATTGATTACAAGAATAAATTAATTCTCACATCGCGCACGACAATTTCACGAATCGATCAGACAATTGCGGGCGATTTTCAGTCGATTACAACTTTGCTTGGCCAAACATTTACAATTAGTTTACCGCGTTCGGCACAGGCAGGCGGGAACTTATTTATTCCAAGCAATAATTTTATTATAAAACTTGAAGACACAACATCCTCATTATTAAAAGCAGGTGTGAATAAAGCGCCTGACTTGTTGTACTTGCCGTTGGGTTCCGGCTCCAGTTATGCTGTTAATACTGGGATCCACGCACCGGATACACAAATTGGGTATCGGGTTTTATTTGGTAGAAAAGATGTTAATCAAAATTTAATTTTAGGTGCGCCATCTGAATTTACCCAAACAGCCAATTTATTAATGACTGCAACGTCAATTTCAATTGCCACGTCAAACGTGACCGTAACGTATGCCGCGCATGGTCTTGTGACCAATGATTTCGTCACAATTAAAAACGCAAATGGCACTATTCCCGTGCCCGACGGTGAATATGTCGTAACGGGTTATACAACCAACACGTTTACAATTAGTACCGCAGCTGTGCTGACAGCAACAGCAAACTCAACAGCGTTAAAATTTGGGAAACGTATACAACCACAATTAGAATTTACAATCCCAGCAGATGTAAACTCAACGGCGTTTTTATATCGCGTGTACCGGAGCAACGCGTCGATTAACAATGACGTTGAGCCTGATGAGAGCACGCTACAACTTATTTATGAAGCAAACGTCACAAGTGGACAGCTTGCAACGGGATATATCAATTACACAGATACAGTCGATGATTTATTTAAAAGCGCATATCTTTATACAAACCCAAACACAGGCGAGGGCGAGACTGAAGCAAACTTTCCGCCGCCTGTTGGGTTAGATATTGCATTATTTAAAAATCATTTATTTATTGCAAACACCACAAGCAATTATACGCTTGATGTGTCTTTGATTCGCTCAAGCGCTTCAACGTTCACCAATGGTGATTACGTTGATATACTGCAAACCAATAACAATAACTTAAGCACAACAGCGCTATGGCAAAGCGGGACAACAGTCCGTTATACGACAAGCTCAACAGTTGATTTTATTGTCGGGATGTATGTCGATATTACGGGGTTTGCCACTGCCGCAAACAACGGCAGATTTATCATCACATCAAAAGCATCAAGTTATATTCAAGTGACAAACCCCGGGCGCACAAGTTCCACGGGCGACGAAACCACAGCACAAGCAACTCTCATTCCCGTTCGCCGCTACACGGCAGCATCCAGCAATTCTTACAACACCGCGGCAGGCGGTGAGTTTGCATTGTCAACATCAAGTCCCTCTGTGAGTGTGAATATTGACACCACAGCACGGGCACTCTGTCGTGTGATTAATCGCGATAATTATAGTAACATTTATGCAAGCTATACAAGCACATCTCAAAGCGTTGTGGGACAAATGTTTTTCTATAGCAGACTGATAGATGATACGTTTGTTTTGCAAGCAAGTAGTGCAACTGTGGGTGCAAACTTTAGCCCGAATATTCCAAACGCGTTAGATGATTATTCGGTTACAGGAACAAATACTCAGCTACCAAACGGTCTTTATATTAGCAAAGAGTCAGAATTTGAAGCGTTCCCACTCTTGTCTTATTTGCTTGTGGGCTCAAAGACAGCACAAATTCAGCGCATCATTCCATTAAAGAACTCGCTCATTATTATTAAAGAAGATGGCGTGTTTCGATTATCAGGCAACAATCGTTCTGATTTTTTGGTGACGCCAATCGATTTGACGATATTCTGCAACGCACCGGAAAGTGCCGTCGACACGGACAACGTGATTTTCGTCTGCACAACCTCCGGTGTTGCACGCATTACAGAATCAGCGGTGAGTATCGTAAGCAGACCGATTGAGCCTGTGTTGCACGCTGTATTTACGAATGCGAATTTTTACGACCAAACATTCGCTGCGGTTGTGCCCTCTGACCGCCACTATTTTTTGACAACACTACAACCGAACAATGCTGGCGCAACGACTTACGTTTATAATTTGCTCGCTGACAAATGGTCAACGTCCACAATTCTTTATAGACGCGGTGTGATAAAATTTGCTGATAACACACATTATGCCATCTCAAGCGAAGAGAACTTGATAAAAGCCCGCAAAACAAGCACACGACTTGATTTTTGCGATGAGAGCGCACAGGTCATCGCAATTTCAGAAGTTGCTGCAGACAAGCTCTCATGCAGAATCATTAGCCCGCTACCAATCGGTGATGGAGACGTTATTGCGTGGCAAAGCTCAATTAATCGTATTGATAGAATCATTGATGGCATTTATTATTTTGTCCGTCAGATTAATTTTACAGACACAGACTTACCGTTTCACTACCGCGCGATTACAAGCACGTGGGCGATGGCGCCAATTGGTCTTAATGAAGAAATTTTAAAACAGTTTTCCGAGTTGAGCTTAAATTGTCGCAACACAGCGATCACACATTTAGATATTGGGTTTATCTCCGACAACGCCGAGACCGTCTTTAAAAAATGGTCAGCGACAACCGCAAACCTCGCTTGGGGTATTTCCCCATGGGGCTATTTTCCTTGGGGCGCAGGGGAAACTATCAACTTAAATTTCACAACATACAGTGCGCAACCGGTGCGGATTTTTATACCTGTGGACACACAGATCACAACGTGGCTTAAGCCAAAATTTCGCCACGGCGAAGCCGCAGAGCTTATCAATTTACAATCCATGAATTTAAAAGTGCGTAATATTTCAGAGCGCATATCAAAATAAAAAGGAGTGCCTCTTGGATAGAACCTACTACGCCAGTGACACGATCGAAAAAGCATCACAAAAAGTGATGGAGATTGTCAGATTCCAACAGCAGAAAATGTTTTCCAGTGTTGGAATTGCCAATGTGTGGAATCGCAACTCGGAAGTTTATTACAGAAATAGTTTAATCGATATTTTAAACTTTACAGGCGAGCAGGGCGAGCTTATCGGCATGAGTGTCCCACAAGCCCGATCTCTTGTGAGACAAATTATTTCTATCATCACAAAACAAAAGTTGCAATTTGCAGCAAAAATGCGAAGTCGCGACTATAGCGCCTTTGGCAACGGACAGATTGCAGAGTCCCTTGCAAATCAAATTGTCAAAGACCAATCGCTCGATGAGAAAATCGACAGGCTCGCAGAGCTGACTTATTTACACGGCCAATGTTTTTGGCACGTGACTTGGGATTCAGAAGCTGGGCGACGTGTTGATACTGGCATGAGTGAGGCAATGCCTGATGGGATGCCCAGTGCGCCAGTGATGAGTGGTGATGTAAATATTCAAGTGGCAAGCGCTAAATACGTTTACTACGATTGGAACGAAGAAGATTGGAACAATTTACATTGCGTGACTGTTGCTAAACGCATGAACCGTTGGGATCTCATTGCGCAACATCCAGAGATGGAAGATGAGCTTAGAAAAATTCCGAATTTCAACCGAATTTTAAACGGGTTTACGACAACCATCGCTTCGTTTGACGACACACTGACACGCACAGATGATTTGATTCTTGTCTATTATTATTATCACAAACCAACCCCCGCTGTTCCCCAGGGTCGTATGATCATCATGTGCAGCGAGAAATGCGTACTGTATGATGGCGCAAACGTTTATGAATGCTTGCCAGTGATTCCTTGCATGCCAGAAAAACTTGATGACTTTTTGTTGGGCTATCCGCAATTCTCAAACCTAGCACCGTTGCAGGAAATGCTTGATATCAATTTTAGCACAATGGCAACGAATCAATCTGCATTTGGTGTGCAATCTGTTTTAAATCCTAGAGGCTCTAATATCGATATCACAGAAATTTACGGCATGCGTTGGATTGACTACACACCGCAGGGCAATGATGGCGGCGGAAAGCCCGAGCCATTGCAACTCACGCGCTCGGCTCCTGAAATCATGGATGGTATTAAAATTTACATTGATAACTTAGGCACACTTGCAAACATCAACAGTGCGCTACGTGGCACACCGCCGCCAGGTGTGACAGCGGGAAATGCGATTGCAACGTTGACTGCAAATTCGATTGAATTCTTTAGTTCGTTTTCAAAAGCCATCTTTGCAAGTATTGAGAATACAATTACGCTAGCGGTTAAATTCTATAAAATGCTAGGGGCAGAAGAACAACTTACTGTTATTTCTGATGGCAATATTTCTTATTTAAAAGAATTTAAGGCATCAGATTTAAGAGAGTTTGAAAGAGTTTCACTTGAAATCACAAACCCACTGATGGCAACTATCGCTGGCCGTCGCGACCAAGCAGAGATTTTGTTGAGCAAGGGATTAATTAAAGACATCGGCGATTATTTCATGGTTCTTGAGGGTGAACCGCCTAAGCGGTTATGGAATTCAGAACTCAATGAGTCGGCTTTAATTCAAAAAGAAAACGACGACCTCACTAAAGGCATCCAGTGTCCTGTGCTGTATACCGATAATCACGCATTACATATTGAGAAACATAAGGACATTTTGCGTAATCCGGAATTCCGCAGAAATGGGAATATTCAAGAAATTTTAAACCACATGGAACAGCACGAGCAATTTATCAGTCAGCAACAGCAAGCGATGATGCCGCAGCAACCCATGCAACCGGGGCAACCGCCGCAGCAAAATGAAATGCCGCCGGTTGAGCAAGAGCCAACGCCCGAAGTTGCGGCGATTGAAGATAGGCAGCAACAATCTAAACCGGCAACACCTGCGGAACCTGAAATTAGCTTTTGACGTGATGTGACGTCACATCAATTTAAAGGATTTTAAACATGCCGATAGTCTTTAGAAAAATTGATAATCTTGTAAGTAACCCAAAAAATGAAGCGGCACCCATAGGCGGCGGGTCGGGTGCTCAAAATAATCAAAACCCATACGCCTCAACGTTTCGCAACCCAAGCGATGTGTTGAGTGCAAACATCAACGAAAAGCAAGGCGACTTGGACACAGGGTTAAATCAGAACATCAAAGATGCACAGAGCAACTTAGACAAGTCAACGCAAACATATACAGACAATTTAAAGAATATTGAAAACGAGAAAACCTACGCAGGCAAGGATGAGTTGAACAAAATAGATGATGGCCAATTCTCAAAATTGCAATCATTATTGAGTCCGGAAGAGCGGCAAAAGCGCATGGACACAACCGCATCATCAACAAAATATATCAATCCTGATACGAGCGCAGTCGCCGCAGCAAGTAGCGTTCAAGGTCTCTCAAACCAATTGCGGAATCAGTACAACACAACCGCTGGGGGTTCCAGGCTTGATGCGCTGTTGTATCGCAACAGTGGGCAAGCAGGACAAGCCTTAAATAAAAATTTAAGTGATATTAATAATTTTAATACAACCCGTGAAAATTATTTGAACAATGAAAATGCCGCGCTTGCCAATGCAAAATCAAACCTCGCCAACACTGCAAACACAGTAAGAAATGATGTGCAAGGATTAAAACAACAACTCGGCACAACAGCACAACAGCAAGCAACCGATGCGCAAAATACGTTCAACACATCCCGGCAGAATTTGTTGAATAATGAAATCCCAGAATTGCAAGCAAACACAATCCAAAATCTGCTTAAAGATGTGGCATTACAAAATAATTTGACGCAATATTTGCCTGGACAAAATCAACGTTCCTCATTTCAATATGTTCCAAACATTGACCCATCTCTTTATGTGTCACCTGAAAGAACATTTGACCAATCTCAATTCTTAGATTCGAGATTTAATAAGCTAGCAGGCTTACTGGGAGAAGAACAAATCACACCGTCTGCAAGTCCAGCAGATACAAACGTTGCGTTTAATCGTGACGAATATCTCAACAATTTGCAAGAAAGCGCGCGTCCTGACTTGTTGCGATTCTTACAATCGCGAGTGCCAGCACCGCCCCCAAGC
>Ga0181352_1000806_pt1 | contig 12783 bp, 4 predicted proteins | sample Fa13VDMLBSN_FD_130103 | JGI IMG/M metagenome (GOLD analysis project Ga0181352, IMG submission 130103) | Freshwater viral communities from Lake Michigan, USA - Fa13.VD.MLB.S.N | ecosystem: Environmental > Aquatic > Freshwater > Lake | place: USA: Michigan | collected 2013-09-23 | reverse complement strand
CCAGCCTCTACTCCAGAATAGTAAACGTGAGGCATATAGAAAGGGTTTACGAGACCTTCTTGACCTCTTAGGGCTTGAGATCCCATAACTATATCTCCAGTGCTTTTAAAAGCCTCTCTCAAAGCCTCGTATATATCAGCCTGGGTCTTATCTTCAAACACTGAACTAGGATCATTCTGATAAGCCTCAAATAAAGCTTTATAATCCAATGTATCGTTAGGTCCAGGGAATCTTTCTTTTAATTTCTGATAGACTGTGAATGCAGCCATAGTTTCTGCCATCTTACCTCCTGTAAGCATCTTCATGGCAGAAGACATCATATTTGGAGATTCCATTTCATTAGCAATAGATTGCATTAATTGCAAATCATCGAATGCTCTTTTTAGGAAATCTGTTTGTGGTAGTCCGTTAGCTGCGTCAAAACCATGCTCTATAGCATAACCAATAACCCCAGCAGAAACGCTATTATAAATATCCTTTCTAATTACAAAGGTCTTATCCGTATCAGAATCTATCAAGTTCCCAGGAATGGTTAATTTTACCGGGGTAAGTCTGTTTTTAATAGAGTTATTCCCAGAAGCCTTAGCGTATGCTTTCATTACGTTGTTTACAAAATCCTCGTACTTTTGGATAGCTCTATCAGTAACTGAAAAAATACCCTTGGTTAGTGCGTTAGATCCAGCTATACCTAACAATTTCTCAACCTTAGAAGAATCATTTAATTGCAACTTTAATTTTAAAGCTTGCTTGTTCTTAGCAAACCTTGAGGCTAAAGACCATTTTTTATCTCCTAAATTTGTAATTTGTTGAGCTATAGCCTGGCCTATTGGAATACGCATCACTCCTCCGGATGGATTATATATAACTCTTCCAGCCGCAAGCTTAGAAGTCAATTCCATAGCCTCTCTTAAAGGAACAAATCCATTAAAAATAGATTCTGAAATAGCATTTAGCTTTTCTAAATCAGTAATTTCTACACTTGGTAAACTTTCAGGAGATCTTCTAAATTCATATACAGCACCATCCAAATCAGTAAGAACTTGCTTCTCAAAATCTGTTAGATTTGACATGACATCCGGATCGTTTAAAGCATCCTCCAAATTGTTACTTATAGATATTAATTCATCAGTTTTCAATGCATTTATCTCATCCTGTCTTTCGTCTTCAAATACTTTTTTACCGTCCTCTATCTTGTATATCTGTTCAAGTAAGTTATCGTACTCCTCGTCATTAACAATACCTTGATCGTACATTTGATCCAACAACTTCTTAGCTGAGTTTACAACTCGCATGAAATCTTTGTAATCATCAATGCTCTGGATCTCCTTATCACCTAACAATTTTGATAATTGGTCAAACATTGCCTGACCATTCTGCTGATTAAATTGCACATTAGCCTCATCAATCTTAGCATCCTCCTTCATTCTAGCCAAAACAACTCTATCGAATAAACTGTCTCCAGCAGCATCTCTAGCGTACATTTTAGCATGGTTTGGAATCTTCTGACTTAGATCATTTAAAGCTTCAAGATAAGCATCTAAATCAGCATCACTTAGGATTAATTGACCGTCATTACCAAACAAATTAACAGAAGCAAAACGTCTAACATCAGTCTCATACTTGTAATGTTTAGGCTTTAAAGCTGCTTTTTTAGCTTCATCAACCCTATCCATCTTCTCAGCAAAGGCTGCATTTGTTAATAACTTATCTATGTAAGCTATAAAATTGTTTAGCTTAGTTTCCGTATTAGCATTTGCTGCCATCTTAGCAAGCTTAGTAGCTCTTTTAGCTGATACTTTACCAACATTCTTTACAAATCCACTATCTAAAAACGCATTGATAATATCTCTAGCAGTTTGAAATTTCTCAAGATTTTTAGATGCTGTCTTCAACTTACCCTTAGCACTGTTTAAAGCAGCTGTAACTTCTTTTAATCTAGCTTTAAATACATTCTTTTTAGCTTCCTGGGAAATACCTAAATTCAAAGCCAGTTCTATGTCTTTCTTTAGCTTCTTCTTTTCATCTTCAAACTGTTTTCTTTGATCAGAAACTTCACCCTTCAATTCAGTGACCTGCTCTTTAACCTTAGCAACTTCTTGTTTACCTTTTTGTTTTTCAGCCTCTACTGCTGCTTTTAATCTCTCAGCAGCACGTTTACGGATATCTTGCTTCTGAGCAGTCATATCCTTCTTTAAAGCAAGTTTCTCATCTCTAGAGACGGTCTTTTGCTCAGCTAACTTCGTATTAAGTAAATCAATCTTGTTTTTAATGTCGGAAACCTGATCTGTAGACAAGTCAATTCCCTTTTGTTGGGCTATTTCTTGAATACCACCAGTCGCAAAAAGACGCAATAGCTCACGTCTTGTAAAGTCAATTTCCTGCCCATTAGATAGGGTTAAAGTCCAGATACACTTTCTTGCCATTATTGTTTCATTTCTTGGTCAAAGATAATAAATCCACAAGGATCGTCTTTAATGATCTCTAAACGAGCAATCAAATCACCATATTCACCAACAGCTTTACGTTGAATTTCAATAAATTCTAATAGGATCTGCTGACTAACAGGATCGTTCATCTTGTAGATATCTACATATAGATCCAATAAATCTCTCTCCATGTTGAAGGCTGACTCAAGTGCAGCCATCAAAGAGGAAGCGTCACCTGTAATTGAAGGGATAGCAGGCATTTCAGCCTCATAACCAACATCATTAAGGAAGTCTACAATCTTCTGGAAGTGGGTAAGCTCATCATTACTTTCATGCAAGAAGAAAGATTGAGTACCAAAATACCCCATCATTTGCATTTTTGTTGCAAAGTGACGGTATGTATGACTAGCCAACATTTCTCTTTCCAAAGCATCCATAAACATTGATGCTACAGTAGATTCTATTATTTGAGTTTTCATATTCTTAAATTATACAAGTTTTAATAAAGCCAAGGTCATCAGCTAATTTGTCAAAGTTACGATCAATTTCGGCTATTTTCTTACCTTCTTCTCCCAATTTTTCAGTAACTTCTTTTTGAGCTTTAGTTACTTCTGTACCGCCAGATTCTTGAGCGTCAGATAGCATTTCTACAGCTTCTGTTAATAGATCTCCATCAGGCTGCTTTCGCTCGCTCCTGACAGTATCTGATCCATCTCCTTTAACTCCTGTTCCGATACTGGTTTCTGTGTCGCTACCTCTAGACTCTTCTTGAACAGATCCGGAGACCCAACTTGGTTGTTCAATTCCTCCTGCTCTTTCTTTTGCAAGTTCTCTTGCTTGTTCGATTGTAATTTCTCCATTTTCATATTTTTTCCATATTTGATTTATATCTTCAACATTATTAGAATTAGATTTAAACGTGTCTTTATACAATCCTCTTACAGCTTCCCAAGTAATACTTTGTACTTGTCTAGGTAACAAACCAGTTTCTTTAGAAGCTAGTGCGTAAGCATCTGCATATGCAAAATATAAACCTTTAATTCCAAAAGGAGCTGAATTAGAAGTACCTGTTCCAAAATTTTCACCAACTTGTTTAGCATTACCACTTAAAGGCATTAATAAAGCAGCTGCAACAGCATGAGTATCAATAGTAACATCACCATCTTTACTCATTGGATCTATAATGTTATTGTAAAAATTTCTTATTTTATGATATTCCCCTAATGTCCTTGTTATATTATCTGAAGAGCCATCATTAAAAATAGAAACAGCTTTACCAATTTCAGTAAAACTTCCCCAAGCTACTTTAGCATTTTCTCCATTTTGTTTTTTAGCTACGCCTGCTTTATTGCCATCAGGAGTTACAATATCATAATCTTTAGTTGTATTTACTTCATGGTATGTTCTTACCATATAAGGCTGGACATAATCAGGAACCTGATCTAATTTTTTACCTATGTTACTTTCTAACATAACAAGCAAATCATTAGATTTCTGAACAGCTTGATCCATTTTAATTTTAGCCTCTTCTAAAGCCTTTTTATTAACTACGGTCTTATTTTTTTTATAAGCCAATTCAGCTTTATTTAATTTTTTACCTGGAGATGCAGCTCCATCATATAAACCAGTCTTGATTGTTTTTTTCTGATAATCAATCATTTCTTGGCTAAGAACCGGATTATCTTTATATGCAATTAAAACAAGTTCTGCTAATCTTACGTTTTGATACCAATCTTTTTGAGGAGATAAAGATGCAATTATACCAGCTACTTGTTCCGGTGTAATACCATACTCTTCAGCTAATTCATTTGCTATAGCATTTGCACCATCATACCATAAAGTTGAAACCTCTTTTAATTCAGGATCAAATTCATCCATCAAATATTTTAAATTGTCAGCAACTTGTCTTATAAATACATCATATACTTTTTGAGCATCTTCTACAGTGTTTATTTTTTTCCCTTTTAAAACTGCTTTTACTAAAGGATATTCTGCTATTATTCTTGCATTTTTTATGAATTGCTGTGGAGCGTTTTTCTTAACATAATCAATAGATAAATCATCAGTTTCTGAAAAAACAACATCTTTAGCTCCTTTTTTAGCTAATCCTTTTGATATTCTTTTACCAGGTCTATCTTTTTTTCTAACAGATTCAACATCAATATTTAACGCATTTGATTTTTGTCCTGATTGTTTCTCAGTCTCTTCTTTTAATTTATTAAATACCTCTTCGTTGTATTTATCTTTCAAATTATCTTTAAGATACTTCTTAGCCTTGTTCAAAGCTTTTGAGACACTTTCTCCAGCTTGTACAGCACTAGCAACAATCTCTACAGCACCATCCCAAATAGCCACAGGAATACCTAATCCAGCACTGTATAATTTACCACCTTTACTCTTTAATCCTCTGATAATGTCAGCAATAGACTTTCTCTTTGCTTCCTCATCTTGAGAAGGTTTTTGTTTACCATAAGCTTCTTTCTGAGCGTCTACAAAAGAATCACGATAGGCAAGAGCCTCGTCATATTGATCTTTAGTAAATTGCTTCTCTTCAATATCAAGCTTGTTCTCCGGATCGTAAATCATAGCAACTACATCTGGAGTACCATGCTCTTTTTTCTTCCAACCTTCTGGAGCATCCTTCTCACTAAATGGCAAACGAGATACAACTTTAAATCCATTACGCTGGTAGATATCCATCAAGTTATCTAATGCGAAATTATCTAGTTTTACACCTCCTGCTTCAATACCTTTCTTTACTAACTGATCACCAACACCTCTTTCTTCAGTATCTGGATATTTATAAAGACCTCTAATCTCTCCTGTTTTATCAACAATAGCTTCTCCACCTTTCACTTTGATAAGGGTTCCACCTTTTACATCACCTACTGGAGGAGTACTTACAGACCATAATTTTTCAGGCTTTTGTTTCTTCGCTTCTTCTAACTTACCTACATAATCCTCTGATTCAACATCCTTTTGAGTCTTGTATTTAGATAAGTCATTCTCATTTATATGAATAAATACTTCTTTATCAACAGGAACGCCAGCTTCTTTTTTCAATATCGCATTAGCTTCTTCTTCAGAAATATTAGGATCAGAAATTCTCTCCATTAACTCTGGAGTCACTTCTAAATAACCAACTAAATCTGTATTTTTACTATCATGAATACGATAACCTCCTTTACCAAATGATGATACTCTTAATCCTTCATCAGCCGCTTTAGCTAATTTATTATCAATTAAATTATTAAATGCTTTATATCTATTACCATCAAAATCTTTTAAAACATCATCAGAGTTTGATTCTTGATCTGCTTCGTTTTGTATTTTACCAAATTTTACTTCATTCTCTTCAGCTTCAGCTAAATCTTTATTTGATAATTTAGGATCTAAAAAATACAAATTAACCTTATCTTTATTATACTTTTCAAATTGATATTTTATATTTCCAAATAATCCAGTATCACTTTTTCTATCTAACTCTTTATTGGTCCATATATTATGAGGTAAATAACCCTGACCAACACCTGCTCCTGCTTCCATAAAGCTAGAGTCAATTACCGGTAGCTTCCCGAAAGGCTTATTTATTAAATCCTCTTTTTTATTTACAGGACCTTTTTGCTCTTGAGGCTTATATTTTGTTATATCATTCTCATTAGCGTGAATAAGAACATTATCACCCATTTTAACTCCAGCCTCATCAAATAGTATTTGTTTAGCTTGCTCTTCACTAATATTAGGATCTGAAATCTTTTCAATCAATTCAGGAGTAGCCTCGATATATCCTAATAACTCAGTGTTTTTAGTATCAAAAATTCTGTATGTACCATCCTTTTCATCGCTTACTAACTCACCCTTGACTCCTTCTTTCGCTAATTCAGCACCGACCTCGTTTTCAATAGCGGCATTTTCAGCACCTGAAAGAGTCTTATTACCTTGAGCATTAATCTTATCATTAAGCTTGGTATTATACTTATTTTCAGTATCTAATTGCCCTTCTGATAACTTAGGGTCAATGAAGTATAAAAATGCTTTTTTACCCTTGTTTAAGACCTCATTCTTTACATTACCTAACAAACTAGTCTTAGAGTCTTTACCAAGCTGTTTAGAGGCCCATAAATTGTTTTTAAGGTATCCTGCACCAATTCCGGTAAAGTCTTCTGTATTCTCAGGTAATTCACCGAAAGGTTGATTAACAACATCCTCTTTCTTTACACCCTCTTGGATGACTTCTTGTTTTTTTGGAGATTTTAATAATACAGGTAAATCTATTTTAACAGTTCCTGTAAGCCATCTTATATTACTTTCATCTAAACCAAATTTTTCTAAATATGGAAGTAAAACTTTTTTTACATTCTCAAAATCTTCTTTATTACTAACTCTAATATTATCAAAATCTCCTTTTTTAACAGGTATTCCTAATTCATTTACAATAGCATCACCATTAATAGCAACTAAATTAGTCTTTAATTTTCCATTCTCATCATATTGTAATTCATAACCTCTATCTAATTGTTGATTCCAAACTCTTAAACCATCTGTAGAAATGCTTGTTTTTTCCATATACTCATGACCTTCCGGAAGCATATCCTGAGCATTTGAAATCATTGTCTTAAAATTCTCTTTACTTCTAGATTGATTTTCAAATTTAGAACTCCACTTATTAGTAGGTTTACCATTTTCATAAACCCTATAAAACCCAACGAAATCATTATCACTAGTACCTGTAACAATTACATCTAATGACCCGGTTTCTGGATGAGAATATTGTACAAACTCAATTTCATTAATTTTTTGTCTATTAGTAGGAACTGCTGCTTTATCACTACCTCCTAATTCACTAGAAAAATTACCAACGCCATCAAATAAATCTGTTCTTTCTATTTGAGATTGAGTCTCTATTCTTTTCTGCTCAATTAATTCAGGATTATTTTCTAATTCAGGTTTTACACTCTCTTGGCTGACTTCTTGACCTTCTTGGGCAACGACTTCCCCTTGGACGCTTTGTCCCATTCCTTGAGGTTCACCCCCTGTTTCTGTAGTTGCTCCTTGTTGGCGTGGAAGAACTTCCTCTGTGCTTGGCTCTTGTAAGGCATATTGTGGTAATTTGAATTTAGGATTATTTCTAGCTTGATCAATATACTGCTCTACAGCAGCTTTGATATTTGATATTTCTTCTTTAGTACCCGGATCATCAATTCCAACCTCTTTGTTTTTACTTTCCAAGTACTTCATTCTCCTAACCTCAGAAACAACATGAGCTTTTTCATCATCAGTCATATTATCCCATCCTGGTTTAGATTTCATTGCATTGTTAATAACTGCAAATTCATCTATAATTTCTTGCACTTCATCTGGAAATTCAACTTCATTAGACTGAGCAATTTGTAATATTTGAGGATTAATAGCTGCTTGATAAAAAGCGGACTCTTCATGAGGCATGAATGGTTTAGCTAATCTACCAACAACCCTAGCTCCTTCAGCACCTAACCAACCCCCTACAACTGTGTCTAGGTAATCTTGAGATTGAAATGTTTCAAATTGACCTTTATCTTGATTTTTTTCATTAAATCCAGTCTTAATCAAATCGGTTAAACCTTGCGCCCCTCCTTCTTCTATAACGCCTTCTTTAAAGAAATTATCAGCAGATTTTTTAGCTTGATATTTTAATGACTTAGGCAGTTGTTCAAAAGTTACAGCCAATGCTTCCTTTATTGAATTTGTTTTCTTTAAAGCTTGAAAAAATGTATTTCTTGCTTGAGGTACTTTAAACAAATTAAAATCAGGGAAGAAAGACTCAACCATATACTCAGCGGCAGCTATACTAGAGGCAAATTCAGCAGCTTCTTGACCGGAATAACCCATTGATAAAGCTTCTTCATAATTGTCAGCCAAAGTGCTTCCCATCATCAATAAACCACCACCAACTGTAGATCCTAAACCTAAAGCTCCAGTAGCTAAAGATCCGGATGCTGCTAAAGAAATAGATGCTAATCCTGAGCTAGTTAGATTGTTTAATCTGTATATAAGAGGAAGATCTTCGTATTTTTTAGGATCTCCCATAAAAGCCATATCTTGAGCAGTACCAAAAGTCTCTTGTTTTTGCAAAGTATATCCCTTAACAAAATTACTCATCTGATCAAAGATATCATAATCTGTATCTCCCCAAGCTTCTCCAGCAATATCCCAAGTGCTACCAATAAAATCAACAAAAGATTTACCTACCGTTCCTGCGTATCCTCTAGCAAATTCACCTGCAATAGAATAATCCCCACTCATTGCTTCATCAAATCTCTTTTTAGCTGCAAATGCATTCTCTTCTTTCTGTTTCATTACTTCAGAATCTAGAGATCTAAGTTGAGATGTAGTTATTTTAGAGTCTGTATAACGACCCAAAGCATCTTCATATTTTGCTTGTATTTCAGGAGTAACACCTGTTTTTTCTGCAAGACTAGCAACCTGACTTACTAACTTATTTCTTTTTTGAACTAGTTCGTTATATTTATCCATCATTGGCTGAGTAACTCCTCGACCTGAAGGATCAATATTCATTTCCTTTAATTGCTTATCAATAGCTTCTACTTGTGAATTAATTACATTAATACCTCCGTAAAAACCTTTAATATCATAATCCTTTTCAAGCTTAGTCATTACATAACCATTCAATAAGTTATGCATCTTCATAGCTTGTACACGATAGTTTTCTAAAACCTCTTTCTCCCCTAAACTTCTTTCATCTGATTTTTTACCTTTGATAGCGGTAATTTCATTATTAACTCTTTCATATTCTTGAGGATTAGTCTTTTGTAAATACTCAAGATAATCTTGCTCTAATAAACCATAAGCATTTTCTACTTCTGATCTATTAATAACATTTAATTTTTTAAAGTCAATATCATTAGATCTACCACCAAACTGGTTATCAATCATTGACTCAATTAAACCGTAGTTCTTTCTGTATAATTCCTGCTTATCAATTTCTTCTAAATCCTGCTTATACTGTTCTTCAATTTGCTGTAAGGTCATTCCCTTTACTTTCTCACCTGCCTCCTTTATTTTTTCTTGTTCTTGTATTTGAATTTCTTGCTGTCGAATATTAGAAGGAACATTAAGATTATCTTGACGAGGAGATATTTCATCCATAAGACCTTGCGCTAATTCCTCATCAGTCAATGCCTTCCAAATCTTCTTACCTGTTTCAGGATCTATTGTATATTCATCAGTACTAGACTCACCGATACTTTTATCTTTTAAATCTGCATTATTTATTGTAGATTTCTGTTGTAATTTAGGAAGTGTTCCTGGATCATACTTAAATGATGGTTGCTTCTGCTCCTCGTAAACAGGACCTTGAATAGTCAATGGTTTACCACCCTGATTGTAAAATTGTTCAGAAATTGTAGGATAGTTTTGATCAAACCATTGCTTCTCTTTTTGAGCATTAGGATCATTTTTATATTGATCCAAATAACCAAAATAGTTATCTATCTCTTCAGCAGAGTTAAAAACCCTTTGAGGTTGAAAAACTCTAGGACCTTGCTGAGAAGATTGGGCAGGCTTTGATCCACTGGATTGTTGGGTTTTCTGAGAGCCATTTGATCCAGTGTTGGTACTTTTTTTTTTAGGGTCAGTCGTTACAATAGCCTGAAACTCTTCTACGGTATCAGGCAAAGTAACACCCATTTCATCATATTTATCTTTGTTGTTAAGCGCACTTTGAAAAGCACGATTAGCTTTTTCAGTATCTTGCATATCAATAGCAAAAGTTTCCTCATCCGCAAGACCTGGAAAAATACTTTTTGAAGCTTTATAAATATCTGTTCTTGTCATATCTTAATTAGTACATTGTTGCGAAACCTTTCTCTTCTTGTTTAATCCCTCTTTTTGTATCTCTTTCTTCCTGTTGATTAACAACATCTTGGAATCCTTTATAATTATTTTTAAACACTTCATAATTATCATATCCACTTAAAGGATATTCAACAGCATTCCCTTGATATCTATTTACCATATCCCATGTTAATGAACTAGTTTCTGTTATTCCAGAATTACCACTAATTTTTTGAAAATCTTTAAAAGGAATAGCTTTCATTTTATACTTCCTTACTCCACCATCAATAAAAGGAATAACTTCTATAGGGATAACTTGATCTTGAGGATCATCTTTCCCCCATCCCTTTGCTTGAATAACTTTAGCGTATTTATTTGTTCCTTGTAATTTAATTCTATTAATATCTCCTTTTACTAACCCTCTTGATTTATCGTCCTGGTTTACATAATCAGTAGATATATTTACTATATCAGTATCTTTCTTAGACCCACTTGAACGAGCAGCTCTAACTCTAGCCTTTTCGTTTTTATCCCAAAGCTCTAATTGTTGTCTAAAATATTCAATAGTAGCTTTTGGAGTTGCTTCTTTTATATTACCCTCAAGATAGATATCCTCCATCACCTCTTTCTTTCTCTCGTCTGTAAGACCATCCCATTTAAATTTAGCCATTCTATCTAATTCTGCAGGATCAGTTTCTAAAATCTCACCAGTTTCATTTTGAGGAACAACATAATTTTCTTTAAGATAACCAATCAAATCAAATTGTTTTAATGGTCTTAATTGATTAACCTTATCAAAACCACCCTCAACTCCACCTTGCTCATAAGCTTTCTTAACCTCTTCTTCATATTGTTTTATATCTTTTTCCTCATAATCCTTCCCTAAACCTGCAAGCATTGTTTGCATATTTTTATTATACCTATTGAAAGCTTCATCATTCATTCCTTTTAAAGAATTTAATCTAGCTTTCTTTTTATTAAGCTCTATCTGAAATTCAGTATTAACAGGCTTACCAGAAGCTCTATATTCAGAGATGAAATTTCCAATATCATCAACTTCTTGTTCAAAGTTAGATTCCGCAATAACCCACTTAGGATCATACTTTATATCGGTGATGTATTTACTAAAAGCCTCTTGTCTATTCTTCTCGTTTAGCAAGTCTTTTTCAAGCTCAAGTTTTTTTGTTTGTACAGCCTTGTCAGCATATTGTTGAGCTACATCAAAAGGATTAGGCGCACCTAGATTATACTCCTGTGCATATCCAGTACCTTGACCGGAGCTATATTGCTCTGGAGCTAAATCGGGAACTAAAAAATCTAATATCGCCATATTATTCTCCGTAATTACGTTGCATCCCTAAATTAAATCTATTGATACGATTCTGGTTAAAAGCATTTAACTGATTATTTTCAAGCATCATTTGAGCTTGAATAGCATTAAAATTTGAAACAAGGGGATTAACCGTACTCTTGATTGTATTATACGTTGGAGCAGGGAATGTTTGAGATGGTTCTGGATTTCCAATCATCTTACCAATACCAGGCTTAAAGTTACTCAAAGTAGCACCTTGCAACATTGATGGAGCATTTACAGGGGCGTTCATTGCTTGACCAATATTCACATCTCCAACAGCAGGATTATTAATACTAAATGACTTTGGCTGCATTGTTGGAATTGCTGAAGCAGTGTTTTTATTTCCAAAATCACCGTACATAGCCTTCAACTTAGCCATCTCATTAGCCTGCATCTTATCCATCATTGCCATCTCCCCCTTATATCCTGCATACTGACCAACTGAACCTGCTAATCCTGTAAGACCTTGAGCCATGTTCTGCTGACCAGCACCAGCCATTCCTTGCAAACTAGCAACTTGCTGATTGTACTTATTAAGTTGATCTGCTTGAACAGCCCTTTGCTCTTGAGCCATTTGACCCAAAGATTGTTGATAGTTCTGAAGATTAACAATGTTCTGCTGTTCCGCTTGATATCTACCTGCACGTTTCTGAGCATTAGCATCGCTAGTCATCATAGCAATAGATGTAAGCCTGTCAGCCAAGCTACCACCTTGTCTATTTACGTTTGCAATTTGATTACCAATGTTCGCATCAATCTCAGCCTCAGCCTGTTCTAAACCCATGTTTCTATCAGAAGCAATAGTTTGAGAAATACCCAAAGCTCTTTTCGCTTCTTCTGGAATAGCGTAATCAGGACGAGAAAGTTTTTTAAGTTCCTCGTTAGCCTTCTTCTGTTGAGCGAATCCTTGTACACCCTGAGCTACACTAAGCCCAGCGTTTACAAGCATCATCATAGTCATTGGATCTACCATATCACTTGCAAATTAAATATTTTTTTATCAATTTTCCTAAAAAATTTTTCACTTTATATCATTGCTTCGCTTGGTACATAACTGCACTTCACGTCAAACAATATCGCTTTCTCATTACCTGCGTACTCAATGTTGTGAATAATAGCGTACCCTCTAAGCTCCCTTCCGTTTATCAAAGCCTTGTCAGCAGTGTTCGT
>Ga0181352_1000805_pt1 | contig 12789 bp, 26 predicted proteins | sample Fa13VDMLBSN_FD_130103 | JGI IMG/M metagenome (GOLD analysis project Ga0181352, IMG submission 130103) | Freshwater viral communities from Lake Michigan, USA - Fa13.VD.MLB.S.N | ecosystem: Environmental > Aquatic > Freshwater > Lake | place: USA: Michigan | collected 2013-09-23 | reverse complement strand
TTTAATAAATGCTTCCCATGCCTTGTCTCTCGCTGGGTTACTGATCTGCACATCATCAAATAGTCCTGTGTTCATCTCTCTTAGGTCTTTGCGCCGTTTTTTGGCAAACGCTTCGGCTTCTTCCAAAGAACAAACTTTATATTCGCCTCGGTCTATGTCTCTAGCAATCTTGCGTGCCTTATCAAAAAACTCTTCACTCATTTTTGAATCCTTTCCCATAAATCAGACAGCGACATCCCTTTGATTTCTTTCCAGCCAATATGTATACAGGCATACATGATGAACAGGAAGAAGCTAAACACCACCGCAAATATCAGCACCGCACAAGTAGCGACAAACAAGGCAAACATATTTAGTATTGTGACAATCATTTCTTCTCCTTTATTTACATCTTCCTAAAGTCCGACATGGGTATGTATATACAGTCCTCAACATCCATCGAGTCACCCCTGTCATAACGACCGCCTTGCTTTATCTCGTAGTTGTCTTTCATTTTTGTAATGTATATACCATCGGTAAAACTAACCACCAACATAAACGGCACGTTCTTTTCTTTAGCCATTGTTAGCCCATTACGCCATTTATTAGCCCCTAGCATGTAGGTAGGGTATTTGTTGTAGGAGTTATTACGACACTTGATCTCAACGAGGGCGGCAAGTTCCATGTCAGGGTAATGTAGATACCCATCAATACCCGCTAACTCAGCCGTCTTCATATAGATACAGGCGTAGTTATCCGCAATATACCGGCGTACATTGTCTTCCCTCTGCTTATCAAAAGCAGATTCATATATAGGTCGCATTTTTTCTCCTACAACTTATTATTCTGTGCCGGTCTTTCCCGACTGCCCGTTGACTCTCACACGAGGAAAGGCGTTTGCACGTGAGCAAACTTGCTTACATATGCGTCAACTGATGTGGTTTACTATATGAGGGACACATTCCCCGGGTTAGCTAGGCACTCACACCTTATCCTGTAACCTCTATGTCAATCTTTACTTTTTGCGTTCCCGCTTACTAACTTCAGATACTAAATTCCGTTTTGAATCTCTCTTGAAAGATCTATTTTTACTAGCACTTTCAACCTTTAATCCGTCCCCGTTTGAACCGCCCTTATCAAATGCTTTAACGTGAGCCACGTCCTTGCCGTCACCCTTGCTTACTTTGCCATCTTTCATTAACTTAGCACGAGCCGCATTACGTTGGGTACGTTTTTTAATCTGCTCAGGTTTTCCCTGATACTGCTCGTATTCTTTTTTATACGGGCGTGGTTTGTTTACATAAGGCATATCAATCTACTCCATTATGGGGGCAACTAGTTACAGAACACCATTTCTTACAACTAAAGTTACGCTTGGGGTTCCACACACCTGTATTGTGGCATGCTTCTAACTGTTTCACAAGTGGCTTAAATTGCTCAAAGAATGCTGTCCTGTAAAAGCAGTCGTACTCGTCTTTAATAAACTCCTGTGACACTACGAACAACAACCCCGCCTTGATGACCTTGATCTCGGGGAAGTGAGTAAAGACAGCCGCCGCTAATAACTTAAGCTGTTTAGTGTCCGCATACTTAGCTGATTTGCCTGTCTTATAGTCAATTACCCTAGCTTCTTCGTTCTCTCGGTCTAGTATGATGAGGTCCGCAATACCACGCCACCAAACTTGTTTGTCAAAGAAGTCACAAGCCACGATCCGAGTATCATTGTCGATGAGTTTTACCCCCATCTTGAACTCGCATAGCTTCTCGCCGGGGATTGCCTTTAGCTTATCTAGCATAGGCTGAATATACGCATACTTCTCGGGTATTGGTTTGCCGTCTCGTATATGTTCTTCAGCAGATAGGTGTAGGTCTTTGCCGTAGATAATCGCATCCGATTCGGGTTCAACGATGTCTTTGGCTACCCGCAAGTGGTAATACTTCTTGGGGCATTGCTCAAACAATGTGATGCTACTGTAAGACCATGCTGTCATTTAGCATTCTCCGTAACTACTGCCATATCCCGCTTCGCAACTAACAGGCAGTCCTGTTGCCCACTCGGGTGTCCACTTCATACAATCCATGACATAAGCCATGGCTTCGTCTTTCTCTTCCTCGGGTGCTATACACGCTATCGCATCATGCACCGTTAACACAGGCTTGTAACGCTTGGCTATACGCAACATCTGCTCACCGATAATGCAACGAGCAAGTGCTTGGCATACGTTTTCTACTAGCTTGCCACCGTATATTTTAACAGAACCTCGTTTAGAATCATAGACATATTGCTGACCATCATGGCTTTTTATTTTGTGTAGGTTTGGATACCTTTGATACAGTCCGTTAGGTAGTAGTAACCCTAACTTCCCGTGAACCTCCACAACACCATTCCCAAACGAACTCGCCTCGTTCTTGAGCATGCCATCAATGGCTGTTTTTCCTTGTGACCACAGCTTGGGTATTTGCGGGTACGTTTGCCGGTATGTTTGAATGATATGGATAGCCTCAGATTCCGCAATCTCCATGCCAAAAGTTTTGAGTTGTACCCCGAATTTCTTTGCCCCCATGCCGTAGCCAGCCCCAAGGATTGTCGTCTTCCCAACAAAGCGTTCTGTCTTATCAATCTGTTCACTAGGTTTGTTATAAATCGCTGACGCCATGATTTTGTATACATCCTCACCATTATGAAATGCCTCCACTAAGTCTGTTTGTCCTGATAGCCATGCCAACACCCTTGCCTCAATCTGCGATGAGTCCGAGTCAATAATGACGTGACCCTCGGGGGCACATATAGCCATCTTTAGTTTGTTTGCGTTTGCCCCACGACTCGGTAAGTTTTGTAGGTTGATCTTGTCTGCACCGCCCCATCGCCCTGTATGAGCCGCATAGTATTGCAACGGCACAGGCATCCTACCTCGCTTGGCTATTTCGATGAATCGTTCTGCTCGGGTTTCTTCCAAGGTTGACTTCGACCCCAATCTAGCGGCAACGAGAGTTTGAACTCCAATATCAGGGTGTTCAGCCAACGCCTTAAATCCTTCATCGCTTTTAGCAAGTGCATACGTTTCCTTCCCCGTAGTCAAAGATATTTTGGTAGGTGGCTCGACCCCAAAGCTACGCAACATCTCTGCAAACTTAGGGTTACTCATCAGGTCATCCCTCGTCTCTACTCCAGCCTCTACGAGCAAGTTCGCCTTACGTTCCTTTACGTTCTCTAGGTGTTCCTCGAGGAGTTGCTGATCCAGAACCAATACAGGTTCTGAAAACATCTTTATGGTAAGACTTATAAGCTGCAGTTCTGTGATCTTAAAGTGTGGCAATAAGCAATGGAGAAGTTTATAGGTCAGGTCTACATCGTTCTTACAATATCTACCATACGCATCAAGTTCCGCATCGGAGAAATGGATTCTGTTCTTGCCCTTGGCGTCTAGAACCTCCGACCCCTTCTGACCGAGTCCATAGTGTGTGACGAGTTTTGCGAGGCTGTTCCCCACTTCAGACCCGTGAATCGCTCGAGCCATCGAGAGAGTATCGAGCCAACCCTTAGGTTTAATACCGAATTTCCAAGTAAGTATAGAGGCATCAAACATAGCATTATGGGCAAGAACAAGGCTATTAGCCCAGTCATAATTAGCCAAAAAAGAACTAAGTCCATTAGCATCTCCGCTGTACCAAATAGTTTCTTCATCATTTTCCTTTACGGCTACGCCAATAACTTCAAACAACGGCGATCTAACATATTCTTCTGTCGTGATCTTGGATAGGGAAAAGTCTTGGTCATAGTAGGTTTCAAAATCAATCGTTATTGTTTTCATGTTTTTCTTTTAGTTCCATCCACGCTTGGTACAGGTTTTGATAGGCGTCAAACATTCTTCCATACGCCTCTTTTAGCCGTTTTACTTCATCGTTAACGATGTGTAACTGCTTACGCAACATAACCTCTGTATCTTCTTTGTCTACATCCACCCATCCTACAAACGGCACAGGCTCATAACTTGCACCGCAATCCACAATTACTGTGGGCTGAGTATGTAGCTTTGCGTATTCCCTATCTTCTGTTGTCCATGTGGTCATACCATTCTCCTTAATCTTTACCGAAAAAATCGTTTAGTTTTATACCCTTTTTAATTAGGGCTTTTTTAATTTTGCGTAAGGCACTTTTCTCCATATCGGATACATATGCCCTAGACACACCGAGTTCCTTTGCTATCTCTTCATGCGTCATCAAAGGTTGTTCTGCTACCCCTCGGCTCTTCTTCGTATCTACCATCTAATTCCCTTTGCTTAAGTACCCATCCGCATAAAATACCACCTAGAAAAACTAGTATAGTCCAGCAAATTGCAAAAATAAATAGGTTCATTTAGCACCTCCCATCCATGTCAATTTTCTTTGCTTTCTTTATTTTCTTGAGTAGCTTTTCCCGATACGCTTTAGCTTCTTCTGGCGCATACTCGTCGAGTTCCCATACCTGTTTATAGGTATCAAATAACCTTTCCCAATGCAGTTCAAAGGCGTTTGATATAGCCAATAAACCATTTATCACTTGGTCTTCGGTCAATGGATCGGGGTGATCCCCATACCGCCATATCAGAACATCTATTAGTTCTTTAACTGTCCCTAGGTTATGTATGTCACTTTCTAGTCTTGATGCGTCCCGCATTTTTTACCTCCTTCTTTGGTCTTGGATTGTATTCCCTGTTTTTAATAGCCTCTTTAAGGATAGCGATCAAGCCCCATTGAATGAGCAATTCCATGCCCTCTTTATCAACAGTAACTAGGGCATCTGCCGACCCATCCTCATGCTCTTTGGTAATTTTTACCTGTAAATTCATTTTGTTTTCCTCCGTTTAACCGCAACAATTCCTTTTTCTTCCTTGGGTTTTCTTGCCTCCATCATGGCATCGGCATACTCGTAGGCAGTTATAGTTGCAGACTCGGTGTCTTCACCACGATACCTAATTATGATTGCCGTTAAAGCCAAGCCCGCAAATATATCTCGTAACATCTCTTTATCATCTTGGTTCATATTAGTGCTTCTCCTAGTAAACGCATAGCTTTTGCGTAGTTATCTTCTTTCTCGGGTTTGGGTAGCTTAGTTAGCTTGAGGTCAGACCTACCATCTATAAAGCGTAACGCTTCGTCTTCCCATTCAAACCTTCTAAGCACCCCTGTATCATCTGATACGACAAACCGCATCACAACCTGCTTTCAAAAATCCCACGCAGTAAAAGATACACAGCCTTAGCCTGAGTCACACTAAGTCCTTCTACTACTTTCTCAGCATTAAACTCGGGTGTATTTTTTGTTGAGGGTGGATTAACGATTTTGATTACGTTGCTTGGCTTGGCTTTCTTGACAGGCTTACTCCCACCAATCGGTCTGTATTTTGCTTCGACCGCACGATAAACAAAGTATGTCTTTCTACCAAACCCGGGGTATGGAGTTAAGTTCCTCTCATCCCTAGCAAGCATCCCACAGTCACACATCTTCTTTAGTGTTGTGGACACAACGTTATCGGGATACTTGGGGAAAGCCTTTCGTGCATCCAATGCACTAATGTTTGGGTGAGATTTAACCCACTCAAATAGGCGTTCATTAAACGTTACTTCTTGGGTTTGTGGTTTATTGTTCACGATACCTTCCTCGTTCCATACCTTAATTGTTTTTAACATTTCAGTTCTAAGATCAGGCATTTGCTTTCTCCTTAATGTTTGCGATCTCTCTCATTAAATACCATTGTGCTTTCTCAAGGTCTTCTAGTTTTCTGCCTTTGTGGTCAGCACGACTTACATACTTAATAACATTACCTAGGTTATACCCAAAGTTCTTGGCTTCGATAAAGTCAATGGTCTCAATCCCGCCTACTTTGTAATGCTCAGGGTTATTGACCATATCCGACTTGACCTTTGCTTTTCTACCTTTAGATACTTCCCGCACTAACTCCTCTACAACTTTTGGACTGCTTACTTCTTCTATTGTTACTGCTACTTCTGCTTCTTCAGTTACTTGATTCCAACCCATGTTACTTCTCCTTAAATTAATAAATCAAACACAGCCCCCGCCAAGACAACTTCCTCCTTGACTAAGGCTTCTAACAACCTATCGAGATCAGTTAACCCGTTCTCGTTTACTACAACTGCAAACCCACCCACCTTGGCTATGTCTGCCAAGTTCTTTTCTTGTAAAGCAGTAGGTTTATTGGTTCCCGCTTTGACTTCTATACCAATGAATTTGCCCTTGATACAGGCGACAATATCAGGCACTCCCGATGTCCCAAACCCGCTTGTGACAGGCGTGAACATATATACCTCATGCTTTTTAAGCAAGGTTTTAACCTTATCTTTGACCTTCTTCTCGGGCGTGCTTGCCATTTCTATCCTTCATTTATTGGCTCAAATATATAGTAAATAGAACTAGATATTCTCTTGCCTACACCATCTACTGTGGTGTCATCTTCTGCAATTTGTAATACAGATATTGCTTCTAATACCCACCTTGGGACTTCGGTTTTCGGCATTAGTTTTTTAATATTACTACTTTGGCTTGGCAATGTAAAGTCATTAACCATATATTTACCATCAGGGTTTACCTGAACTCGCCAAACATTATTCATAGGCAGTTCCTTTTGGTTCATCATGCCTAATATATCCCATAAGACTGTAGTAATCCATGCCTTTGGGTCGTTTGCTTCAATCATGGCAAGTAGCCTTTGATCCTCCCACGCATTTATTAGTTCTTTTACAGGGTTCATTGGATAACCCAATATACATTGAGTGCAGACCGAACACCTACATCCTCGATAAAAGTCCCGACTTCTGTAATATCAAGCACAGCCATCTTTCCAAGTATTTCTTCGGGCAACTTATCTTTGCTTGGCACTTTTGGCACTGTTATAAACTCCTTTTGTGCTACACCATCCCCCGAGCAATACTCTGCCTCGCCGTTATCCTTGATTCGCACCATGGTATATGGCGGGTTATAGTTTGCCTGAGCCTCCATCTCCGCTTGGTTATCCCTGATATATTCAACAACCTTCTTAAACTCAGGGGTCTTAGGGGTATACCCTAACTCCATCATGTTTTTAATCTCGGTTAGCCTAGCCGTCGTGCCGATACCGCCTAGGAGGGACTCTAAGCCTGAGTTTAGCTTGGACTTCTTCGCCTTTAACTGCTTGAAAAACTTATCGTGGTATTCGTTAAACACCTCGTTTGCACTTACAGGCTTTAAGAATTTTGTAGCCGTCTTGACCGCAACATTCATGTGCTTAGATTTTTTGGTGTTATGTGACGAACCTGACCATACGGAATACTTATTGTTTTCAATAAGACGACTTGTTACACAATACTCCTCGTTGTGATCTATACCGATACTGCCAATGCTCTTGTGTGAGTCCTCATCTGTAAACACCTCTATGCTTGTGGCATATGATTTTAGTTCGCCCATTTCATCTCTTACATTTCGAACCATCCTTGGGCTAGAGGAAACTGTAAACAATAACACAGGGTTTTTCTTTTTGACCGCATTCATGAAGTCATAAAGACTCTCTAGTATTTCTCTGTCTTGATACATAACTGATTTCATTTATTCCTCCTCAACTTCTTCTATGTCATTACAAAACTCTTCGGCATGGACTTCTTCACCGCCACTGAAAAGATTACAAGCTAATTTCTTTGCCTCTTTTTCGTTTTCAGCCCATACTTCGATGTCCTCAGCAAAATGGGAGATCCGCACCCACGTCACAATATATTTAGTTTTTTTCACTTTCTTCTCCTGTTTCTAATACTCTGATTAAGGTTTCGGCTTGTTCTTCGGTATCGCACCGCTTAATTAAGTCGTCGCCATTCACATGGGAAAACAAAACTTCCCACTTACCATTTCGTTCTACTGCAACATACATAGCCATAACTTCTCCTTTTATTCAGGGTTTCGATCATGAGCCATTTCGCCAAGAGGCACTTCCACTTTTTTGAATGGTCTTGCCACATGGTATAGATCTCGTTTAATTATTTCTTTTACATTACTAAAGACCTCGACACAATCGTAGCGACCCTCGTCATTACGAACATATTGTGTGCGATGAGCCTTATGTTTGTAGTTCTGAGCCATCTTGAACCACTCCTCGGGTATCTCATCCCCTTTGGGTGTAAGCAATCCTTCCCAATTAGTTTCTTTGTTCTTGAGATGCTCTGTTATCACATTACCCCAAATGTGGTCAGGCTCTACCAAGGGGAACATAGTCGCAACATAGTCTGTGAATGGTTTAGCAATCTCACGAACTTTCTTCGACTTCTCTCTATCCACCCTATGCACCACCTTACGCAAGGCAGATAGAATTTTCCATTGAGTTTCCCCATTCTTGCGATACACCACCACATCTGCTTTCTCAAGCGGGTAATATTTTTTAGTGCCGTCGGTATCTATTACCACATACTTGTCCGCTTGATTGTTGATGAAGTCCAAGCCTTTTGCCATGTTGTATTTGTAAAAATAAAATACAGACGAACTACAAAACGCACCCATGTAAAGGCTGTGATCCCCCCAATAAGTTCGAGGCACATGAATTGTGATAGTTTCTTGCTCTGCATTTTTCATAAAAGTTAACGCACGACAATGGTTATAATCTTTGTAATGTTCATCCCCCTTTATCTTACGGGTCTCAGACCAACGATACGCATTACAGGTAATGTAATACTCCTCGTCTGATACTTTGACAATGCGTTCGTGGCAACGATCCCTTTCACCAATCGGTCTAACATCTAAGTTCTTTCGCACACCACGCAAGGGTGTTATGCTTTCGTAAAGTTGTTTTGCCGTATCAAAGTCCATGTCACGACCTTGTTTCATTTGAACTTCTTGAGGGCTTCTTCCAAAATATCCATATCCCATGATTTGTTACCTTTTCTATTTAAGTTATAAATCTACTATTGAATAAACTGCGTTATATTCCCGCCTTGCTTGTGGATAAACCTCATCTACCCATTGGATAAATTGTTCGGCAATACCTAATCTAGATGCTAAGTCATCACGCTGATTTTCTAGATCATTCTCTCTATCCGATACATCTTTAAGGTCTATCTCAAGTTCGTCGAGTTCATCCTTTAACGAATTAACCTCTGACTCGCTAGACTCAAGTCTGTCTTGCAACTCTTTGATTTGTTCCTCAAGTTCTACACTCATTTAGTCCTCCATATTAATAACTGAACCAACTGTCGGCACATCCTTACATCTACCAACAATCACCCACAACACAGGGCAAGACCATTGCCCACCCCAATCACCGCCTACATATCCATCGGTCAACACCACCATGCACTCAGGCTTAATGTTGTTGTCAGATATATACTTAGTGATACAACTTGGGCTTGTGCCACCACCACCCTTTGGCTTGGTAGATGCCATCAACTTATCGCCATCACCCTGACCATACACCTCATGCCCTGCCACCTCATGATCCCAATACAGCAAGTCCACGATCTCGGGATTCACATTGTTCATGATCGCTACAACCTCGGATAAGAACCGATTGACTGCTACATCATCAATAGAACCTGAAGTATCTACGGCAACACCTAGCCTACCCATGGTCTGACTGATTGTGCTTGGCATGTAGATGTCATGTTGCAACCACCTACGATTAGGTTTACGCCATGTCGAATCATCTTTACCTGAAGCCACACTAGACACAAACTCACGCAAGGCTTCCTTCCAATCTACCTTGGCACTCATCAGGTCTGTAAAAGATCTGTTCACATTACCATTGACCTTACCCGCTAGGATTGCACCCTGACGAATGGCATTGTCGATCTCCTTGGCTAACTCGGATTGTTCATCGGCAGTCATATCCTTAGCCTCATCCCAACCATGTTCATCGAGTCCACCCTCGCCATTACCCTGACCATCACCATTGGGGGGCGGAGGGTTACGCATCAGGTAATCAAAGACCTCACGACTATTCATGCCACGAAACTGCTCGTCAAAAAGACCACCCTTGGGCAACGCAACGAACCCATTAGTTTCCCTACCCTCGTCAACGATTTCTAGGTTAATAACATAGTCACACGCCATGTTAGCCACCTGAGCATTTTGTTTGTGTAAGTCCTGCCATGTCAGTAAGTGGCGATACATCTTGTGTTTGTTCTCGTGCAAGATTAAGCCTCTGATCTCAGCCTCGGATAGCGTAGTAAGAAAGTCCCGCCCATACACCACATCACGACCATTGGTATATGCTGTCGGGCAGTCATCGCTAATCTTGACTGAGCCAACCATAATCACACCACTATATGCAACGAAATTCGGGTGCTTCATCAACTGCACATGACACCTCTCAATGTGTTGCTCTGCGGTGATATCGTTCATTGTTGAGTTCATACATTTCTCCCTATAAAAATACCGATTGATAAAATGCTACCTACGAGTGCTATAACTCCACCTAACAATGTGTATTTATGCACGACAATCCTATGCACAGAATGAACTTCTTCTTGTAGGCGTTCGCCAACTCCATCGAGATAGCCACGCTTGTATGCTTCCTCAACGGCTTCATCAAACATCTCTTTGATTTTGTTGAATACTCGTTGTTCTTCGTCATCTAGTTTTTGGTGCATGATTACTCCTTAGTTCATGTTGGTGAATAGATAATTGTTTTTAGTAGCCCAATCAATGAAGCCACGACTTGTGCCTACTGTTGAAGCCTTACTCGTTACACGCATCACGCTAGTGGCAAACAACGCTTGTGCTTCCTTACCTAAGCGGTTCATGTATTTGATCCACGCATTGACTGACTCCTTGTCCACACGCTGAACTGCGGAATACACGAGCATACATACTGCACTTGGGCTATCAGGCACTCGGGCTTTCTCAGGGTTCTTAATGATTGTGTCCCAATCCTCTAGGTCATTGGCTAGTTTGACCATAGCCATCATGTCGTATGTAGCACGCTGACCGATTGTGCCGATCAGGGCATGGCTTACAACTTCATCTCCAAACTGCTTTGTATGTGTGATGATGTCGCTTGCTCTCTCCATACTGCGGTGAGTAACGAATGACGGGCGAGGGCTACGAGGATCGTAGATATACTCGTTATCCTTGGGGTCTTTCAAATCCTCGAATGATTGGAACATTTGTGGGAACTGCTTGGCAGTAAGAATAACCTCGGGCAACACGCCGTTATCCAACGCATAGTTCTCGATCCACTCGTCTGCACTTGGCTTGGCAACCTTAACGACTGTGACTCGGTTTCGTGCATGGGGTGGCAACATATCGCCGATACCCTCTGTCGCTAGGTTTGTCGTGGCGAATACGATACTCCCTACGGGTAGGGAATACACACCCAACTTGCGTTCTAGCATCAAGCGTAAGCATGCGTTCATGACTGCCTTACTTGCCTTGCCGATCTCGTCAAGCATCAGCACGATTGGTTTATCGAAATGAAAGCCGAACTCCTCGTTAGGTATGAAAGAGCAAACTTCCACGCCATCAATGGTGCGAATCTTAGGAACAAGAAAGTCGCCCACATCTTTTGTGGTCATGTCGCCATAGCAGAAGTGATAGTTCTCTTTGCCTAGTTTGTTCTGCAAGGTCTTTAGGATTGACGATTTGCCAATACCCATCTCGCCTTGGGCTAAGACAGTCACTTTGTCGCCGATAGCCTCGATAAGTTCGGCGGTTTGTTTGAGGCTGATTGATTTGTATAAGTCCATATTACTTCTCCTTGTGGTTATTTACTGCGATTAAAATATCTGCTACTTCTTTAGTGATTACTTCTACTTCTTCGGGTTTTACTTCCATGTTGTCTATATGGTTTACATGGGGTGTTAAGTTCTTAATCTGATAAGTCTTGCGTGAACGATTAATCCACACTCTCCAAGCAAGTCCATCACACAAAACATAGTCCCCCACCTTCATATAGAAAACTTCTTTAACATCTGATCTACAACTTCCTTGGTTTGATTACGCAAACCATCGTCTTCCCGTAAGTCCTCGGCAGACACACCACTTAACTGCTTCTCCAAGTTCTTACGCATTTCTTCCAACTTGAGATCACCCGTAATGTTTAGGTGCTTCAACACATCACATAGGTCTCTTGCGTTCTCAACAAGGCTATCCCTAAATATCTTTTTGGTTTCGCCCTCTTGGTAATCCAAGCGTTCACTCATATGAGATAACACCTCGTGCATACGGCTCCACGCATCAGTCATAGCGGTCTCGATCTTGGATTTGTATGCGTTCTCATACCGATCACGCAACTCCTGCATACCCGCCTCGCCAATATCTACTCGGAAGTCCCCACTCTCAGGAACAGGGCTAAAGAAATAGTTAAAGGCAAACTTGTTAGCGATCTTATCCACGCTAGGGTAGTCATCTCGGTTAAAGAGATCCCCCAACTGAAAGGCAGATTTGGTAACAAGGTCGTCGTATTCAGCCATAAACTCTGTAACCGCATCTGTAAACATCTTTTCGTATTGTGTCAGGTGCGATTTGTAGGTCATGAATAAAGTAGCGGGCAACAAGCGAGTCCCACTATCTGACCATGGCGAGGTCTGGGTGTAGTGCCAATTACGAACCGAGGTAGCAATCTTGTTGATCTCGGCTAACTTCTCTGAACCCGCAAGTAAATTCTTGTGGTAATTACCTGCCTTGGTCTTGGCATTTTTATTGATGTCAATCTCTGCTGACACAGACTTATCCAACTTACGCCCTGTCCACACAGAAATACCTAAGTCCACCAACATGGCAGACGAACTGATTTTTGAATAGGCGTAATCGCCCTCTTGAATGAAATTCATATTGCTCTCCTTAAAAAAATAAAAAGG
>Ga0181352_1000804_pt1 | contig 12799 bp, 10 predicted proteins | sample Fa13VDMLBSN_FD_130103 | JGI IMG/M metagenome (GOLD analysis project Ga0181352, IMG submission 130103) | Freshwater viral communities from Lake Michigan, USA - Fa13.VD.MLB.S.N | ecosystem: Environmental > Aquatic > Freshwater > Lake | place: USA: Michigan | collected 2013-09-23 | reverse complement strand
TCAGCGGTTACATTCTTAAGCGTAACAGCTCCAGTTGAGGTAAGAGCTACGTTATTGCCGGTAGCTGCAAATGTAACAGCGCCGGTATTAGCAAGAGTAATATCTTTACCGGTAAGAGTATATGCTCCAGCTGCATTAGTAGCTACACCGAGTGTAATATTACCAGCAGCAGTAATAGTGTTATCAGCGCTATTAATTACCCCGGTAGTAGGAGTCTGGAATACATAATCACTTGAACGGGCATTAAACTTAGCTGCATTAATAATATTGAGATTAAGAGCAGCATCTTCAACAACAACAGCGTCTCCTGTAGCAGTTACGCTGACTGGTCCAAAGCTATGATTACCCTTGTTAACAGTAACATTAGTACCAGTAAATGAGGCAGGACCATAAACGAAGAGTCTTGCTCCATTATCACTTACAGATGAACCTGCAAATGATGCACCAGATGAACCTTCAACTTGAACACGGCCAAGGGTAAGCGCTCCAACCGAATTTACTGAAGTAGCACCATTACCAGTATTAGTTACATTAGCAGTAAGACTGCCAGGGGAAGTAACATTTACTGTACCATTAGCAGTTACATTGACTACAGGGTTAATTGAATTTAAACCTGTTGCAACAGTTACGTTATTACCGGTAGCGTTAACTACAGAGGTATTAACACGGTCTGCATTAACAGTGCCAGCGGTAACAGTAAGGGCCTTTGTTTGAATATTAGCAGCTGCTACAGAGCTAAACGTACCAGTAGTACCACCTGTAGCAGTAATATTCTCGGTTACAATAAGGTTATTGCCAGCTGAACCAAGTACCGTAGTACCAGAAGGATTAGCTACATCAAGATTACCCTTAATATAAGTAAGGCCCATAGCACCTACATTGACATTACCGTCAGCACTAATACTAATAGGGGCCTGAGAAACAAGACCGTTAATAGTTACGTTCTTTGCAGCAATAGTAATGTTCTCGGTAACAGCGAAAATGGCACCGCTATTAATAGAAGCGGAACCAGCTGCAGCTACGAGCCCGTCTTGAGACGGAAGCTTACCGTTTTGCTGAAAGTAATAACTAGCAAATGCTGGGTTATCAGAAGTACTCAGAGCAAGTTTGTTTACTTCAATACGAGCCCCGCCTCCAATCAATACCCCGTGCGGGTTAAGAACGAATACGTTACCATTAGAAGTAAGGTAACCGTCAATCGTTGTTGAAGCACTGCCAGCTACGATATTAAGTACGGACGAAGTACTACTAGGCAGTACGTAATTAAGCGTATCAGCCGCTCCAATAGTATCAGTACCGCTACCGAATGCTTGCCAGGTTAGTACAGCCTTGTTCGGGGCAGTAACAGTCAGTTCACTACCTAATACAGAAGTAGTAACACCAGCAGTTGTTTGTAGGTTGGTAGCTCCGGTGCTTGGGAGAGCCCAAGCTCCAGTTACTGCACCCAAAAACAATGCAGTAAGGAAAGCAATCTTAATAAAGATACTTCCAGATCGAGTATTATTGTTATTATTATTCATACGCAAAAATATTAATACAGTTATTTAGTTAATCAACTTTACCTTTAAGAGGGATAGGCCAAACATACTCTAGATTATCAGGAACGTCTGGCCATTGTGGTTTGTAATAAGAGGGATCTTTCTGAATCAATTTAGATTTATGACTAAGATGAATATCCTCTCGACCAATCCAGGAAGGAAAATTTACTGGCTTAGACGGGTCATGATAAATGCTAATCTTTTCATAGCAAGTATCTTTATAGCCTTTCTCTTTCCATACCTGGCAAATAACTTTACCATATTCAACCAAGCCATTCTCATAACCACGCCACATTTCACGAGCCGGGTGGTTCTTCCAGCCTTTATAATTTGGCTTGTGAAACGAATTAAGTAATTGTAGTACTTCTACGCGCTGCTTACCGAGTCGCTTAGTATCAAGAGACTCGGCTGATTTGACAAAGTCAGGGTAGGGTAAGAATGTTTGCATTATTTCTTTTTCTTAGCAGTCTTTTTCTTAGCAGTCTTTTTCTTTATCTTTTTAAACTCAAAAGTATTAGGGTCAAGCTCAAAAAGCTCTGCTGTACCATCTTCTATTTCTTTTACGCGTTTATTAAGTTCTTCTTTAAAGGTTACGGTATCGCTTTCTTCAAAGCCATAAAACGTTTGCTCCCAGAGAATTTCAGCAGCAATCTTTTCAAGCAAGTGTTCATTACCTAGATAAATAACCGCTTCAGGGGTAATAACTACATCGCAATCTACATAATCGTTCCACGGGCAGAGTCCGAACCCGGTAAACTTATGATACTTTAGATCATTAAATTCTTCTGTATCAGCATCCTTCGGAAGCATTTTTGCGCTGCTATTATAATAATGCACGGCAACGTACTTGTATTTTTCTCCGGTATTCTCAAAAGTCTTCTCGTCATACATTGCGTCCTCCAGAAGATCGAGAATAATAGAGTATTCAGCCCATTTAAAAGGCTTACTTAACATACTATCAACTACCCGGTTATATGCCCGCTCTGTAGCTTCAGCTGTTAGTTTAAGCTTATCCGCGTCATAACCTTTATGAGAGAGATCTTTTAACGTCTTCTCCATAATAAGATTATTAAGCACCTTGCGGTTACTTTTCTCGAGTAATTGTCTGTAAGTGAGCATAATTTCTTAATTTTTCTTTAATCTTTTCAGCTTCTGCAGCTTCGCGGGCACGCAGCGTGTCCATGTATTTGAAGGCATGGGCCTGTGCTTCTTCTAAAGTATCAAACAGTACCGGCCGGGGGTCATTGAATACCCAATTTTCAATATGTATATTGTTACAACCGTTCACACATGGCCGGTACTTACCTTCTTTAGTTTTACGTACAGTAAGATAGCAGCATTTATAGTCTCCATATTCCCATTGACCTTCATAACGGTTGAGCCAAACGTTAGGGGTCTCAATAAGCGGAGACCTAGCGATTGAACGTTTCATTTGCCTATATTAGGCAGTCGCAGAACCAAAGGCAACCTTATTACCCCTAAAGTTAGTAAGAATCCAACTGATATTAGCTGCAACGCTCATGCTACGAAGCGCGGGAAGATTTGGAATCACGTCTTTACCTTGCGCAGTAAAATGCTGAGCATCAGCAACTAGATAATACATCCCAGTATAGATGTCAGCTCCATCAGTATAAAGAGCCTTCTGCTCATTAGCAGTCAGCTCGTTAACATTACCAATCATAGTGATTTGCATATTTGTATTTTATTAGTCTGAATTAAAGTGAGAAGCATTATCGATATTTTCCTTATTAGGGCAAGGAAAAAATACCCCTTCAGGGTTATTTATGTGAATCCAGTCTCTCATTGTAGCTGGAAGATCTGGCGCATACATTTTTAGGGTAAGCCCGTCAACATAAGTGTCTTTAGTGATACAAAGTAATGCACGAATAGCCTCTACTTGATTGGAGGCTAAATTAAGTTTATTTGCAATATCGTAAAAATTGATCATAAAAAAGAGGCCTAGCTTAAGGCTAGGCCTCTATAGTATTAACGGGACTGACGAATCTTAGCCCAGCGTCCTTTTTCATCGCGAACGTTATAGAAGCGAGGCTGCAGAACAACCTGGCTAGAACGATTCACGAATCCAAGCACATTATACTTGCTAGACGGAAAACGACGAACAACAGCATTCATGCGCTGCTCAACGCTCTCATCACCAAGAGTGCGGGTATAGATGTCCTTAACGATTACGTTTTCTGATACAGTTGTCATAGGATTAATGATTACCCTATTAGTATAGCCTTAAAAATTAATAAATCTACTTGCTTTAAACTGGTTTTTAATAAGTATTTTAGCAACATTAAGTTAAATGAACTATACAAACAATTAAAATGAACAGATCGTTTATTGCTGTAATTGGTACTATCGATGAAGATACAACAGAAGAAATAGCGCTAAGAGAAATAGCCGTTTCTGCTAAAGATAAATACGAGGCTCACAAAGTTGCATTGTATAAATGCAATCTTTCTGAAAATGAATCTGTGTTTAAACTGACTGAAGCTACAACCCGTATAATTGTGTTTGACCACAAAAAAGGTTTTGCCTGATACTTTTAAGATATCTTATAAAGTTTGCGGCCATTAATATCCGCAATAAATTTATACTCAGTTTTGTTAGTAGATTGCATTAAGAATTTTGCAAATTCTTCTGCATTGTAATTCTTAAAAGCCGTTTTCATTTGAGCTTCTTCAGTTTTATGTAACTGTACAAACAGTTCCTTATATTTCATATTGCTCAATAGAATCTTAAACTTGTTATATACTTCTTCTGTCTTTAAGAAATGATGGAATATGTTAAATGCAATTATAATATCGTAATTAACGTTTTCTAAAGTTAAAACGTCTTTCTGTATAATGTTCAGATTCATTTCTAACCCGGTTTTCATTTTTAACATTGCATTACAAAATGTTTTTGAAGTGTCAAGCGCGGTGCATTGAAAACCGTCCATTTCCCCTCTAAAGCAATTATAACCAAATAAACTCCCTATATCAAGTAAAGTGCCTGTTTTTAGGTTAGTATTGCTTTTAACAAAATCATATCTTTCGTCTGTATGTAATGGTGTAATAAACTGTAAATCTGGATGAAATAATTTTTGATATGTTTTACCGCCCCATCTTTCAGAGCAGACTTCTAATATTTTATTTCTAAATTTTTCCCATTCTAAATGCCTTCTACAAACCTGTACTGGAACTACAGGTATACCTAAAATTTTAGCTATTGATAGTCTATGCGATCCATTTGATGCAAAAAATATTTGCCCGTCTCTACCTATAGCAACTTGTATGTAGTCGTATTCACTGTATGTACTTCTAGATTTTAGATTATAATGTTTAAGAAGATCTCGAGTTACTACACTGCCTACGGTTTTTATATCTTCATATAAATTTAATAAATACTCGCCTCTTTTAATGCATTTTTCTTCTGTGTCACAGCCCCATTTAGGAGCCCCTTCTTTCATATTTTTATAAATATATTCGTATAGAGAAGTTTCTTTCCAATCCTTTTTATTTACAATTAAGTCATATAGACTAGTGTAAATAGGCGTATCACAAAAATCTGCACATTTGCCTAGGTCCCAGTCTCCATCATCCACTTTATAAGGGGCTTTAATATTATAAATAGTTGAATGGGATACTTTTTGTATAAATTTAGTTGGAATGAATATTATATTAGTATTGTTCATTTAATGGTTATATATTAATTTATTCTGAGTCTTGTTTTTATCAAAAATTATTTTTGCGTTGCTACATTGAGAAAGAAATTTGCGAACTTTTTAGCTGCATGTTTATATGTAAAATTGTTAATAGTTACATTGTATGCTTCTTTGCCCTTTTTTACACATAAATCTCGATTTTCTTTAAGATAGCTAAGAATTGAAATAAAGTCATCTTCGTTTTTACCAGTAAAACACGGTATATTTTTAGCAAGTTCGTTATTGTCTCTTATTAAAGTAGGTATCTCGCATAGAGCAGCTTCTACAAATGTTTGAGGGCCTCCTTCAAAATCACTAAAGTTAATAAGAATATCAGCTTTATTATATTCGAATACCATTCTTTCATTAGAAATATTATTACATATTTGTAAATCGACTTTAGCTTCGCGGCATATTTTTTCTATTTTTTGAAAATTTTTAACTTTCCTTACGGTGTTACCTACAAATAAAACAGTAAAGTTTTTATTTTTTTTATATTTTATAGGAAAAAATAAAGCCTCATCGGAAGAATCTTGCACGACTTCTATAGGAAAATTTTCTGGTAAATATGGTACGAAATGGTTTTTTAAGTTATCATTAACAAAAACCGCTCCAGCGCATTGAGAGAAATAATTTGCCATATGTTGCGGAGTAAATTTAGTGTTTTCTAGCCAATACGCAGCATAGCAACCTCTTATAACGTTTTTAGCAGGCGGAAGTATTTGCTCCCCTTCAAACATTACATAAATTAAATCCCAGTCAGTAGGGGTTATTGTAGTCTTTTTTAATAATAGATCTTTTACATATGCAATATTGTAATATATTTTTTCAGGATAGGGATTATATTTTACAATAGCTTTGGCGATATTATCAAAAGCCCAGTTTCTTGTATCGGGCAACAATAATATTTTTTTTGTGGTTTCTTTAAAAGGTAAAAATTCTGTAATATTCCATTTTACTTGATTAGCATAATTAAAAATATTTTGCTGTGGTCTTATATCAGATTTTCTTACATCGCATATAACTAGATTAGGGTAAACAGTGTAACATTCTCCATAGTGCTTTTTTTGTAAATTGGCTAAGCATTTATCTACAGTAGTGTTAAAGGTTTTTAATTCAGCTATATATTCATCAAAAAGACTACAATTAATAGCATATGCAAAAGACCCTAATGTGTTTTTGCAAAAATAGGAATTTTCAGTATATTCTATATCAGTCCAATCAATTTGACTTGCTCCGAAATAAAATAGTTTCCAATTTAAATTTTTTATTAAACCTGCTTTTTGAGCGAACTTACTATCTAAAAATACATCATCTTCAAAAATTAAAATATTTTGAAACCCGTTACGTTTAGCTTCTTCAACAATTTGCAAGTGACTGCATACGCAACCTAATTCTGCAGGAAGTAGGGCATCTACAGTAGGAAGATTATTGCCATCGATAGCTTCAAATCTTGTTACGTTTAAGTTATGCGTTTTAAATTCTCTTTCTGCAATTTCCCATTTCTCATAACGTTTGTCAAGATTGATACAGTAAATTTTATCGAAATATTTATTTAACTGTATATCAGTTAAAAAATTAATAGGTTTAATTACATTAATAGGTTCCGGTGTTTTTATAATGTTGTTTTCTATAAAAGAGTTTACATTATAACTAGTAGGGTGCCATAAATGTATACCTTTAAAGTCTAGTTCCTGTACTGCAATACCTAAAGCGGATACTCTATTATTAAACTCAACATCTTCTTGACCCCATCCAAAATACTTTTCGTTCATACCACCTATTTCTAGAAATTCTTCTTTATTAAAAATGAAAGACAAGGCTGAGTATAAAGAAATATAATTGGTGCTAGGATCTGAAAAATTAATTGAAATTGGATTTTTAGTTTTTATTTTTTCAGATTCATTCTTTGAAAGTTTTTTTGCAACACTATACGGTTTAATAAAGTTTTTAGCCCAATCAGCATTAAATGCTGAATCAAATTTCATATAAAAATCCACATCATTTACCCAGACATATTTTGTATTAACAAAATTCTTTGTAGCCCAATTAATAATGCCAGACTTATGTATTAACGAGCTAGAATTAAAATAAAGCTCGTGCTTAAAATTAGATTCATATTGACCGCTAACTATATCAATAAGATGATTAGTTATATTGCTTCTAGGAAAAACAGTTTGCTCTGCTAAAACAACTTTTTTATTCGTTTTTAGTATAAAAGAAAGTACGAACTTTAAATTTTCTATTCTATCTTCGTCTAAATTAAAGATAGGTATAATAAAAGTTACATCTTTTTCAGTCATCTACCACTATTTACTACGGGAATAATTCTTCGCCACCAGGAGCCTCAACTAAAGCTTCATAAGGTAATGAAGAAGTAGGTGTAGGGGTAGGCATGCTTGTAGCTGTGGGGGTAGGATTGATTTCTATAGTATTATCTAAATATGACGGGTATTGTTTAAAGACAGCTGGGGTTATTAACTCTAAAATTTGATTTTCTAAATTATATAAACACGTGAGTGTTCTGTTTACAACGTCACTAGTTACAAACTCATTACTGTGAATAAAGCAATTATTAGTAATATCCGCAACATTGCTTATATCTGCTGCGCTTAAATTTGCAGCTGCAAAACTGTCACTTGTTTGAAACAACTCCCCTAAGTTAGTTAATTTTAATCCAACTTTACTGTTTATGCCTTTATATAATACTTCTAAGTTATGCTGAAGTCGTAAAAAGGCTTTATTATATACCCAATCTTGTATAAACTCAGACTCTTCTACTTTTACTCTATCATTAGATATAAAATATTGCTCTATATTGCTATCGTATAATTCTATAAATTGTGGTATATCTGTATATTTAAAAAGTCTCTTTTCTGTAGAAATATAAAGATTTAATCTTTCGTCTATAAAACCAGCAGTGAGGTTTTCTCTATTACCAGTAGAACCGCGAGATGGGTTGTTTAGTCTAAATAATGGCTGCCCGTCTGTAAGATATTTGTAAACGTAATTGTCTGTGATGGCATATAAGAACACCCCGGTAGGATCTATTAATATTTTAACAATATTATCTGTTGAAGTAATGCTTACCTGCGGAAGTATTTTTTTATAGCCATTAGGTAAAGAAAAACTATTAATTAAATTGCCACTACTATTAAATCGGAATATCTTGTAAGGGGTTTCAAAATAATAATTAGCAGGAGTTGGTACTGAATTAGAAAGTTCAGAATTAAACAAATCTCCTAAAGCTTGTACTTTAAAGCTCGAGTACGCAGCTCCAGTAAGAGTAAAGTTAAGCGTATTACCATAAGCGAGTGGAAATGTAGTTAATTGACCTGATAAAGCTGGTATCGAAAGTGGTAAATACGTATCAGTACCAGAAGCCTGGCCGTATATTAAAAAGTAATTATTAAGATTATTAGAATTAGTTGTTCTAATACGCTGGCCGTCATGAACCCAGGCTAGTTTATAAGCTCCAGATAAAAAGCCAGTAGTATTAATGTCTCCGATTGCACTTATGTTAGAAGTAAGAGAAGTTATTATAGGAGGTACTGGCGCGAATAGTTTACCTAATGCAAATATATCACCATTATTTCTTGAAACTTCTAAAGTTGGAATACTATAACCGCTAAGGCTTGAATTATATATGGTACTAGACCATACCAAAGCTGGGTTATAAACTTTAATACAGCTGTTGTTACTATCTGCTACGTAAACGTTTTCTCCATAAGTTCTAACTTCAGTTGCTGTGTTAAACCCGGCAGTGTCAGCTCGTGTTCCTGAAACTGGACCACCTATTTGGTTAATAGCGGTATAATTTTTAGCAGCAAAATCTACAGCTAAACGATAAACTGTATTATTGTCAACTACATAAAGGAATGTACCTATACTATCAATAGAAAGAATGTTATTAAACGGCTGTATACTCGTACCTAACGAGCTACCGCTTAAAATTAATTCATTTTGTAAATTATTATAGTGTAATTCTATATGGCTTGGATAACCAGTAGCTGAAGTAAAAGCTATATAGGTACAATAATCTGGCGCGGTTAAAGAGGTAAACCGGTATGATTTTACATCTTTAATAGTGCCGTAAGCTGCGCCTCTAGAGCTTACTGATGTATATTGAGTAAATGTACCATCTTGAAGACCTGGTAACTCTGTACGCCAAAAACCTGAAACCGGATAAATAAAATTATTACACCATTCAACTAAACTCAAGGTGTCGTTTTGTATATAAATAGAGCATTTCTTTTTTAAGTAATCGAAATTTTCTATTAGTTTATTTAAAGACGAATTAATAACGTCGCTTATAGCCCATTCGTTAGAACCAACTAAAATTTGATCTAAGCTATAAGGTAATACAGGGGTTTCAATAGCCGGGTCGTAAAAATCAGTAATATCTACTGTAGGGGTAGATTCTTTAATATAAAATCTATTAGTAAGAGTGCGTGGTACACCACCAGCCCCTTCAGTGCCTTCTACTACAGCAGTATAACTAGTAGTTCCTGTAGTAGGTATTGAATAAGTGTATAGAAAGTAGTTATTATCTAACGGGTCAGAATTATAGGTTGCAGTTAGTATAGTACTACCTGTTTGACCCCATGTTACCTTGTACTTAGTATAACCTGCAGATTGCGGGTAAACAGTCTGTACCCAAATTGGGGTTTTAGTATCAGAGTAAGTCCATGGAGTATATACCGCTAGTTGACCTGGAGTAGGCGTTGGTGTAGGAGTTTGAGTGCGGGTAGGTGTTAATGTAGGGGTCGGGGTAGGGCTTTGAGTATAAGTAGGGGTATTAGTAGTGGTAGGAGTCTGAGTAGGGGTATTGGTAGGAGTAAGAGTCGGGGTAGGGGTTGGTGTACGAGTTAAAGTTGATGTAGGGGTAGGTGTAACTCCAGGAGCGTCAAACCAGTAACCTGAAAAATTAGTACTGACGTAACCGCCTGGTTCTTGGAAAGAGACTGTAAGTTGATAATCAGACGTCTGTCCGTCGCCCCAAATAATTCTAAACGGATAATACGTACCTGCAATTAAAGTTATACTACCGTTTCGAGTCGTTGAACTATGTATACCACTGTTGTTAATTAGGGCGTTCGCTACTGTCGAATTACCGGATAAAGCAGCACTTCCTATCCAAAGTAAGCTTCCATCGTCACTAGTAGTTGTAAAGGTATGTACCCCGGTAACTGAAGGTAAAAAATACCCAAAGTACATATAGCTATAATCAGTCTCTTCACTACTACCAGAAAAATTAACCTGAGTTATACCGCCTGTCTGATAGGTAAACTCATTAAACAAAAACGGCAAATTAGCAGGGTAATATGCATTATTCTCGTAATAAGAATCTAAATAGTAACGTTTTAATCCGGCGGCCATTTTGTAATATTACTTACTCCCAGACTATGTTACGCAAGTTAGCGTAAACAGGGGTGTTTTGAGAAAGTATATTTTTAATATTGCTTTCTATAATAGATTTAACATTAGTGTCTGTTATAGTACTGTTTTTAATTTTTATATCAAAGTATTGAGATTTCTGACCAGGTAAACGGTGAATAAAGAATCTATCTATTTCTTCGATGTAGGACCTTTGACCGCTTGTAGAATTCCAATTTAACGGGATAAATTGATTTTCCAGATAATATCTAGAAAGAGCTTTAATATCTGAATCTGTTAAAGTTTTATTATAAAATCTAAAATCTGCTATTTTACCATTATAGATAAATCTATCAATGTGTTTAATGTATTCGCCTAAACTGTCTACGGTTTTAAAGCTTGTCGCGCCTAATAGAATTTGCGGATTATTATTGTAATTATAAATCCGATAAAGAATGTTATTTGTAGTGAGAGACTCATCAACTTTATCTCCATCTACATAAAACTTAGCTTTATTAGTTTCATCATAAGTTATTGCAAAATGATGCCAACCGGTATTTAAACTAGAAACATTAGCGCTTAAAGTTATTAATTTTGGTACTGGAGAATCTACAGTACTATCTTTAGTTAAGATTTTTACTCTTAGAGAATTAGAATCAACTGTTGGTTTAATAAATCTTCGTTGATAGTCAAAACCAGTAAAATCACCATTTACGATTACACCGGGTACGCTTGTTTTTGTGACAATATCTCCGCTATAATTTATTTTATAAATAGTTTGCGATTTACCATCAACTAATATTGCATGGTACTTTATACCTTCGGTAGATAAATCTGCAACAAAACCTAACTGTCTATTTGCTGTAGCATTTACCATAGGGTCTACAGTATTAATTTGTTTATTCCATAATACAGTACCGGTATTATTAAGTTTAGCTAAGAATGTAGCATTATAGAGTACCCAAATATTGTCTTCTTGATCACAATAAATAGACTCTGCACTTGTTATTTTAATGACTGCATTATTTATAGAAGTTAGTTCAGCAGTTGTTTTACCTCTTATTATGTAATCTCCTGAAAGAGCAAAAACAGTGCTATTACTGTCTACGCAACTATTAGTACCGTATATAGATACACCATATGCATCCGTGTTGTAAGGGCTGTTATAAAATATAGGGTCGCCGCTTAAATTTATTGCAAAGTTGTTGTAAACAGTGCTAGAATCTATAGTAGAGTTACGAATAAGAACTCCGTCATTACTAAAACGGTAATATTCTACTGAGGTATTACTTGTACGTTTTTGTACAATTAAATCTGTAAATAAAGGATTGTTTAGGTTAGGTACTAACCAAGCATTAGTAATACTCGAAACGTCTGATGTTAACGCTAAAGCATAAGTACCTAAACTTAACTTAAAGTTAATAAGGTTATCAACATCAAATCGAGCCATATATGCATATGCGCTTGAATCTACTACATAGTAAAAAGAATCGTATGTACTTTTTAGAATAAAATTAACTGCGGAATATGTATTATTAAACGTAGTATAATCTCTTACATCCAATAACTCTAAATCTGCATTATAAGATTTAATTTGAGTACCTGTTCTTACATTGAAGGTAGGAGTTAAAATAGAATTGCTATTAAATAACCCAAAACCACCGTTAAAATGATTACCTACAATTTGATCGCCAACTATATTTGTCCAGTCATCTTGATATAAAAAGAAAGAGAACGTATTGCCAGTATTGTTCTCAAAATCGCTTAAAGTGGTATTAAGATAGCCGTACGTATTTGTAGGTTTAAAATATGGCCCTCTTGTACCTTGATCTTGACCAGTTAGCGATACACTAAATGAATCAATAGCGCCTATTACGGCATTGGTTGTGGCATTGGTTAATGTACCCTTCCAATCGTTAATGTGATAAATTAAACCCGGGAATCGAGTTATTATTTGATCATTTTCTAACTCTCCTTTGCGATGATAATAATACAAGACCCCAGGTTCAAACGTTAATGTAGAAGGCTTATCCCATATAATATTAGGCCAATTGTTAGTACTTTCTATTAATGTAGTACCGCTAAGAGAGATATTAGGGTAAATTAAATTTAGATAAGCTGGATCATAATAACGATCTACCCATACCGGGGTTGAAGTAAAATTAGAAGCTGAAAGCCAAGAGCAAAAATATAC
>Ga0181352_1000803_pt1 | contig 12801 bp, 11 predicted proteins | sample Fa13VDMLBSN_FD_130103 | JGI IMG/M metagenome (GOLD analysis project Ga0181352, IMG submission 130103) | Freshwater viral communities from Lake Michigan, USA - Fa13.VD.MLB.S.N | ecosystem: Environmental > Aquatic > Freshwater > Lake | place: USA: Michigan | collected 2013-09-23 | reverse complement strand
TATATAAATCACCAGATGTGAATTGGTGGTCTGTCGTAACTCCGAAGTATTCACCTCTTGCGATTTCCTGCGTGGTTAAATCAACGCCACCTTTTTTAAAATCATTTGGTGCAATCGTACGATTAATATACCTTCTTATAAGGTTATTATTATCTTGCATACCACCAGCATCGACATTATCACCAGAGATTGGTACATATGAAGGAGTATATGGCATTAGTTTTTAAACCTCATAAAAGTGTATGTTCCATTCGATATTGTGATGCTTGGACTCCAGAGCGTACTTAATAATCGAGCTCTGACTTCTAAATTCTCTATTGTGTAATTACTCGTGGAAGTATTTATCCAGCAAAGAGTTAAGTTGCATTTTTGTTTAATCCTGAGTCTTTCATATAAAGCAGTTCTAAATGCGTTGGCATTATTAAAAGTTCCACCAGTTGACCTTGGAGCTACTGTTATGGAATAAGTAGACTGGCAACCTATTGGATTATATGTCGCACCGTCAGCGCTATCGAAGAATTGAAATTGATAACAGTCTTCTTGGTTTGGAACATCATATAAGTATGTATTCGGATTTCCTGGTATAACTGGATTTATGAATGCATCGACCCATATGTCAAAGTGTGCACGAAATCCTTGTCCTGGTTCGATGACGAAGTTATTACCTAATGAGAAATTAAATGCATCGCCAGATAATACGACAGGAGTCCAGGTAGCAGCATTAATAATTTGAATACCTATAGAAGAATCGTGGTAGAAATCACCGTTGAAAGGTTCTGTACTATATTTTAAGTGGAATTGAGATACTGCTTCAGTCTTTACGTTATCTGCGTATATGAAGTTAGAAGCATTCGATAGGTTAGTATTGAATGTATTATAGTCTGATACTACAATGTCTTGACCTGGTCTAAAAATTGGTGGTGTTATTATTGACATATGTATTACCTATATTGATTCCTGACCCATAGTTGTGAATCCCACACCCATAAGTCTTGTATAAATTTTTGATTATCTTTATTTTCCCAACTAAGGTCGATGGGGTCCTGTGGGAATGGATTCGCAGAAACTTTAAACCTAACATCTACTTTAACGTCCTGTGAACCTATTGGACAACTGAATGGAACTACGAATGTGAATCGTCCGCCGAGATACTGTTGGTCTGTCCTACCACACAAGACATCGTTAACGAATACACCGACTTCAATCCACGATATGTCCATAGGAAGAGTTTCTTCTTGCGGAGTATTATAGTCTTTAATCCAGTAATTCATTCTCCATTCAAAGTCACCCATCGCTTCACCGACGAGCATACCTTCTTTTGACTTGAACGAAACAGCTGCACCTGGAGCATACGTTCCAGTAGTCCTTCCGGACTCTAATTTAATCCAGCCGAGAGTCAGTTGAGTATCACTGAACCTTGTAGTAGTGTCTGCACCTGGGTTGATTGAATTCTCACCACAGTGCTCTGACACGTGATACGATTGTGATTGTTGGTATGTGTGTCGTATAAAGTGACCTTGCCATCCTGCAGCTATGCCATTGTATTCTTCGTTGTAGTATGGCACATCAAAGTGTGTATCTCTTATAGTATCGAGTGGTATTTGGTTTTGGTCAAGTAGACCATTGTACTCACTCATAGTCGCAGTGACTTCTGCATTAAAGTCATCGGCAGCGACTATGTTACCGAGGACAGAAGCTCTCTGTGTATATTGGCGTGGCATTATCGATAAGCCCCTGGTTGATTTACGTTGATGGTCCGGACTGGTCCACCACCTACGATGTAATTTATCTGGAATTTAATTAGTTGGAACTTAGAGAAAGCGTACAGATAAAATTTAAATTGGTCGATTAGACCTGTATTGACGTCCCACCTTACACGAGTAGGTCTCTGATTTTCCCACTTAGATGAATCCCATTTAGCTACGTTACCTTGAATGAATGGAGCCGCGATAGGTGTGACTGGATAATAATAAGTCGCTTGTTCTTTCGTTGTTCCGACAATTTCACCCTTTTGTTGCGGGACTCCTACTGGAGATTGACTTGGCGTACCATCAATTGGTAAAATCTTGTAATCCCAATCTTGACCCCATAACAAATAGATTGGTCTATTTCCACCTGTAATAATTTCTGCTTCTATCGATAGGATTCTTTTCTTAATCGAATCATCGCCGAAGTCATCCCAAGTAGATTCCCAAACGTAAGATGTCTGACCATTTTCTGTCGTCACTAATACGTCCTGTTGTTCACCTACTGTTATATCACTTCGATAACCAAATGTAGGAGCACCAGACCACACTTGTAGACCCAGTCCAGGTTGACTATCAGAAGCAGCTGGTGTAACAGGGTCATATAAACCAGGTTTCGTACCTATAATGAAGTAACCAGACTGGTCGGTGGCTAATTGTGTGAAAGACCACTCGGGTGCGCCGACAAAATATTGCGTCCTTCCTCTAAATGACCACTGAAAATTGACGATGTTGAATACAGCACCGCGAGTATTATCTGTTTGACCATCGACTGGATAGTGGCACCAGTATTCTTTTTCTCTCTCTGAGTAAGCAGCTGTAGCTCTGGGTAGTGCATTCTTTGCAAGTGAACCCATTTCTAATTCAAGCATCGGTGACATATTTTCAATCTTGATTGAGGCGCCACCGCGTAGACCACCTTTGAGTAACCAAAAACCATCTTTGTTTAGGAACATTACACCAAAGCCAGGAACTAATTTGATAGTATTAGTTGCTGTTGTTCCAATATCTTTATTGATAGTTGTGCAAGAGTATCCATTACCTTGCGCATTGACGAATACTGCATCTATCGACCGTTCTCTAAATACCAGCAAAACATCATAGTAAGGATAAACAGCAGTAATATGCCCACCTTCTCTAACTCCTACGTCAAAGTAATCGAACGCTCCAAACTGTTCTGGTAGACCTGGTTTAGAGTATATAATCTTCGTTGGGTTTGCTTCACCACCAGCTAACCACATTGAACCGTTCCAGGAGGCTCCATACTTGTATCCTGACGATATGACAGATGAGTCTGCGACAGACGGTGCTTCGAGAACTAACTGTAGGTCTGACTTTACATCGACATACGTCGCAGTCATATTCTCATTGATTTGAGCTACGAAGTAATACACGTCACCGGCGCCTGTCGTTCCATCGCCCTTATTCTTTGTCCTATAGATTCTACGAGCAACGACGCCATCAGGACCAGGTTCTAAACCAGATAAGTAGACAGCGTATCTCCTCTGGTTACCATCTGCTCTATCCTGGTCAAATTCGTCATCAGAGTCTGGAACAATATCCCAGGCAACTGTCACTGCGTCGCTGAGTGGTGACTCTGAACCTGTATCTGTGACATACGATACTTTATAGCTATAACTATTACTTGCTCCAGCTGTGTTACTACCCAATCCTAAGTTCGAGTCAGTATATAGAACACCAGTACAATCATTTGAGAAAAATTGTAGAGCTACGCCATTTAGGTTAGTAGCCTTAGCTCCACCAGTTGGTAGAGTTGCAGAACCTAAATCATATGGATACACAGCGAAACTCGTATAACCAGCGTAATAGTTTTCTACGTTATATACGATAGGCGTAGGTGGAGGCTGTGTGAACCCGAATGGAGCAATTTTCTTCCTACCCCACCACTTTATCATATCGTCGTAACCATTGATAAATAGTGTGAAACGACCATAAGGAATCGCCTGAGTTCCTGGGACGTCTGGATTTGGTATATTCCTATTTTCGTCAAGGATAAAGTTCGGTAGTGGTACAGGAGGAGAAGGGTAATTACCGAATTGGTACATTAAGTTACCATTTCTCTCGAACACATAGTACTCTTCATTTCCCATATGTCGACCGAGGACCTGGAGGAAACGAACAGGAGAATAGAGGTAAGGTAAGTAACTGGGATTCCATAACTCGGTGACGTTAGTCGTCAATGGTTCCCAACCCCTATCGCATACCCAACCACCATTTGGGTCATATCGAAAGTTTTGAACTAATGAACCGTGGTTCTTTTCAGGATAGTATCGCTGGTCAATACCACCAGCGACGACTTCTTTCGATGTTGTGGTCTGCATTAATTTAGTCTCCGTAGCGAGTTCGGGTCGAATGGAGTCCAGATTCTATAGTTTCCACCGAACTGCTGACGGACGACGTCAATGTCAACAGAGTCAACATACCTCTTCTCGAGTCGATTCAATTCCTTCTCGTAACGGTTCCTATAGATTCCAGCCTGGTTCATATTGTCGTGCTTAAGATAAATATCTTCTAAAGCTTTGTAGACGATGAGTTGGTGGAATTCCATTGGAAATTCTGGTGCATCAGTCTGGAGACCGAGTGGGAATGGACGACGGTAGTACCTCATCTCCCAACGACGGAATAGGACTTCTGGCGCATCGTTCATAAGAAGTGGTGATTTTACACCTTCTTCCCAATCATACTTATAGTCGTAACCGATTGGACGAGGGTAAGGACGAATGCGGAATTCGATACCATCCCATTCATTATAACGCTTGTTACCAGCGTCTAACTGTGTGTGGTAACCGATGTCTACGAATGCAACTTCATCATCGACGACGACAGGGTCATTTTTGCTCTCCCAACCTGGAACTGCAGGTTGTGGTGCGTCAAGGCCATATGTGACCTCACGCCAGACAGGAAGACCTTTGAGTCGTTCGCCAGTGTTCCTATTAAAGTTCTGGTTGAAATAGATTCTCTTACGTAGTCCCTCGAATGGGTTTGGAATCTGGTCCCCACCGGCGCTGAACGCTGGAGCCTGGACTTGTTGACCATCCCAAGTTAAGAAGAAGATTCGAATGCTTGGAGCTGGAAATTCTGGATTCGGGTCAAAATTGAAAATCTTTGGTTCGCTTAGTGGACCGACTCGACCATCAGCACCCTGGAATGCCCAACAAAATTCATAGTATTGTGGGTGTGCTATAGTTGGGTATAGCGCCCAAGGTAAGTCATATTGGATTTCTACGCTCAACGTCTCAGCAGTCGGGACGTTCTTGGTGCCTACTGGAATGTAGCACTCGGAGTAGAACGAGGTGTAGTCTTCTTTTAAATTGATGTCTTCATCGCGTCTTGGTAGTAGACCACGCACGGCGCCATAGGGTGGTTGTTTACCGACGATAGGCGTATCCCTATGTCCGATGTATAGTAATTCGATTGCGTCCTGGGGAAGGTCATAGAAACGGTGCTTCAACTTCCAGGTTGTGTTTGTCGGTGTAGTTGTTCCACGAAACGGTTCTACTAAGTGGATTTGAGTCTGACCGACGACTTTGAGGATTTCGTAGTCTCTATTGTCAATCTGGAATATCTGTCCTTCCCACATCGAAGGTATAGCCAGTGTATAGAGTGGTGCGCTAAAATTGATTTCACGACTATTATTTACTACTAATGCATTGACTGTCGCGCCAGTCGTAGGACTCGACGGACCGACATCTGGAATGATGTCCTTGTAGATAGTCTTATACGCAAAGTTCCATCGCTTCATTGTCCATAGCGAGAAGTATGCGTCATTTAAAAACATATCGAGCTGTTCGTTGTAGACGGTCAACTCAGGAGAATAGTCTGTAATTGCTTTTACTTTATTTCTAAGCTCGGTGAGATTCACTGGTTCTCCTTATATAAAATTGCCCCACGCCCTTTCGGGCGCAGGGCAGTTAAAGCAGTATTAGAACTGCTTGTAGACCAATACTTCGGCTACGTTACCAGCAGTGGCGAGAGTCAAAGCAACACCACAGGTATTGAATGAACCAGCAGCCGTAGAAGCAGCACGACCAGCAGTAGTGATTGCAGCGCTGAGAGACGAACCGGCTGCCGTCGCGGCCAGAACGTTCGCAGTCTCGCAGTAACCAGCAACACAGACTTTGACTTGCTGCGGAGAGGCAACAGTGCCAGTGACAGACTCTAAAGCAACGCCAATCGCTAAACCGTTACCGGTTGCAACGACGCCAGCCTGTACGACGACGAGGACTTTCGAAGCGCCAGTCTGAGAAGTATCAACAGCAACCCAATCGCCTTTGACGATAGCGGTTTCAGTGAGGAACGTCTCGGTCTGAGAGCGATTCGAAGAATCAGCACCGACTGGAACAGTGCCACCAGAGATGGTGGTCTGGGATTTTTCAAGGTACTGTACTAAAGTTGAAGTAGCCATTAGAATGTCTCCCCGTTGAAGATTAGACCACAACCAGAAAGGTTGTCAGCGATGAGCTGGCCCTTCCAGTAGACCTGCGCCGAACGAGCAGTCGTACCAGGGATGTACTCGAATGGAGAGACCGCGAGGTCGCCATCAGAGTGCATAACGAGCTTGATGCTGTCGAAGTTAAGCATATACATCGTAGCTTCGAGGTTCGCGCCGACAGATGCGTTAGTAGGCATAAACGTATCCTGGACGACAGACGCACCGCCGAAGGCGATGTTCATATAGCCAGCGTCGAGCATCTTCTCGTCGATGTAGCGCTCCTGGTTGAAGAGCGAACGACGGTAGTTTGAGTAGCCCTTCTCAGAAGCGAGGATGAGCTTGACCGAACCCATAGGCGCACGGGCCGTGGTCTCAGCGGTGAGCTGGTAGAGACCAGACATACCATTGGTATTCCACGCGTTGAGTGCGTTGAATGAGCGGTTATAGAGACCGTCGCCATCGGGGACGATGGAACGAGCGAGACCACCGACAGAGTTCGTCTGGCCAGCGGCCGTAGGAGCACCCTGCTCGAGGAAACCAGTCGCAGAAAGGACACCATTGAGGGTGCCGAGGTTAGAGAGGATGGTTGAACCACCAGCAACAATCTGCTTGTTGATTTCGCGACGTAGGAGGTTCATAACGTTCTTCATACGTGCTTCAACAATCTTGACGATTGCCTTCTCGCCCTGGTTCTCGAGCTCTTCCTTCTTGGTGATGACGATGGGGGCGACGAAGTCGGCCCAGTCATAGAGAGCGGGACGAAGGACGTCCTGCACCGCGAGGGAAACGGGCTCATAACCGGTTGAGAGCTGGGTGATGGATGAGTGGTTGTCGACCATTAAGGGTCGTTGAATCTTGATGCCGCCGTCTTCGTATTCGATGCCACCGAGCTTCTTCGCGAAATCGAGGAACGGAACCTTACGGTAGAGTTCGTCTACTTCGCCATCGCGGATGGAGAATAGCGTGGACGACAACAGGTCATTAGAAATAGCCATTTGTGTTGTCTCCTAATTTAGAGTGGGTTGTTGTCGAACTGCAGATATCTCCTTCGGAGGTCTGTGTCAATCTGTTCGTCGCCTGGTTGCTCGTTAGAGTCCAGGAAACACGTCGTATGACATCGCACGTTATAGCTCTATATATACTGTTCATTTTGTATTTGTCTTGTGCCACTGGTAAGCATCCCAGGCGTTGCTAAACTTTGGTGGTGTACCAGAGCGTACTGCGTTTCCAGTCGAAGTCTTGCTTAGGACTTGTTTCTGGACTTGTTTAGCCTGTTGAGCCTGTTCCCTTGTGTGTTGGCCTTTGACAATGTAGTAAGCGTCTTCTAATTTTAACTCAGGTCGTTCCTGTAGCAATCGAGCGACTGGAACCCTAATCTCTGGCGAAACTAAGTCTGGGTTATTAGATTTAAATTGTTCTAACTGGACTTGTCTCCTCTGGACTTCTAAGTCCTGTTGTAGGGGTGTTAGCATTTGCTGCATCATCTGCGCAGCTTTCTGGTTGATTCTCTCCTCGAGGCCCTCGTCGGACCAGATGTCGTGCTGGGGTTGAGCCGTGGCTGTCTCCCTAATCCTATCGGCAAAATCAGAGCTTGTCAATAATTGTCGCTGTCTCTCTAATTCCTGGCGCTCTGTCTCTACCTGTCTACGGAGCTCTGCGATTTCCTGCGTCTTCTGCGTATAAGAAGAGCGTAGGTTCTGAATCACCTTTCTTCCATTCTCGGGAATGTGCTTCAGGACTTCCTGGTAGTTCAATCCCTTGTGTTGACCCTGCATAACTGGGTCGTCTGCGAACTCGTATCCGACGAGCTCATCGAGGTCTATCGTAACGTCTTCTTCCTGTGTAACTTGATGGGCGTCAAACGCTCCATTGTCTGCACTGGTAGTTTCACCAGCAGGTGCAACCTGGGGTTGCGTAGCTGCGTCATACTGCATATTGTCTCCCTCCTATTACCGCATCCTCGCGGCAAACATTGAATCCATCTGGTCAGGCGTCATCGATTCGGGCGCCATCTCGTTCTCATCGCTTCCCATCTCCTCAGCAGCGATTGGACTTCCTTTTTCTTCTTCATATTTTTTCGGCTTAGCCAGAAACCTTTTAAAGTCCTTTGACTTACCAGCCATCGTTAGCTTAGAGGCAAGGACGGTTAAACCTGGGTCATCGACTGGACGTAGGCCAGCAATTGACACTTCCTCAGGTAGTGCACCCTCTTCGATACCATCGTCGATGGCGTCTGCGAACATAGCGAGGAGGCGAACGAAGTCAGGTGGGAACTGGGTCTGGTCTTCCTTCACTCGGGGCATTCCATCCTCAATTCCAAATATGACACCTAACTTATTAGCAGCGTCAATCACAGCGTTAAACGACTTAGCGGAGTACTTGCCCTTAGGACCCACGTCCGTGAACATAGCGTCCTCTAACTTACCTACCTCGTCTTCAGCAGTAGATACCTGCGATTTCATAGCTTCTAAGTCTGCCTTTTGCTTTGGTGATATCAAGTTGCCTCCGATTGTGCTAACATCTCGTGTGCTGGGAATGTGTGTTCGACGGCTTTCATCTTATCTCCGTCGAACTTCTTTAAGTTATCTATATAAGTAGTCGCCATATTGTCCAAACGCTCACGTTCGTCGCGACCTTTTTGCGTCATTTTGTCGTAGAACCCATCGCCGCCTAAGTCTTTTTCTCGGATGAATCCCCTTGCCCGCATAATCTTCTCTTCCTCTCGCTTATTTGCAACACGGCCCCCGACGGAGGAGGAATGAAAACCTGACGATGAAAGTCCACTGGACCAATTACCGTGCCAGAGTGTGGCAGTTTTTGCTGGCATAGAAATAAGCTTAACCATAGGCTTATCACAATCTGAGCACATAACTTGACTGGCTCCAGAGTCAATACTCTCGCACTCTGCACGTTTAAGAAGAAGCTCAGCAACACCGTGTTCCTCACACTTAAAGTCAACGAGGGGCATCACGCACCCCCGATGAGGTTAGATACAGCGGCTTCTGGTGTGTCAGGAACTTCCTGTAACGGTTCACCTGTCGGACCCTGGGGAGGTTCTGGCTGTGGGTTAGATTCGAGGAACGTGGGCGGAAGGTTGTATAGTCTAACAACTTCTTCCTTGATGGCCTGGACTGGGACACCCAACTGCGCGAGGAGTGGGACCAACTGGGTTAGTTGTGCCTTCTTCACGAGGTCGGTCATCGGTGTTGCGCCACCGTCGACGGCGACGAAGTTCCAATCAGCGTCGATGAGTTCAGGCGTAACGACCCTTGCACCATCTGGGGTGACGATGACATCGGGGTCCTTCTCGTCGATGAGGGGGATGAGCATACGAATGTATAACTGCGCAGCGGTCTCGAGCATAGCATCACGGTCACGTGCCATCTTGCCCAACTCTGAAGAGGTGTACTGCATAAGTGCGGTGACTTCTGTTGCAGTGGCCTTTGATACCTCGCCACGGGTAAATCCAGCGGTGAGAGACCCCTTGTTCAAGTCAGAGTCGACCATACTGAGGTAGCGGTCAAAGTTAGAAGACAGCGGGACAGAGGGGACAACGTCGATGAGACCACTCAACGAATCCTGGTCGATGGGCACCATAGCGCCGTCGACACCACTGGAAATCTTAGCGAGTGCATCCTCGTCAAACGCTCCTTCCTTGTAGATGTACTGGCGACTGTCTCGACGGACTGCGTTTGCCCAGAACGAGCGAATGATGTTCTTCTCGAAGCACTGGTCGTAGACCCTGCTCATCGCCGAGTAACCTTCCATTGGTCTATCGGGGACACGGCTAAAGTAGAGTGGGACGAGGTTAGATAGCGGGCGACCATCCCACGAAATGACAGGGATGGAGTCCTTGCTGAGTAGTTCTTGGCCGTTCTTCCACTGGGGAGTCCAGAACAGGAGCTCGCCTGCAATGAAGTCGTACATCTCAACGATTTCTACGTAGAGGTACTCGTTTGGAAGAGCTGGAAGGTCACCGTAGACCTTGTAGCCACGGTCGCGACCCGCGTCGTAGTCGGTGAAGTAGTCCCTCTGCTGGACACCAGTCCACTTCTTATTTCCAAACTTTTGATTGGCCTCTTCTACAGGAATGTAATACGTATGGCCGATGAAACGACTGTCTTCGTAGGCAGCAGCGTCTCGGTCGAGGATGACCTGCCAGGGGGGAACGGCGCGGAGCGCGACCTTGCCAAGCATTGTATCAGATTCACGCGGTGCAAGCTTAAGGAACGAGTGAGTATATATGAGAGCCATCCGCGCTGCGGCCTCAATCTGTGTGCGGCAACTCTTCAACCAGTTGTTAGCCAGTTCACGGGTGACAGTGAGGTCACCCTTGCCCCGGATATCAGGACCAAGCTCAACGCCTGGGTACTTTGTGAAGAGTGAGCCCATCACAGACTCGATTGCAGCGTAAGCATCCGCCGTCTCGACGCGAAGTGAAGCAGGGTCTATGTAAGACGAATCTTTGTAAAAATTTGTCATATAGATGTTGCGATACTTGCGCATCTCAGGGCGCTGGATATCCCAAAAGTTGGAATGCTCCTGCTTAGCAGCCTGAATGAATTTGATTCTTTCTTGGTCAGTTCGTGCCATACGTATGCTCCTAAATATAAGCGACTTGAGTTAAAACCTAAACTTTATCTTCTGGCCACCAGACTTCTTCACCGCGCCTATAATTTTTTGCAATGGGCCATTTAGATTCATCAACGAATGAAGGGTCGCGCCACTTCAGATAATTATTAGGTTGGAGGCAGTAATGTCCAGTTTCCATTTCGAGCAGATGAAGAGCCTTATGTTGGTCTGGATGGCGTGTGAAACCATCGTCCCAATCGACGATGATACCAGTGCTCCGGCCCTTCCACAATTCTTTGAATACTTCGACCTGGAGACCTTCGAGGTATGGGAGGTGTGTGACATTTATCTCAGAACCCATAGCTCCCCAGGGTTGGATGCGCCCGACTGGGAGTGGTGCAGGCACTATTTCTTTGCAACTGATTCCGTGAATGGGGACGCCTGTCCAGTGTGCACCGGTCTCAAGCAATAAGTGACATAGGACCACCTGCCCAGGCCTTGCACAGATGCCGTGCAGGACACCTGGAGTAACGCCTCGGGAGCCATCGAGGTATTTGTTGTCGACCCAAACATAGAGGTGATGGGGAAGAGCACAGTGTTTCATCCGTAGCGCCTCTTGTCCTTGTGCGCGTGTGCATCGACAAGCTTCTGGATTTTTCTGTCAATCACCCACTTGGGGAGGTAGAATTCTTTGCGTGCCTGGACTGACTGGACACACTGCATAGCAAGTGCGAGTGCAGTCACGGTGTCACCGTGGTGGATGCCGCCACGTGGGCAGAACGGTTCGTCCTTATCGTTCATCTTGAAGGACCTCAACTCACCGATGGTCCAGGAGTCGAGGTGTGTCAATTGGCCACGGCCGAGTGAATCCTTCAGGTGTTCAAGCATCTTCATCCTGGAATTATGGTTTGTGGTCCAGTACTTGCCACCACTGTCTGTCCACTGTGGGACACCAGCGTGCTTTAGTTCAGTGACGATGATGCCACCCCAGGTGCCGTTCGATTCGACAAGGACCTTTGCACCGTTCCACTTGTTCGACGCATCGATGACGACCTCTGCCCACTCGGATGGTGTCATCTCATTCGACCTGCGGACCTCAACCACCTGACCAGATGCCCGCGACAGGACAACAAGAGCAGAGTAGTCCCCGCCAGTGCCAGCACCAGCGTCCACCCCAATCGCGTAAGAATCACCCGCTTCAACACCCTCAACAAATTGGCCCCCGCTCACATCGTCGAACTTGATGACGTTGATGTCCTTTAGAATCTGGTTTGGAATCCAGGCGCCTTCCACCTGAGCATATGCTTCTTCGACAGAGAGTGGATACTCCCTCTTGAACTTTGCCTCACCCAGTTTACCAAGCATCTTCAACTGCCACCACTGTTGGGCTGGGGTCAGTTCGATGTTCAAGTCTGGGACGAATTCTTTTGGTGGCTTCGTAGCGTATTCGGCGTGCATCGTCCAGGGGAAGAAGAGGAAAGACCAGTCGACGAGGCCCCCCTCCCACAGTTCAATTTCCCTGTGGAGAGCATCGCCGTAGTAATTTGCCGTTGACTCTATGCAGAGCTGGCCACCGTTCAATGCTGCAAGGGCTGTCGCCTTCAATTCGTCAGTGTTCTCCTGGAATGCAAATTCTGAGATGTGGCAACCTGTGGCGGTGAAAGAACGGAGACCACCACTTCCTTCGGAACTGACAGCAAGGATTTGTGCACCTGTGTCCTTGAACTTGATGCAGCTTGTGTTGTCCACTTCCAGTTCCCTCTGGAGGGGTTTTGGCAGGCTCTTGTAGAAGTTCTTGTGCATATTGAGGATATGTTTTGATGAACTCATCTTGTGGCTGAGGACGACATACGTCTCAGGACTCTTCGCAGTGTACGCCTTGAAGAAGAAGTAAGCTGCGACGGCAGTTGTCGACCCAATCTGCCGGGGCTTGAGGATGAGAGTGTCATTGCCACGGCTGAGCGAGTCGATGATGCCGACCTGTTCGTCGTTCAACCTGAGGCGGACAATCTTTCCACGCTTGTCGATAAT
>Ga0181352_1000801_pt1 | contig 12819 bp, 18 predicted proteins | sample Fa13VDMLBSN_FD_130103 | JGI IMG/M metagenome (GOLD analysis project Ga0181352, IMG submission 130103) | Freshwater viral communities from Lake Michigan, USA - Fa13.VD.MLB.S.N | ecosystem: Environmental > Aquatic > Freshwater > Lake | place: USA: Michigan | collected 2013-09-23 | reverse complement strand
GCCGCTATCACCAGACCTGCGTCGCGCGCTGATGCGCCGTGAACGCCGATGGCGCCGACGCGCGCAAGGGCTCGACGCGCGGTGGAACGCCGCGGGCTCGAGTCCGGGCCGGCTGCCGCGGTACCTCGAGTACCAGCTATCACCACCCGACCCGATCTTTGCCGCCGCCCCGACGGACGCGGATTTCCCCGCGCGCCCGAGTCCGATCCGTGTTAGTGTTTCGCGTGGAATTGGAGACGACGATGACGAGTAACGCGCGCGAGGACTCGACGGAGCGGTATCGCATCGGCGACTTCACCCTATGGGTCGCGACGGACGACCTGGCCGAACGCGTGACGGGCAAGCGGTGGACGGTCTGGCTGGGACACGCCGGCGAGACGATGACATTCGACCAAGCCGAAGGCGTCGTGATGGCACTGGGAGACACCCGGCAGGAAGCCGTGCAGGAAGCCGTGACCACGCTGGAGGCACTGATGGCGAAGCTACAAGAGACGCCGCCGCCGCCTCCGTTCGACGACCCGTTTGACGAGGCCGAGACGAAGGCGCGAATCAACGCGGTGCGCGACGTGGCTGGCGTCGACTACGCGACCGCGCGCCGCGCGCTCCGTCGGCACGGCTGGGACGTGGCCGCCGCGACCGAGCGCGCCCTGCATGCGCGGCACCTGCGCCTGCACCGACGAAACGAGGGGTTAGGCGAATGCTGACGCCCGAGCAGATTCAACGGCTGACGCTCGACGCCGACGTGCGCGCGGTCCTGCGCATGCCCGGGTCGTACGCGATGGCCCTGGCTGTGATTCGCATGCTGCCCACTGTGCCGAAACACTTCGACACGAACGACTGGAACGCCCTGATTCGGGCTATTGACGAACGAGAGAACCGACCATGACCATCCTGACCCTGACCACTGAGAACGTGAAACGCCTGATCGTCACCGCGACGCTGCTGGCCGTGTGCGCCGGCGGTGTCGCCGCCGCCGACATCTATCGCCTGACCGTGCGACGCATTGAGCGCAATCTCTACCAAGACCGGACGAGCAAAACCATCATCGAGACGCGGCTCTGCATCGAACTCGCCTTGAACGACGACGCGATCCTGAATTGGGAGGGCCGCTACGGCAACAACTGGCTGCTGTTCGTCGACACCGGCAACAAGTGCGACGTCGTCGCGCTGCGCTGACCCTGTGAATTGTGAGATACCCATGACCATTCTGACCCTGACCGCTGAGAACGTGAAACGCCTGTCCGTCGTGCGCATCGACGCGACTGGCCAACCTGTCATCGTCCTGGCCGGCGAGAACGAGGCCGGCAAATCGTCCGTGCTGGACGCGATCGAGATGGCCCTGCGTGGCAAGAAGGCGCTGCCGCCGCGACCCGTGCACGCGGGCGCATCGACCGCGAAGGTGACGCTCGACATGGGCGACTACATCGTGGTCCGGTCGTTCACCGAGGCCGGCGGCGGCACGCTGACCGTAAAGAACCGCGAGGGCCTGCCTTACCCGTCGCCCCAGGCGCTGCTGGACAAGCTCATCGGTGACTTGACGTTCGACCCGATGGCCTTCTGCGACATGACCCCAAACGAGCAGGCTGATACGCTGCGCGCCGTCGCCGGCATCGACACGACGACGCTCGACGCGACGATTGCCGCGCTATTCACCGAGCGGACCGACGTCGCGCGTGATGTCAAGTTCACCATGGGCGCGCTCGAGGCCATCGACACGTACCCGGACGTCGACGGCCCGGTGGATGTCGCCGCCGTGGCCGCCGAACTCGACACGCTGGAGGCCGAGGCCGCCGCGCTGAGTCCGATGGAGCGCGCCGTCTTTCAGGCCGAGGCCGAACTCGAACGCCACAAGCACCTGGTCGAGAAGGCCGCACGAACCAAAGCCGAGCGGACGGCCGCGTTCGACGAGGCGCTCGACGCACTGGAACGCGCGAAGGCCCACGTCGAAGCCTGCGGGCATGCCGTGCAGGGCGCTGAAGTGGCCGAGACGATGGCCCGCGAGGCCGGCAACGCCGCGTTTCTGGAACTCAAAGCCCGCCGCGCCGAGTACGCCCACGCGAGCGCCAACGTGCCCGACCGCGGGCCGCTCCGCGCGCAACTGGCGGACGCGGCCGAACTGAATCGGAAGGCCGGCCAGAACGCCCGGCACGCGACCATCGCCGCCAACCTGGCCGACCTGAACGCGCGGGTCGAAAATCTGACCGCGCAGATTGAGGCCAACCGCGCCGCGAAGGCCGCCGCCCTGGCCGCCGCCGCGTTCCCGATTGAGGGGCTTGGACTCGACGAGGCCGGCGTGACTTGGCAGGGCATCCCGTTCGAGCAGGCATCGACGGCGGTCCGCCTGCGGATCTCCTGCGCGATCGGATTCGCGTTGAACCCGACGTTGAAGGTCATTCTCGTGCGCAACGGCAACGACTTGGGGCCGAACAACCTCCTGGCCATCGCCGAGATGGCCGCCGCCAACGACGCGCAAGTGTGGATTGAGCGGATTGCCGGCGGTGACGGACTCCAGACCGTCGTCATCGAAGACGGCCACGTCCAAGGCGTCGCCGCGCCGAAGCCGAAAGTGAAGGTCGGTCCGGTGAAGAACGTTCGGGCCGCCGTGGCCGCCGTGCGCGAGGCCGCCGGCAAGGCGTCGACCGTGTCGGTGACGACGTTCGCCGACATGCCCAGCGCAGAGGACCACGCCGCCGCGCTCCTAACCGCCGCCCGCGACGCCGCCGGCATCGCCGAGTCCGTCGCCGACGTGCTCGGTTCAGACGACGCCCCCAGCACCCCAAACCCGACGCCCGTTCAAACCGGGCTCGACGACCTGTAAACTACGCCGTCCACTGAACCCAGGAGAACACCATGGCCACCGCACCGAAAGCAAAAAGCTCCGGCGACTTCGAACTCTGCCCCGCCGGCGTCCAACAACTCGTTTGCTGCGACATCATCGACTTGGGCGAGGAGAAAAGCACCTTTGCCGGGCAGGAGGGCAAGATGCAGCACAAGGTCCGCCTGCGCTTCCAGTCGTCCGCGAAGGACTCCAAGGGCCGGCCGTTCCTCGTGCAGCGCAAATTCACATGGTCGATGTTCAAATCGGCCGGCCTGCGGAAGTTCCTGGAGAACTGGCGCGGGGCCACGTTCACCGACGCCGACGCCGACATGTTCGACTTCGACGTGCTACTCGGCATGAACGGATTCGGGACCGTGTCGCACGTCGACCGCAAAGGCACACAGTACGCCGACCTGATGGGCATGATGGCGTGCCCGGCGACCATCCCCCCGATTCCCGTGCAGGGCTACATCCGCGTGCAGGACCGGCCGGAAGGCATGCCTGCGGCCGGCTACGGCGACCCGGAGCCCGACGGGCCGGCAACCGCCGCCAGCAAGCCCGCGGCCGCCAGCACGCCCGCGTGGGGCGCCGGCAAGGCCGCTGCGCCGGCCCACCCGACCACGGCCGCCACCAGACCGCCCGCCATCCCCGAGCCCCTGGTCGTGCCGGCGGATGAGGATCTGCCGTTCTGAGCGTGAGCCGTGGCATTCCTTGTTGACTTCAGGATCGCGGTCCGCCAGTATTTCCGGCGGCACGCGGTCATCATCAACCGTTCCGGCGGCACTCCCTCACGAGTGCTGCCGGAGGCCATTCCGGGCGGTGAGGCGTCCGATATGCCACCAGAAGCTTCCCCGGCTTTCCAACTGTACGCACGCGACTTCTACACCGGCACGGCAGACCTCTCGCCGGCCGAGATTGGCACCTACATCAGAGGCTTGTGCTGGTCCTGGGACAACGGTCCTGTTCCCCTTTTGTTCGAACGCCGTTCGCGTGTGTTCCTGAACACACCCGACGAACACGCGGCCATCTGGCCCGCCATCGAGCATTTGTGGAAGGCGACGCCGGAAGGCTACATCAACGAACGGCTGGAAGCCGTCCGCAAAGACCGAACACAGTTCCTGGCCGCAAAGTCTTCAGCAGGAAGACGTTCCGGCGAAGTTCGACGTCAGAAGTCAGAACAAAAGTCGAACAAACATGAACACCTGTTCAAACACACCAGTGAACACACGACGAACGGAAGACCCAACATAACACTGAACGAAATCGAACCCTCCATCTCCATCTCCAGTACAGATCAAGAACAAGATCAAAACCTACCGGCTGTCGCCGGCCAGAGTTTTCAACAGCCTGTGGAAAACTTTGTGGAAACCTTCGAAGGAGGCGCCAGTGGCCATCACCCCGGCATGGGCCCAGCTTTGCCAGATCGCCCGTCACAGCCTGCAGCCGGGCATGGACGACAGCGCATGGGCGGAAGCCATCAAGCAGCGGATCGCGACCCTGGGATTCAGCCGCTACCCGACGGCGGGCGACATCACCCTGGCCATGAGGGCCATCGAGGCGACGTACCACCGCGCCCTGCCGCCGCCGACCTGAACCCGACACCAGCGGAGGCGGCCCGTGTCCTGTGCACGGCGCTCCTCGCCCCGTCGACGCCGGTGCCCTACGACGCGTTCTGCCAGCGCGCCATGGCCGTCATCGACGGCATGGGCCTGCCGGCCGCCGACCGAGACGCCCTGGTCCGCATGACCTGGAAAATCGACACGCTCTACCCCGAGTTCTTCACCAAAGGCAAAGACACCGCTCGCACGATCTGGAGAATCCAGCATGACTGACACCCCGACGCCACCCACGCCACCGCCGGCACCCATTCAACTCCTGAGCGCCCAGCAGGGCATGACGCTCTTGCACCGCGCGCACGCCTTGCTTGGCTACGCCGAGGCCCATTTCCTGAACAACGCCGACCACCTGGCCTACGGCCCATTCAACGTGCTGGAGGCCCAACTGCGCGACCTGGCCGTCGCGGAAGAAGTGCCGGCCCACACCCGATCGCGCGTGCTCTACCTGGCCACGTCGTTCTTGTCGCTCTACGCCGAGCGGCTGCAGGACCACCTGCGCATGGAGGCGGCCAACGGTGGCCCGCTGCCGTTGCCCCCGTGGACGCCCGACGACACCCACGCCATTCTGGCCGACGCCGACATGGTCTACCCGTACGACGGGCTCGAGGCCGCCGAGGCGCCCGCCGCCATCATCGAGGAGGCCGCCAAGCCATGAGTGAACCGATTCCGTTCCCCGACCAACTTCCGAAAATCACCAGCCCGGAGGCCGAGTCGATCCTGATGGCCAACGCGGCCATCGACCTCGTGTTTGCCACCGCCACCGGCCTGTGCCGGCTGACGCGGTCGTCGACCGAGGAGATTCCCCGCCTGTGTGTCGCGGCCGCCTGCCGGTCCGTTGAACGCTTGACGGCCCGACCAGAAGGCCATGCGGTCGCGCGCCTGGCGCTCCACGAGCTTGAGACGGCCCTCACCGAAGGGCTGGTCAAGACCCAGCAACTGATCGAATTGCTCGACGCCCCCGAGGAGGAGAAACCGCAATGAGTCCCACCGCCAAAGCACCCGACGTGTTCACGAACCTGTTCACCGAGACGCTGGCCGCCATGTCCGGCGGCAACACCGAGCTTGAACTGCACCACAAGCTGAAAGAACTGATCGGCCACGTCCGGTCGACCGCGAAGAAAGGCACGATCACGTTGACCCTCACGGTGAAACCCGGCAAGGGCGCCAACACCGCGCAACTGGTCATCGAGGACGACGTCATCGTGAAGATGCCGAAGATGGAACGCGAAATCACCGTGTTCTTTGCCGACGACAACAACACGCTGAGCCGGAATGACCCGCGCCAGCCGAAACTGACGTTCACCCCCAGGTCGACGGCCGGCGTCGACACCACCACCGGAGAGATTCTGACCCATGACGCCCAATAGCACCCCCGACGCCACTGTCATTCTCGAGGCCGGCAAGACCATCGGCCAACGGGCCCCGGTTCTCGTTGACGGAGAAGAGGCCGGCCAGTTTGTCGCCGTGAGCCGCGACGTCGAACTGCGCGACCTGCAGAAGTATTTCCCCCGGCCGCGCCGGATCGAGACGCACGTCGACGTCGCCGACCCCGGGTCATTCATCGCCTACGTGCTGCAGTTCTGCGACGAACAGCACGCGCCGATGGTGTTTGCGGACTACGCCGACGGCGTGACGGCCGTGCTCGACTACCACCAGAGCCCGGTCCTGCCGTTGTGGGGCGAGCACACCGTCAACATGCCGTTCCAGTACGCCCGCGCGGCCGGCGAGTGGATTGCCGCCAACGGCCAGAAGATGAACCAACTGACGTTTGCCACGTTCGTCGAGAACCACATCCCGCAGATTGCCGCGCCCAACGGCGGCGACCTGTTGGAGATGACGCTGACGTTCGAGGCGACCAAGAGTGTGGATTTCCAGTCGAATCGGCGCCTGCAGGACGGGTCGACACAGTTCACCTTCAACGAGACGACCGCCCAAGGCATGCGGTCGAACACGGCGAAGATTCCGTCGACGATGATCCTGAAGATGCCCCTGTTCCGGAACACCCCGGACGTGCAGATTGAGGCGAAGATCCGATTCCGCATTGAGGCGGAAGGCAAGCTGACGATCTGGTTCGAACTGGTCGACCTGGCTGACATCGTCGAGGCGGCCAAGATCAAGATGATCGAGAGCATCCGGGCGGGACTCGGCGCCAAGGTGCGCGCCGTGATTCTCGGCACGCTGGCCGATATCGACGACTAAGGAGGCTCCCATGCCCGTCACCCACGACACGCTGCTGCAAGCCGGTTCCCTGGCCCTCCTTCTGGACGGATTCCCCATCGGGCTCCTGATGGTCGGCGTCTACCTGGCCGGCTACCTGGCGGTCACGGTGCTGCGCTGGACTCGGCCCCCCTACCCACGATCCCATCGTCGCGAGTAGGATGCCCGCATGCGCTTCCTGATTCTCGTTCTGACGTTCGTGCTGGCGGCCTGCGTGCCGTCCACCCCAGGCACGCCCCAGCCGCCGACGCTGGCGTGGCTCCACCTTCACATCGCCGATGCTGCCAACCGCGGCATCGGCGACGCCCTGGCCACCTGTGAGGGCCTGCCGGCGGTTCGAACCAATGTCAACGGCGACGCGTCGCTGCAACTGACGCGCGGCACGTCCTGCACGCTGTCGGTGACGGCCACCCACTGGAAGCCGGGCGCGGCCGTCATCCCGGTCGAACGCGACACGGACTTTTCGTTGCGACTCGACCGCGACCCGCCCCGCGAGCCGACCAAGGCCGAGATACTGGAGTACCGCGGCTACCTGGCCAACCTGCGGGACTTCCAAGACCGCATCATGTGGACGCCGTCGCTGCATGGCGTGCCGGCGGACATCCGCGCGGAGTGGCTACAAGGCTACGCATCGGCGGGCGCGACGCACATTCCGATCGGCCCGTTTGACGCCGGCGAAGCGTACCCGGGCGCGGGATTCGACGGCCCCGACCTGAACGACAACCCGACCGCGATTCGCGCGCTGCTCGACGAGATTCGAGACACACGCACGCTGCGCGGCCACGGGCTCATCCCGGTCATTTTCTTGGACGGTGGCGGGCGGAACCCCGCGCCCCGCCTGGCGCGCATCATCCCGACGTTGTCGACGGCGCTCGAGGGCATCGGCACGTCGACCATCACCCTGCCGTGCGGCTGGGAATCCTACGAGTGGACCGCGAAGGAATGCGGCGACGCGGTCCGCACATGGCAGCCGTTGTCGCAAGGCAGCGTCCTCGCCTGGCACCCATGGCCCGGTCGCTCGAATGGCGCGTCCTGGCCGCCGCAGCCGGATGACCCCTGGGGGAGTGATGGCGCGCGGTTCTGGCGGGAAACGCCGTTCGAGATGTTCTTCGCTCAGATCGCCCCGCCCCGCACGATGGAGCAAGCCGACTGCCATCGCACGGTGTGGTATGTCGATCCGAACACGGGAAAATCAGGCTGGACCTATCCAGAAGACTGCTGGATGAATCGGTTCGAAGACAACCTGGCCCGTGTCGGCGCATCGACGTGCAACGACGCCTTTGGCGACCGTACGCCGTGCGCGCAGTGGCCGACCCGCGTGTTCGTCGCGTTCGAGACGACGACCTATTGGGAGTTCCGCAAGGTGCCCGGGATTCAGGCCGTCACGCATCGCGTGAACGACCGGATCAAGGCCCTGTGTGAGAGCTACGCCGTCAACTGCGGATTCGGCACGGGCTGGCCCCTGCCACTGGACCGACCATGACGACCTGGCCCGACTGGTTCCTGAGCAACTGGCCCTGGTGGGTCGCGTTCGGCTGGCTCATCGGCTACGAACTGTTCGCCCTGGCCACTCATCGACGCACGCTGTCGCAGATGGCGACGCGCGCCAATCGACGCTACCCGCCCCTGCGGTGGATCGTCATCGCGATCGTGATCGTCCTGATCGCACACTTCTGGTTCGGCTTATGGGAAGCCTGACCGGACCCGCCCCGCGCCTGGCGCGGAGCGTTTCGACACGGAGACTGCTATGAAGATCAACGTCAACAAGCTGATGGAGTGGGGCGTGCGCGTGGTCGCACTGGTGCAGGGCGCAAAGGCCACATGGGGCGACGGCAAGAGTGGAGAATCGAAGTTCCGCGCGGTGAAGGAAGCCCTGATCAACCCGTCCGGTGACGACATCATCGAGGTTCTGGAAGACGTCACCAACAAGGACATCATCAACGACCCGGTCGCCGCGGCCCTGGTCGACGAGTCGATCGAAATCGGCTACACGATTATGAAAGGCCGCGAGCGGCTGGCCGTGATCGCCGACCTGCTGAAGAACGTCCGCACCAAGAAGACCGGCCCCGAGGTCGAGTCGGTGCCCGAGGCCAAGGCCGCGAAGACGGTCCGCACCAACAAGAGCTAAGGGGGCCGGTTAACACCCACCGTCACCGAGCGGGTGACGCCGTGCGGCCCCCGGCTTGCCGCTCCCCAGCGGCCGGCCCATCATGGCGCGGCGTTGCGTTCAAGCTCCGAGGTAGCGGAGTCGGTCAGCCTACCGTGTTGCTGTCGTCCAGCATTAGGAACCTGCGCGAGCCAACCCGGCGCGCGTGAATGAAGGAACCAGACGACATCCACCCTTTTTCGAACTGGAGACGTGACATGGCCCGATCTGAATTCCGCTGGATGATTCTCGATATTTCCACCGCCCCGATCCCGGGCGTCGCCGACTTTCTCGTGCCGGCCAAGGATCGCGAGCCCGATGCGAACCTGCGCGACCCGGAGAAAATCGCCGCGAACAAGCAGGAGAAGTACGACAAGGAACTGACGATGGCCGCGACCCAACTCGACCTGGCGCAGATCACGGGCGCTGCGATGTGGACGCGCGAGAAGGGCCTGAAGATTGCCCTGACCATGGGCGAACAGGCGAACGAGATCAAGCTGCTGCAGGCGCTGGCCAAGCGCATCGACCAACTGGACCCGTCGATCATCACGTTCAACGGACTCGTGTTCGACCTGGGCCTGCTGATGCGCCGATCGCTCTACTTGGGCGTCGAAATGCCCGTGTTCAATCTCGACAAGTTCCGCACCCCGCACATTGACCTGTACGAGATTCTGAGCATGAACGGCCGCACCAAGAGCCACACCCTGCAGTGGTACCAGAAGCGGCTGGGCTACACCGATGTCAAGCCGTTGACAGGGAAGCAGGAAGGCGAGATGACGCCGGAGTCGTCACCCGAAATGTGGTCGGCGCTGGCGGCCAGTCTGCGGTTCGATGCGATCGCGACGCAGCGGCTGGCGTCGTGGATGAAGATTCTGCCGCCCGACGTGTCGACCGAGCCGGTCGCCCCGCCCCCGGACCCGGGCGTCTAGCTGTTCGCGTGGGGCGGCCAGACGCCGAACCCCTTGCGCAACTGAATATGCAGGTGCGGCGCTGTCGCGCTGGGGTTGTGGTACGCAATGTCCCGCAGAATCCCCTGGTCCGGCAGCGCCGGCACTTCGTACAGCACCGCGAAGTCTGTTCCGAGGCTCGAGCGGAGCGTCGTCCACACGGCCATCACCCGCCATTCCGGCCAATCCCGCACGCTGATGTCGACCGCTTCGCCGCGCTGGTGGACCGTCGACGAGGCCCGCACGATCGACGTCGCGACCATGTCGATGAGGAACAACTGCGCCAGATGGTCGATCGCGGCCAGGATGCGGAAACCCGCCGGTGAGAGCCCGGCCGGCGTGACGGTGACGTCCTTCAGGCGAATGCAGTGCCGCGACGCGGAGGTCATTGTTCTGGCTGTCGGTACAACGACTGAAAGCACGCGCTGCGCTCGACGTTGTCGGTGGCCGCGTTCGCGCACTGCTGCAACTGGATGTTCACGATCTGCTGCTGCATGTGACTCATCGGCAGCATCCCGTCGACGTGCGATTGCAGCAACTGCTGTGTCTGCGCCGTCGACTCGACGACGGCCCGCACGTTGTTGACGAGCCCCGTCGACAACAGATACACCAGCCACAAGGTCAACGCCGTCGGCAGTCCGACCTTGTTGACCGCTTCAATCACGCCCTTGAGCGTGATGTGTTGCACCCCGGAGATGACCGTCTGAAACATGCTGCTCCCCATCTATTCATCCACCCAGCGACTGGCCGGCGCCGCCATCGGCGCCCGCGCGGGTCGCGTTCGAGACGACCGGCGAGACGAGGACGGCCGCTTCTCGTCGAGAAGGGCCGCATTCAAGTACGGCACCTGCGACAGACCGGGCGCGTAGAACGACCCGGTCGTATCCAGTGCCGTCGGATCTGCCCCGCCAGGCAGGTACGGCGACATCATACGTCCTGCACCGCCGTAAGGCAGCAACGATCCGAGCACCCGCGACGGCCGGACGCCCCATTCCTTCGGGAAGGGCATCATGTCGATCGCGGTGTCGACCATGTGATTGCCGACCGCGTTCGGATCCGGGTTCTCCTCCCCCAACTCCGTCGACCCGGCATACCCGCCGGCCGCGCCGAGCATCATCGGCAGCGCATACGGGCCCGCCATCGGCGCAATGAAGGGCATCGCCCACTTGTGATCCTCGAGCGCCCCGCCTTCAGCGAACTGCGTCCCGACGCCGGCGCCGGCCGCCATCGAGAGGCCACCCAGGATCTGCCGTCGACGCGCCAGGGCATCGGACGGCTTCGAGAGGGCCCGGACGCCTTCTGTGCCGCCGATGAACGGCAGCCGTTCGACCCCGCGCTCGACCGCGTTCGTCGCCGTGCGCGAGAACGGCAGCGCCAGACGCGCCAAGGCGCTGCCCCAGCCGTTGCCGCGGACCGTGTTCTGGAGCGACTGGCCGGCCGTCGTGTCGGGCTCACTCATCAGCACGTAGCGGGCCGCGTCCTTCTCGCTCATGCCGGCCCGCTGGAGGATGCCGCGCGTGGCCGCGTCGAACATGCCCATCGTGCGACCCGGCAGCGTCATGATCCCCGTGTTGTCGCCCGGCATGTACTCACGGACGATCTTCTGGTTCCACGCGTTCTTCGCATCGCTCAGCGTGCGCGGGCTGAAAATCTCCCGGCGCATGCGCGGAGCCAAATCGGGATTCTCGAGGGCCGCCGAGGTCAAGCCGCCCACGTTGCCCATCAGCGACTTCGGCACCGCGAGGCCCGACAGCATGTTCGCGTAGCGCATGCGCTCCAAGGAGCGACGCCCCTTCGACGACCCGAGCATGCCCGCGGCAGCGCCCGTCAGCGCCCCGCCGATCGCCCCGACCGCCGGATCGTCTTCGACCATCGGCCCCGTCACGCCGCCGACCATGGCGCCCGCCAGCGGATACAGGAGTTCGGGATTCGCAAAGCCGGCATCCGCCAACTGCCGCGGCGGCCGGCCACCGGCGTCATCGAGCACTTGGAAGCCCCGAGGGCCCATCCGCCCATATGTCTCGCCCGGCTGCACCCGGTAGTCGACGGCATCGGGCCCAATCAGGGGCCGCCCCTGCCCGGTCCGGTCGAAGACCATGAACTGCTCACCGCGCGCCCGCATGCCGCGGTCCCGGCTCATGGCTTCCATGCTGGCCGCGGACTCGCCCGACGCGTTGACCCGCGACGTCTCAGGGTCGAGCACTTCGAACGACGACAGCGCCTCAGAGGGCCGCCCAGGCCGCCGTGGGGCCGGAGTCGAGTTCGGCAGGCTGCGCCCACCCCGCCGGCCCAGCAGGGCGCGATTGCCCCCCAGGCCCGCCAGGAGGCCCCACGCCGCGCCCGACGCCGCGCCAGCCCCAGGCGACTCGTCATCGGTCGCCCCGCCCGCGAGGGCGCCCGTGGCGGCCCCGGTGAAGGGCATCAGGGCGCGAGTGTCGACAAAGCCGGCGTCGTCGCTCCCAGGCTTGGCATTGGCGCCAAACGAGAAATCATCGCCATCGTCCGCCGCCGGCGGCTCAATCTTCTTGCCCCGGACCCGGCGCGCGGCGGCTGGAATCGGGTCGTCGCCCGCCGACGGCGGCAGCGCCCGACGCAACTGCTCCCCGGACCACGGACCGATGCGGTCGTCACCCGACAGCATGCGCCGCGCCGTCTTGATGACGTCGGCGATCACTTTGGTCGGCGCGCCCCCGTTGGCGTACGTCAGCATCGACGACAGAATCGCCCGGCCCGACCGCGCCTTCCCACTGTCCTGCCGCAGCGCGTGGTAAATCGGCGCGTTCGGCTGAATCGGCAGCAGGTTGGGATTCGAATTGCCGCGCACCTGGTCGGCGAGGCCCTGCTCGTTGGCCTTATAGAACCCGTGCTCCTGGTCCTCAACCGACAGCCCGCGGGTGTACGGGTTGTTGTCCAGTTCGTGGTAGATCCGGTTGAATTCGCGCTTCTCGTCCGGCGTCAGTTCGGCGTAGCGCGACTTGCCCAGGGGCTCGTCGTACTTGGCCTTCCAGTCGATGCCCGCCGTCGGCTCGAACGGCTTACGCACCTGCTCCGCTTCCCACTGGATCGCTTCGCGTT
>Ga0181352_1000800_pt1 | contig 12828 bp, 21 predicted proteins | sample Fa13VDMLBSN_FD_130103 | JGI IMG/M metagenome (GOLD analysis project Ga0181352, IMG submission 130103) | Freshwater viral communities from Lake Michigan, USA - Fa13.VD.MLB.S.N | ecosystem: Environmental > Aquatic > Freshwater > Lake | place: USA: Michigan | collected 2013-09-23 | reverse complement strand
CATTAACAACTCAGCAGCTTCTTTGATCTTGAACTTCTCTGCTGTGCAGTAGTCAGGCAAGCCCTCGGCGTAGCCTTCAAGCCATGCGGCAAGCATGGCGAACTTGTAGTCGGGGCTAGTCATGGTCTAACTCCTGCTAAATTAAAAGGATCGTTAAACATTCTGCATGTCAGGTCTGTCTTTCTGGGCTTATCAAACTTAGTACGCCGCCCACTCACAAACTTAAAGTACCGTTCCATCTGATTAGACGCACCTCGTTGATGAAAGGCAGCAAGGCATCCGTACTCCACCAACTTAGTCAACATGTTGTTAGCAGCTTGAACGGAAACACCTATGTGCTCAGCTACTGCTCTGCGGTTAGGAGGCTTCTCGCAGTTCTTGACGAACACCACGATCTTGAGCTGGTACGCTGTTAACTCTGATTTCATCCGTTTAACTCCTTTAACCTACGCTGCGCCCAGTTCGCGCCTGCTGTAAACATAGAAGAATTAACCCACCGCATGCTCTCTGCAAAGATTGTTGTATTAGCAAGATCTCGCCACTCATTGCGCTGTTGCAGCTTCTCGTAGACCTCTAACTTCTTCTCAAGCAATTCAATGTACCGCTTGTCTGTCATTCCTTTTGGTTTCATATTTATCTCTTATCTCTATGATTGTTTCAGCTACAAGGGCTTGGGCTTCTTTAACAATGCTTCGCCTGCCGTGGATGCTTCCAATAAAGATTCCGAATAACCAACCCACAAAGAAAATTAAAGCTGCTTCCATCCTTTAACCTCCTTAGTCCAGTGCCTCTCCCATAAGCTCATCACGCTAAGCCTCGCTCCTTGTTCTACTAAACTCGTTGTAGATATAGCTGTGGAGTTACGACCTGGGCCTACCCACATGTGCTTAGTTGAGTAATGAGGAAGATGCAAGACACCCCTGAGATAGAACACAGGCTGTTGGATAGTCTCTGAAGGTTTATTTTGATTTAGTGCCGACATACTGTTCTCTCCGTTTAATCATCTCGTCTGCTATTCGGTAAGCAAAGTCAGCGAATGCTGCTTCGGGTGTGTACTGCGGCATCTGCCCCCACTTACCTGCAAGGATCCCTGTGATTGCTGACATAGCAAAATCATCTCTAAGTTCCGCTATGAACTGCTCCCTTGCCCACTCACGTTCCGCTTCAAAATCTTCCATACAACCTCCTATGAATTACCTGCCAGAATTGTCATAAGACACCTATCCCGACCTCATCTAACCTGCCGGACCGTACCCAACCTATCCGCGCCTGACCGCACCAGACCTGCCGTACCATGCTCGACCACACCTCAAACACCGCTCCCAACCTAGTCGCACAAGACCAGACCTGCCGAACCGAACCATGTAATACCCATCCGTTCCATACGAAACCTGCCTCACCAAATTAACCCGACCTGATTCACCCCACCTTACCTGCCCAACCTATACGCACCCTAACGGACCACGCCCGACCTCCCACATGTAACCTGCCGCTCCATGCCGAACCGCACCGCACCTATCCCGACCCGACCGGACCTGCCAGACCTCACCGAACCGTGCCAGACCCAACCGCGTCAATCCCGACCCCACCTTGCAATACCTGCCACGCCTAAACGCATCCCTCCATACCTCATAACGCCACGCCACGCCTGACCTGCGTTACCAAAAAATCCCAACCTCATAGGACCATGCGTCTCCGAACCTCACCTGCCGAACCGCACCATATTTACCTTGCCGAAACTAATGTTCCCAACCAGACCTGCCAAATGCCACCCTACCCAACCCCACCGAGTCATGCCGTACAACACCAGACCTGCCTAAGTTTCCACCTTACTTCTTAGTGCCAAAACCTGAGTGAGTAGGTTCTCCATCTCATCCACCATATCAAGGGCTTGCGCTACGTTCTTGGCTCGACGTAATGCACCAATAATCAGAGTGACCTCGTGGTTAATAACCTCCGCTGCCATAGACCGATCACTGCGAACTTTAGTCAGTGTGGTGTAGCCCTGCTCATTACCCTTCTTGCTAGGATCTCTCAAGTACACAGGTGCTTTGATAACAACCTTCTCTGTCGTTATGACAACCCGAACAGAGGCGATCAGGTTACGTGCAGTGTCTAACCAATGTTTATACGATGCTGACTCTTTGTCCCAATCGAAGTATTCATGCAGAGGACTACCTGGATTCTTAGCATCAGCTACTACGATGTCGGGTGTAAGCGACCCTCCGTGGAGGGCCGCAATCTCTTCTAACCTCTTAGCGATTGCGGCTCTATCCATATCAGGCTACCTTCAATCCACGGCGCTTGGTCTCGGCATTGAACCAAGACAATAGCTCCTCGGTCTCATCGTCGTATGCTTCAGGATTCTCAAGTGCCTCAAGCTGTGCATCACGCCCACCGCTCTTAATAATCTCTAAGAACTCAGGATCATCGGCATCCACAATCTTCCAACGACCGTAGTTACCTGAACCTTTCTCAGGTCTCCAATCACCTACACCCATCGTAATACCTGCTGTAGCGAAGAGATTAGAGATAACGGTATGGTTCAACACTGGACGCACATAAGTTATATCAACCTTGCACGCCCACTTCGGTAAGATGGCACGAGTACGAACGTCAGGGGTTTTGTTGATGTCTGCTGATCGAGTGATACTTGAAAAGATCTTAGGAACACCATACAACTCAATGCGCTCACCTTCTACATAAGTTAACCGACCGATCTGAGACTTCTTAGCTCCTGGCATATCCAACGCAGCATTACGTAGCGCACCTTTGAACTGCGTAGCAAGAACAGCTAACTCGGTTGTAGCACCTGACGACATGCGGTAAGGCGATGAGCGATACTCAACCAACGGATCGTGCTTCATTGATCCTGCCTTCTCAGCAGCAGTCTTGCGACCGGAGGGAAGCAGCAACTGTTGCCATGCTTTCTCAGGCATACGATTACAAATTTTAGGTGTAGTTCCTACGATGTGGAACGTGACCGTCTGTGTTTCCATCTCAATGATCTGGATCGTATCTTCTGTTACTTTCTTTGTAGCCATAGTTTCCTCACTCGTTTGTTTTTGCCGACAGGGATTTGTAGAACGCCCACTTGCGTAAGTAATACGGATCCTCGCTTGGGGGTGTCCACGTAGGAGCAGGGTGCGGCATGTCCCTCCTCTTATCTTCGGGAACTGGTTGCTTCTTCCACACAGCCATTACATCGGAGCCAGACTTCCACAGCTTGATGTAGCGTTCCATTGTCTGTAGCTCATCTTCGGTCATTAGAACGGAGCCTCCTCGATGTCGTTAAGTTGGTCTTGCTTGCTAGTACGCACTAGCTTGACGCTTTGTCTAGTGCAGTGGACCCAACGTGGAAAAGGCCAAGGAGGTTGAGGAACGATGACCACTAGATCGCTACCCTCTATCTTCACGACTGTACCTACTTCCTTATTGGGGAACCGCACTCGGTCCCCGACTTGCATGGGCTAGCTCTTGTAAGCCTTCAGCACCTCAGCGTACTTCTGCTTGTAGTGCCTGAACTTCTCAGCATCGTGTGCATCTTTGAGACCTTGACGCATGGAGTACTTAATCATGCAACCCTTGAGAAACCCTAAGAACTCCTCATGAGTAAGCATGGACTCCATCACTTCCCACGGTTGCACGGGCATGTTCTTATAGTGATTGCCGCCAACCTGCATTGCATCTGCTGATGCTTGTACCTGCGCTGTCTTGGGGGGTCTGCCCCTGCGCTTTGCTGTAACCATGTTATTTCTCGTTATTTAATATGTAATAAAAGCCAGTATCTTTAGTCTTTACACCCACACCATCGAGATACGTTTCAGGATCAACAAGTTTAAGCATGCCGAGTTTAGAACGCACATCGAAAGGTAGTGTTTGATGAGTATACACTGCGCTATTGACATTGTCAACAATAATATAAGTGTCGTCACGTTGTATAACAATCCTCCCTGCTTGCATGTTTGTAATTCGATTCTTCAACTCCGTAGCTTTGCTATCCACCATTGCTGCTTCTAAATACTTCTTACCTAGAACCTCATACCAGGGGCGATGTGCATACACTTCGGGGTTAGCTATAAAGTCCTCTGTCATCTTAGGGCGTAGATCCCACGCCGCGTTAGTCATCTTGCGCTCGGCAGACATGCTTAGTTCTGTTGCTACCTTTGCTAGTTGTTGCTTAGCATCTACGATTAGCTCACCGTTTGTCTTTGCACCAAACTCCTTAAGCACAGTAGTTACAGCGATAGATACCTTGCCCGTTGTCTTGTGATCCCTACGATCTAGCTTGCTGTTAATACGGTCGTTATATAACTTGAACTCGTCTACCCGCTTGGTCGAACTTACTCGATAGTTATAGTTAAGTGTATGGTCCAACTTGCCTAGCTTCTCTTCCCCATCGAACACATCGAAGGCAGATATAAACCCCGAACTTACAAACCCTGAACCTACAAATCTCCACAGCGGACGCTTCGCGGCAAGCGTCTCAAGAAGTTCAAGCATGCCGTGACGTAGATAAGGTCTAACGGGTTGAAAGTCCCTGCCCATCCTCTTAGCTTGTCGCTCCTTCTCCACGTTATAAACGGCAAACTCATCTACAAGTTTAGGTGGCATGAAGTGTACGTTCTTATACACAGGGTGATACTCAGGTAGATCGTAGTCAGTGGGGCGCGAAGTCTCGTAAGAGTTATCCTCTCTGGGGGGTAGTTGCATGATTGTCATATCAGTTCCTCTCAGGTTTACCAGCAGCCTTACACATTGCATACATGCCATTAGGAATAAGAGCCAACCTAACCGGCGATTCGTCAGGGGTGTACACATGTTTTGTATACGCTTTAGTTTCGCTGTGCCATTGTGTTTCGTACACCTCACAATCACTAAGTAGATTCATAACCTTTACTGCTACGTCAACATCTACAACGAATGACCCGCCACTGCCTGACATCTCTAACATAACTCTCGTGTTGTCCATAACCCACTCCTTACTTATTAACTGTGACATGTATAGCTGACCCAAAAGCCGGAATAGCTTGCGCGTTATCTGCAATTGCCCACAGGACAGGTGATACCCAATCTTCTGCCGGACCACCCCAGTCACTACCGACATAACCATCGGTAAACACAATACATAGTTCAGCATCGATGTGCTTCTCCTTCATATACTTAGCGATGCAGCTAGGGCTAGTGCCGCCCCCACCCTTGGGCCTAGTTGATGATGACAGTAGCTCAAGGTTGCTGTCGGTATATGTCTCGTGATTAGCGATGCGTGTGTCCCAGTAGAGCAGGTGCAGGTTGCTTGGTCGTACCTCCTCACAGATAGACTGGATCTCAGTCAGGAATGCAACTAGCTCCTTATCACCAATAGAACCTGATGTATCCACAGCAATGACCAAGTCCTTCATCTGCTCACCGATCAGCACAGGCATGTAGATGTCATGCTCAAGCATGCGACGGTTGAGCCTGCGCCACGAGGTGCGCGTCTTGTCTGGACACGCTTGCTTGATAAAGAACCGCAACTGCTCGCGCCAATCAACTTGGGGAGCAAGCAACTCTTGTAGCTGTCGATAGAGGTCGCCGCTTGTATTACCCTTCTTCTTGTTGTGTGCGATCATGCCTTGGCGTATGGCAGTGTTGATCTGCTCTTCTAGCTTCTCCTTATCCTCTTCACTCCTAGCGTTCGCTGCATCCCAGTCATGCTCATCCATACTAGGTTGGTTGCCTTGGCTAGGTTGCCCCTGCCCCTGCTGTGGTGTGCCTTGTCCTTGTCCTTGCTTCTGCTTGCGTAGCAAGTCATAGATCTGCTTGCTATTCATACCCTTGTACTTGTGATCGAACAGTGCGATCTTGGGCATCTTGATGACTACCCCTTGCTTGTCCGTATCCCACAGCAGGTAGTTGATGAGGTAGTCGCATGCCTTGTTAGCACACTCGGCATCTTCCTTGTATAGCTTCTTGTAGATAGTGAGGTGCTTGAAGGCTTTGTGCAGCATCTCATGCAACCTGACGAAGGCGATCTCCTTATCGCTAAGAGACTCAAGGAATGGCAGTGAGTACTCCTCGTTAAGCCCATCGGTCCTTGCAGTGAACTGCTTGTCCAGTATGCGTATCTCACCCAGTGATAAGAACCCAGACCACAGTGCGAACCTATCCTCACGCATGATGCTGATGTTGACCTTGGTCATGCGCCTTGACTGTGCAGCTAGCCTCTGCTCAGTGGTTAGTGCCAGTGCTTGCGTTGCTTGCATATAGCCTCCTGTTATTAAAGCCACTCGTATGAACTGATGATGCTGTCTACCTTGGTCTTGATCTCCTTGCGGACAGAGGCACTCTCCTTGATGTCGTCTATCCTCACCCCTGACAGCGTGCGCTCCAAGTCCTGCCGTGCTTGTTCCAAGTTAGGATCTGATGTGATGTTGAACGCAGTAAGCAGTCCGCATAGCTCATGCGCGTTGGTCAGCATGCTCTCGTGATACCGCTTCTTCTTATCTTCTTGCTCAGCAGGTGCGTCAGTCATGCGATCTGAGAGGTGCTTCAGTGTCTCGTGCAACCTACCCCACGCATCCTTCATCGCTTCACCTATCCTGCGGTTAGCCTCGGCCTCGTAGTTTGTAGCTAGCTCTTGCATCACCTCGTTGTGTGTGTCGAGTATGAAGTGTCCTGCTTGTGGCACAGGGGTGAAGGCATATCTGAAGCTGAACTTGCGAGAGACCTCATCAACTGACGGGTAGTCATCACGGTTGAAGAACCCACCGGTCTTGAATGCTGCTACTGATACGAGGTTAGGATAAGCATCGACGAATGTCCGCACCAGTGCGGAGACGTTCCCTTCCATCTGGTTGAGTTGCTGCTTGTAGGCAAAGAAGTTCTTCATCGGTAGTAGTCTCGGACCCTTCTCTGCCCACGGCAGCGTCTGCGCTATGTGCCACACGCGAACCTTTGCAACGTAGTCATTGATGTTCTTGAGCAGGGATGTACCTGCCATGAGGTTCTTGTTGACGCGAGCGGCATCGCTCTCGGTTGCGTTGTTATCTGCAACGATCTTCGCGGATTGCTGCTTGTCCAACTTATATGCAGTCCACGTTGAGATGTTGAGTTCGACAAGTACTGCGTTTGAGAGGATAGTCATGCTGTGTTCTCCTTGGGTTGTTTAGAGTAAGTCTTGGTTCTCGGCACACCACGCACTGAACCGAGGGTTACTGAATGCAATGTGTTGCTTGTCTGGGTCTTTAGCTACTGATATGCAGAAGCATGCAGTCCAGTCAGGGTTGAGGCGCACCACGTACTGCATGAAGGGATCCACGGTCTCCTTGCTCAGCATGTCGATCATGCCGTAGACGAGTATGGCTTGAGCACCTGACTCAGTGGGCACTCGTGCAGCGGTTGGGTTAGTGACTAGTGTCTCCATCGGAGGGAGTTGATCCGAGAACTGCAAATACGCCGCGAACGAATCCGCGAAGGCATCACCTGCTGTACCTGCAAGTGCGGCATGCACTGCGTTGGGTGTCAACTGCTTGCGTCTATGCACGATGTTAGAGGCACGAGACAGCGTGCGCGGTGAGACAGCAGACATGGTGGGCTTGCGAGGGTTGAAGATGTATGGGTTGCTACCCTGCCCAGGGTCTCGGTAGGATGCTAGCGAGTCAGGGAACATCTTGACCCATGCACGCACCTCTCTTGCTATGTTGTTTGCTGCTGCCCACAGTAGCCACTCATCGGCATCGGGCTTGCGTACCTTTACCTCTGATATACGCTGAATGGTATGCGCCTTGAGGTTGTCACCTACACCATCGGTGCGGAAGTTACCTGTTAGGAATACGAGGGATCCTTCGGGTAGGGGTCGGTCTGCAAGGCGAGGGGCATTCTCTTCTAGCAGTGGATGTAGCATGTTCTTCACAGGATCTGCACCCTTACCAAACTCATCGAGGCAGATGACTACCTTCTTGTTGGTATGCAGTTTGAACCTACCATTGGGTAGGTATTCGAGGATTTTCGACTCTTTGTTGGGGACGGGTATAGCTGTATCGCCAAGTTCTAGGGAGGGCACATCAACATAGGTGAACTCATACTCCTCGGCAGGTAGCAGTTGCGCTAAGGGTTTGAGGATTGAGGACTTGCCAATCCCAGGCTCACCCACGAGACAGAAACGATTCTCAGGGACGGAAACGATGAGGGATGCTGCCTCGGCTAGTGATACGTAGCGGTCTTTGGTTACTGTGGTGTCATCCATAAATACTCCTTGGTTGTTTGTTATTAGTTGCTACTTATAGGGATTGAACTTCTCAACGGCTACTGACTCGATGTCCCAATCGTTAGCATCGAAGGTGCTCATCTGGTCTACCCAATCGTTCTCGTATGCTTCTTCTAACTGCTCAAGGGCTAACTCTTCTGCCTCCTTGGGGTCTTGTGCATCGACAACGATCTTGATTGTGGGAATGACGTTGTACATAAACTCGACTACATAAGACTTCATGCTTGCTCCTTGCTCTGGTTAAGTTCTTCACAGCACAGACACTTATCGCACTGACAGATTCGACCAACGGCTATGCGCTCTTGGCGCAGGTACTCCTCGCGTGATTCAGGTTCTTTCTTCTGCTCATACTTGAGCACGTTGAGGTTTGCCCATGTCTCGTATCCACTCATCGCACTAACCCTCCTTTGTTGTTTAACCCTTGCAGATCTTGCTTGTTGGTTATCAGCATGTAGTTGCTCTTGTGCAGGGGTGCTATGCACCATGCTTTCCGCGCATCGATTGCCGCTTGCTCGCGGCAGTCCCAACAGAATCCAGCTAGGGTGTGCACGGGGTCATGCAACTCGTCGCCGCAGTCACGGCAGTGTAAGAAACGCACCATCTAGATCACTCCTGTTAATGTAAGAACTATTGTGACTAATAGCATAGCTACAACGAATCCACCGACGAAGTTGTCATCAATCATGTTGCCTCCATAAGATTACATTATACCACATCGTAATAATTACGATGTAACACAGTGTAAGATAAAGCCTAGTCACGCAGGGTGTAGGCAGGGGGTTGTGTAAGAGGGGTGTAAGAGAAAACGGGCTTTGTAAGAGAATCGTCATAAGATTTATAAGTGGACTTACGCGATTTTCGTGTTTGAAATCAATAAGTTGCGAGCGTAGTGTAAGTAAGTAAGTAGTTTTTCCTATATATATAAGAGTTGCCCAGAAGTTATAACGGGGGAGGACTGCACTTGGCGAGAGGCTTGCGACCCCAGACCCCTGCATATTCCCCGAAAAAAGCCTTACATCTTACATTAGCAGTCTAAGTTGTTGATTCTAAAGGGAAACATAGTGTAAGAGGGAGTGTAAGACTCCCTCCCGCGTTCTTACAATACTGCTTTGTCTGCTGCTTCGCCTAACACTAGGCGTGCGTTGTACTGCGAGGATGTTTCTTGTAAGGAATCTAACAATGCCTTGTGGTGCAATGTAATCTCTGCATCTTGACGTAGTTTTTCCATACGCTTGATGAACTTGTCGAACTCTTTTTGTACATCGTAAACACTTACAATCTCAGGCTCAGGCTTGGCGTCATCCCAAGCGGTATTCATAAGATCTTGCTCATATTGCTCGGTGAACTCGATCTCAGTCTTACGATGTCTGAGACTCTTGCTCTTAGCATCCCATTGGAATGCACCGAACTTCTCAAGGTATGCTACTAGTGAGTTACGACGAACACCCTTGGGGCAAGCCTCGAAGAGGCGTTGTCCGATTGTGATGTCGCCATGCACCAATGAGTAGCCAATCGCTTGCACTGCCGCATCTTGAATCATGCGGGTCAACTTGACCCCTGCACGTCCAATGCTTGCGATGTCCTTGGTAAGGATTGCGGTAGGTTTGAGTGCCATGATAATTTCCTTAAGTTAGTAGTTGATAGACTGCTAATGTAAGACCCGCGCAGGGTATGGGCTACCGAGGTTTGACCTAGTAGCTTTGCCTGCGCGGATTGGCAACGGGTACTTCGATTACAGTTTTCTTGCTTGGGTCAGTGGCTTGGTACACGCCCAATCCCGCTTTTTGACGGGTTGCAACTTTCGATCCGGCCCGATCAACGCTTGCGCGTTTCGTTGGCGTATCGCTATCTGCGAAGGGGGAATTTCGGTCGTTCCTGTTGCGTTGTGCACCCCTTTAGGCTTTGACCTTAACCGTACCAGTGTACGGCGATCAGTCGCCACCTAAAGCAAGGCTCCCCTCTCCCCTCCCCTTTGACGTTGTTTCGCGTTGGCGGGAGGCTTTCCTTTGATCGCCCATTGGTGGGCTTGGTTGGAATGTACCACAATCCGCCCCTATACGTAAGAAAATAAATATAATGTAATACCACCGTACCCCGACCCCCCCAAACTGGCTTTGACGGCCCCGCCACGCTCATACATACTGTGCCGCTCATCCCATCACTCCAAATAAAATTACCCCCCCCCCACCTATTCAAATCTCACCACAATTATCCTACCCCCTTATATATAAACACCCCCCGGTAAGGAGTCACAACCTCCTCTTGCAAAAATTATTAATTACATATACATTCAGCCATCCCAATCTCGGTGCCCTTATTCCCGTGATTAAAATAGAACCCACCACAGATAGACCTATACCGTTTGATCTCTCTTCAGAGACCCCCGACCATATAAAAGAAAAAATGATTGTTGCGGGGGATACGGCGTTGCTACTCCATGAGTTGGGCATGCCGCTAGAGATGGACCCCAATGACCAAGCCAAAGCCGAAGAGTTATTCAGGCAAGCTGGTAAGGTGCTTCCAGCAAGAAAAGTAAAGAAAGAATTAATGAAGGGCGGCGTAGCCGCAACCCTAAGAACTATTATTAATAAGTATGACTCCCCAGTGTTTGCCGATGTTGTGCAAGCACGTCAATTTATTACCGCTAAGTTAGTAGAACTTGCAACGTGTGGGGATACTAAAATAGAAATTAAAGCTCTAGAGCTTTTAGGTAAGCACAGTGATATTGGTGTATTTACTGAGCGCAGCGAGATAACCATTACTCATAAAAATTCTGCTGACTTAGAAGCAGAAATAAAAGAACGTATTAAACGTTTATTAGTAGGTGGTGCTACTGACGTAGAAATAATTCCTGCGACAGATTTAGATGAAGAGTTGGGTGTTGCAAAACCAGTAATGGCTTCTATTGATGAATTAGAATGACTATTAATATACCGCAACAATCAGATCCAGCAAGTTTATCTGCATTATTAAATAATATATCTGGATTACCTGAAAGTGATTTACGCGATTTAAATATTCGACTGCAAAAACTTGAGCAGTTAAAAGAACAAGAAGTATGTAGAGAACGATTTATTCGGTTTGTAAAACGAGTTTGGCCTACGTTTGTAGATGGTCGGCACCATTTACGTATGGCTGCGGCATTTGAAAGAGTTGCTGAAGGTAAAACAAAACGATTAATAATAAATATGCCGCCTCGTCATACCAAAAGTGAGTTTGCTTCTTATTTACTTCCGGCGTGGTTTTTAGGTAAATTTCCAAATAAAAAAGTAATTCAAACTGCCCATACTGCTGAATTATCTGTAGGTTTTGGACGAAAGGTGCGAAATCTTGTCGATCAAGACGTATATAAAGACATATTTCCAACAGTTGGCCTACAAGCGGACTCTAAAGCTGCTGGCCGGTGGGCGACTAACAAGGGTGGAGAGTATTTTGCTATTGGTGTGGGAGGTGCTGTTACGGGTAAAGGTGCTGACCTACTCATTATTGACGATCCGCACTCGGAACAAGAAGCTGCCTTAGCTGCAACTAACCCAGAAATCTACGATAAGGTGTACGAGTGGTACACATCCGGGCCAAGACAGCGCCTACAGCCTGGGGGAGCCATCGTTATTGTTATGACACGCTGGGGTTTGCGGGATTTAACGGGGCAAGTTGTTAAAAATGCCGCCCAAAGAGGGGGAGATGAGTGGGAAGTGATCGAATTTCCTGCTATTTTACCCTCTGGAAACCCACTTTGGCCTGAATTTTGGTCTTTAGACGAGCTTTCTGCGCTAAAAGAGGAGCTTCCAAACAGCAAATGGCAGGCTCAGTACCAACAACAGCCTACTTCTGAAGAAGGTGCCATCGTCAAACGCGAATGGTGGAAGGTATGGGAGAAAGATGACCCTCCAAACTGTAACTTTATCATTCAGTCGTGGGATACGGCGTACGAAACGACTAATCGTTCGGACTATTCTGCGTGTACAACGTGGGGTGTGTGGACAACTGAGGAAGATCAGACAAACATTATCCTCTTAGACGCGTGGAAATCGCGGATGGAGTTTTTCCAGTTAAAGCAACGGGTGCTTGAGTTGTATAAAGAGTATGAACCCGATGCACTTATTGTAGAAAAGAAGGTATCAGGTATCTCTCTATATCAAGAGTTGCGTCGGATGGGTGTGCCTGTGTCAGAGTTCACCCCCAGTAAAGGTAACGACAAGATAACTAGACTTAATTCGGTGTCTGACATCATACAGTCAGGGCGGGTATGGGTGCCTAACACACGTTGGGCTGAAGAACTTATTGATGAGATTGCAGCTTTTCCCGCAGGCGAGCATGATGACTATGTGGACGCAACTACGTTAGCATTAGCACGTTTTAGGAATGGGGGTTTTTTGCGTCTACCAAGCGACGAGCCAGATGAGGTCCAGTACTTTAGAGGCTTTCGCGGTGCTAAACGTGGATATTACTTAAGTTAGGACAGATCATGGCAATCAGTAAAGCACTTTATGAAATGCCTGAAGGCATCGAGATGTTGGCGCAGCAAGAAGCTCCCATCGAGATTGAAGTTGAGAACCCCGAAAGTATGAGTATTGGTG
>Ga0181352_1000799_pt1 | contig 12841 bp, 2 predicted proteins | sample Fa13VDMLBSN_FD_130103 | JGI IMG/M metagenome (GOLD analysis project Ga0181352, IMG submission 130103) | Freshwater viral communities from Lake Michigan, USA - Fa13.VD.MLB.S.N | ecosystem: Environmental > Aquatic > Freshwater > Lake | place: USA: Michigan | collected 2013-09-23 | reverse complement strand
TTACCAAAGCAACAAGCTAAAAAATTTCACAATGATATTAGTGATGGAAAGTCTGCACCTTTAAGTGATGAAGAATTGTTAAGATCTTGGGATTTAACAAGAAAAAGTGATGCTGATTTTGGAACAAAACAAGTAAAAGAATTAAACAAACTAATTGAAAGTTCTGGTTTACAAGGTGTAAATAAAGATGGTCAGTGGGTATTAAATCAAAGTCTTTTCCCTCGTCAAACTGCAACTGCAACTACAACAACAGGACAAGGAGCAAATGATTTTACAAATGCAGAAAAAACTACAATAAAAGCTAATGAAGATGCCACTAAAAAAGATTCTACAACAGTTGTAGTAGATCCAAATAGTAGTACTAAAGAAGAGAAGAAGAAAAAGACACCTGTTAATACTGGTACTAAAACTAATACAGGAACTACAAATAAAAGCTCTGATAACATTGAATATAGTGATCAAGAAGTTTTAGCATATGGTGGTTTAATAAAAGCTCAAAATGGTAAAACAATATTTGATTTAGAAGATGCTACTTTAAAAGCTTTAGCTGATAAAGCAAATGCTGAATGGATTAGACCTACTTATTTTCCAACAAATATTAGATCAGTTGGTAATCAATCTCCTGGAGCAAATCCAGGCTCTTATAAGAGATTACCTTCTGGAGAAATTGTTCCTGTTGCAGGTATTAAAAATAAGAAGACAGGTGTAGGTTATAATAGCATTGATGATTTTGTTAATTATGCTAGTCAATATCTAGATTTTAAAAGCTACGGTAATAGTACTGATGCTACAGAAGGTATTAAGAAATGGAAAGCAGATTTAGCAGATAAAACAAAAAGAAAAAATGCTGGTGAATGGTTTGCAAAATCTGTTAATGCTTATAACAAATCTATTTTAGGTGCAGATGCTCCTGACACTATTAATCTAAATAATCCTACATTCTGGGAAATGGGTCTTGAAAATTTAAATGTACCATTTGCTAGAAAGAAAACAGAACAACCTAAAAAAGAAGGTGATAAAAAAGAAGAAGAGAAAACCAAAACAGAGATGGGAGACATGCCTGATGTTGTATATCAACAAGGGTATGAGAAATCACCATGGTTTAGACAAGACTTAGCTAATTATTATAATGCAATTCAAAATGCAGCTAGAGTAGATAAAGGTGCTCCTCCAATTATGCAGAGTGCATACTCTCCATTAGTAGATGCAACATTCTTAGATCCTGCTCAACAAATTGCAGCATTACAAGGTAACTTAAATACTACACAGGCTGCTATTAGAGCTTCACAAGATGGTCCAAATGCTGTTGCTAATTTAATTGCTGCATCTGCATCTTCTGCTCCAAACATTGCTAATGTTATTGCTGACTATGATAATAAAAATGTAGGTATTGCTAATCAAGTAGGTCAATTAAATAATCAAATCATAACAAGAGACTTAGGGCTTAATAGAGATTATGTTAAGAGATTCTATGATGAAAATGTTGTAAGAGAACAACAGTATGAGAATGCTGTGGCTGATGCTGCTAATGAAGTAACAAAAGCTTACATGCAAGGTGAAACAAATAGAGATGCAGCTACTTCTGCAAATGTTCAAAATCCTAATTATAGTTTTGATCCATTGAGTGGAAGATATTATTTTAAAAGAGGGTATGATCCTAGAACAGGTGCACCTATAGATGGTCAAGCTTCTCCAGGAGAATTATTTAAATACTATACTGAACAATATAACTTAACTCCAGATCAAGCAATAGAATTGATTACAGGAACTAGAGCAAAGTCTAAAACAGCATATGGTGATGAGAATACTGCTCAGTATGGTGGATACACATATAATCCTATAGATGTTATTTGGAATTATTAAGATAAAGAATTATGGCTACATATATAAAAGGGGTTACAGACCAAATACCTAACTCTGTTCCTTTTCAAGCTAATTACAAAATGATTAGCGACACCTTGAGTAATCTTCAACAGAGATACAATAAAGGTTTTGATCAAGTAAAGTCAATGTATAGTTCATTGATTAATGATCCTTTGTCATCATCAGATAATGAACAGTTTAGACAAGAATACTTAAAGAAAGCAGATGCTCAGTTAGCTAAGCTATCTGGTGTTGATTTTGCAAATCAAAGTAATGTTGTTGCAGCTAAAAGTTTATTTGGTCCATTAGTTAATGATAAGCAATATGTAACAGACTTATATAAAACTAAGAGACAAAATTCTGAAATTCAAAAGATGCTACAAACAAAAAATAGCACTGATGAAAAAATGAGATCTCAGTATAGCCCTATCATGGAAGAGTATTTAATGTTAGGTAAGAAGAGACTTTCAGAAACAAAAAGAGATGATGGTTCTATTGAATCAGCTGCAGTTCATAGTTATTCTCCTTGGCAAGATCCAATTGAGTATGCATCTAAGTTAGCTAAAGACCAAGGTTTAAAATTTGAAAGAGATCAACTTAGTGGAATGTATATTATACATACTAAGAATGGTGAGCAATCTGTAGGTACTTATAGAAACTGGTATGAAAATACTATAGGTGATAAGTTTGATAATCAGTATATGATTGAGGCTGAAGTTAAAAATGAAAGAAACATTCAGTCTGAAATGAAAAATAATCCTAATCTTACAAGAGATCAGGTTGTAGATAAGTTGGCAAATGATTTTTCTACTAGATATACTGAGTTGTATAATGATCAGATTAATGATTTAGAGGGTAGTGCAAATGAGATAGATAGACAAATGAGGAAACTTATGAATAAGTATAGAGGTAAGTTTCCACCTCAGTATAAACAAACAATTGATGCATATACTAAACAAAAAAGTTACATTAATGACACTCTTGCTAAGTTAAAAAAAGATAAAGGAACAGATGCAGAGTTTACAAAAAAGGCTATTGATTTATATAAGGGTAATCCTGCTGCTACATATGTTAGTGAAATTAAAAATGATTATGCTAAAAGATTTGCTGAGAAGCAAGCATATGGTGATACAGAAGTAGAATACAAACCAAATCAAGTTGCATTAACACAGTACCAAGAACAACAAGCTTGGGCTAGACAACAATCTAGTCAATCTTTTGAATGGAAGAAGTTTGTAGCAGGTAAACAGTGGGAGCAAAAGAAAATGGAAGTTGAGCATGCTTGGGATTTAGAGAAAATGAGATTGGAGGGTAAGATTAAAGGTGCTGGTATGGATTCAGGAGCTACTGTTGGTAACCCTGAAGTAGTTGGTGCACAATCTGCTTCTTATGTATATAGAGAACAAGTTGCAGATACTTATGAAAAAAGCTACAATGCATTTATTAACACAAACTTATTAGCTGTAGCTGCAGGCATGGCTAGTAATGTAAAAAACAAAATGATTGTTCAAGATCAAAGTGATGTTAATTTAAGTGTAGTTAGTCAAGCTATTTCTAATAAGTTTAAAGGACAAGCCTTAACTCAAGATCAAACAACTGCATTAGGTAAATATCTTGCTAAAGTAAGTCCTGGATTTAAGTATAGTAATAATACAAGTACAGGTACTGTATTAGGTATTATCAATGGAGGATTTAAGTTTCATAAATCAGATGCTGGTGAATTAGCTGATAATTTATCTACTTCACTTTCTGAATCTAGAGAAGCTTATATGAACTTAGATAAACTACAAGCTTCATCAAGTAAACAATTAGAAGCAATATGGTTATCTAGAGCTGATTACAGAGAAAATCAATATGTTATTAGAACTTTAAATCCTGAAACTAATAAGTATGTTTACTCTGTTAACTATGATAAGTTAGATAAAATGGATGCTGAAGATAAAGAACCAATATTTAACAACTTAATTCCTGGTTATTCTAATTATCAAGATAAATCAAATGCAACAAGAAGTACTATTGTTTTAAATCCTTCAGAACCTGATAAGTTTGATCAGACTATTCATGCAAATGCAATTAATGATGCTGAGTTTTTTGGTGTAACAAATAATGAAGGTGAGTTTGAAAAGTTTGATGATGATGATTTAGGTAAGTTTAAGAACATGGTTATTGGTGGAAACTTAATGAAACAAACATTAGATCCTACTAACACAACATATGCTTTAAAAGTAGTTAATGGTAACAAGTATGTTAAAGTAACAATACCTGTTAAATTTAATAATGAAGGTGAGAGCATGGCTGAAAAACTAAGTTTACCAAATGGAAGTGAAATTTCTGAAGTAAACAAAGTAGAGTTCTATGTACCTATGAGTAAAGCTCTTAGATTAGGTGGTAATGATGTGTTATATAATGATCCTATATCAGGTGAAACACAAAGAATACCAAATGACTTAAAGAAACAAATCTATAAGTTGGTTCAAGGACCATTAATAGAAGAGCAGACAAGTTGGGTTACAAGTGGAGGTTTAGCTGAAAAAGGTGAGTCTGTATTACCACTTCCTTATAATAGTATTATTGATGGTGGTAAATTAATGCAAGGAACTGATGATGCTATTTATATGGAATTTTATAGTGATGGTAAGATGAGAACTATGAATCTTACTGAACAAATGAATGTTCCTATTAAATTTAGTCAGTATCAAAATAATCCTGAAAAGTATGATGATCAGATTCAACAGTTTGTAGAAAAATACATGCAACATGTAGATACTCAAACTATCAAAAATGGTAAAGCTGCATTAAATACTAGTATAATAACATCACAAAATAATTCTGATTGGATTGATTGGGATAAAGTTACATATTCATTTGGACATAATTAATCATGGCAGAAACAACAGATCCTTTTGACTACACACCAGCAAGTCAAAACCAAAGTTCCAATAGTTCAGCTAATCAAATACTTGGTCAAATGCGTCAGATGACAGACAATTGGTCAGGTAAACAATCTTCAACATCTACACCAAATGATGTTGCAATGGATCCTTTTGAAACATCTATTGATTTAGCTAAACAAGATACTAGAACAAGACCTGAAGTATTTGAAACTACTTACTTTAATCCTGATACACTTGAAAGATATAAAGATGTAACTAGTTTATATAATGATCACTTTGATCCAACTGCAGATAATGAAAGAGTTGCTTATGAGAATTGGACTAAGTGGGATGCTATAGGTGCAGGATTAGGTAGATTCAAAGATAGTTTTGTTAATGCATATGCTGCATCTGCTGGTACATGGGCTGATGCAGGTAAAGCATTATTCCATATGGACATGAGTGCTTTTGAACCAAGTCAAGCATCTATGGATCAGGAAGGATATCTTCAACAAAGAAGTGAAATAGAAAACCCTATTTTTTATGCACCTGGTACAGAAGATGATATTTTAACTAAAGGTTTCTTAGCTGAGTCAATAGGTAATTTAGGATTTACTTTAGGTACATTAGCTGAAGTAGGTACTGAGTTTGTTGTTGGTAAAGCATTAGAAGCTGCAACTTTTGGTGCGGCTGCTCCAGTTGTTGAAGCAGGAATGGCTGCAAAATTACCATTGCTTGCAAGAGTAGGTAGTATGTTTAAACAAATGGCTACTACTTTTAAAATGGCAGCTGTTGGGGAAAAGTTACCAGCTCTTGCAAAGTCAGGATTAATGATAGATAGAGCTGCAGTAGAGGCAGGAGTAAACTTAGCAAAATCAGGTCAAGTAAGTGGTCATTATTTTGCAGGTCTAAGATCAATGGCTGCTAAATCAAATGTTGGATTAAAAGCAGGAACAGATCTTTGGGACACTGCTTTAAAAGTTGCATCAAAGATTCCTTTTGTTGGTGAAATGGCTGATGCAGGAAGAATGATAAGAGCTGGTAGAAAAGCAGAACTTACTACAAGTCAGTTAATGAAGATTGGAGCTGGTGGATTAAAAAGAAGTTTTGCAGAATGGCAAATGGCTTATAGTGAAGGTAGTATTGAGGCAGGTGGTAATTATAATGATTTGATAGGTCAGCTTACAGATGAGTATAAAAAAACTCATGGTGGTAGAGATCCTATAGGAGATGATTTTGTAAGAATAAGAGAAGTTGCAATGAAATCAGCTACTGCTGACTTAGGTGCAAATGTTGCTATTCTAGCAATAACTAATAAATTACAGTTTGGTAATATCCTTGGTAAATTCTCTTATGATGATGGTGCAATATTAGCATTAAGAAGAGCAATGGGAGAAGATGCTGCAAAGCTTGGAATTCTTGCAGTTGGTGAAGGAAAAGCAACAACTCTTTATAGAAAAGGAACATTTGGTATGTTAGGTTTAGTTCCTAAGATTGCAAGTGATTTTAGTGCAAAGAGAGCAGCATGGGAGTTTGGTAAAGACATGGTAAGAGGTTTAACTAGAATTGAACTATCAGAAGGTCTTCAGGAAAACATGCAAGAAGTTGCATCATTGACAACTAAAAATTACTATGCTGATATTTATAAAACAGGTGTTGCATCTTGGGGTAATAATTTTAGTGATGCCATAGATGCACAGATGACTAGACAAGGATATAAAACATTCTTGGGTGGAGCATTAACAGGTGTATTTTTAGGACCAGCTTATCATATCACAGGGCAAGTTGCAAATAGATTTAGTAAGTCTAGAATAGAACATGAAAAAGCTATTGATGCTTCTGTTGAGTATTTAAATAACTGGATTAAAAAAGACAGTAAAGACATACTGAATGAAAATGTTAAACAAATCAAACTTCAACATACATACAATGATGGAATGGTTGAAGGAGTTCAGACTAAAGACAAGAGACAATATTATAACAACCAAGACTCTGCTTTAATTCAATTAGCATTACATGCTAAAAGAACTGGTACTACAGATTATGTAACAGCTTTTATAGATGGATATAGCAATAACTATACTTCTGAAGAATTTAAATCTGCATTTGGTTATGATCCTAAAGATTTAGGATATGGTTCTCATCAAGAAGTATTTTCTGAAATAGCTAGAAGAGTAGATTCTTTTAATAAAATCTATGATAAGCATTTTGCTAAGTGGCAGATGTATATGGATATGGAAGATTTAATTAAAGATCCATATGCAAGACAAAAGTTTAGTATTAAAAAAGCTGCTTTATTAGATGCAATAACTACAGCTGCTTTCATAGAATCAAAAGGTGAAAGAGCAATTGTTAGACAAAAAGAATTACGCAATAATGTTGCTAAGCATAAGTCTATTGGAAATAGTTTAGCTTCTTCTTTTGATACAATTAGCAACTATGATAACTTAAGAGATACAAGAAAGATTCTTTTTAATGAGATAAAAAATGCTGAAGAAATTAAAAACATAGAAGGTACAACTGCTGACCAAAAAGAAAAGTTAGATAAGACTATTGCAGAAAAAACTAAAGAGCTTGAATATTTAAATCAAGCTGAAGCTTTGATGTATGAAGAAAGAGAAGTAGATAATCCAGACCCAAACTCTAAAGAAAAAATTAGAGTGATGGATCTTAAAAATCTTTTTTCTACAAATGGTGCTCAAAGAGAATTAGCTGGTGTATTAGCTAACTACTTCCAGTTAAAGAATGATCAAGCAAAACTAAATGTAAAAGTAAATTTAGATGATGTTAATGCTGCTATGAAAGACATATATGACTATGTAGCATTAGGTCAAGAACACATTGATTATATTGATGCATTAAACATGTTAGATGACCCAGATAAAGCTGGTAGATATCTAACTAATTTAATGGATGCTAGAGCTGGTGCACACGCTAGATTATTACATGAAGCATATACAGAAACACTACCTGGGTTAAGTGAGATAGGTAAAAAGTTTGCAGAAGATAATAAGGACTTATTAGATGAGTTATTAGCATTTGCAGCTGCCCCAATGGGTAACTATGATAACTATAAAAGGTTAGATGAAATCAGTGAAGAACTTAAATCTAGAAGACTTGAAGGTGCTAAGGAGTTTGTAAATCAACAAGTAAAAGATGCTGAAGAACAAAAAAAGGCCAAAGACTTAGAAGAGAAAAGAAAAGCTGACGGTAAGACAATTAAGCCTATTATAGTATTATATCAACAATATAATGAGGAACAAGATCCTGAGAGAAAAAATGAAATCTTGCAAGAGATTCAGGATTATATGTTACTTAGATATGATTTAAAAGATATACAAGATAACTTCCCATATGATGAAACTGATTTAACTAAGAGGGTTATTCCAAGGTATACTAAAGATGAAAATGGAAATAGGATTAAGATACAGGATGTAACTGTTCCTGTAACATATCCTTATCATAATGGCCCTGTTAATGATTATAATGCTGTACATACTTTCTTATCTTACTTTGAACAATCTGAGTATAATAAGTATGCTAAAGAACAAGTAACAAGTCCTCAAAATTCTGATCCAGTTGTAACAGCTGTTGATGATGAGAAGCTTAAACTTAAAAACTTTGTAGGGCAAAAAGTTATTCTTAATGGAAAGAAAGGAACATTAGAAATTGAAAGTGATAAGTACATTGTTAGATTTGAGGATGGTACTAGACCTGCTGAATTAGCTTTTGCTGCAAATGATACAGTTAGCTTTGATGACTTTAGAGATTTAACTCCTGACTATACTAATCAAACTGGTGATAATAAAGAAGTACTTAATCATCAATCACATACAGTTGTAGATGTACAAGAAAGTGGTACAGCAACTATTGCTTTTGCTTTAGATAATAATCTTCAAACTGCTATTATCAACGGAGTTGAATGGCAGATGGAAAGAGATGAGAATGGTTTAGTAACAGGTTTTACTAGAACATTTGAAAAGAAGAAAGGTAAGAGCAGTAAAAAATTCATTGAAAGACTTTCAGGTAATAACCCTAAGGCAAAAGATTATGTCAAGAGGATTAATATGTTCTTGATGAAAATGAAACCTGTACCTGAAAATATTGAAGATCAAATTGATGAGGTTGAAGTTCTTTCAACTGCTATAGAAGATGTAAAACAAGAGATTGCAAAAGACTCTGATGTAGCAATGAAGAAGGCTGATGAAAGGTTTACTGAGTATCAGTTAAACAAAATAAAAAATCAGGAAATTCCTCAAGATATATTAGAAATAAAAATTAAATTTGATACCCCTACTGCAGAAGGAAGAGGCTCACTTACTAATGATGAATTATTAAAATTATTTGTTTGGGCTGATGACTTAAGAGATAAAATCTCTAAACATTTTAGACTATACACAACCAATCCAATTGTGTATGCTAGTATGTTAGAGTTAGAAAAACAATACATTAACCCTATTTCAGAAATAATTGATCATGGAACAAACAGAGATACAGCAGTTAAAAAGAAAACTGCTACTAAAAAGAGAGGAACTGTACAGTCTGTTGAAGATGCTAAGTCCAGACAAGGCGAACTCGGTCCTCAAAAAGATCAATCAAGAGTTGGACAAAAAGAAACAAGATCGTCAACCTCAAGAGGACTAAAGAAAGAAATTGAGTCAGCTGAGAACAAAGCTAGAAAATCTGCTCAATTAGGTTTGTTTGGTTCACAGTTAGAATTATTTGGGCCAAGCTTTGAAACACTAGAACCTTTAACAGGTAAAGCAGCACCTATTCAAACTTTTGATTTAACAGTAGAAGATGCAGCCATTACTAATATTACAAATGATATTACTAGTGATTTAGAAAATGCAATTACAATTGGAAGTCCTACAGAAGAACAAATTGCAGCTGCTGCTGAACAGATTGGTGAGGAAATAACAAGTATCTACCAAAAGATTCAAATGATAGAGTTAATGGATGAAGCACAAGCAGATGAAAGTATATTTGAATTAAAGGTTCTGAGATACATGCCTAAGATAACACCTGAATCAGCTAGAGCTGAAACAGGGGTTAAGACAGGAACTAAATCTGACATTAATATAAGTATGTTAAGTAATAAAGGAGTTAGTGTTGATAAAGCTGCTGAAGATGTTTGGGTTCAAATAAAAGAAGATATGTCTAGTGGTATGTTTGAGGATATGGATGATTTTGTATCTTTAGATAATGTCAAGAATACAATTATAGATATACTTGTGTCAGGTAGTAAATCAGCATATAAAGCTCAATTTAAAGGTTCTTCAGATCTTGAACAACTTAAAGCTGAATTAAAAGAGTTAGAAGAAAAGCAAGAAGAGATTGTGAATCCTAAGCAAAACAAGAATCCATTTGAAAAATTAAATAACAAAACATATTGTTAAGATGAGTTGTAGATTATCACATGAAGATCTTCAAGATACATTACTTGAAGCATATAAAAATAACTTTGAAAAGTATAAACATCTTTCATCTGTTATAAAAGATGTTTTAAGTTTAGGCCTTGCTGAAGAAGCTAAGGTTCATGCTATTTGGTTTTATTCTGGATTTATTCATTCTAGTGCTACAAAGATTGAAAAGCTTCAAACACCTGAATGGAAGAATGGTAAATATCTTGAAGTACATAATTACTTAAGACCATACTTGGTTGGTAATCTAACTTTTGATTATGACACTCTTATATCTAACATTGAAGGTATCTTGAAAAGACCTCTTGATGTAGAAGTTAAAGATGTAGAAACTACTTTGCTAGAAGATATTACAGATATCACTAGTATAGCACCTGATCAATTAGCTTCTAGTGTTGAGTCTATTATAAAAACTATCAAGGATAACACTAATGTTTTAGATCCTGTTATCATTGATGCTGCAAATACAAAGTCTGTAATGCTATTGAAAAAGCTACAGACTGCTTTGAGTGCTGTATCAGGACCATTAAAGGTTACACTACTAAACAGAATTAATCAAGAGATTATGAAGTTTAGTACTCAAACAGAAACTAATGAACAAGGTTATGTAGATCTTCCTAATATGGAAGAAATTGGTATATATAAAGGGGAACCTATGTATATACAAGAAAACAAAGATGGATCATTCCATGAAGTAATACGTGATAAAGCCAAAGATGAATATCAATATTTTAATCCTGGTCAAGTTAATCATCTTACTGCAGTACAAGATGCAGATGTATTACAGAGATCTAAGATTTATGATAGGAATCAAAATACACAAATTGATACTGCTACTGGTAGAACAAGAATAAATGGTTCAGAAATTTTTGCAGGTTGGTCAGTTGGAGAAAAATTTAATCAAGGTAAGAAAAGAGGTAACCTTGGTGCATATAATAAAAATACTACCTATAAAGAAAGTGAAAGAGTTGATAAGTCAATTCAAAAACAAGTAGCTGCTAAATCAGCAAAAGGAAGAAACTTTAAAAATTCAGTAGAGATAACAGCTGATACAGCAATTGTAGACTTCTATGCAAAAAGGTTGGGAAGAATCAATGAAAAACTTGGTAATAAACCTGTACCTTTTGAAGTAACTGAGAAACCTCAACATGGTATATTTATTCAATCAAATACTAGCTACAAAGATTTTGTGGCTTTTGTTGTACCATCTACTGGATTTAAAGTTAAGTTATCTACACCTGAAGGTGATTTATCATTCTTAATGGATTCTATTGCTGATATGGCAATTGTATCTAAAGATGGTACAAGAACTAAAGTTGATTTTGAAAATCCTACACACAGACAAATACTAAAGAATAACTTACAAGTTAGAAGATATGGTAATGAGCCATTTGAAAAAGGTAAGTTTAGCACTAAGTATTTTGCAATAAGTGATGAGCAACTTGATCAGTTAATTGAGCAAGGTAAGTTATATAAAAAGTTTGAAAGTGAAGTTCTTGAAAGATTAGCATCTGGTGATAAGAATATAAAAGATATCTTCTTAAAGTACTATGATGTTAATAATGTAATCACAAGTGTCAATTACACAAATGAGGTAGAACTTGATGGAGACTTGGCAGAGCTTATTGATACCTATGATGGTAGACTTGATGTAACAATCAAAGATGCACAAGGTAATGAAGATATTTCTACTCAGGTTCCACTTGTTATTACAAAGAACAAAAATGGAATTTGGGATATACAAGATCCATTAAACCAAGGTGAAAAAATTATAGGTAAGGATGGCAAAGAATATAGCAGTTTTAAAATCTTCTTTGAAGAAAACTATCCTGAGTTAGATGTTCAGAAATATGGTTCAAAGTATCCAACTCGTAATGCTTTATATCTTAGTTTAGAAAAAACACCTGAAGGATATACTGTTAAGTCAGTTCCTTTAGCTTTTAAAAACTACATATCTTCAAATGAAGATTTAGTAGGGTTAGCAGCTACAATGAGTTTTACTGCTGCTAAAGGTGCTATTAAAGAAGGAAATACATTTGTTCAGAACTTCAATAATAACTTCTGGGGTTTTGATGTAATTGATAGAAACATCTATCCTGAGTTCAAGATTATAAAAGATACTAATGGTGTAAAGTCTTTTGGAATAACATTCCAAATGCTACCTCCATTACCAGGAGTTGCAATAACTACAGAACAAAAGAATGCATTTAATAAGTATTCAAAAGAGAAACTGACAATTCCTATAGATGATAAGTTACTTAAAAACTTCTTTGATACAACAAAACAAATTTTTAAGGAAGCAGGTATTGAAATGCCAACAGATGCTACACTACAAGAGATTTCTACTTTGGCAGGTCAAGCATTTAAGAAAGCAAATAAACCAGAACTTTTAAATAAGTTACAAGAAGACTATAAGTTATTACAAGAAGATATCAGAAGTAAGTTTAACACAACAATGGCTAAGGCAGATCCTTCTATTGTTAGTTCAAGACTTGCTAATAATTCTATCTTTACTAGTGCTGATGGTCCATTAAAGCTTCAAAAGAGAATTGGAAAGATCAATACATACAATGTAATAAATGATTTCAATGTAGTAAAGACAGATATTGATAGTACTATTGTTGTTACTCCTAAGAACTTTGATGGAAGAATAAAACTAATTGAGAAATCTCAAAGAGTTGA
>Ga0181352_1000798_pt1 | contig 12859 bp, 18 predicted proteins | sample Fa13VDMLBSN_FD_130103 | JGI IMG/M metagenome (GOLD analysis project Ga0181352, IMG submission 130103) | Freshwater viral communities from Lake Michigan, USA - Fa13.VD.MLB.S.N | ecosystem: Environmental > Aquatic > Freshwater > Lake | place: USA: Michigan | collected 2013-09-23 | reverse complement strand
CGGGTCGTCATCTATTTTTGACTTCTCAGCTTATGTGCCTGTCACGACTCTTGCCAGCGCGAACAGCCGCATTCGTGTGACGATGTATGCCCAGTCGGTTTCTGGCTCGCCCACGATGACGAGTTATTACCGTAACGGCACGATCTCGTACCTTGTCACGTCGATTAGCACTAACGTAGTTGGCCCTACTGGCCCAACTGGGGCCACAGGCCCCACGGGCGCGACTGGACCTACTGGGGTTTCTGGCCCCACGGGTCCAACAGGTATTGTCGGACCCACCGGCCCGACAGGCACTAATGGGATTGACGGTCCCACAGGGCCTACGGGTGTCGCTGGTCCCACAGGCCCCACCGGAACGGCGGGTGTCGCTGGTCCGACCGGACCAACCGGAACTGCGGGCGTTGATGGTCCCACGGGTCCAACAGGCGACATTGGTCCCACCGGACCTACGGGCGCTGCATCTACTGTCGCGGGCCCAACTGGCCCGACCGGCACAGCCGGAACGGCTGGTCCCACGGGTCCGACTGGCCCGACTGGCGTTGCGTCCTACACCCGCACATCCTTCACGGCGACCGGCGGTCAGACGACGTTCTCGGTCACGTATACCGTGGGCTACATTGAGGTCTACGTTAACGGCGTATTCCTAAATGGCTCTGACTATACGGCCACCACGGGCACGGATGTTGTCCTCGCCACGGCGTGTACGGCTGGCGATATTGTTGAGTTTGTCGCCATCTCTGTGAACACGTTCGGCGCTGGCCCGATTGGCCCGACCGGCCCCACGGGCGCGAGCGGCCCCACTGGCTTCTCTCCGCTGGTGGCTAACGACGCAATCATTCTTAACTACACGACGATCTCGTCTAACTACACGATGCCGACATCTTATAACGGCATCTCTGTCGGCCCGATCACGATTGGCAGCGGGGCGACAGTGACGATTTCTTCGGGACAACGCTGGGTGGTGATCTGATGAGTACGATTGCTGCGGGAACCACTGGCACAACCGCCCTGCAAAGCACGGGTGATACGACCGGCAATCTGGTCTTCCAAACTAATGGCACGACGACGGCGCTGACGTTGACAACGACGCAGGCCGCTAACTTTGTCGGTGTAGTGTCGGATGCGGCGGGTAAACTGCGCGCAATCCCTCAGTCTGGATCGGCTAAGACCAGCAGCTATACGCTGGCTACCGGTGACGTTGGTGAATTTATCAACGTCGGCACTGGAGGCAGCATTGTAATCCCTGACGCGACGTTCTCCACTGGAGACGTTGTGTCGGTGTTTAACAACACGTCCGGCAGCATCACAATCACTTGCACGATCACCACGGCCTACATTGGCGGCACGGACGCTGACAAGGCTACCGTCTCCCTCGCCACAAGAGGTGTCTGCACCATTCTGTTTATCTCTGGCACGGTTTGCGTGATTACGGGGAACGTCTCGTGAGCGGCATCCACCTTGCTCTTCTTGGTAGTCAATTTGGCAGCGCTGTTACGCCAAGCGTTGAATACCTTGTTGTCGCGGGTGGTGGTAGCGGTGGACAGTATGTGGGCGGCGGCGGCGGCGCTGGCGGTTTCCGCACTGGAACATCTTCGGTTACAGCCGGAACTACATATACAATTACCGTTGGAGCGGGCGGGGCGCAAAAAAATACGACCGGCCCCGGCAATAATGGTTCAAACTCTTCGGCATTTTCTATTTCCTCTACTGGCGGCGGCGGGGGCGCGAACCTTAATCAACCCGGCGGGTCAGGTGGCTCTGGTGGTGGTGGCGCAACCAATACAGGTGGAACGTTAACGAGTCCGGGTTCTGGTAACGCGGGCGGATACTCTCCGGTTGAGGGATATGCAGGCGGCACTTCGGGTGACGGCATTGCGGGCGATGCAGTAACCGGCGGCGGCGGCGGTGCTGGTGCGGTTGGTCAAAATGCCACCCCATCTCCTGTCCGAGGTGGTGATGGTGGCATTGGCCGAATTTGGCCCACTGGCTCCGCAACATACTATGGCGGTGGCGGCGGCGGGTGTGGTGGCAATTCAGGGACACCCGGCAATGGTGGCGTGGGCGGCGGCGGCGGAGGGACTACAGGCTCCGACACACCGACGGCAGGAACTGCCAATACCGGCGGCGGCGGCGGCGCGGGTAGAGGTGGAAATAACAACCCTCCGGGCGCAGCAGGGGGGTCTGGTATTGTTATATTTAGGTATGCTGACTCTTATCCGGCAGCGACTTCCACGACCGGTTCCCCAACCGTTACTGTTTCGGGCGGCTACCGGACATATACATTTACCGGGTCCGGCTCTGTGACCTTCTAGGAGTGAGAAATGCCCGTAACAATAGTTGGCAGCAACACCCCTACCGCTGGCGGGGTTGGCTATGGCGATGGCGCTAATGTTGCCTTCACAGGTGCCGGAACCTCTGGTCAGGTGCTTGTCTCCAATGGTTCTAGCGCGCCCGGCTTCTCGTCTACGATCTCCAGCGCAACACTGTCCAGCCCGACGCTGACCAATCCAACTGTCAGCGCATACACGGAAACCGTGGTGGCCCTTGGCACGGTGACAAGCTCTGCGACAATTGCGATCTCGTCTGGCACGGTCATCACGGCGACTCTGACGGCCTCCACGGCCTGCACGTTTACGATGCCAACCGCGACGGCAGGCAAGTCTTTTGTGTTGCTTCTCAAGCAAGCCGCCAGCACGGGTAATGGCACGGCGACTTTCACTGGTGTAAAATGGCCTACTGCCGGTGCGCCGACGATCACGGCTACCGCTGGTAAGATGGACATTCTGACGTTTATCTCTGATGGCACCAACTGGTATGGCACCTACGTTCAGGGGTACACGCCGTAATGTTCGCCGCCAAAAATCTCCAATTTGTTTCTACTTCGGCAGGCGCGCCTCCCAGCGTTGAATATCTTGTCGTGGCTGGCGGAGCTGGTGGCACTGCGGATGACGGCGGCGGTGGTGGCGCAGGTGGATACAGAACTGCTACGGGATTTGCTGTTACCTCTGGTTCTCCAATCACAGTAACCGTTGGCGCGGGAGGCGCGCTTGCAACTAGAGGTAGCCCGATAAGCAACACAAATGGCGGAAATTCTGCGTTTGGATCAATATCGGCTACGGGCGGTGGCGCTGGCAGAAGAGGTGGTGGCGGTCTTTCTGGAGGCTCTGGCGGCGGTGGTGGCTATTCAAACGGGCCCGGAGGTTCTGGTAACGCAGGCGGATACTCTCCAGTGGAAGGATATGCAGGCGGCGCGTGCGGAAGCTACACCAATGGTGGTGGCGGCGGCGGTGCGGGGGCGGTCGGCCAAAATGGAATTGGTTCTACGGATGCGGGCGCGGGCGGCATAGGGCGGCAATCTTCTATTTCCGGTACTGCTACTTATTACGCGGGCGGCGGCGGTGGTGGCAGCCGAGACGCGGGCGGCGCTGGAGGCACAGGCGGCGGGGGGAGTGGTCGTACAAACGCCCAAACCGGGTCGGCAGGAACCGCCAATACCGGCGGCGGCGGCGGCGGTTCTGGCGATACTAATTTCGGCGGACAAAACGACTCGTGGCCCGGAGGTTCTGGTATTGTGATTATCAGATATGCAGATACTTACGCCGCCGCGTCGTCTACCACCGGATCACCCACAATCACCGTTTCAGGCGGCTTTAGAGTGTACCGCTGGACTGGATCAGGCAGCATCACTTTCTGAGGGGCATCATGGCACACTTTGCACAACTTAATGAAGCTGGAATCGTTCAGCAGGTCATCGTGGTCAACAACAGTGAAACTGTTGATGCTAACGGGGTAGAACAAGAATCCATTGGGATTGCGTTTTGCCAGTCGCTCTTTGGCGCGGATACCCTTTGGAAACAGACTAGCTACAACGCAAATTTCCGTAAAAACTATGCGGGAATTGGCTATACTTATGATGCTGTCAGAGATGCGTTTATTCCCCCGCAGCCGTATCAGTCATGGATTTTGGATGAGGCTACGTGCCAATGGCAGGCCCCCGTCCCCTATCCGACTGATGGCGGCAGCTATTATTGGAATGAAACAACCCAGTCTTGGGTGGCTGTGAGCTAAGAGGTCCGAGATGCCTTCAACGATCAACGCCTCTAATGGAGCTTCAAGCGGCCTGATTTCCACAGGCGACGCTTCTGGCGTGCTTCAGCTTCAAACCAATAACGGCACCACGGCGCTGACGTTGGGCACGGATCAATCTGCCACGTTTGCCAATAAGGTGACTATCACCGGCACCACATCGGCGCTTGGTCTGGTTGTGACAAATATGGCGGAGGCGACAACTGTTTCTGCTACGTCGGCCACTGGCACGGTCACGTATGACGTAACGACCCAATCAATCCTGTATTATACGGTAGCCGCTGTGGCTAACTGGACGATGAATTTCCGAGCTAGTAGCACGGCCAGTTTGGATTCCGTGATGGCTATTGGGCAAACAATCACGGTTGTCTTCCTTGCCACCAACGGGGGGGCGGCTGCTTACTGGAACAGCGTCGTTCAAATTGATGGATCGTCTGTCACGCCGAAGTGGCAAGGCGGCACGGCTCCGACATCTGGCAGTATTTCCAGCATTGATGCGTACACATACACAATCATCAAGACTGGCTCTGCTACGTTTACCGTGTTGGCTTCTCAGACTAAGTTTGCGTGAGGTAGCTCCATGCCCACCGCAATCAGCTTTGCCGCAGGATCAGCTAGAGGATTTGGGTTTGCAACCCTGTCTGCGGGTGGTTTTTTAGCTCTCTCACACGGTTTGACGCCGTTTGTGAGCGTCTATGCTTTCACTGCGAGTGGATTTGGCTCAAAATATGCAAATCCTGCTACGCTGCCTGCAAGCACAGGCGTGGGCGTTGCTTACAACCACAACTCAACTGTGTTGGCTGTAGCTCATGCAACAACCCCATTTTTAAGCGTGTATCCTTGGTCAGCTGGTGGGTTTGGAGCCAAATATGCCAATCCAGCTACTCTGCCAACAGGCTTAGGCAACGGCGTTGACTTTAACTCTAATAGCTCCGCGATAGCTGTTTCACATGGTGCAACGCCATATATCACCGCTTATCCGTGGTCTTCTGCTGGTTTTGGAACAAAATACGCCAATCCGTCTACGTTGCCGACAGGAACCGGTAATGGCGTAGCTTTTAGTCCTAGCGATGCTGCACTTGCGGTTTCTCATAACGCTTCGCCGTTTATCTCCATATATGCCTTTTCCGGGAGCGGTTTTGGGTCAAAATTTGCGGACCCAGCTACTTTGCCAACAGGAACCGGAAATGGCGTTGCGTTTGCGCCGAACGGCTCTCATGTGGCAGTTGCTCATACTACGACGCCCTTTATCACGGCCTATCCTTGGTCGGGTGGCGGATTCGGAACTAAGTATGCCAATCCTTCAACTTTGCCGACAGGAACGGGTGATAGCGTTGCATTTAACCCAACTAGCACTGTTGTGGCGGTAGGACATGGAACAAACACTTTTGTCTCAGCCTATGCGTGGTCTGGCAGCGGATTCGGAACCAAGTATTCAAACCCCGCCACCCTCCCTACTGGCGAGGGTTTTGGCGTGACGTTTAACGCAGCCGGTACGGCCATTGCGGTTGCCCACGGCACTACGCCATTTGTCACCGCTTATCCTTGGTCCAACGCAACCGGCTTTGGAACTAAGTACGCCAATCCCTCCACACTTCCACCTAGCACTGGCACTAGCGTGTCATTTGGCACAGCTTAACTCTACAATCGGGAGACTGAAATGGTTGACACTGTAGCCGCGCGATCCGCGATCCTTGTAACTGCTCTTGAGGCGCGTGAGCAGGAAGTCCTGCATTATCAGATTAACATTGATAACTACACGCTGGCTCTTGAGCGTATTGCCGCCATGTCCGCGCAGGAACAGTCTGATCTTTCCGCGTTCAAAGATCAGTTGCAGAGCCTTCTGGCGTCTGAAAAGGCGGAACAGAAAAAGGCGCAGATCATGCTTGACGTTATTCGGGCGCAGGTCGGCTGAGTAGCTAGTTCTTTAAGGAGAGATCAATGACGATCCCCCGCGACCTATCCAATCTTGCTCCGGGCACAAACACGTCAGGCGTCTTGCAGCCGTCTAAAGGTGGGACTGGCCTGACATCGCCGGGTTCAAATGGAAATGTTTTGACCAGCAATGGTACGGCGTGGGTGTCGTCTGCGCCAACGACTGCTGGCATTAACGTGCAGACGTTCACTTCCTCTGGAACATGGACCAAGCCTTCTGGATATGCGGCTGGCTCGCGCGTTCTTATTCAGGCGTGGGGCGGCGGCGGCGCAGGCGGGCGCGGCAGTAGCCTTTCGGGCGGCGGCGGCGGTGGCGGTTATTCTGAAAGGTGGGTTTTGCTTTCTGCGATGGGGGCCACGGAGACAATTACTGTCGCATCGGGTGGCGCGGCTGTAACTGTTAATGCCACCAATGGAGGGTCTGGTGGCAATACAACCGTTGGCTCGTTGCTGACTGCTTATGGTGGTGGGGGCGGAAAGGGTGACAGCGGTCAGGCCGGAATAGGCGGCGGCGGCGGAAGTCCTTTTGCCGCGGGAACTGTAGGCTCTACAAGTGGCTCTCCTAATTTTGGACGCTTGGGTGGTAGCGGGTATTATAACGGTCGCGGCATAGCATCAATTATTGTTCTGACCGGCAATAACAGCGCGACTGTCAACTCATCTGTTTATGCTATGGATGCGACTAACATCTGGGGCGGAGCGGGTGGAGGCGCGCGCTATGATGACGGGTGTGTGGCCTATAGCTTTGACGCCGGGAACGCTGTCTATGGAGGCGCTGGTGGAGGGCCAAGCGACGGTACATTGACCGGCGGAACCAGTTTGCGTGGCGGCAGCGGCGGCGCTGGCAGTTCGTCTGGAGCAGGCACGGCTGGGTCTGCCCCCGCTGGAGGCGGCGGCGCGTCTCGGTCAGGGTTTAATTCCGGCGCAGGCGGGCGCGGCGAAGTAATCATCACTGTATTCCCTGCTTGATAGGTGCGATATGAGCTACAAGTGTCTTTTAGACAGCGCCACTAAGGTGGTGGTCAACGTGATCCTCTTGGAAGATGGTGCGGAATGGTCCACGCCAGCAGGTCAAGAGCTTGCGCCGCAACATGACGGCAATATTGGCGACACATGGGACGGCGTTAAATTTGTCTCTCCGCCGCCTCCTCCTGATGAGCTGGTCGTTGAGGGACAGGGATCGCAGCCGAATGTTATTGGCTAAACCTCTTCCTAAGTTGGGCGACTTGAAAGGCACCATCTACGATTTTGAAGTCGTAGGAGATGTCTTGCCAAAGCATGTCCACACAGAAGAAAATGTCCACATCACTATTGTGGCGAGGGGGCGGATCAAAGCATACTCCCACGATTGGGAGAAAGAAGCATCTGCGGGGCAGATTGTAGACTTCCGTGCTGGTGAGCCGCATGAGATCATTGCGCTGGAAGACGGAACGCGAATTATAAACATCGTCAAGAAAATGGGCGGGCACGTAGGCCAGACTGACCTGTAGGAATACACGGTCTTAGGTGGAGGTTTCTGCCCAATATGTTAGTATCCACCAAACTCCTGACCGTGACCGAGGCCACTCATGGCGATTGATTTCCCATCCTCTCCGACCATAGGTCAAACCTACGCTTATGGAGGCAGAACTTGGCTTTGGAACGGTGAGGGCTGGGAGGCCACCACTGCTGCGTATGGTCCGACTGGCCCGACTGGCGCTACCGGCCCGGCTGGTGGGCCGACAGGTCCGACTGGCGACATAGGACCGACAGGACCTACCGGAAACACGGGGCCAACGGGGTTGACCGGTCCTACCGGGCCTACAGGAGACACTGGACCAACAGGGCCAACAGGGTCTATCGGGCCTACTGGGCCTACCGGAGACATCGGCCCGACAGGACCGACAGGGGCCGTATCAACAGTTCCGGGGCCGACAGGCCCATCCGGCACCGGACCTACCGGTCCGACAGGTGATACTGGGGCCGCTGGTCCCACGGGGCCGACCGGAGATATTGGCCCCACAGGCCCGACTGGACCTACTGGACCTACGGGAGACACTGGCGCTGGCGGACCTACCGGGCCTACAGGTCTTACTGGCCCGACAGGTCCCACCGGCCCGACGACTATCCCGCAGTCCGGTTCCGACAAGACAACGGCTTACACGCTCGTTTCTGGTGATGTTGGCAAATACATTGGCGTTGGAAGCGGCGGGTCTATTGAAATTCCCAACTCCGTGTTTGCTAACGGCGATGTTATCACGCTGTACAACAACACGTCGGCTGGCATCACGATCACCTGTACAATCACTACAGCATACATTTCTGGCACGGACACGGATAAGGCCACCATCACTCTAGCTTCCAGAGGTGTGGCCTCTATTCTGTTTGTCAGCGGCACTGCTTGCGTGGTTTCGGGAAGCGTCTCCTAATGGCCGCAGTCCACCAAATCTGTCTTGCGACTCAGACGCCGCTACCGGCTCCGCCGAGCGTGCAATATCTGGTTGTGGCAGGTGGTGGTGGCGCTGGTTCTGACATGGGTGGTGGCGGCGGTGCGGGTGGCTATCGCACAGCCAGCGGCTATTCCGTCACCGGAGGTTCAACGTATACCGTAACCGTTGGCGCGGGTGGCGCACGCGGCGGCTCTACTGGCAAAGGCTCAAACGGGTCTAACTCCGTCTTTGACACCATCACATCTACCGGTGGTGGCGCTGCCACTGGCGGCTTGGATGCTTTTGATGGCTTCGCGTCTAATTCTGGCGGTTCTGGCGGTGGTGGTGGTTCTGATTCTAGCGGTAATCCCGGCGGCGCAACGCCGGGGTCCGGCACTAGCGGTCAGGGCAACTCTGGCGGTTCTGGGTCGGCCTATAATGGGTCGTACAAGGCTGGCGGCGGCGGTGGTGGCGCAGGCGCAGGTGGTCAAGATGGTTACATTGATTCGGCTCCGCGTTATGCGGGCGCGGGCGGCGCGGGTCTACAAGCCTTTGACGGAAGCTACTATGCTGGCGGCGGTGGCGGCGGTAGCGTGAACGCTCCTAACGGCGGAGCGGGTGGCATCGGCGGCGGCGGCACAGGTAGTGATGTCACTCAAGGAACCGCTGGAACAGCAAATACCGGCGGTGGTGGCGGTGGCGGCACTAATAACGAGTTTGGCGGAAATGGTGGTTCTGGTGTTGTTATTCTCCGCTATTCTAGCGCGTATCGTGCAGCCACATCTACAACTGGCTCGCCCACTGTGACTGTTTCTGGTGGATTCAGAACGTATAAGTGGACATCTTCGGGTAGCATTACATTCTAACAGGCATTGATAGGGGGTCATATGCCGTTTAGCTCTCAGTCTGGCAAAGCCAGCATCAAATGGGTTATGTCCAAAATTCCGCAGCCTGAAACTGCGTTGGACATTGGCGTTGGCGAGGGTACTTACGCCAAGCTGTTCCCAAAATTCAAATGGACAGGCGTTGAAATTTGGGAGCCATACGTTGAGAAGTATGGCCTTAACAAGCTGTATCCTGATCTACACATTGCAGATGCCCGTGAGTGGGATACAGATCAGCGCTTTGACGTATGCTTCCTTGGCGATGTCCTTGAGCATATGGAAAAGGACGAGGCACAGGCTCTTGTCCGCCGCGCCAAGCGTTGGGCTGCGACTGTCATCATCAGCATCCCTATCGGCAAGTATCCGCAGGGCGAGTTTGAAGGCAACCCTCACGAGGCCCACGTCACTGACAACTGGTCTGACGCAGATGTTAAGATGTGCTTTGGCAAGCCAACGTGGTCTTATATTGACGGCGAGATCGGTGTGTATGTTTACTCACCGTTTGAGATTAAATTAACGTACTGCGTCTACGCCATCAGCAAGAATGAGGAACAATTTGTTCGCCGGTTCTGCGAGTCTGCCAAGGAGGCTGATCTTATCCTCATTGCTGACACTGGAAGCACTGATAAAACGGCTGATCTATCTCGTGAATGCGGCGCAAAGGTCCACGATATTTACGTCAACCCTTGGCGCTTTGACATCGCTCGGAATGCTGCTCTTGCTCTTATTCCCCGGTCTATTGATATTTGCATTTCGCTGGATTTGGACGAGGTTTTAGAGCCGGGTTGGAAAGAAAAGATTGAGCGTGTCTGGGTGCCCGGTAAGACCACAAATCTGTGGTACTACTTTGACTGGGGCCACAACATCCGGTTTCCTTACCGAAAAATCCATAGCCGCCATGGCTATCATTGGCACCATCCCTGCCATGAAGATTTGCGGATTGATGGTCGCGTGGAGCATGTCACGGCATGGTGCCCGCACCTTCTTGTGTCCCATCACCCGGACCCGACCAAGAGTCGTGGTCAGTACATGGAAATGTTGGAAGTGGCTGTCAAAGAGGACGCCACCGATCCGCATCATTATTTCTATTACGCCCGCGAGTTGACGTTCTATCGCCGCTGGGACGAGGCCAAGAAGGCGCTGACAACCTATCTGGGCATGAACGCCGCCAGCAATCAGAATGAGCGGTGCTATGCCATGCGACTCATGGGCAAGTCCTACGCTGAGACTGGCGACATAGTGCAGGCTGAGAAGTGGTACTACATGGCTGCTGGCGAGGCCCCAAACACCCGTGAGCCGTGGTGTGAACTGGCTATGCTTATGTACCGCCAGAGCCGCTGGGAGGAGTGTTTTGCGGCTTCTATGCGTGCGCTGAAGATCAAGGACAAACAACTTGTCTATACCTGCGATCCGGCGGTCTGGGGCTACTGGGCGCACGATCTTGCCAGCATCTCAGCTTGGCGGCTTGGGTTAACGGAAATTGCTCTTGAGCAGGCAAAAATTGCGGCTGAGATGGAGCCGGGTGACTTACGCTTGAGGCAGAATTTAGAGTATATTCTCAACGCAATTCAGGCGCAGGGGGAGAAAGCGGCATGATGGAATGGACCCCCAGTCCCTCATAAACTTAGCTGTAGGAATAATCCTTACTGGTCTTGGCTGGTTTGGGCGGCAACTTTGGGATGCCGTCAAAGACCTGCGTAAAGACCTGCATAAGATCGAGTCGGAACTCCCGCGCGTTTACGTCGCCAAGGAGGAGTTCCGGCATGACATCCAAGAAATTAAACAAATCTGCAATGAGATATTCCGCAAAATAGACGATTTGCGCGACAGAAAGGCCGACAAATGAGCCTCGACGTTGACCGAATCACTAAGTCGGTTGGCGCTGTCACGGCTGTCTTTGCCATGGTTGGCGGGGGATATACCGCCTCAGATAAGCTCGGCTTGTTCAGAAAGCCGATCCTTGAGTGGTCGGCGGAGCATTTCAGCATCACGGATGGCCCTGCCAATGGCGAGTTTGCCGTGGTGGCAGCGCGCCGGAAAATCAGGGACGATTGCTCGGTTGAGCAGTTTTATCTGGAGGTTCGCGACTCCCGATACATTGTCCACAAAGCTAACCCATCCATAGCCAAGTTTTCTGGTCCAGCTAATGATAAGGTGGATAAGTTTGGCTACACTATAACCATTGAGGACTCAAATAGAGTAGCCCCCGGAAGAGCCACTTTGTTGGCCCATATTAGGTACAAATGCCCAGAGGGTGAGATTCTGCTTAATTACCCGGATCACGCCAATCTGACTTTCAACATCACCAAATAGGAGCTGTGCCATGCGTATGTCTGAAGATGGATTGGCGCTGGTCAAGGAATTTGAGGGCCTGCGTCTGAAGGCATACAAGTGCCCGGCGGCTGTCTGGACTATTGGCTACGGCCACACCTCTGCGGCTGGCGCGCCGACCGTCAATCCCGGCATGGAAATCACCAAGGAGGAAGCCGAGACTATCCTTAAGCGCGATATGGTGCAGTACGAGGCTGGCGTCGAGAAGCTCGTTAAAGTTGAGCTTACGCAGGGCCAATTTGATGCACTGGTTGACTTTGCCTACAACGCCGGTGTGGGTGCGCTTGCGAAATCTACGCTGCTGAAGAAGGTTAACGCAGAAAAGTTTGATGAAGTTCCCGCTGAGTTTATGAAATGGACCCGTGGCGGTGGCAAAGAGCTTCCGGGCTTGGTTCGCCGCCGTCGCGCAGAAGTAAAACTCTGGCGCGGTTTGGACACCGAGAGACCGATCCCGGTTGAAGAAGCTCGTATGGAACCGGATGCCCCGGCACCCAAGAAAAGCATCGTGCAGTCCAAAGAGGCTAACGGGGCTGTGATTGCGGGCGGCGCAGGCGCGATTGCTGTGGTTCAGGAAGTCATGCCTATCGTGAAAGAGGGCGGCGACATCCTGTCTGCTATGAGTACGACAGCTATCGTATGCCTTGTAATTGTTGTGGCTGCGGGCGCTATTTGGTATTTCCGCAAGCAGAGGCTTGACGAGGAGGGGGCATGATCGGGTTTCTGTTCTCGCCCATCGGGCGTTTTGTGTCAGCGGTTGGCGGGGTTCTCCTCGCCATCGCCGCTGTTTATGGCAAGGGTCGCCGGGATGCCCGGCAAAAGCTGGAGGCTGAAGCTAATGCCGACGCTCTCAACCGTACTCAAGCCGCAGTGCGCGCTGGCGATAGCGCTGCTACTGATTCTGCCCGGCTGCGCGACAACGACGGCCACCGTCGCGACTAATGCGTCTGTCTGCGCTGTTTGGAAGCCAGTAAGCTGGTCCAAGAAAGATACGGACCAGACTATTACAGAAATAAAGGTCAACAACGCCCGCCGGGAGGCGTGGTGCCACGACGCCAAATAAGTGGTAGAATAAGGCGTTAGCGGGGTTCCTATGACTACAGGTCTTTCCTACAGCGGTTCGGTAGCTGGCACGAATAGCTACAAAGCTCAAATCGCGACCTTGGCCGTTGTCGAGGAAAACGATCCCGCGTTTGTCACGATCCTTCCGCAGATGAT
>Ga0181352_1000797_pt1 | contig 12860 bp, 16 predicted proteins | sample Fa13VDMLBSN_FD_130103 | JGI IMG/M metagenome (GOLD analysis project Ga0181352, IMG submission 130103) | Freshwater viral communities from Lake Michigan, USA - Fa13.VD.MLB.S.N | ecosystem: Environmental > Aquatic > Freshwater > Lake | place: USA: Michigan | collected 2013-09-23 | reverse complement strand
GGGAAGGCATTTGCAGAACGAGTGTTTGATTTAATGGAAGGTAAAGATTTGCCTTCTACAATTACCCAAATAAAAGGCAAACAAAATGCCGCCCCCAAAGAGGAGTATCTGCCCTATGTGCAGGACTTTGTGAGGGGCGGTCAATGGTCTGATGTTAGAGACTTGCAGAATACTGGGCTTTTCAATGTCCAAGGCAGATATTTTACTGAACCAGAATTGACTGAAGTCGCTAAAAAATATGGCCGAATGGGCGTTCAAAATACACCATGGGAAGTTGCTCGACAAAGACATATTGATGCCGGAATTTCAGAAGAAGAAGCATTAAGAAATTGGGTTGAGGGATTCAAAGAGGGTCGCGGCAATTTAGAGCTGCCATCCGAGGGTATGAAGCGTGGCGGCGAGGTCAAGATGGGCATCGGCGGTCTGTTGGGCAAGGGCGCAATCGCACCCCGTCTGGCTCGCGCCCCGGCCAAGACTCCGCAGGAGATTGAGGCGATTGCCGAGCGCATGGCTCCCCAAGTATTAGGGCAGTATGTGCGCGAGAGCGAGAAAAGCGCCAAGACCGTGGCCGGGAAGACCAAGAAGCAATTTGAGCGAGAGAAAACTTTGCCGGTTGACATCCGCGCCAATAAAGAGCGGCGCAAGATTGACCCAATTGATTTTGAGAAATTTAAAGAGAATGTGGTGATCGGCGTCCCTGGGGATCCAACCGTGACCGCTAAGACTTTGCACGGCGTTGGGGATGTGACCCTTGAGTCCGCCGCCCCCCAGCATGGCGGCCCTCTGTACGGCCTGTACAGCGATGACGCCAACTTCTGGGCGTCTGGTATTGGTCCTGCAACAAGAGTCCAGAACCTAGCTCTTGAAGCCCAGCAACAGTATGACATGCCGGTGCTTGGCAAGTACATCATGATGGGGCCGGATTCAAGCAACTATGCCCAGCACTTTGCTGATGCCAACCTTCAGGCCATTGATTTGAGTCGAATGAGCAAGGCTCAGATTGAGAGGTTCAATCAGTTAGTGCGCAGAGGTAGCATAAAATCCGGCCCTCGTCCTTCATTCCCTGGCATTGAAGACAAGGACAGCGCATATCTGCATATGGCGATTGACCCAGAGCTGCGCAAGCATTTCAATGCTCTGATGCAGCAACCCACAGTCACAGAGCCGCTCAACATGCCTAGCGGAATTGACATCCGGTTTGCGATTACAGAGCCTGAATTGCGCAACCTAGAGATTGGTTCTAGCGGCTACTCAATTGGCCGTATGCGTCCCGACATTCGACCCGAGGGCCTGAAGCTGTCGGAGCACCCAACATATAGCCATGACATCCCCGGTCAATTTATGGGAGGAACCAAGTATCCAGTTCCATATGAATTGTCTTTCCCGGATACCGTCAAGGCGGTTCGAGAGAATCCCACGCAAGCGCCTCAAGAGTTTGGCTCACTGAAGATGGTTGGCCCTCGACAGGTTATCGACCAGCAGTTCATCGACGAGATGAAAAAGTACGAAGAGCACATGAAGAAGCTGACCGGCAAGAAAAAGGGCGGCGCTGTGCAAACAAAGAGCGGACTGCTCAAAGTTAAAAGGAAGAAGTGATGGCTACAGATTTCCCAATTGATCCCGAGTTTGGGCGATTCATCCAAGGCATGAAGGATGAGGAAGGCGAGCCGCAGCAAGACGCTATGGCAGAGGGCGAGGAGGGCGTCGAGGTAGACATCGACCTGCTCGACACGGAGATTGAGGAGCTGCCTGACGGCTCAGCCATCGTTCACGAGGTGGACAACGGCCCACTTGATGACGAGGAGTTCTACAAGAACTTGGCCGACGACATCGATATGTTTGACCTGGGCGGCATTGCGCTCAAGTACATTGAGATGGTCGAGATTGACCGCGAGGCCCGCAAGAACAGGGACAAGCAATATGAGGAAGGCCTACGCCGCACTGGCATGGGCAACGACGCTCCTGGTGGCGCCAACTTCCAGGGTGCCAGCAAGGTGGTCCACCCGGTGATGGCTGAGGCTTGCGTTGACTTCGCCGCCCGAGCCATCAAAGAGATGTTCCCGCCTGATGGCCCGACCCGCACCAAGATTTTGGGCGACATGACGCCGGACAAGGTTGCCACGTCTGAGCGCAAGCGCGACTTCATGAACTGGCAGCTCACCGAGCAGATCGAGGAGTTCCGCGACGAGCAAGAGCAGATGCTGACCCAGCTACCGCTTGGTGGCTCGCAGTACGTCAAGATGTACTACGACGAGGAGAAGCACCGCCCCTGCTGTGAGTTCTTGCCGATCGACAACTGCCTGCTGCCGTTTGCCGCGGGCAACTTCTACACCGCCCAGCGCGTGACGGAGCAGCAGGACATCACGGACATGGAGTACAAGCGCCGCATCCGCTCCGGCTTGTACCGTGACATCAAGTTTATCCGGGCTACCATGGAGCCCGAGGCCACCCAAGCGGAGAAGGCCAACAACAAGATTGAGGGCATTAAGAACGAGGAGAACCAGGACGGCCTGCGCCGGATGTATCACATTTATACCTGGCTGGAGCTAGAGGACGACCCGATAACTAAGGGCGCCCTGGCTCCGTACATCCTGATGATTGATGAGTACGAGACGGAAGTTGTCGGCCTGTACCGTAACTGGGAGGAAGACGACGAGACGATGACCAAGCTGGATTGGATCATCGAGTTCAAGTTCATTCCCTGGCGAGGTGCCTATGCCATTGGTCTCCCCCATCTTATTGGCGGTCTTAGTGCCGCTCTTACTGGTGCTCTTCGTGCCTTGTTGGATTCTGCTCACATCAATAACGCAGCCACTCTGCTGAAATTGAAGGGCGCCAAGATCAGCGGCCAGAGCCAGAACGTCGAGGTTACGCAGGTTGCTGAGATTGAGGGCGCCCCTGGCGTGGATGACATCCGCAAGCTGGCGATGCCCATGCCATTCAATCCGCCTAGCGAGGTGCTATTCAAGCTCCTGGGGTGGATTACGGACTCAGCCAAGGGGGTGGTGACCACCAGCGAGGAGAAAATCGCTGACATCACGTCTCAGGCTCCCGTTGGCACGACTCAGGCGCTCATTGAACAGGGCGCCGCGGTGTACAGCTCAATCCACGCCCGCCTACACGAGAGCCAAGGCCGTATGCTCAAGGTGCTAGGGCGGATCAACCGCTGGTATCTGGACGACATGCGTTTGGGTGAGGTGGTTCGAGACCTCGACATCAAGCGTGAGGACTTCGAGCGCAACACCGACATCATCCCGGTGTCCGACCCGCACATCTTCAGCGAGACCCAGCGCATGGCCCAGACCCAAGCGGTCATGGCGATGATGGAAAAGTACCCGCAATATTTCAAGCAAGAGGCGGTTTTGCAGCGGTTCCTGAAGCAAATCAAGGTTCCGCAGGTCAATGAGCTAATGAAAGACGTGCCGGCACCCGAGAAACAGGACGCGGCCAACGAAAACGTGGCTATGACGGTGGGCCAGACGGCCAGCGCCTACCCCGAGCAGGACCATTTGGGTCACATCCAAGCCCACTTGGACTACGCCAAGGACCCAATTTTTGGTTCCAACCCGCTGGTTGCCCCGGTTTTCCTGCCCAAAGTCATGTCTCACATCCGCGAGCACCTCGCCTTGTGGTACTTGAACCGCATGAACGGCTATGTAGCGCAGAGTTTGAACCGCAAACCTGACGAGTACAAGCTCTTGGACGACCCAGTGCCGCTCGACCGCCTGTACGGCGCCGCTTCTCAGCTCGTTATGGACGACAGCGAGAAGACTTTCAGCAAGATGTTGCCGGTGGTCCAGCAAATGAACCAGATGCTCCAGCAATTCAAGCCGAAACCGGAGCTTACGCCCGATGGACAGGTGCTTTTGCAGACTTCCATGGCGGAAACCGAGCGCCGCAAGGCCCGAGACGCCGCGGAAATGGCTCTCAAAGGCAAAGATTTGGACGCCAAGACCGCCTTGGGACAGCAAAAGCTGGAGCTTCAGAGCGCCAAGGACAAAGAGGAGCTCGAATTGCAGATGGCAATCGCTGTCGGCGACAACGAGACCCGCGAACGTATCGAGACTGCCCGTCTCGCAAAGGATGTCGCAGAAATGCGCCATAGAGAGGCGAATCCGCCCATGCCAACCCAACCAGGAGGAAAAGATGGCAACCAGTAACGACAAGACCGCAATCCCGATGCACAAGCGTATCGCCATGGGCGAGAAGCTCGACGGCTCTTCCCTGCAACCCAAGGGCGGCCAGCAGCCTGCCAAACAACAAGGAGCCCTGTCACAAGCCAAAAAGAAGTAAATGAACACCGTCGGTGACTTGATCGGCGGGCTGAAAGTCTTGCAAAGCGAAATATCTTTGTCCCTGGCGCGTGGAAATGCGCCTACCTGGGAGACTTATCACCGCATGGTCGGCCAATACCAAGGTATTCAAGATGCCTTGGATTTGTTAGATAAATTATTAAAGGAAGACGAAGATGAATGAACCGGTAGCGTCTAGCGACGCTGATTTGGCTTGGGCTTTCCCGAGTGTTGACCCCGGTGCTAAACCTCTTGGCGGGCGCATTCTTGTGCAACTCCGCCGGACAAAGAAGAAGGCAACAAGTGCAGGGATCATCCTTGTGGAAGAGACCAAGGAAACCGAGAAGTGGAACAACATGGTGGCAAAAGTCCTCATGATTGGCCCTCTCGCATTCAAGAACCGCGACACCATGCAAGGCTGGCCGGAAGGCTCCTGGTGTGAGGTTGGCGACTACATCCGTGTCCCCAAGTGGGGCGGCGATCGCTGGGAAGTCAAAGTCCCCGGCGAAGATGACCTAGAGGATCCGGCGCTGTTTATGGTGCTGAACGACCACGAAGTCATCGCCAAGGTAACGGGCGATCCCTTAGCAATGAAGGCTTTCCTATGAACACAGCAACTGAAAAAGACCAAGATCTTGAGGATCTCAAGATTACCGAGGCTGCCGATGGCAGCGTAACCGTGGATGTCCCCGCTGAACTGGCCCCGGAACAGGACGAGGACGAAGAAAAGGCCGAGGGCGGACGGGTTGATGACTCAGACGACTCGGACGATGATGGCCCAGGCCAAGATGGCGATGACGAGCTAGTCAACGCCCGCCGCCGCCGCCGCCGAGCCAAACGGGAGCTCGCCAAGCGAGCCAAAGAGGAGAAGGATCAATACCTTCTGTCCCTCCAGCGGCAAAACCAAGAGCTAATGGAGCGCCTTGCCAATGTCGAGAAAAAGCAAAGCTCCGCCGACATTGCCCGGATGAACAAGGCCATTGAGGACGAGCAGCTCCGCTTGGACTATGCCCGAGCCAAGATGCAGGAAGCCACCTCGAACTCTGATGGGGAAACTTTTGCCAGAGCCCAGGAGCTCTGGTATGAGAGCCGTCAAAAGCTAGAAGCCATGAAGAACATGGCAAACAAGGCTACCAAGCAGATTGTCAAGAATGAGACCGCGGTTAATCCCAAGTTAATTCAGAACGCCCGGCAGTGGATGTCTGATAACGACTGGTACAACCCGGACGGGGCGGACATCGACAGCAAGATCACCAAGGTCATTGATGAGAGTCTTTTGGCCGAGGGCTGGGATCCGGCCTCGAACGATTATTGGGAGGAGCTTGACCGACGCTTGTCAAAAAGGCTTCCTCACCGCTATACTGATGATACCTTTGAGACTAATTCCCAACGTAGTTTGAAACGGAGGAGTGTTGTTACGGGTTCTGGGCGTGAGAACGTCCCAAGTTCAGGTGCAGGGCGAGGTTCCTTCGTTCTGGACCCGGAACAAGTTAGAGCCATAAAGGATGCGGGTTTTTGGGATGACCCACAAAAACGCAACCGGATGATCAAACGATATGCAGAGCAAGCTCGTCAACAACGCAACAGGAGTTAATACTATGGAATCACGTCTCAAAAAATCCCTCAACGCCGGTGGCCGCAACGATCGCGCAAGCGAGGACGCAAGTCGTCAAGCGCCTGAGGAAAAGTTCATGAGTTCGCAGGAACGTCGCAAGATGTGGAGCAATGAGTGGACGCAATCAGCACTACCCAAGGTCCCCGAGGATGCTCTCCCCGGTTGGCATTTGTGCTGGCTTTCAACGACCAATTCATACGACACCATTGATAAGAGGATTCGGTTGGGGTATGTACCCGTGACGGCGGATGAGTTACCCGGATTTGAAAACTATCGACTCAAGGCTGGCGAGCATGTTGGTCAGATCTCATGCAATGAGATGCTTCTGTTCAAACTACCCATGGAAGTCTACCAAGACGTGATGACGCAGATGCACTTTGAGGCACCCCGCGAGGAGGCCGAGAAAATCAAAGTACAGCTTGCTAATCTTCAGGGGCAGCGAGATTCCAGCGGCAGATCCTTGGTGGGTGTTGAAGGCGATGGCATGGGTAGGATTGACAAACAGCAAACCAACACCGCCCCGATTTTTGAGGGGTAACAAGGAGTTTTTATGAGTGCAACCTCTGCTCCGTTCGGTATGCGTCCTGCGTTCCATCCTTCTGGTCTGGATCGCGCACAAGCGCTTACTGACGGCATCCTGTCGGGCTATTCGTCTGACATTCTGAAAGGCCAACCTGTCAAGATGGACACGAGCGGCCAAATCCAAGTCGCCGGTACTGGTGATGCGTTCCTTGGCGCCTTCTCTGGCGTTGAGTGGACGGACACTACCGGTCGTCGTCGTGTGTCGAACTACTGGCCTGCCTCCACGGCATACCAGACTGGCTCGTGCATTGCTTACTACTATGACGATCCGCTGATCGTTTATGAAGTGCAAGGCGCTGGCTCGTTCGCTCAAACGTCGATTGGCGATGAGTTTGACCTGACCAACACCACTGCTGGTTCTACCACCACCGGTCTGTCGCAATGTACCCTGGGTACTACCGCTGCTGGCTCTGGTAACAACAAGCAGATGCGCGTTATCGGCCTCGCTCCGTACCCTGGCAATGCTTGGGGTGATTCTTACACCATTGTCCGCGCTACGATTTCCAAGTCGCAGTATCAAGCGGTCAGCAACGCCATTTAAGGAGGGAGTGAACCATGGCAGCTCCTATGCGCAGTACAGACTTTCGCTCGATCGTTGAGCCTATCCTCAACGAGTGTTTCGACGGAGTCTATGACCAACGTGCCGATGAATGGTCTCGTGTTTTCCGCGAGCAAGAAGGCATTCCCCGTAACTACCACGAAGAGCCGGTCCTGTATGGATTTGGTGCTGCTCCTCAGTTGGCCGACGGCACTCCGGTGACGTACCAACAGGGCGGCGTGCTGTTCCTCAAGCGCTATGTGTACTCGGTGTATGGCCTGGCCTTCGCCCTGACCAAAGTGCTGGTTGAGGACGGCGACCATATCCGCATCGGTCAGGTCTACGCCCGTCACCTGGCTCAATCTCTGATTGAGACCAAGGAGACCCTGGCCGCCAACGTGCTGAACAACGCCTTCACCGGCGGTGCTACGGCTGGTGGCGACGGCGTTGCCCTGAACAGCGCTTCTCACCCCATCGTCAACGGTACGGCCAGCAACCTGCTGGCTACGGCAGCTAACCTGTCCCAGACTTCTCTGGAACAGATGCTGATCCAAATCCGTCAGGCTGTGGACAACAACGGCAAGAAGATTCGTCTGGTGCCCCGCCAAATCGTGGTGGCTCCTGGCAACGTCTTCCAGGCCGAAGTGCTGTTGAAGTCGGTGCTCCGCGCCGGCAACGCCAACAACGACATCAACCCCATCAAGTCCATCGGCTTGCTGGACGAGGGTGCCGCTGTTATTTCCCGTCTGACCTCTGCCACCGCATGGTGGGTGCAGACCGACGCTCCTGAGGGCATGAAGCTCCTGATGCGTCGTAAGCTGGAGAAGACGATGGAAGGCGACTTCGAGACCGACACGATGCGCTACAAGGCGACCGAGCGTTACGACGTCGGTTTCACTGACTGGCGTGCCATGTACGGCACTCCGGGCGTCTAAGTTAAGCAGGGGGCCTCGTGCCCCCGCTTTAAAGGAGAACCGGAATGGCTAATCAAGTCACCAACATTGGTGGAGTTCTGTCTGCCGTCACCACGACCATTGCGTACACCAACGCAACGGCTGTGACGATTGCAACGATCCCTGCCAACTCTCAAATCGTGGACATCCACATTGATGTGACCACGGCATTCAATGCAGCATCCACCAACACTGTGACCGTCGGTAAAACCGGCAGTGCCGCAGCTTTCGTTGCCGCCACCTCGGTGGGCAGCGCAGGCCGCGCGTCTGTTGCGACTACCGGTGTGTACAGTGCATGGGCCGATACTGGGTCAAGCGACGTCTCTGCGACTGTCACTTTCTCCCAGACCGGAACGGCTGCGACTGCTGGGGCTGCTCGTGTAACGATCGTCTATAAGTCCTACGCACCGTAAAGGAGACTCACATGGGTCAATTTAAGCCTATGGTCAAGATGGAGACCACTGAGCCCAGCGTCGAGCTGAAGCTCAAAAAGGGCGGTGCGGTTAAGAAGGCCGATGGCGGCATGATGGGCAGTAATCTGATGGGTGGAAACCCGACAGTTACTAGCGGCATGCCGGCAAGAGGCGGCGACATGGGCGCTATGGCTCCCCGTCGTCCAAGCCTAGCGGCTCGTCGTCGTGCGATGATGGCTCGTCCCGGTGGTGCGGCTCCTGCCGGCCCCATCGGTGCGGCTGGTCGCATGATGAAAGAGGGCGGCGAAAGCAAGGCTGAGCACAAGTCCGAAATGAAAGCCATCAAGGGCGTCAAGTCTGAGCTGAAGAAGCACGAAGGCAAACCCGCTTCCAAGGGCCACAAAGGCCTGAAGACTGGCGGTGTTGTCAAGTCTCCCAAGCCGGGTGAGTACGCAACTGGTGGCGTCGTGATGGGCAATGGCGGCGGTTTCAAGAAGGGTGGCGCTGTTCCCAAGAGCGGCATCATCAAGAACGAAGCCAACGCTGCATCTGCCACGAAGATGGACACGGCCAAAGTCGATACTAACAGCGCCCCCACGGGTGATGTGAAGATGGGCAATGGCGGTGGCTACAAGAAGGGCGGCGAAGCAAAAAAAGCCTACGCGGCGGGGGGAAGTGTTAAGAGCGGCGCCCCCGTCGCAATGCCTCAAGGCCGCAAGAAGCCTTCTCAACCCGTTTCCAACGACCGTCAATCGGGCACCTTCAAAAAGGGTGGCCGAGTGAAGATGGCCGAAGGTGGCGATACTCAAGACCTCTCCAAAGGCGCCTATGACAAGAGCATCGGCCCGTCTGAGGAGGAAATGGATATTGCCAAGACAATCCGTAGCGTTCCGCGCAAGCTATTCAAGACCGCTAAGGATTTTCTGATGGGAAACAAGGCCTCTGAAACTCCTGAGAGTATCACCAAGACTGAGAAATCAGTTACGGTTGAGCCTAGCAAGAAAAAAGGCGGCCCTGCAAAGTGCTGAACCAAGTGGGGGCTACGGCCCCCGCTTCTTATTGGGATGAATCATGAAAGTCCAAACAGTTTCTAGAACCGGCGCAGGATCCACTGATGCGGTGGTAATCAACACAAACGCGACACCGGTGAACATTGGATTTGCCGTGATCGTGACGGGCACTGTCAACTATTCTGTGCAGTACAGCTACGACGACCCGGCGGCTGGCTTCACGACCTGGTTTGATGACGCAACCATCACCAGCAAGACTGGCAACGAAGACGGGTACATCAATTTCCCCATCACTGGCCTCAAGACCTTGGTGAACTCGGGCGCGGGCACGGTGACCATGAAGGTTGTTCAAGCTGGGATCGCATGATGGGAACGACCATTTCCTCCATCACGAGACAAGGGGCGTTTGAGCCTTTTGATCTCCAAGTTTCTCGCGGCCAAATTCAGGGGCACAGAAACGTAACCATTTTTGGTTTCAACCCTGACGTTGACACCACTCAGGTGACTGTTTGGCCGCTGCCGACACAAGTTCCATTCCCCTCTGCCGCGCTTCAGATGAAGGTCAGCTCAACGAGCGCGAGCGATACAAGCGCAGGCACCGGCGCTCGCACAATCGTTGTTCGGGGGTTGGATGCCAACTACAACGAAATCACGGAGACCGTCACATTGAACGGTCAAACTGCCGTGACAATGGCCGCATCGTTTTTCCGTGTTAATTACGCTTATGTTGCAACGGCAGGATCTGGCGGCGGTGCGGCTGGAGACATCTACATCGGCACAGGAGTCGTGACCGCTGGCGTTCCTGCCACGGCGTATGACATTATCAAGTTCGACTACAACAACACAACCACCGGCTCCTACACAATTCCTGCGGGGCACAAAGGCTACCTCTCTCAAGGACTGTTCTCTGCCGGGCAGACCACAGGCTCAAGCCCGGTTCAAGGCAGGCTTCTGACCAATGGCCCGGATGGAGTCCACCACACCGCCGCAATAACGACTGTGAACAACGGCGTGGCTAACTATGTGTTTGAGTACCCGCTTGAGATACCCGAGAAGACTACGATTGAGGCTACTGCAATCGGAACTGCCAACAACAATTCTGTCTCGTCGATGTTCATCCTTCTTTTGGTCAAAGAGGGTCCGTAATGCCCGCAGCGTCCAAAGCTCAATTCCGTTTGATGAAGGCCATCGAGCACAACCCGAAGGTCGCCAAGAAGATTGGCATGTCGTCGGAGAAGGCTGCGGAGTACACTTCTGCGAATACGGGCAAAAAGGCATACAAAAAGCTGCCAGCAAAACTGTGCGGCGGTGGAAAGGCGGGTTGGTGAGCATGGCAAAACAAGGTCTGTACGCAAACATCCACGCCAAACGCGAGCGAATCGCCGAAGGATCCAAAGAGAAGATGCGCAAGCCAGGCTCCAAAGGCGCTCCAACCGCAGAGGCTTTCCGTGAGTCTGCAAAAACGGCCAAGATGAAGGATGGCGGTCCAAGCCTAGCAATTGGTCGAGGCGAGAAACTGCCCGCGGACAAGGGTGCTGGGTTGACCGCCAAAGGCCGAGCCAAGTACAACCGAGAGACTGGAAGCAATCTCAAGGCTCCTCAACCCCAAGGCGGAGCCAGACGTGATTCATTCTGCGCCCGCATGGGTCCGGTTGCCGAGAAAAGTGAAAAGGGTAGCCGCGCAAGAGCCTCAATGCAGCGCTGGAACTGCCCAGGATGGTGAGGTAAACGATGGCCTACTCTGGAACTTATGGCGAGACCATCATCAATGTGCAAGATTTCATTGATCATGGCGCTCGTCGCTGCGGAAAACTTGCTGAAGAACTGACAAGCGAGCAGATTTTGTCTGCTCGTCAGTCTTTGTACTTCCTTTTATCCAATCTGATCAACATTGGCATCCAATACTTCGCCATTGGCAACAAAACCTATGGCACAACCCCTGAAAAATCGACATATTTGCTCCCCGTGGGCGGTGTTGACGTGCTCAATGCCCTCTATCGGCAGATGCAACGGCCCGCCCCAGGACAAGGTGGCGGGTATTACGGCACAAATGGCATCATCGCCAATGCTTTTGATGGCAATGTGCTCACCTCGGACGTTCAAACGACCCCGAATGGGTACTTGATGGTCGATTACGGGACCAATAACAGCCAATACATCGGCTCATTTGGCATTTTGCCTGGTGTCTCGGGTGAATTTCACATTGTTTTTGAATATTCCCGTGATGGGTTGGTCTGGAACACGCTATATGACTGCGGAGTCGAGACTTGGGTGGACAACCAATGGCTTTGGTACAACATGGAAGCCGGCCAAGATGTCCAATACTACAGAATGCGTGAAACAGGCGGTAATACGCTTGTTGTGCGTGAGTGGTATCTCGGAAATCAGGCCAAAGAAGTGCCGATGGCTCGCCTGAACCGCGACGACTACAGCAATTTGCCCAATAAGTTCTTCACGGCCAACCAGCCATACCAATTCTGGGTCAACCGCACCATCCCGCAGGCTGAGGTGGTGCTGTGGCCGGTTCCGAATGATCCATTCATCCAGATGACCATTTGGTATTCCAAGCAGGTCATGGATGTGGGAGATTTGACGAATGAATTGCAGATTCCGCAGCGCTGGTATCTGGCCGTGCAGTCCATGCTGGCTCACCAGATGAGCCTAGAGCTGCCCGATGTGCAATTGGCTCGTATTCAGTACCTAGAAGGACAGGCGGACAAGCATCTGCAACTAGCGGAACAGGAAGAGCGCGACAAGTCGCCGATCTATTTCGCTCCGAATATCTCTGTCTATACGAGGTAAGCCATGGGGATCTTTCTTGATACCCTAGGCATGTCAGACATCGCAATTGCGGTGTGCGACCGGTGCAAGATGAAGCGCCCGCATGCCGTGATGCGTTCTGACCCCAACTTCCCCGGTTTGCAGGTATGCGATCAGGGTTGCCAGGATCAATTTGACCCATACCGGCTGCCGGCGAGAAAAACCGAGCGGATCAACATCCGTTTTCCTCGCCCCGATGTCAGCGTGGCCGTGACCAATAATCAAGCCCTAGTCATTAACACGCAGACCCAAGCCGTAATCTCTACCGAGCAGAGTACCGCAAACCCGCCTGGCAGCGGCCAGCCCGATGGATTGAACACAGAGCCGTGATATGCCAAACGTAACCATATCCCAACTGCCGATGGCAGAGCCGCTTGACGGCACAGAACTCGTCCCAATCGTCCAGAACGGCCAGACTGTTCACACGACCACGCACGACATTTCGGCGTCTCCGAACCAAGATCAGACGTTCCTGACGGTCAATCAGGAGCCTTCGCTCCCAAATAGCCGAGCTTTGGCCGTTACGGGCGACCTAAGCATTACCGATGGCGGTTCGCTTGAGCCATTGACCATTGGTCTTACCGGGGCGGCCAAGAGCTTGAACGACGCAGGCAACGGCTTGGTTGCCAAGAACAGC